>Ga0102925_1000669_pt1 | contig 18780 bp, 14 predicted proteins | sample SalPonR1_A_D1_MG_FD_78216 | JGI IMG/M metagenome (GOLD analysis project Ga0102925, IMG submission 78216) | Salt pond soil microbial communities from South San Francisco under conditions of wetland restoration - Salt Pond MetaG R1_A_D1_MG | ecosystem: Environmental > Aquatic > Marine > Intertidal...
TCCTCCATGAGACTGGCAAAATTTATACTATTTATAGCTTTGTAGGGAGCTGACGCTATTTTTTTGGGGTAGGTCTTGTTGAAAAAAGAGATAGGTTTTTAAATCAAAATTCTAATTTGATGGTCTCTTATATATGAATTATATAACTAACATCACTTAAATAGCTTCATAGAATCATGATTGTTCATGTTTACTATCGATCCTTTTTGAAATTGCAAGATATATGCTGGCAAAAAGCAATAAGATCATGCAAATAGCTGTGGTTATAATAACTTCAAAATATTGGCCATTAAATCCTTCAGGTAACAGATGCTTTAGTAATATCCCTGCATAAGCCCAGACAATCACAAGTCCATATGCAACATCTCTGTTTTTTAGCATCGTTGTGGCTCCAATGATAAATCCAAGAAAAATAATTATAACAGCCCAGATTTCCTCGGCCAGACCAAAACCTCTCCATTCTAAACTGACAAGAAGTACAGTAGCATTAGCAATTGTTGCAACTGTGATCCATCCGAAATAAACGCTAAATGGGAGCCTGATAAAAAAATATTCTTTTTTAGAAAGCTTTTCAGTGTTTATTTCCTGATTTATCAAAATCAGGCAAATAAGGATTATAAGCATCAAGATAATAGATAATGGAATGAGTCCATAATGCCATGAGAATATCCAGGTCGCATTGGCAATGGAAGAAATAGAAAATAGTATTCCAATATTATCCAGTAGCTTATTCTTGATATTATTCGTCTTGTCTTGAAAAACTTCAAGCTGATAAAGTGTATATCCCCCTAGCAGAGCATATATGAGTCCCCAAATTGCAAAAGTCAGTCCTGCAGGAGTAAAAAGATTTGGATAAAATTCTGAAATCTGGCCTGTAGTCACTCCATTGATCGGGAGCGTGTTAGCCAGGGTGTTGACAGCGATCATGGCTAAAAAAGTTACTAGCACAACAATTCTGATTAGTGTAATTCCATGCTTTTTTTCCATGCCATTTACTCCTATTTTGAATATGTCTGAAATATTATGATGAAAAAACTTTTCTAAACTAATGATTTGAACATGGCTAATGTTATGTCTCTTTCTTTTCTATGCTCAACTACAGGTTTTGGATAGCCTGAAATATCAACACTGTCGACAATATCAATACTTTCAAACTTGTGGATCAGAGAAGATTCGATACCTTGGAGTTCAGGGATCCATTTTTTGATATATTTACAGTCGCTGTCAAACTTTTTCTGCTGGCGCCAGGGATTAAATATCCTGAAATATGGCTGAGAATCGGCGCCTGTTGAAGCAGCCCATTGCCAGTTAGCATTGTTCACACATGGGTCATAATCTATCAGTTTACTTGCAAAATAGCGCTCACCCCAGCGCCAGTCTATGTGCAAGTCCTTTACAAGGAAAGATGCAACGATCATCCTTAATCGATTGTGCATATATCCTGTAGTATTCAATTCTCTCATACCTGCATCAACAATGGGAAAACCCGTATTTCCCGAACACCATGCATCGAATAACTCCGGGTCATTACTCCAGTTAATATTATCGAACTTGCTTTTAAAGGAATGATTAAAAACTTCCGGGAATTCATAGGCAAGTTGTGTGAAAAAATCACGCCAGTATAATTCACCGATCAGTGTGTGATATTTTCCAAATTCATTAATGATAGAATAATAGAACTCTCTTATTGAGATCGTACCTATCTTGTTGTGTGCGGAGAGTCCTGTTGTTCCTTTTATAGAAGGGATATTACGCTCATGTTCATAGTTTGAGAACTCAGAAATAGATTGTAGAATTGACAATGCATTATTTCTCCCACCATGAGCGAAAAGATCATCGTTTTTGTCAGGGAGGTAATATTTCAGGAAATCTATTTCTGTAATATCATCTGCCTCAATTTCCTCGAGTTTCCCCGTAAAAAAACGATTGGAAATATCCTTTTCACTAGAATCTAACATTGAAGGAATGGGTACTTCCATTTTTGAAGCCGTCCTGAAGAAAGGCGTGAAAACCTTATAAACAGTCCCTTGTTTTGTGTGTATTGTTCCTGGTTCGCAGAGAAGACAATCGTGGAACTGAAGTAGTTCTATACCATTTTTGTCACAAATATTGTTAATGGCTTCATCCCTTTTGATACTGAAAGGTGTATAATCATGATTGACGAAGACTGCATCAAAATCGAACACTTCCAATAGATTTTCTATGACTTTATGTGGAAGCCCTGAAAAGAGATACAATTGGCCTTTCATCATTTCCAGTTGTTCCTTGAGGTCATCCAGAGATTCCAGAAGGAATTGAAATGCGTTCTTGTTGAAGTTCTTCTTTGAAGTGTCACTTAGTCGTGAATCAAATATGAAACATGGAAGAACTTCTTTTGACATCTCAAGAGCTGCATGAAGAGAAGTATTATCATTGACACGAAGATCCCTCCTAAAAACAAAGAGTGAACGTTGGAATCGGGGCATCACTCAATCTCCACAGAAATCTCATTTCTCATAATTATAGGTGGCATCCATGGTGGTTTATAACACATCAGGAAGATATCTCCCTTTTTCCTGAAAGCTGGGTTAGAGTCATCTGCATCTGTAGATATGATGGTATTCTCAGCATACTGCCTTATTTCAACACCATCCCCAAGCTTTTCTATAACTACATAATTAACCTTTTCAGAACTCATAGAAATCATTACCCTACCAGTAATCAGATTGCAATAAGGATTAACAATACTGTCCCGATCACAAATACTGCCCTTTTCATTACCATGATAATATATGTTATCTTAAGTTAATAAGTATTTAGAATGAAAACTTTCATCTCAAACATTGTCCTATGAACGAGATCTATGATTCTCCAACGCATCAATGTAAGATACAACGGGCAGGTTAAGTCTATGCAGCTGCAATTATGGCTTCGGTAGTTGAAAGAAGCGCAGGGCTATTTGCAAGAAAGGTCATTGCCAGGTATGAAGGATACCCTATTGAAGAGAATGAAAGACTACGCAATAATCATATACGTCATCATTTCCTGACCAAGTTATACGCATTTGCAACCTGTAGAACCATAAAGGAAGGTAATTCTCAAGAAGACCTGGTTAAATTCCATAAAAATAATTATTTTCTTTTCAATTCCTATAATAGCATAATTTCCAATAAGATATCAGAATTATTAACCCAAGATATCGAAAACGAACAGATGTTCATGGAATATTCTTCTTTTTTGAAGCAGACTATGAAAAAGCCGGGAAAACTGGCTTCAAGGATTGGTGCTGCAAGAGATAATTTTTCTAATTTCAATGATGTAACACCATCGGAAATCTCTTTTTTGAGAATCTTTTGGAAAGGTTCAATAAAAACCAAGTGAGTTGGGATAGCATACTTGAAGTAATGAGAATGCTGGCATTGCGCTCTTTTGGAGATGTTTCTTATGAAGATTCATTCTTATATCCTATCCTGAAGAACTTAAAGCGGAAGTAGACGATAAAAGAGAAAAAGATTACTGGGGAGAGTAATATATTTGAAGTAATAATGTTATGACCCAATAAAAACATTCTTTATAGTTGATGGGGAGAATTATGTTAAATAAGAGCAGTAGTCTTTTTTTACAATTTTCAAAAATGATTTTTCTTTTTTTGTTCAAAAAGAGGAGAATCTCTTTGAGCTAATCCTGATAATTGTACGATTTGCGGGCGGTAGGATAAAGGAAATTAAGGCAGCTTGAGTAGTCAGTCTGAACCTTTCAGCCCAGCTACTATCGCCTGTCCAAGTGATATACCACCGTCTCCACACGGTACTTTCTTATGGCTAATAAATTCAAATCCTGCTTTTTGAACTTCATCCTGTATCCGGGAATTGATGTGTTCATTATATGCAACACCACCTGTTAATCCAATAATATCAATTCCTGTTTTTCCTGCTGAGTCTATAGCAAGCTGCGATATACCCTTTGCAAATGCATCCTCAAAAGCATATGCCAATTGAGAAATAGGATATTTCTCTAAAAGCACATAGATCTCATGCAGGAGCATCGATGTATCCAGAACATTATTTTTGATGACAAAAGGTAATTCAAGTTTTGTCTCTTTCCCGACCCTCGCAGCAGATTCAAGTTTCATAGCAGGTTCCCCTTGATAGCTGCGATATTTGCATATTCCAAGAAGTGCAGATGCTGAATCAAGAACCCTGCCTGCACTGCTTGACATCATTACATTGATATTCTTATTCAGCTGTGACAGTACAGTTCTTGCTTCTTTTAAGCCATGCTTTAATTCAAGGGGTAATTTCAGTAGTTCGTTATCATCAATTGTTCCTTTCAACAAAGCAAGTATCATGCGTTCGGGGTAATATGAACAAATATCTCCACCTGGCATTGGTTGTGCTTTAAGATGTGCACAGCGATCATAATTTGTGTACCCGGATTCTATTATTTCCCCACCCCAGACAGTTCCATCCGGCCCATAACCTGTTCCATCAAGGGCAATTCCAATTATTCTTGCATCTCGTTCCAATCCGGCATCTGCCATAAGGGCTACAGTATGTGCATGGTGGTGTTGCACAGGTATATTAGTATTAGCACTTTGTTCCATTGCAAATTTTGTAGTATTGAATTGAGGATGCAGGTCACAACCCCAGTTCTCAGGTTCTATGGATATGATATCGGAAAAGCTGCTGAATACATCAGCATGACTTTCAGCAGTTTCAAAATAACTTGTATTGCCAATGTATGGAGATAAGTACGCCTTGTTTCCTGATACGAATGTGATTGTATTGTTTAATTCCGCACCAACGCCAACTGAGTTTTTAAGTTCAAAAGGAAGCTTTATGGATTCAGGAACGTAAGCACGGGACCGACGAATGAACACAGGTTTGTTTGCGATGAACCTTATAAGCGAATCATCCAGACGATTCTCAGTTTTTAGGTTATACAGGAGAAAATGGTCTGCAATGCTTGAGTGTTTCTGCAAAGCGATCTCATTATATGTTACCATTGGAAGTCCTGGCATATTGGCTGATGTCATCACCAATATCGGACTGGAACTATGCTGGAATAACAAATGATGGATACCCGAATATGGTAACATGGCACCAATATTGTGCAATCCAGGTGCAAGTTCTTCAGGAACTTCATGCTGCTTTTTTTTGTTCAGGATCACAATGGGACGCCTACTGCTCTTAAGAAGTTCCTCTTCTTCAGGATTAATGCTCACAAACTCTTTTAGCGCTGCAATATCTCTTGACATGATCGCAAAAGGTTGTTGTGGTCTGTCAAGCCTGGTCCTTAATAGTTCTACAACATTTCCCTCAAATGCATCGCAAAGCAGATGAAAACCGCCATATCCTTTCACAGCAATAATCTTTCCTGCATCTATTGCCTTTGCACAATCTGTGATTGCACCATTTTTACGGGAAATTACTCTGCCACTGTTGTCCGTAAAAATCAATTCCGGCCCACATTCCTGACAACAAATGGCTTGCGTATGGAAGCGCCTGTCAGATGGGTCTGTATATTCGTCATCGCATGCAGGACATCTCCGGAACATTTTCATGGACGTGTTTTGCCTGTCGTAAGGAAGTGCCTGCACCAGAGTATATCTGGGACCGCATTCTGTACAGGAAATGAAAGGATATCCAAAGCGGCGATTGTCGGGATTCGTAAGTTCATCTATGCAGCTTTTGCAGATGCCTATATCAGGTACAAGGGTAGAATTCGGTGTGATGGCAACATTGCTTTTTATGATTGAAAAGTCAGTATAATTGCCTGAAAATATATTATCCTGATCAAGCCTGTCAATCTGGCTCTGGGCTGGTTTTTCGAATTGCAGGTCGTGCAGGAAGCCGGATATATGTTCTTTACTGCCCTCAACGAGAATCTCCACTCGTCCACCTGTATTCTTTACATATCCGCAAAGCTCATTTTTTTTTGCTATACGGTAGATGAAAGGTCGGAATCCCACACCCTGCACGATTCCCTCTACCATGAATTTTTTACAGCTTTCAGGCATTATTTTCCATTCTCCACACATTTCATCATCGGGATGATAATCCAAGAGCCAGATAAGAGGTAATTGTTATCGCTGAGAATATTAGAACATGGTATTTTCATGATTATTAAGGGATAGTTATATTCTCATCAAGTATTTGAATAGATCAAAGAAGCATGTTAATCCCCATAGATCATTTTGTTATTAAGAATTAGCTATAGTGATGATAAATTTTATTGTAGGATCATTTTGTATTTATTTTTTAAAATATTTTGTAAAACATAATACGAAATCAAAATAATTCAAAGGCAAATCAAAAGTTATAACAAGAACTAGTTGAATAGCAAATTGGGGTAAATAATTGAAAATATGTGTAACATCTACAGGCAAGAGCTTAGCTTAGATTCTCCATTAGATCCACGCTTTGAAAGATGCCAATACTTTGTCATTGTTGATTCCGAGACAATGGAATTCGAAGCGCAGCAAAACCCGAGTGTTTGAGAATCATGTGGTGCAGTCGGCACAGGCTATCGCAAGTAAAGGCATTGATGTATTAATAACAGGAAGTGTTGGTCCCAATGCTTTTTCAAATCAGTTTGTTCAAGGTTAGTGTGAATATGAGTGATGAATTGATCGTTCTCAAGGATGTTTGGGTCCACTATAATGGCATACCAATACTCGAAGGAGTAGATCTTGTTGTGAAAGAACACGATTTTCTTGGCATAATAGGACCTAACGGAGGCGGAAAGAGCACCTTGATTAAGGTTATTTTAGGATTGCTAAAGCCTAGCAGAGGAATTGTTAGAGTTTTGGGAAGCAGTCCTCAAAAAAGCAGGAAATTTGTTGGCTATGTCCCTCAATATAGACATATAGATCTGCATTTTCCAATAAGTGTTTTTGAACTTGTATTGATGGGTCGTCTGGGTAGTTTAGCATTGTTAAAAAGCTATAGCGAAGATGACAAAAAAAGAGCTCTTGATGCACTTAAAAATGTGGAAATGCTTGATTACAAGGACAGCCAGATCGGAAAATTATCTGGTGGACAACTGCAGAGAGTTTTCATTGCCAGAGCGCTGGCATCAGATCCTAAACTGCTTCTACTGGATGAACCTGCAACAGGTGTAGATATTGTAAGGCAGGAAGAATTCTATGAATTACTGGAAAAACTCAAAACAAAAATGGCTATTGTTATGGTATCACACGACATAAGTGCTGTTTCTGTCCATGTCGATAAAATTGCCTGTCTAAACCGTAAGCTGTATTATCACAGTTCTAAAGAACTACTTCCAGCTGACCTGGAAGCTGCATATCAATGCCCTATAGACTTAATTGCTCATGGAATTCCACACAGAGTTTTGAAAAAACATGAACCTGGAAATGATGGAACTGGTGAAGTATGAATTTGTGAACTGAGTGCACAATCTGATACGATAAAGGTGAAGTAGAGTGGAAAATATAACTGTCGCTTTCATCCTTACAATATTTGCAGGACTTTCAACAGGTATTGGGAGTTTCATAGCTTTCTTCATTCCAAAACCAAAACTTACATACTTATCCGTCCTGCTTGGATTCGCAGCTGGTGCGATGCTATATATTTCATTCATAGAACTTTTAGCAACTTCCATAGAAAATGTGGGTTTTCTAGTGGCAAATACTGCCTTTTTCCTTGGAATGGTTGTAATCTATTTCCTTGATAGAATTATTGGACATGTTCATCTGGATACTTTATCTGACAATCATCAAATGAGATTCAAAAGAGCAGGTGTATTAACAGCGATTGGAATTGCAATGCATAATTTTCCGGAAGGAATGGCGGTATTGATAACATCCTTGAATGATCTATACTTGGGTTTCCCTGTAGCTGTTGCCATAGCAATCCATAATGTTCCAGAGGGAATTGCGGTTTCAGTACCTATTTATTATGCTACACATAGTCGAAAAAAAGCCTTTGCTTACTCGTTCCTGTCTGGAATATTTGAGCCTTTAGGAGCAGCTTTTGGCTATTTATTGGTCTTTCAGTTCTTGAATTCAACCGTGTTAGGAGCAATTCTTGCTGCAGTTGGTGGTATTATGGTTTTCATAACTTTTGATGAGCTAATACCAATTGCTATAAAATACGGTGATGAACATTTGATGCTTTCAGGCTTAATTTCAGGGATGTTGGTGATGATATTAAGCCTTTATATTTTGGTCTGATCTCATGTAACAACTTATTTACTGAGAAAATGTGATAGTTTATGCTTTTCTCAAAGTCACCCAAAAAACGCTACCTTGACCAGCGGGATTGTCTTCAACACCAACACTTCCACCGTGCAGGTCAATGATCCTTTTGACAATAGCAAGACCAAGTCCTACTCCTTTAACGCCACCTTTTCCTACACGTTTGAAACGATTAAAGATCTCTAGTTTATTTTCATCCGATACACCTTCACCAAAATCAGTTACTGTCACTTTCCAGTCCTCATCTGCATCAATTATGTCTATGATTATTCTGCTCTTTTTTGGACTGTATTTGATAGCATTTGACAACAGATTTGAAAAAACATCTTCAATTACTTTATTTATATTTGAAAGATAGGTTCCATCTGCAGCAAATTCAAGTACCATTTGTTTTTCTTCAAGTTGTGATTTAAAATTCCCCACAACTTCTTTAAAGACCAAAGCAAGGTCCATCTTTTCAAATTCCAGTCCTTCAATGCTTTCGATCTTTGAAAACTTGGCTGCAGATTCAAGTATATCGATGAGTTTTTCATTGTTACGTTTTATTGTCTCGATGGCTTGAATTTTTTTCTTGTCATCTTCCAGGTCACATAGAACATCAGTAAATCCTTTAACAACACTTGCAGGATTTAACAGGTCGTGACGCATGATATCTGTGAAAAGATCTTTTAATTCATTTGAACGCTTCAGCTCTTCCACATATTTTTTTAGGTTTTCTTCTGCCTGCCTTCGTTCTGTTATATCCCGGGCAATGCAAAGTATTGCCTTTTTTCCATGGTAATCAATAATTCGGCTACTCAGCTCGATCGGAATTGTGGAGCCATTCTTGCGAACATGAACAGTCTCGAAAATGATATTTTTCCTTTCGCCTATCTCTTTGCTTAACTTCACAATCCTTGCTGTGTACTCAGGAACATTTATATCGTTCGTGCTCATTTGCAGCATTTCTTGTCGGCTGTATCCAAGGCGCTGGCAGGCAATCTCGTTGACCTCTAAGAAATGGCCATCCAGATCGTGTACAAAGATTGCATCATTGGTATTGTTAAATAAGGTCCTGAATTTGTCTTCAGATTCCCGCAGTGCTTGCTCTGTCTGCTTGTGTTGGATAATCTCTTGATGAAGTTTTTCATTGGCTAATGCACATTCATTAGTGCTTTTTACTACTATTTCTTCAAGATCATCCATTTGCTTTCTGATCTCAGCCTTTGTCCGTTTGTAAACGGTATTATCGTCCATAATACTAATGTCCCCCTATAGAATGCTCACTCACCATCAATTTAACATTTAGTGTAGTTTATATACATACTTTATGCATATACATTCATTTTTTTCTATGTGCTTTTTGGCTGTGTGGAATCTTCATTTGAATGACAACTATAATCTTGACCTGCCAGTAAAAATATAACCCAGTCAGAATAATTGCATCCTACGATGTTGAATATAAATTTTCAGTAGCCTTTAAGGTAAAAGAAAAAGAAAAAGAAAAAGAAAAAGAAAATAATAAATAAATAAATAACTGCCTTTAAGAACCTTTGTTGTATTATCTAATACGATTCTATAGGACCCTCTTGGCCTTATCTCTCATTTCCTTTATCCTCAAGTCATCAGGTTTCAGTTTTAATGCTTCATCAAAAGAAGCTATTGCAGCACCTTGATCTCCAAGTCTTGACAATGCAATACCTTTATTCTTCCAGACAACACTCTGCCTGTATCCCATCTTTATGAGTTTATTGAAACAAGTCAAAGCCATCTGATTCTGCTTAAGCTGCAAACAGTTTATCCCTTTATTTAAAAGGGCTGTGGCATTGTTTGGATTTATTTGAAGGGCTGCCTCGAAACACTCAAAAGCTGCTTCATGGTTCTTTTCTTCTTTTCCAAACCTGACACCTTCCTGTATCCATTCAGCTCCGGTCTTTCTGTCCCTTTGCCGTAATTTCCTTCTTGCACGACCAAGAGCAGCCTTTGGGTCGAAACCTTTTTCCTTCTTTTTAGTTTCCTCAATTTCAGCAGGGTTGTATTTCTGAACTTCTGGTTTCTTTTTCTTAGGAGATATTCTCTTTTGTGGAATGTAATCCGGCTTTCCGAGGATCCTGTGCAGGATCATGATAGCAGCATCTTTGTCCAGTGGGTTATTGTTATTTCCACATTTAGGAGACTGAATGCATGAAGGACAGCCTTCTAGACATGAGCAACTGCTTATTGAACGAAGAGTAACCTCAAGCATATCGATTATTTTCTCATAACCGCTTTCCGCATAGCCCACACCACCGGGGTGACCATCATAAATGAATATTCCACTTTTGCCTTTTAGGTCATCATGCTCAGGTGTGGAAACTCCACCAACGTCATTCCGGTCAGCCAAGAGGTGCAGTGGATACATAGCTATCATGGCGTGTTCAATAGCATGGATGCCACCTGAAAAATCACGCTCATGTGCAGTTACCACTTCATACAAATTGGAAGGTAGCTCCAGCCATAGGGCTTCTGTCTCCAGAGAGAATTCAGGCATGTCAAGGGAATACTGGCCAAGATCAGCATCACTACGCTGCTGTATCTTTTTGTAGCCGGTGACCTGTTGGGTTACATCAACATAACCAAAACCGACTTTTACTTCGGGATATGTTGGCAGTTCTTTACTCTCAACGCTGTCCCGAATAAAAATCTCAGAGGAAAACAGAGATCTGGTATAATATCCATCACGGGCTATTTCCACATGTATCTCTTTTTTGTCATGGTCTTGTTTTGTAACACAATATGGAGTGCCCTTGTTGATGTATACGGCACCTTCAAAGGCTTCCCTGTAAGCTCGAAGTTTACCAATATCCTTTTCCAAAGGCTTTCTGCTGATTTTGTCGATTATGATATATGCATCGTTCTCGATATTTCGAATGGAAACCTGCATATGTGCCTTATTGTCAAGTGAGCGTTTTTCAATAAGTCCTTCCAGTAGACCTTCTTCCTCAAGTACTTCAACAATGGCATGATATTCACTGCCAAAATATTTCTCATCCTCAGTTTTCAAAGGTATTTCTCTTGCAGCGCAAAGGAGATGGGTTGCCTGAATGTAACGGTTTGAAACGTTGATGACCGCCTCTTCACAATTTCTCCTGAAGAAATCCTTTGGATTTCGCATGTAATACTGGTCCAGAGCATTGGAGTCTGCCACAAGGACTACAATACTTTCCTGAGTTCCACGTCCTGCACGGCCTGCCTGCTGCCTTGCACTCATGATGGTGCCCGGGAAACCGTCCAGTATACAGGCATCCAGTCCACCGATGTCTATTCCCAATTCCAGGGCATTGGTGGATATAACGCCGTTGATTTCACCGGTAGAGAGTCCTTTTTCGATATTCTCACGCTCAGTTCCATGATATCCTCCCCTGTATGGACTTATATGCTTTCCTGCACCACGATTAGCTAGTATTTCCTGTGCCTGAACGTACATTCTCTCTACTTTCTGACGGGAGCGTGCAAACACTATAGTCTGGAAATCGTTATGTACAAATATACTGAACAGGTTCACCGTTTCCCTGAAACTGGATTTGCGTAGAGTGAAATTCCTTTTATTAACGTAAAGTGGTGGATTCCAGAACAGGAATTTTTGAGCACCTTGACCGGAACTGTCTCTGTCAATAAGACTAACATCACGCCCAATAAGTGCAGAAGTGTGTTCCACAGGATTTCCTATGGTTGCGGTGCAGCAGATGTACTGTGGTTTTGCACCGTAATGATCACAGATACGATTAAGCCTTCTAAGCAGGTTTGCCATGTGGCTGCCCATTACTCCACTGTAACTATGGCTCTCATCCAATACTATGATCTTAAGATTTGAAAGAAATGTTTGCCACTGCTGTTTCCACTGCAAAAAGCTCATGTGCAGCATTTCAGGATTGGTGAAGATCACTCTTGTGTTCCCGTATTTAACAGCATCCTTCTCAGCCTTGCTCATAGAACCTGTGAACCTGTCTATCTTCACCTTCAGGAACATATGTTCACTGAAATCTAAAAAAGTCTGCAACTGGTCATTGACAAGAGCATTCAGTGGCGAGATATAGAGAGCAGTTGCAAAAGGATCTTCCAGCATCTTTTCAAAAATAGGAAGCATATAGCACATGGTCTTACCACTGGCGGTACTTGTGGACAGTACAATGTTCTCCCCATCTCTCGCTTTTTCAACAGCCTCTGCCTGATGCGAATAGAGCTGTTCGATTCCCATTTTACCAAGAGCATGTTTGATTAGTGGATTCATCTCCACTGGGCTGAATTGAGGCTCTTTTGGAGCTATGTCCTCAACATGTACAACCTGCCCCTCGTAGCCCCTGACTGATGTAATTGTCTTGATAAGATTGGAAACGTCCATTTTTAAGTATCCTCTTTTGGATGTAATGGGTGTGGAGGGTTAAAATCAGTTTCTGTTATAGATTATCCTGAAGCAAAGTTTGAAGGGGATATTGGAGTTCTGCAAAGGAGGCACTTAAAGATACTGGATGTGTGTATATCGGTAAGGAAGCCAACAAGGTTGAGATGTATCAGGATATTGAAAAATCGAGGGTCTTTATTTTGAGTTAAACTTCTGCTGAATCTAGGGAGGTTAAAAGGAAAAATGGTGATATTTTTTAAATTATGATATTACTTAAAAGAATCGACATTATATGTATTTTAGAAATATATTTATACAACCGCGTCAATCTAAATCCACACGATTTCGATTTGCCCTAAATATTTATATATCTATTTCCAGATCACAATGAAAATAAGAATTAATTCAATAGATTATAGGGGATCAATTGTTGATGGTCCCGGCATACGTACTGTCCTATTTGTCCAAGGATGTAAACACAGATGTGATTCGTGTCATAATCCTAATACATGGGAGATTGATGCAGGAATTTGGATTGATGTTAGTGATTTAGCTGCTGACATCAGGGTCAAATCAAAAAATAAGAAACTTACGATATCTGGGGGGGAGCCGCTTTTACAAATTCCAGCATTATTGGAACTGATTAAGTTCTTGGATGATTTCAATATTGTTTTGTATACAGGATACGAGCTTGAAAGTGTTCCGCATGCACTATTGTACAAACTTGAGTATATAAAGGTCGGCAAATACGAAAATATCAAAAGTTGTACTACTATTAGTTATGTTGGTTCTGATAATCAACAGTTTATCCATATCGGGAGATTGAAATATGAAGGGTGTTAAGGGTATTCAGTATGATAATGCTGCTCAAAGAAAAACCTATGTGGGTTATGTTTATAGAGCAGGGACCGAAGCTGTTAAGAAAAATCATCTGGATCAGCTAGACGAAAAGCATTCTCTTTTACATAGGGAAGGAAAAATACACATTCATGATCTTGAAGCATATGGCCAGACCTATAATTGTCTTCAGATGGATGTATTGCAAGGTTTTCCTTATGAAAGACTTATGACATTTTCTAATCACAGAAAAATAACTGAGATATTTAATCACTTTAGGGATTTAATCGTTAAATTGGGTAATGAGCAATCTGGAGGTATGGGTTTTCCAAACTTTGATGAGGACATTGCTGTTTTGGTCGACAGATTAGATATTGATGAAAGTGCGGAGAATCTTGGAATTTTAAAGGATTCTATAGAATCTTTTATTGACTGGCTCAACAACGCACGAGAGAGGTGTGGTCAGGTTACCTATTATGTTTCGTTAAATTTAGGCTTATCTACAAAAAAAATAGGTCGCTCAACCACAAAATGGGTTATTGAATACTTCAAAAATTCCTCTCCTGAAATTCTAAAACCCAATATTATCTTCAAGGTGAAAAAAGGAATAAACTACAACGAATGTGACAAAAACTATGACCTTTTTTGTCTTGCTCTGGAGTCCACATGCAAAAAAATGATTCCCACCTATCTACTATTTGATTCTAAAACAAATGAAAAATACGACCCAAAGAAGGTGGCTATAATGGGTTGTCGGACAAAAGTTGCTGATAACCTGTTTGGTGAGCCTTGCTCTACTGGACGTGGTAATGTGGCTTATATCTCTATTAATCTTCCTAGAATTGCTTTGGAAATAGATTGTGACTATCCTGACAAGAGTGGCCATGAAAAATTAGACATATTCAAAGGGAAATGGACAGATATTGCAATTTCAGTCAAAGAGATACTTATAGATAGATATCATCAACTATGCAAGCTTGAGTCTAGCGATTTTCCGTGTAACCATAAGTACAATCTCTGGATTAATAATTTTGAAACCGTCGAATCTCTTGAAGAGATATTTAAGAATGGGACTTTATCAATTGGTTTTATAGGTCTTTCAGAGGCTTTAGAAATTATGTCTGGAGAGCGATATTATGATTCGGAGGAAAACTATTCTGATGCTCTTGATCTCGTGAGGTACATGCGCGAGGTGGTAGACAGATTCAAGTTTGAGCATAATTTAAACTTTAATCTTCTTGGCTCTTCTGGAGAGTTCATATCAGGTAGGTTCCCTGAAATTGATAAACAGTATTTCTCTCACGATTTTATTGATAAGGATTTTTATACAAATTCATTCCATGTAAATGTCGATTCTGGTTTGCATCCAATTGAGAAAATTGCTATTGAAGGACCTTTCCACAGATATGCCAATGGTGGTTGTATATCCTATGTTGAATTTTCTTCTGCACCTTTAAACAATACTGAGGCAATTTCTGAAATTATTCAGGTGGGGATTGACAATGAGGTGAATTACTTGGGTATTAACTTCCCATTGGATAAATGTTGTAACTGTGGCAATGTTGGTACTTTTGATGATTGTTTCTCTTGTGGCAGCAAAGATGTGTTAAGAATTCGCAGAGTCTCTGGATATCTAGAAGAACTTGAGTTTTTCACAGCAGGAAAGAAAGCAGAAGTTGCTTTTAGAAAACCTAATTTGTAATGTAATTCTGGAGGTTAGAAATTTGCACATCGCGATTGAAGGAATGGATGGTGTTGGAAAAACAACTGCAGCTACAATCCTGGCCGACAGGTTAAACTTCAAGATTATTGAGAAACCATTACATTATATGTTGGACGTAGATGATAGTTTGACTAATTACATAAGAGTCAGGGACTACATCAATCAACAAGTTGATAATGATGCTCTAAGAGCATGGTTTTATGGATTGGGAAATATTTTTCTTTATCACCGATTCAAGAATGAGAACATTATCACAGACCGTCATTTTGCTTCAAATTATTATTGGTGTGGTTCAAAAGAAACCGAAAACATTTTTGAATGCATGATTAATTTGGTAGGTAAACCTGATTTTACTTTTCTTCTAGATGTTTCTTCAGGGGAAGGTGCCAGGAGAATAAAAAATAGAGATTTAGATGATCCCGACATAGTAAAAGCTGAATTATATCCAATAGCTAAAGAGAAAATGGAGACATTTCTTCAGAAATATGATATGGACTATGTTTCGATTGATACAACTAATCTAAGTCCTGAAGATGTTGTAGATAAAATGGTTTGGCACTTGGTTGAAAATAAACAGTTTGATTTGGAGAACAAAAATGAGCATCATCCTTAATGCTATCAACTATTTTTGGAAATTGGGTTTCAGTGAAGAAACAAATGATATTTATTTAAAAAAATATTCCGATTCTCAAAGTATTTCTCTTGATGTTGTTAATGAGACCTTTGATTATGGACACCTAATACATGTTGCTACTAACAGGTTTTTGAAGTTCTCGCAAAGAAATTTTATTATCCTTGAGGCAATAGACAGGTTTCTTAGAAAAGGTTACAAGCCTGAATACATACATCTAGGCAAAGATTCAACGTATGACTTTGCTATTGTAAAAAATCCAAATACGGTGTTCATAGCTGTCAGGTGCTTGGAATGGGAAGAACAATATGAAGCTGAGCTTTCCAAGATTAAAAATAATCCTTCTATTATAATGTCTTTTTTTGAAAAGAACCGCGATACTAAGTATTTCTGTGCATATACTTCTCGCTTAAAGGCAGGAACTATTGAATGCAAATATTTGGTATTTCCCCGGGGTTTTACTTCAATTAACAAAGAAATGTATCTTGCCGGACTTTTCGAAGATGAAAGTTATGCTTTTTCCCCTAAATTTGATGCATATAGATATCAAGATGCTGTGAAAAAGCGAAGTATTAGGTCTGTACATGATTTTAAAATACTTGATGCCACCCTAACAAAGTATAATGGGAGCAATCGATATGTGAGGATACCAGAAGGTGTGGAGAAACTTAAGAACAGTGTGTTTTGGAATTGTAACAATATAGTGAAGATAACGATTCCAAATACAGTCTCAAATCTAGGAGGAGACACTTTCTATAATTGTGAAAATCTTGTAGAACTTATTATTCCTGAAAGTGTTACGGTTATGGGCGACAATCCTTTTGCAAACTGTCCTAATTTGAATCTCATTAATAAAAGCTCTCATTTTGCCTTAAAGGATGGAGCATTATATGATAGAGATCTTACACGATTAATCTATTGTGCTATAAATCGTGAATCAGATGTGTTTGAGATTCCTGATGGTGTGATATCCATTAGTAAGCATGCATTTTACAACTGCTTTAATCTTAGAAAAATAGTAATTCCCCCAAGTGTCAAAATCATTGAAAATAATCCATTTTCAAATTTGCCTAAGTTACATATAGAGAACAATAGCCCTCATTTCATTTTTAAGGATGGGGCACTTTATAATAAAACCATGACAACGCTGTTCTATTTTGAACATGGAAGTGGAACAAGTGATCTTGTTATCCCTGAAGGGGTTGTCATTATTGGCAGGCATTCATTCTACAATTGTCAGACAATTAAGACAATTGGTATTCCTCAAAGTGTGAAGATAATCGGATATAACCCTTTCACGAATTCTTCTCTTACTTCCTTAATAAATCATAGTCCAGAATATGTATATGAGAATGATGCACTTTACAATAAGGATAAAACGGAGCTAATATTTTATTCAAAAACAAACCCTCGGAAGATGTTTGTGGTTCCTGGTGGTGTTAAAAAGATTGGTAGGAGCGCTTTTTTTGGCTGCAGTTACATTATGAATGTGATTCTACCCGATAGTGTAACAAGTATTGAGAGATCAGCATTTGCAAATTGCTCGAGTCTAGCTAATGTTTCTATTCCAGAAAATATGGTAAGCCTTGGTGAATGGGCATTTGTGAATTGTAAATATCTTAAAGAGCTCATCCTGCCCAAACAAACTACGACAGAAAAGCACACTTTCCTTAACTGTCCCGCAGAGATTGTGAGGAAACAATAAGATATTTTTAAGAATAATATCTCACTTATAAGGAGATTTTTATGAGTAATATTACAAAAAATAGGAAAAATGATCTTGTTTCGAAGATCTCCGAGTTGGAAACATATTTAGAAAACAGTTCTGTTCCTGAATATTATTTACAGATAGTATGTCAAATAAAAAACGAAATTCAAAAAGAGAAATATGGACTTGTTTTTGAAGAATGTACTGAGAATCAAGCTGGAAATGAAATATTAGGACTGATTGAAGATAAGAATCTTTTTATTGAAAATGGTAGTCGCATGAACTTGTTGATTGAAGGTGAAAATCTAGAGGCTCTTAGTATCCTCAAAAAACCCTATAATCACAAAATTGATGTGATTTGTATTGATCCGCCATATAACACTGGCATGGATTGGCTAAATTACAGTGATCATGGTTATTCTAGCGATGAAGACTCGTATTACCATAGTAAATGGCTTAGTTTCATGAAAAAGAGATTGAAATATGCCTATGATTTATTGTCTAATGAAGGTACTCTATTTATTAATATAGATGAACATGAGACTGGAACGCTTCTTCTATTATGCCATCAAATATTTGGGGAAAACAATGTAGACGTTCTTATATGGCCCAAAATTGATCCATATTTTGACGAAAATCGTGTTGATAAGTCTTTTAAGAACATCAAAATTGCTCATGAATATATTTTTGTCTGCTTCAAAAATAAAAAGAGTACCAATTTTAACAAAATTATGCTTCCTCAAGCAACTGATGGTAAAAGAGTAGGCAAGCTATCAGATATGGAAACCATATTGAAAGGGTTAGGTACGACCTCATCTGCAAAAGATGAGCTGGGTGAAATACTTGGTGATAGATACTGTTTCCAAACACCTAAACCGATGTCATTGATTAAAGAATTGATTAGAGCTTCTTCAAGGCCTAATTCAATAGTGCTCGATTTTTTTGCTGGCTCTGGTACAACAGGACATGCTGTAATGGACTTAAATAGAGAAGATCAAGGTGATAGATTATTTATTCTTGTCAATAACAATGAGAATAATATATGTAGAAATATAACGTACAAAAGATTAAAAAATGTAATTGAAAAAGAGAATTATGACGAGTGCTTGAAATATATCAAAATTGAGGCTCTGTAGAAAACATACTTAGATTTAAATTTTACATAACAATTTAAAAATAATTAATCCTCTGGGTATTACTTGTTGCAGAAAATACAAAAGGGGATGGTTATATTTTGCCAAATAAGTATTTTATGTTTGTTGATGCAACATTAGCCGTAGCATTCCTTCCATATCTTCAAATTTATGGTTGTATATTCTAAAAA
>Ga0102925_1000679_pt1 | contig 18543 bp, 15 predicted proteins | sample SalPonR1_A_D1_MG_FD_78216 | JGI IMG/M metagenome (GOLD analysis project Ga0102925, IMG submission 78216) | Salt pond soil microbial communities from South San Francisco under conditions of wetland restoration - Salt Pond MetaG R1_A_D1_MG | ecosystem: Environmental > Aquatic > Marine > Intertidal...
CCTCGGGGATATTGATCGCGTCCCCGACCTCGCCGGCGAGTTCGACGCGCTCGCGAGCGACCGACGGGTCGGGCACCGGCACCGCGTTGATCAGGTTGCGGGTGTAGGGGTGCTTGGGGTCCGTGACGATGTCACGGGCCGGCCCCTTTTCCACGATTTTCCCCGTGTACATGATCGCGATGCGGTCGCACATGTTGCTCAGCAGGGAGAGGTCGTGGCTGATGTAGACGATCGACAGCCCGAACTCCTCTTTCATCTTCTCCATCAGCGAGAGGACGCCGGCCCGGAGGCTCACGTCGAGCATCGAGACCGGTTCGTCCGCGACGATGAAGTCGGGGTCGATCACGAGCGCCCTGGCGATGGCGACGCGCTGGCGCTGCCCGCCCGAGAGTTCGTGGGGATACTGGTCGAAGTACTTCTCCGGCGGCTTGAGTTCCGCGAACTCCAGCGCCTTGGCGACCCGTGCCTCCTGGTTGGGGATGTCGTGGATCCGCAACGGTTCGACGACCGTGTCGTAGACGGTCATCCGGGGGTTCAGGCTCTCGAAGGGGTCCTGGAAGATCATCTGCGCGTTCCGGCGGAAGTCCGTCAGGTCGCTCCCGCTGTGGTCCGCGATGTCCTCCCCACTGTAGAAGATGTTGCCGTCCGTCGGGTCGTAGAGCCTGGTCAGCAACATCCCGGTCGTGGTCTTGCCACACCCGGACTCGCCCGCGATACCCAGCGCCTCGCCGCGCTTGAGTTCGAAGTCGATGCCGTCGACCGCGTGGACGTAGTTCCGGTCCTCGCCGCGCAGCGTGTTCGTGATGCTGGCGATGAGGCCCGTCTCCTGGGCGAACAGTTTCGTCAGGTTCTCCGCTCGAAGGAGCGTGTCGTCGCTGCTCATGTCAATCGGCCTCCGCCTCCGTGCTGGCTTTCTGCCACGTTTCCATCTCGTCGGCGATCGGGCGGAGTTCGTCGTCCACCCGGTCGGCGTGATGGCAGAACACCCGGGTATCGCCGACTTCCTGGGCCCTCGGTTCCTCGTCCTCGCACCGCTGGGTCGCGAGGGGGCATCGCTCGGCGAACCGACAGCCTTCCGGCGGTTCGACGAGGTCCGGCGGGTAGCCGGCGATGCTCACCAGTTCCTGGTCCTCGATCCGGATGTTCGGGAACGCGTGTTCCAGTCCGACGGTGTAGGGATGCCGGGGGCTGGCAAAGACCTCGTCGACCGGCCCCTCCTCGGCGATCTTGCCCGCGTACATGACCACGACGCGGTCGCACGTCTCGGCGACCACCGACACGTCGTGGGTGATGACGATCATCGAGGACTGGATCTCCTCCTGGATCGAGTTGATCCGCTTGAGGATCTGGTCCTGCATGATCACGTCGAGCGCCGTCGTCGGTTCGTCGGCCAGCACCAGCGCCGGGTCCAGCGCCAGCGCCATGCCGATCATGGCCCGCTGGCGCATCCCGCCGGAGAACTGGTGGGGATAATCGTCCGCGCGGGAGTGATCGAGGCCCACGAGGTCGAACATCTCCTCGACGATCTCGTTTTTCTCCTCCGTGGTCGTCTCCGGGCGGTGGATCTCGATGGCCTCGTTGATCTGTTCGCGGATCGTGTAAACCGGGTCCAGGGCGTTCATCGCCGACTGGGCGATCATCGACATCTCCTCCCACTGGATCTCCTTCCGGCGCTTGGTCGAGACCCCCGTCAGGTCCTCGCCCTGGAAGACGATCTCGCCGTTGTTGACGTAGCCGTTCTTCGGGAGGACGCCCAACAGGCCCTTCGCGGCCGTGCTCTTTCCACAGCCCGATTCGCCGACGAGGCCCAGGTTCTCACCCGGTTCGAGATCGAAGGAGATGCCGTCGACTGCCTGCACCGTCCCCTCTTCGCTCTTGTAGTAGACCTCCAGATCGTTCACTTCGAGGAGACTCATGGAGACCACCTCGCCGGGAAGCGATGCGATCCGGCGTCGTCACGTCGTTCGGATGTGTGTCCCTTCATTCGAATCACACGCTTTCGGATTGCAGTTCGGGGTTCACGATCTTCTCGTAGCCCCGGCCGATCAGGAACCCGCTGATGACCACCAGCGAGATGCAGACGCCTGGCGGGATGAACCACCACCAGGCGCCCTCGACCACCGCGCTGTAGGTCCGGGCGTTCTGCAGCATCACGCCCCAGGAGATCTGGCTCGGGTCGCCGAGCCCCAGGAACGAGACCCCCGCCTCCGTCAGGATCGCCCACGCCATCGCGAACGCGGCGTAGAGCAACGACAGCGGGAGGACGTTCGGCGTGATGTGTCGCGAGATGATGCGCCAGTCGCTCGCCCCGGCGACGCGGGCGGCCTGGATGTACGGCCGTTCGCGTACCGAGAGCACCTGCGAGCGAATGACCCGGGCCGAGGTTCGCCACTGGAGCAACACCAGGGCGATGATGATGTTCTCGAAGCCCGGCCCCATGAGCGAGACGAACACGACCACCGTCGGGAGCAGGGGCATGCCGTAGACGAAGTCCACCAGTCGCATGAGGAAGTCGTCCACGTAGCCGCCGTAGTACCCGGCCAGCAGGCCGATGATCGTCCCGACGCCGACCGTGAGCGAGGCCGCCACGATCCCGACGATCAGGGTCGGGCGCGCGCCCCAGATCAGTTGGCTGAAGATGTCGTATCCGCTCGCGCTGGTCCCGAGGATGAACTTGCTCTGCCCACCGAGAATGGCCGGGTCCATCCACTTGGCGATCAGGACCCCATCGGACTGGTAAAGCCGTTCGGTCGGCCCGAACGGTGCCAAATAGGGCGCGAAGACCGCCAGGAAGGCGAAGAAGCCGAAGACGCCCATGGCCGTGACGACCAGCCGATCCTCGGTGAGGATCGACCACTGCTCGGCGAGTCGTCCCCGCCAGAGTTGCAGGTTGCGTCGCCACCCGGTCAACTCCTCCATTTCCTCGTACTCTTCGAGTTCCGCGAAGAGCGAGGACCGCTCTTGTACCGTGGTTTGATCTGATTCGTATGCCATCGTTTCTCCTATTCGTAGGTCACCCGCGGGTCGAAGAACCCGTACAGCAGGTCGGCGACGAAGTTCATGAAGATCACCGACGCCGCCAGCACGAGGAACGTCGCCTGGGCGACGGGATAGTCACGTCTGAGCACGGCGCGAATCATTTCCCTGCCGAGCCCCGGCCAGCCGAAGACCTCCTCGACGAGGACCTGTCCGCCGACCGCGAACCCGAACGCGATGGCCGCGGCCGTGATCACGGGCAGCATCGCGTTTCGCGCCCCGTGGCGGAACATCACCTGTCGCTCGGTGAGCCCCTTGGCGCGGGCGAGGTCGATGAAGTCCTGCGAGAGCGTCTCGAGCATGCTATTGCGCATGATCAGGAGTGGATACCCCGTGAAGTAGAACCCGAGCGTGAGGACCGGGCCGATCATGTGCCAGAGGAAGTCCAGCGACATGATCGTGCTCAGGAAACTTCCCGGAGCCGTCCCCATCGATCGCATCCCGCTCATCGGGATGAGTTCCAGCCAGGCACCGAAGACCCACAGCACGATGATGCCGACCCAGAATCGGGGGATCGACCGACCCATCAGGCCGACGAAGACGCTCGTCCGCTCGAAGTTCGAGCCCCGGTTCCACCCCGCGAAGACGCCCGTCGTGATACCGACGGTGTACGCGAGAATGTACGCCGTCAACATCAGGATGAGCGTGTTCGGGAGGTAGTTCAGGATGATCCCCGAGACGGCCTGGTTCGAGTGGAACGACCGCCCGAAGTCGAGGGTCAACGCGTTCTGTAGATACTTGACGTACTGGATGTGGAGCGGCTGGTTCAAGCCGTAGTTCGCGATGATCTGTTGCCGCGTCGCGGCGTCCATCTCCGGAGAGATGATGTACGCCGTCGGGTCCCCCGGCATGAGCCGGAAGAGGAAGAACAGCACCGTCCCGACGGCCCACAGGGTGACGAACATCTGAAACGTGCGCCGTATGACGAAGTTTACTTTTCCCATGTGTGCCTCCTATCGTGCGGTCACCTGTCGTCTCGATCTGGTTCGATTGTCATTGGTCCTCGTTGCAGTGCCGATAATTCGGTTGTCCTCGATCACGTGAAAGTCGAAAGCCGTCGGTTGCCTACTCGGCCGGGAAGTGGAGCTTCCCGTCGTCGTCCCACTTGTAGCCGGCGTCCTTCAGGACCTGCTTGCCGTTCTCGACGCCCTCCTCGTAGCGCTTGACGTCCTCGTTGCAGTACTGGCCGAAGCCCTTGCCGACGAGGTTCCAGCCCGGCTTGGTGTAGCCGTAGAGGAGCTGGTCGTTGATCGCCGTCTTCGGGATCGAGTGAACGGCGGCCTGTCGCACCGGCCGACCCTCCTCGCGCGGTCCGAGACCGGGCTGGCGGAGGTTCATGCTGCAGTGCCACCAGCCGTCGCCGGGCATCGTCTTGACCTTGATCTGGTCCAGGTTCTCGTGGTTCTCCTTGAGCTGCTTGCTGATCCGGCCGAACGGGTTGTAGTTCAGCTCGCCGCTTTTCATCAGTTCCCACGTGGTCGAGACGTTCGGGATGATGCGCCAGATGCGCTTCTCGAAGTTCGTCGGCTTCCAGTGGTCGGGGTTGCGCTTCAGGCTGAGTTCGCTGCCCTCGTCCCAGTAGTCGAACTGGAGCGGACCGCTACCCACCGGCTCCTTGACCTGCATCTCGAGGGGCTTGTCGCGCTTGGACCAGATGTGCTTGGGGATGATCGGCACCTGGTTCGAGAACAGGGTGTGGACCGGGCCGGGGGCCTTTTCCTCGTAGAACGTGATCTCGGCCGTCTGGCTGTCGACGGCCTTCGCCTCCTTGACCCGCTCCCACTGTGCGCGGTACAGCGGTGCCTTGTGCTCCTTGAGGTAGTTGAAGGTGAACGCGACGTCCTCGGCGTCGAGGTCCTCGCCGTCGTGCCACTTGTGGTCACGAATCGTGTACCGGATCTTCTCCTTGCTCGGCCGTTCCCAGTCCTTGGCCAGGCTGTACTCGGGATCCGGCTTCAGTTCGGGGTTGAACCGGATGAGTTTGTCGTAGAGAACGTCGAACTGGTAGATCAGCTTGGTCTCGTTGTGATAGCCGACCACGTTGAGGGTGCCCATCGTCTCGGACCACGAGCCGCGAAGCTCGTTTTTGCCGTTGTCCACCTCGATGTTCACCATGTTGTAGTACTTGTTGTACCCGGTGAGCGTGTCGATCCAGCCCGACACGTCACTGTGGTGCGGCATGATGAGCGGCATCTGCACGATGGGGTTCATCGCACAGTCGCGGGTGAGGGACTCCTGGATATCGTACAGCATGTCGATCCGCTCATCGGTGTCCGTCACCTGCATCTGCTTGTCCAGGGTCGGGTCGAGGTCCTCGTTGATGTACCCCGTGAAGTTGCCCATCCCCTTTTCAGCGTTGCGCGAGTGGAACTGCTCGGGCATCCGCCGCCCGGGGTCGATGCCCAGGCCGCGGTTCCACGTCGCGAAGCTGTAATCCTGCTCGTTCATGATCCGGTTGTACAGGGTCCCCCACTCGAGCACTTCGACCTTCATGTCGAGCCCGAGTTTCTTGAACTGCTCCGCGATCAGGTTGATCGCGTCGTTCCGCGCGGGGTTGTAGTTCGGGGGGTTGTTGAGGTAGACGTACTGCGGGAGTTTGTCGCCCATTCCCGAACCGCCGTCGCCACCGGAGCCACCGTCGCCGCCACCGCCGTCGCCGCCACCGCCGTCGCCGTCGCCGTCACCACCGCCACCACACCCTGCGAGTGCGGTGGTACCGAATATTCCTGCGGACGCGCCCGTCAACTTGAGGAAATCGCGTCGATCGATCGACTCACTGGCACCAGAATCTAACGGCTGGTCTGCCATACCACATCAACATTCGGGAAGGACATTAAAAAGGGTCCCCGCATACAGGGGGCTTTTTGAACAAAAACGAGACAGAATGAATATTATTGTGATTATATTCGGAGCAAGTGTTGGTTCTCTCAGTATTATTTTATGCCTCGTGTGACGCAGTACCAATGCTCTCGTTGCCACACTGCCGGACCGTCACCTCGGTGGGCTGGACGTCCAGTCGGGTCGAATACTCGTTGAACGCCTTCGTATAGATGTACCCTGATAGTTCGACCTGGACCGGCGTCTCCATCGCGCTGGAAACGTTCCCGTCGACTTCGACCCAGGCCTCGACGTACCCGGTTTCGTCTGGCGGAATCGGGTCGTGCGGGAACCCCCGCAACGCGACCGGTTTCTCCCAGGGTCCCTGGATTTGGAGGAGGTAGGAATCGATCCACAGTTGATCGGCCAGGCGGTTCGGCACCGCGATCGAGACGTAGACGGTCTCCTCCTCGGGGAAGTAACAGGCCCGATCGACGGTGGGTTCGGCGTCACGTTGATCGACGGCCGATCCGTAGTTTCGCACCAGCGGCAGGGCGAAGACCCCGGCGATCACGAGGATCGTCACCGTGAGCATGACCAGGATCGCGTTCGGTTGCCCCCGGGTCTCGTACCAGCGATCCGGAACGAGTCGTTCGCGATACCCGACCGCCGCGACGAGGACGCCGAGGACGACGAGGACGGCCGCGAGACCGAGGTGCATGAACGTCCGGTTGAGTGCGTCGAGCAACAGGACGTTCTGTTCCGCCACCGTCGGCGAGGGGAGGAGGAACAGGGGCGTCGCGTACGCGAGAAGCGTCGTGATCCCGGCGACGACGATCAGCACCGAAATCGTCCCGAGGAGTTCCTCCAGTGAATCCACCCACCAGTACAGGAGGACGCCGACGGCCGGACTCGCGAGCACCAGCCACCGGAACGGGAGCGAGGCGTACTTGTACAGGAGCGTGTGCGACAGGAGGCCACCGACCGCCGTACCCAGCAGGACCGCGACGACGAACAGCAGCCCCCACCTGGCGAGCCGTCGTTTCATCGTCCCTCCCGAGAACCGTGGATCGGGACCGAAGGTGCGCGCATGGTTACCGTCCGAAAGAGGGGTGCGCGGGGAGTAAACACTTGTCCTCGGCCACGAACTGGCCGGAATCGGCTGGTCGCCGGGGGCGACGGGACCTCATTCCAGCCGCGACAACAGCCCCGCCGCCCCGACGCCGGCGGCCATCGCGGCGGCCAGCAGGGCGAACGCGGGCACGAACCCGACCGCATCGGAGAGATAGCCGACGACTGCCGGCGAAACCGCGCCCGACCCCATCAGGATCGTCCGGACGATACCCATGCTCCCGCCGGCGACCGACTCGGGGACCAGTTGGACGAGGTAGGCACCCCGGACCGGGCGGAAGCCGTGACTGCCGACCCCGAACGCGACGACGGCCGCGCCGGCGAGGAGCGGTCCCGACGCGACCAGGAGGCCGCCGAGCCCCAGGGCAGCGATCGCCAGCGTCGCCACCATGACGACGCGTTCGCCGAGGCGGTCGCTCAGGTCGCCGGTGACCACCTGGACGAGGCTCACGACGAAAAGGGCGCTGTACAGCAGGTTGGCGACCGCTGACCCGAGGCCGGCCGCATCGACGAGGTACAATGGAAGGAACGCGGCCACGCCGTTGTAGGCGAACCCGAACATCGCGTTGACGCCGACGAAGACGAGGAACGTCGGTTCCCGGAAGAGCGGTGCGTAGCGAGCGATCCCACCGGCCGCGTCGTCGGATCCCGTCTCGCGGTCCTGGGTTGCGTCGTCGTCCGGGAGCCGTTTCGGGACGCGGCGGACGAACCCGACGAGGAGGGCAAGGCCAAATATCCCGCCCCCGAGAAAGAGCGTCTGCCAGCCGGCGACGTCGGTCAGGGCCACGACCACGGCGGGCGCGGCGACCCCGCCGAAGGTGCCGAACGTGTCGAAGACGCCGAGCGCCCGCCCCGTTCGCTGCGGGTAGACCGTCGAGAGCAGGCGAATGGCGACCGTCTTGTGAGCGCCGGTGCCGGCACCGACCAGGCCCATGCCGACCAGCAAAATCGCGAGCGCGCCCACCGTCCCGTCGAGGAGGGCCGAGAGCGGCCCCTCGACGGCCAGCAAGAAGCCCGCGCCCGCGGTGATCGCCGCGCCAACCGCGATGACCCGGACCGACCCGAACCGGTCTGCGAGCGCACCCGACGGGAACTGCATCGCGGCGTAGACCAGCATCATCACCGAGAAGGCCGTCCCCAGGAGCGTGTTCGAGACGCCCAGGTCGGCCTGGAAGGTCGGGTACAGCGGCGGGAACGCGTAGCGGAAGAACTTCGCCAGAAACCAGAGTCCCGACGTCAGGGCGAGCGCGTCGAACGCCGCCAGGCGGCGGAGGTTCGGGTTCATCGGTCGATCCCTCTCGGGCCAGGGTTAAACGTGCGACGAAAGGCGAGCGACTACGCCTTCGTCGCTTCCTCGATATCCGCCTTCAGCGTCTCCAGGATCGACTCGGTCGTGTCCGCGACGACGTCCGCCATGAACTCGGGATCCGCGTTCGTCGGGTCGCCGAGGCCGCCCTGCTCGGTGATGTCCGGGAAGTAGGTGTACTGGCGCGCCTCGTACTCGGCCTTGCGGACCTGGGGCTCCTTCTTCCCTTCCTTGACCAGGTCGGGGTGGAACAGTTCGGTGACGCTGGTCTCGTGGTCGCCGGCGTGGCCCCAGTCATCGCCGAAGCGCTCCTCCAGTTGCTCGCGGGCGAAGTTCGTCCAGTGGACCGGGGAGACCTCCAGCCCGGTGTCGCGCTGGACGCGGTCGGCGGCGAGTTTCATCGGTTCGCGGTTGCCGCCGTGGCAGTTCACGATCACCAGGCGCTTCGCGCCGTGTTCGTGGACCGACCGCGCGATCTGTTCGAGCACTTCGCGGTAGGTGTCCGGCTGGAGCGTGATCGTCCCCGCGAGGGGCATGTGATGCTCCGAGTAGCCGTAGGGCAGCGTCGGAAGCCTGACCATCGAGAGGTCGTGTTCCGGCGCGGCCTCCACGAGTTCGCGGGTCAGGTTCTCGGCCCGCAGGGTGTCCACCGTGACGGGCAGGTGGATCGAGTGCTGTTCGATGCTTCCGGTGGGCAGGACGACGAAGTCGGCGTCGGGGATGGCTTCCTCGGCGTCCTCCCAGGTCATGCTTCCGAGGTCGTAGTCCTCGTAGTCGAGTGAAACGGTCATGGTGTCGAACGGTTTGGTGTTCCAGTTGCGTCGATCGTTCGTCCTCGATACTCAGTCCAGGTCCTCGAACGGCCAGTTGCCGACGTTGCGCATTCCCTCGTCGTGGCCGTCCTCGATGGTCGCCTCCCGGATCTCCTCGCGGGACCGGTGTTCGACCGGCCGGTCGGCCTCGGCCAGTTTCACCATCGCGGTCGCAAGGGCGACCGAGAGGTCCCGGAGGTCGCGAACGTCGAGTTTGTCGAGCGTGTCGGCGTGGGTGTGACCCCAGCCGCGGCCGCTCTCCTCCTTGACGGCCTGACCCTCCACGGCCGGGATGCCCTCCTGGGCGAACGGCCAGTGGTCGCTGTGGGGCTTGATGGCCTCGTAGACCTCGACGGGCACGTCGAGTTCCGCGGACGCCTCCTCGAAGGCCTCGCCGATGCCGTGGAACCGGTGGGTGTAGACCTTGAGGTTGCGCGAGTACCCGGCGCTGTCGAGGTTGACGAGCGCCTTCACCTGCTCGTTCGGGTGCGTCTCGACCCAGTGGTACGAACCGAACAGGCCGGTCTCCTCGGACCCGAAGACCAGGAACCGGACCGCGGTCTCGAGGTCGTCCTCGACCTGGGCCAGCAAGCGGGCCACCTCGGCGACGAGGACCGACCCGACGCCGTTGTCGTTCGCCCCCTCGCCGACGTCGTGGGCGTCGACGTGCGCGGTCAGGATCACTTCCTCGTCCGTGTCGGGACCGAGGACGCCCTCGACGTTCCGGGAGGTCGCCGGTTCGTTGCGCGCGTCCACGTCGAGCGTGGCCGAGAGGGCGCGGTCCGAGGAGTACCGGACGAGTCGGTCGCCGACCTCCTTCGAGACGCCGATGGCCGGAATGGGGCCGGGTTCCTCCTCCCGACCGATCGAGCCAGTCGGGGGGAGACAGCCCTCGACGTGGTTCCGGAAGACGAAGCCCGCCGCGCCGTGGTTGGCGGCGGCGTAGTACTTCTCGGCGCGGTGGATCCAGCGGCCGTAGGTTTCCGGCGTCGCGGAGGAAGCCATCGCGATCTTGCCCTCCAGGTCGGCGTCCTCGAAGTCCGAGGGAAGGCCGTCCCCGAGGTCGACCAGTTCCGCCTCGATGGTCCCGCTGGGCGTGCCCGGTAGCGCGACGACCTCGTGCTGTCCCTCGAAGGTGTGCGCTCGGTCGTGATCCACGGCGAGCGACGACGACTCCCGCCACCAGCCGGGAATCTCGAACTCGGTAATCTCGACGTCTCGCAGTTCACGTTCCTCGAACGCGTCCCGGACCAGTTCGGCCCCGAGTTTCTCGCCCTCCTGCCCGGGCATCCGGTTGTCGATGTCGACCAGATCACAGAGCAGTTCCCAGTGACGGGAACTGGTGTACGCGTCGCCAACGAGTTTCGTGGGTAGCGTTGTCATAGACTTGACGGCCGAACGTTGCCCACGGAGGACCAAAGCGATTTGGTTATCGCCCGAAGCCTGCCGATTTCGTGACTTCGGGGCCCGGAACCCGCCGTTCCTGTCAGCGGACGTCGAGCTTTTGCGGCGAGACAGTAGCTACAAGGTGTTCATCGGCGAAGTCCGACACGAATGACGCGACTGGCGTTGCTGATCGCAACCGAAGACGGCGAAGCGTGCCGCGAGAACTTCGACCGCGAGGTTCCGGTCGCCCTCGACGCCTACGACGCGACCGCGAGCGAGTTGCCGGACCCGAGCGACGTCGACGGGGCCGTGATCTCCGGATCGCGAGCCTCGTCGTACTGGGACGAGGCGTGGATCGACGACCTCCGGGCGTGGTTGCGGGACGCCGACGAGGCCGGCCGCCCGCTGCTCGGCGTCTGTTTCGGCCACCAGGTCCTCGCCGAGGCGCTGGGCGGGACCGTCGCCGACATGGGCGAGTACGAACTCGGCTATCACGGGATCGAGCGCCGCGAGGACTGCCCGCTCTTCGACGGGGTCGACGATCGCTTCACGGCCTTCGCCACCCACCACGACGTGGTGACCGACCTCCCGCCGGGCGCGGCCCTCACCGCCGAAAACGAGTACGGGGTCCACGGCTACCGCCGCGACCACGCCTTCGGCGTCCAGTTCCACCCCGAGTTCGACCGCGAGACGGCCGTCGACCTCATCGGCGACAAGGACCTGCCCGCCGAGACGATCGAGGCTGCCCGGGCGACCGTCACCGACGAGAACGTCGCCGCCGCGAAGCGCGCGAAAGTCGTCTTCGAAAACTTCTGCTCGTACGTGGATCGGGTGACCGAACGACCGGCCGCTGCCGACGACTGAGGGGAGGACTGGGCACGATAATCGGAATGGCGACCGTCAGCCCTCGTACTCGACCAGCCGCGAGAGCAGCGCCGCCGTCGTCCGGATCCCGTGATCGAAGCAGTCGATCGCCAGGTTCTCGTCCGGCGAGTGGTTGTTCTCGTCGCTGTTCGCGTAGGGGACCACGACGGCGGGCGTGTCCAGCGCCTCGACGAAGACGGCCGTCGGGAGCGACCCGCCGAGGGTCGGCTTGAGGATCGGATCGACGTCCCAGCCGTCGGCCACCGCCGCCATCACCGGTTCGCGAAGGGGATGGTCCAGGGGCGTCCGCTGGGGGTCCATCGAGTCCATGTACTGCACGTCGAGGTCGACGGTCCCGGACGCGTGGGTCCGGACGTGGCTCCGGAACTTCTCGAAGACGTCGTCGGGGTCCTGGTCTGGCACCAGCCGCATGTCCATCTTGACCTGCGCGGTCGAGGGAATGATCGTCTTGGCACCCTCCCCGCCGTACCCGCTGGTGAAGCCCGCGACGTTGAGCGTCGGGTAGTAGAGGAGCTTTTCGAGGTACGAGTCGCCCGGCCCCTCGGCGAACCCGTCGAGGCCGAGGTCGTCCATGACGGCCTCGGCGTCGAACGGCATCGCGTCGAGCGCCTCGCGGTCGACCTCGCCGATCGGTCGCACGTCGTCGTAGAACCCGTCGATGGCGACCCGCCCGTTCTCGTCGACCATCGAGGAGAGGACGCGGACGAGTTCCCAGGCCGGGTTCGGGGTCGGCCCGCCGAAGTTGCCCGAGTGCAGGTCGCGGTTCGGCCCGGTCGCGTCGATCTGGACGTAGAGCAAGCCGCGGGCCCCCATCAGGACGTGCGGGCGTCCCGAGGGGTCGATCGGGCCGTCCGACACGTACGCGAGGTCGGCCGCGAGTTCGTCGGCGTGCTCATCGACGACGTCCAGGAGGTTCGGGCTCCCGCTCTCCTCCTCGCCCTCGATCAGCATCGTGACGTTCACCGGGAGGCCGGTCGTCTCCCGGAGCGCCCGGATCGCACACAGGTGGGCGAACCACTGTCCCTTGTTGTCACCCGCGCCGCGCGCGTAGAGGCGCGGGCGGCCGTCCGGCCCGTCGCGGATCGTGGGCTCGAACGGCGGCGACGTCCACTCGTCGGGATCGACGGGCTGGACGTCGTAGTGGCCGTACAGCAGGATCGTCGGGCGCTCGTCGGGTGCTTCGTCGGCCTCGGCGTGGGCGATGACTGCCGGTTGACCGTCCGTCTCGACGGTCCGGACGGAATCGAAGCCGTACTCGTCGCAATAGGCCTCGACGAGGTCGGTACACTCGGCGACGCCCTCGCCCGTCGCGCTGATCGACGGCTGGGCGAGCAGCGCCCGGAGGTCCTCGAGGAAGTCGTCGAACCGTTCGTCGACGTACGTGGTGACGCTCTCTTGCACGGTGATAACCCGTACCTTGGAGTACTCGCGGAGCCGTGCATCAAGGTTTCTACCTTCGTCTCGCGAGGCCGGAAACGGGAGTCCTCAGTCGAGGTAGTCGCCGACGGTCCGGCCCTGGAACCGCCTGACGTCGTCCAGGTACTCCTCGCGGGTCTTCTTCCCCGCCTTCGCCGCCCGGATCGCCTCGATGGCGTCGGGGTCGGCGAGCAGGTCAACGATCGTACAGGCCGTGATCTTCGCCGGGAGGACGTAGGCCATCTCCTCGTCGGCCACCGCGAAGTCCTGCTGGTGGACGCTGCCCTCGAACCCGCCGACCCACGGGTGGATGCCGGGGACGACCTGGGTGAGGTCGCCCATGTCGGTCGATCCCGTGAGGTGGGACGCCTCGGTCACGAGGGCGTCCTCGCCGAGGTGGTCCTGGGCGTTCGCCTCGTAAGCGGCGGTTAGCGTGTCGTCCTGGCGGAGCGGCATGTAGCCGGGTTCGTCCTCGATTTCGACGCGCGCGCCGACGGCCATCGCGCCGGCCTCCAGCGCGGCGTTGACGTCGTCGTTGGCCTCGTCGATGGCCTCGATGGTCTTCGCCCGGGTGTAGGACTCCATGGTCACCTCGCTCGGGACGACGTTGACGCCGTCGCCGCCCTTCGTGATGATCGGGTGGACGCGCACCGCGTCCTCGTCGCGGAAGCGCTCGCGGGCGGCGTGGATGCCGTTCATCCCCATCATCGCGGCGTTGAGGGCGTTGACCCCCTCGTCCGGTGCGCCCCCGGCGTGCGAGGCTTTGCCCTCGTAGGTGACGAACTTGCCGACGAAGCCGTTGGTGGAGTTCCGGGTCGTGACCTCGCGCTCGGGCGTGTCGTCGGCCGCGTGGACCATCATCGCCGCGTCCACCTCGTCGAGGTAGCCCCGGCGGATCAGTTCCTGCTTGCCGCCGAAGAACTCGAGTTTCCCCTCGTCCTTGAGCGATCGGCGGTAGCCCAGGTCGAGGTACTCCTCGGCCGGAACGGCGATGGCGTCCACCTGGCCGCCGAGGTCGTCGAGGACGTCGGTCGTCGCGAACGCGAAGGCCGTCCCGATCATGTTCGCGATCTGCGCGTGGTGGCCGCAGGCGTGACAGGCCCCCGTTTCGGGGTTCGCCTTCGGGTGCTCGGGGTTGACCAGCGCGTCGAGTTCGCCCAGGACGGCGATGGTCGGGTCGCCCTACCCGATCCGGGCGCGGGCACCGGTGACGGCCAGGGGGTCCTCGGCGTCGAGACCCATCCCCTCGAACGTCTCGACGACCTTCCGGGTGGTCTCGGTCTCCTTGAACCCCAGTTCGGGTTCGTCCTCGATGGATTTCGCCAGCGAGATGATCGCCTCGCGGTGCTCCTCGATCGCGTTACAGGCGCGGTCCTTGAGTGCGTCGGTGTCTGGCACGGTTTCGGATCCTCGTGTGACGTGCCAATCGTTCCCCGGACGCAAGAAGGTGTGCGCAGGGGCAATCCGGGCCGGTCGGTAGGGGAGGGCCCTCACCCGGCGGTCAGGTAGATCGCGACCAGGCCGAACAGGATGCCCAGCGCCTTGCGTGCCGTGAGTACCTCCTCGAACACGAGAAAGCCCATGATCGAACTCAGCGCGATGAACATGCCGTACACCGGGACGACGACGCTCACCGGGCCGAGTTCGAGCGCCTTGTAGTAGGCCATGATCCCGATGCCCAGCAGGATCCCGCCCAGGATCAGGTACGGGAACCGGTCGTGACCGACGTACTCGGTGATCGAGTGGTCCTGCGTGACGGCGACGGCGAGCGCCATGGCGACGAGAATGGAGTTGGTGACCACGACGGCGACCTCGCTGGGGATGTCCTCCATCGCGAAACTGACGACGGGGGCCACGAGACCGTACGTGACCAGGGCGATCACGGCGTACGTGACGTAGTTCATGCGCGTTTGATTCCGCGCGGCGGGTCTTAGGGGTTCGGAACCCGGAAGTCGGCCACCGTTGCCGGGGAACGATTCCACGACCGACGCCCGCAACGTGTCCACAATCAACGCCCCCGGTTTAGTGGGGGTTCCTTTACTCGGCGTCCGACCATACCGCCGACATGGCCACGACGGAGACGCTCACGCTGTCAGAACTGCGACGCGACCTGCACGCTCATCCGGAAGCGGGCTGGAAGGAGTTCCGGACGACCGCGCTGGTCGCCGAGGAACTGGACGACCGCGGCTTCACCCTGCATCTCGGCGACGACGCCGTCGCCGTCGACGAGCGCCTCGGCGTCCCGCCCGAGGACGAACTCCGACGGGCGCGGGATCGAGCCCTCGACGAAGGCGCACCCGAAGCCTACGTCGAAGAGATGGGGCTCGTAACCGGCCTCGTCGCGGAGAAGACATACGGCGACGGGAGCGGCCCGGTCGTCGGGGTGCGCGTGGACATGGACGCGCTCGAACGGACCGAGGCGACCGACGACGACCACCGCCCGGCACGCGAGGGCTTCGCGAGCAAACACCCCAACGAGATGCACGCCTGCGGCCACGACGGCCACACGACCATCGGGGTCGGGATCGCCCGCGAGATGGACGACAACGGCGGGTTCGACGGCACGCTGAAGCTGTTCTTCCAGCCAGCGGAGGAGGGCGGCCGCGGCGGCCTGCCGATGAGTCGGACGAGCCACGTCGACGACGTCGAGTACTTCCTGGCGCTGCACCTCGGCCTGGGCTACGAGACCGGAACCGTCGTCGCCGGGTACGAGCGCCCGCTGTCGAACGCCAAACTCGACGTGGACTTCCACGGGCAGTCGGCCCACGCCGGCAAGGCACCGAACGAGGGCCGCAACGCCGCCCAGGCACTGGGCGCGGCCATCCAGAACCTCTTCTCGATCCCCCGCCACGAGGGCGGGACGACCCGGATCAACGTCGGCCAGGTGCACTCGCCCAACGCCCAGAACGTGATCTCGGACGCCGCCAGCATGCGCGTCGAGGTCCGCGGCGGGACGGCCGACCTGAACGAGTACATGCTCGAGGAGGCCCGGCGAGTCCTGAAACACGCCGCCGGGATGTACGACGTCGAGTACGAGACCTCGCTGTACGGCAAGACGACGACGTTCCAGGCCTCGGAGGCCATGCTCGACGCCGTGATGGAGACGGCCGAATCGCTCGATTCGGTGACGACGGTCCTCGGGCGCGAGCAGGCCGGCGGCAGCGAGGACGCCTCGTTCATCATCGAGCGCGTCCAGGACAACGGCGGCGTCGGGACCTACGTGGGCGTCGGTGCCAGCAACGTCGACGGGCATCACACGCCCCGGTTCGACATCGACGAGGACTCGCTGGAAATCGGCGTCGAGGTGGTGACGGCGACCATCCGGGACCTATGACCTCGACCGCCGGGTCCGACGGGACGTTCACGCTCGCGGCGGCCGGCGACGCCATCGCGACGCGACCGTTCGCCGTCCACGAGGACCCCCGGTTCCAGGACGTGATCGACCGCGTCCGGGCGGCGGACGCGTCGGTGGTGAACCTGGAGGTCCTGCTCCACGATTACGAGGGCTACCCGGCCGCCAACAGCGGGGGGACCTACATGCGCGCCCCGCCACGGATCGCGGACGAGCTGTCGTGGGCCGGGTTCGACCTCTTCGCCGCCGCGACGAACCACGCCGGCGATTACTCCCACGGCGGGATGGAGGCGACGATGCGGGCGCTCGAGGACCGCGACCTGGCGTACGCCGGCCTCGGGCGGACCCTCGCTGACGCCCGATCCCCGGCCTACGTCGAGACGCCGGCAGGCCGGGTCGCGCTCGTGTCGGCCTGCACGACGATCACGCCCGGGACCGAGGCCGGCGAGCAGCGCCCGGACCTCCACGGTCGCCCCGGCCTCGCCCCGCTTCGCCTCGAAACCCGGTACGTCGTCCCCGAGGAAACCCAAGAGGCCGTCGTCGAGTTGAGCGAGAACCTCGGGCTTGAGGCGGTCAAGGACCGCCGGGAGCGCCGGGGCTTTCGCGTCCCCGGCGAGAACGTCGACGCGTTCACGTTCGTCAACGTGGGCGGCGAAACCCACCTCCAGTTCGAGACTGGCGACGAGTTCGCCGTCCGCCGGACGGTGACCGAGGACGACCTCGCGGCCTTCCGCCGCCAGGTCGCGGCGGCCGACCGCCAGGCCGATTTCGTCGTCGCCAGCGTGCACGCCCACGAGGGTGCCGACGGGTTCAAGAACGACCGGTCGGTGCCCCCCTTCCTCGAAGGCGTGGCCCGCGACGCCGTCGAGGCCGGCGCGGACGCCGTCGTCGGGCACGGCCCGCACCTCCTCCGGGGGATCGAGATCTACGACGGCGCGCCGATCTTCTACAGCCTCGGCGACTTCTTCATGCAGAACGAGACCGTCACCCGCCTGCCCGCGGAGATCTACGACCGGTACGGTCTCGATCCCCTGGACGCCGTCCCCGCCGACCTGTTCGACGAACGGGTGTTCGAGACGGCCGGCGAGAGCGAGGAGGGTGCCGACGCGGACGATACTGACGAGGCGGACGAATCCCCAGCGAGAATCGGTTTCCTCTCGGACTCGGGCTACTGGGAGTCGGTGTTGCCCGTCTGTACGTTCGAGGACGGCGACCTCGCGCGGATCGAACTCCACCCGCTCGATCTGGGCTTCGAGAACGGTCGGCCTCGCCGCGGACGTCCGTTCCTCGCCGAAGGAGAAACCGCGAACCGGATCCTGGAAGGCCTCGCCGAGCTGTCCGCGCCGTACGATACGGAAATCGCGATCGAGGACGGGCGCGGCGTCGTGACGCCGTAGGGCGTAACCGAAGGCGGCCGTCCCGGAGCCCTCTCACTCCCCCGGTTCGATCCCCAGATCCTCGCCGACCCGGGTCAGGTACTCCAGTTCGTACCCGGCCTCCGCGACCCGTTCGGCAGCGCCCTCGTCGCGGTCCACGACCACGATCAGCGCCTCGACCACCCCGCCCGCGTCCTCGACCAGGGCGGCAGTCTCCGTGATCGTCGCGCCGGTCATGGTCACGTCCTCGAGGATCGCGACGCGCTGGCCCTTCTCGATCGTCCCCTCGATCCGTGCCTGCGTCCCCGCCCGCTTCTCGCCGAGGCGAACGAACGCCGAGGGGAGGCCGAGACGGAGCGACGCCGCGGTGACGAGCGGGACGGCACCCAGTGCCGGCCCGGCGAGCACGTCGATTTCCCGTCCGTCGAGGCGCTCGACGATGGCGTCCGTGACCCGCCCGAGCGTCTCGGGGTCGGTCTCGAAGGCGTACTTGTCGACGTAGTAGTCGATCAGCGACCCGTCCGAGAGTTCGAACCGGCCGCGCCGGATGGCCCCGCAGTCCTCGATCGTGCTGGCGATATCCGTCATCGGTTCACACGTCTCGTGCGCCGGGCTTAACGCTTCTCACGAGGGGGCGGGTGTCTCCGCCGCGGCCGACCGTTCCGACCGGGGACGGGCCCCACCGACGGTCACTCTTAATACCGCGGGCACCGTCTGTTCGGACTTCCCACGATGTCCCTCTCGGCGATCGATCCCGACCGAATCCGGCGGCGACTCGACGACCTCTGGGCGATCGGTCACACCGACGGCGGCGGCGTGACCCGGCTGGCCTACTCGCACGAGGAGAACGCGGCGTTCGACTACCTCCGGTCGGAACTTCCCGACGCCTACGACGTGCGCACGGACTCGTTGGGCAACCTCTTCGCGACGCGCGACCCGGACGCCCCGGAATCGCTCTACCTGGGCAGTCACCTCGATTCGGTGTACAACGGCGGCCGCCTCGACGGGCCGCTCGGGGTCGTCACC
>Ga0102925_1000680_pt1 | contig 18537 bp, 13 predicted proteins | sample SalPonR1_A_D1_MG_FD_78216 | JGI IMG/M metagenome (GOLD analysis project Ga0102925, IMG submission 78216) | Salt pond soil microbial communities from South San Francisco under conditions of wetland restoration - Salt Pond MetaG R1_A_D1_MG | ecosystem: Environmental > Aquatic > Marine > Intertidal...
ATGTCGGGAGTGACGCTGGAGACGGTGATCAAGCGCTACGGGGACGTTCAGGTCATCCACGGGATCGACCTCCAGATCGAGGACGGGGAGTTCTGCGTCTTCGTGGGGCCCTCGGGCTGCGGGAAGTCGACGCTCCTGCGGATGGTCGCGGGGCTCGAGGAGACGAGCGCGGGGACGATCGCGATCGGCAGCCGCGACGTCACCCGGCTCGACCCGGCCGAGCGCGGCGTGGCGATGGTGTTCCAGACCTACGCGCTCTACCCGCACATGACGGTCGAGGAGAACATGGGCTTCGGCCTGCGGATGACCGGCCATCCGAAAGACGAGATCCGGGCCAAGGTCGGCGAGGCGAGCCGGATCCTCAAGCTCGACGACTACCTGAAGCGGAAACCCAAGGCGCTCTCGGGCGGACAGCGCCAGCGGGTGGCGATCGGGCGGGCGATCGTGCGGGGGCCGGAGGTGTTCCTGTTCGACGAGCCGCTCTCGAACCTCGACGCCGAGCTGCGGGTCGAGATGCGGGTCGAGATCGCGCGGCTCCACCAGGAGATCGGGGCGACGATGATCTACGTCACCCACGACCAGGTCGAGGCGATGACGCTGGCCGACAAGATCGTGGTGCTGCGGGCCGGGCGGGTCGAGCAGGTGGGGGCGCCGATGGACCTCTACCGCGACCCCGACAACCGCTTCGTGGCGGGCTTCATCGGCTCGCCCGCGATGAACTTCCTCGAGGGACGGGTGACCGGCGGCGCGGTCGAGGTGCCGGCGTTGCAGCGGTCCTTGCCGCTCGGGATCGCCCTGCCGGCGGACGGGACGAAGGTGACCGTCGGGCTCCGGCCCGAGCACCTGACGCTCGACCCCGCGGGCGCGACCCACAAGGTGGAGCTGACCGAGGCGCTGGGGGGCGTGTCCTACGCGCACCTCAAGTGCCCCAACGGCACGCCGATGATCGTGGAGGAGCGGGGCGACGAGCGCAGCCATGCGGGCGCCGAGGTGGGGGTGTCCTTCGACCTCGGACGCGCGATGGTGTTCGACGGCGAGAGCGCGGCGCGGATCAGGTAGGCCTGCAAGAGGGTCCTCTGCATACGAAACCGCGGACGCGGGTCGGAAAACGCTTGCCGGGTTCCTTGTGCGCCCCGCTTCGTGGCGATCATTGTCTGCGGCCGAGACCTGTCGTTCAATCGCCCGCGGTGCACCCAAAAAACCAGCATTCGCGATTGCCGGAGCAAGTTCCGTAAGGCAGTGTCGGTGGCGCAGCATCCGAACCAAGTCTCACGCCCCATCCATGTCCAGGAAGAGCCTGAACAAAACAAATCTCGAAAAGCTGGGAGCCGAAAAGCTCTCGGCGCTCGTCATGGATCTGGTGCAGGGCAATGCGGCCCTTCAGCGCCGTGCGAGAATGGAGCTCAGTGCCGCGCAGGGCCCGCAGGACGTGGCGGCCGACATTCGCAGACGCTTCGCATCGCTGCGGCGCTCGACCAGCTTCGTTGACTGGCGCAAGCAAAGGGCCCTGGCCAAAGACCTTGAGGGGCTTCTGGGAATGATCGAGACCACGGTCGCTCCTCACGATGCGGACGAGGCTTTCGAGCTGCTCTGGTCATTCCTGCAACTGGCACCTTCGATCCAAGAACGCACGGATGACAGCAACGGCGTGATCGGCGGTGTCATGGATGCCGCCGTGGAGATCATCGCGAAGATATCTTCGGGGATTTCAGTCGATCGCAAAGCGTTGGCAGAGCGCGTTCTCGATGCCGTCGCGGCTGCAGGTTACGGTGAGTTCGACGGGATCATTCCGGCGACGGCGGATGCGCTTGGCGAAGACGGCCTCGAGCACCTCAAGCAGATCACGAATGCCTGGGCAGAGGCCCCGCCAAATGAGTCGGAGCTGGAGCGATACCGATATCATGGCTTCTCGTCCTCCGCTGAAGAAAGCGTTCGTCGCGAAAAGCAACTCACAAGGTCGGTCATTCTGGCGGATGTCGCCGATGCACAGGGCGATGTTGATGCCTACATCGCCCGCTACACCCCGGAACAACTGACCTATGGCACTATCGCGCCCGGCGTGGCGCGCAGGTTGCTGGATGCGGGCCGCGTTGACGAGGCGTTCGACCTCATCGGCCGCGCGCGGGACGCCGAAGACGGAAAGGCTTTCAGGCTCTTCAGTCACGATCTCGACGCGGTTTACGAAGAGTGTCTTGAAATGCAGGGCAAGGAGGATGATCTCAAGAGGCACCTTTGGGATGCCTTCCAGCAGACCCTGTGCGAGCGCAGCCTTCGAAAATTCCTGAAGCTCCTGCCGGACTTCGACGACATCGAGGCGGAAGAAGAGGCCCTCGACTTCGCCGAAACCTACCCCCATCTCGGCGCGGCGCTCAGTTTTCTGGTGGACTGGCCGGCACACGACCGCGCCGCGCGCATCGTGATGTCCCGGACCGACGATCTGAACGGCGATTCCTACCACACACTCACGACGGCATCCGACGCTCTCGAGGCCGAACATCCGCTTGCCGCCACGATGATGCGCCGCGCCATGGTCCGGGACACTCTCGACGGTGGAAAGTCGAAACGGTACCGCTACGCGGCGCGTCATTTCGCCGAATGCCAGTCGTGCGACACGGCCATCGACAACTACGGTGACGTTCCGATACACACGGAGTTCGTCGAAGCACTGAGGCAAAAGCACGGTCGCAAGTTTGGCTTCTGGCGCCTGGTCGATCGGTGAAACCGGCCCGACCGGGTCATGGCGTCTGTGGCGAAGGCGTTCTGCCTCGGAAAGAGCCAGGACGCGACGAGCAGGCGAGCGCCGGGGCCTCGACGCGCTCAATCCGGCGCTCCGTCCTGGATGGCCCAGGACTTCCGGACATGTCGTCGGGCGCAGTTCCTCGGGCTGCCCGTCAATCCCTACGCGACGATGTCACCTTCAGCCGGTAGACGGAGCGCGCTGCGCCGCGTTGCCGGAAAGTCCGACGCGGCGCGTTGCGACGGCAATTCCTCCACGGTTGGCGTCGGTCACTCGACCGTCACCCAGCGCAGCATGAAGAAATTGTCGGGCCGCTGCACGAGGTCGATGCCGTCGCGGGCGGCCCAGACAAGCGGCTCGACATAGAGCGGGATATACGCCATCTCCTCCTGCATGATCGACACCACCTCGTCGACCATCGCCTGTCTCTCCGCCGGATCGATCTCCTGCTGGATCAGGGGGAGGAGTTCGTCGATCCGCGCGTTCGAATATCCTCCGAAATTCCACGTTCCGAGTTGTTCGGTCGGCGTGTGCGCGAGAAAGCGGATGGGATGCTCGGCATCGAAGGTGCCCGGCGACCAGCCCAGCAGGTACATGTCGTAGTTCCCCCCGCGCAGCTGGTCCCAGTACGTGCGCACCGGCATCGCGTCGAGCCGCGCTTCGAGCCCGATCCGGGCCAGCATGCCGGTCACCGCCTGGCACACCGCCTCGTCGTTGATGTAGCGGTCGTTGGGGCACTTGAGGTCGAAGGCGAAGCCGTCGGAATAGCCGGCCTCCTCCAGAAGGGCCCGAGCGGCGTCCTCGTTGTTCGGCGGGCGAGTGTCGTTCGCCTCGGAGAAGCCAGACAGCCCGGCGGGAATGAGCTGGCTCGCCGGCTCGACCATGCCGGCCATCAGCACCTGGCCGATCGTCTCGACGTCGATCGCCTGCGCCGCCGCGCGACGCACGCGGACGTCCTGGAACGGGTTCCGCGCGTCGGTCCCGTTGAGGGTGTCCTTGGCATGTCCGAACCCCAGCATGATCACCCGCGTCTCAATTCCCTCGAACGTCTGGATGCCGTCCGTGGTGCGCAGCCGCGCCACGTCGCGGATCGGAACCGGCGCCAACATGTCGACCTCGCCGGACACCAGAGCCGCCAGCCCGGTTGCCGCGGTCTCGATGGGATTGTAGATGGCCTCGGTGATGTTGTGCTCGGGCGTGTCCCACCAGTCCGGATTCGGGACGAGCCGCGTCTCGACGCCGGCCTGGCGCTCGGTCAGGATGAAGGGCCCCGTGCCGTTGGCGTTCCGGGTGGCGTAGGTTTCCATGTCCCGCGCCGGGGTCTCCGTCCCGTTCTCCTCGGCCCAGTCACGGTCCATGATCATCCAGTTGGCGATGCTGTCGGGAAAGAGCGGATTGGGATTGGTGGTGACGAAATCGATCGTGAAGTCGTCGACGACGCGGACCTCCGCCACCGGAGCGAACCACGATTTCACGTCGGACTGTTCCGAGATGCCGCGTTCGTAGGAGAAGAGAACATCGTCCGCCGTGAAGGCCGACCCGTCATGGAAGGTCACCCCTTCGCGCAGCACGAAGCGCCAGCCCGGTTCGTCCGCGAGGGGTGCCCACGAGATGGCGAGCGAGGGCTCGATCGACATGTCCTTGCCCCGCCGGACAAGGCCTTCGTAGACGTTGTTGAGAAAGGACGTGACGGGCGCGAGGTTGGCGGCATGCGGATCCATGGTCTGCGGATCGGTCGTGCCCGCCCACCGGAACGTCTCGGCTTGCGCGGCGATCGTCGAGGTGAACAGGGCGGTGGCGACCGCCGTCAGGCCTGCACTGGCCTTGATCCAAGAACCCATTCCGACATCTCCCTGTTTTCTGTTCGGTGTCATTCTGGCGTCCTGTCCGGGGCACTTGTCAAACTCGGCGTCTCAATAATGCGGATCATCACGCCGTTGTGACGGATCGGTGGTCATGCATCCATTGGTGTCGCAGCCCGAGCTGCAGGATGATCGGCGACCGCTTGACTGTTCCGACCGTAGCCATACGGTGGGCGCTCAAAGTTCAGCGATCCTTCGTGCTCACCGGTCACGAGACCCGGACAGAGCGAGGTAGCAACCGTTGAACAAAGATGGCTGCTCCGCACGTGACGGCGGGTCCCAACAGGAGGAAGACAAAGATGACTCTTATCCCAGGAAAGAAGGCCGGATTGTTCCGAGGCCGGCGGACGCTCGTGGCCTCTGCCGCGATCGCGGCTCTGACTATATCGGCCGCGAATGCCGAGACGCTTCGCTGGGCGCGTGTCGGCGACGCGCTCACGCTCGATCCGCACTCCGCGAACGAGGGTCCAACCTCGACGATCCTTCACCACATCTACGAGACACTGGTGGAGCGCGCGACCGACGGCTCGCTCGAGCCGCGCCTCGCGACGGAATGGTCGATCCATCCCGACGACCCGACGATCTGGATCTTCACGCTTCGCGAAGGCGTGACGTTCCATGACGGCGCCGAGTTCACCGCCGAGGACGTGGTGACGAGCCTCGAGCGCGTCCGCGCCGAAAGCTCCGACTTCAAGGGCTTGCACACCGCCGTGGAAAGCGCCGAGGCCGTCGACGACTACACGGTACACGTGAAGATGGTCGGGCCGTCGCCGCTCTATGTGCAGAATCTCACCAACTTCTTCATCATGGACAAGGACTGGATCGAGGCGAACGACGTCGCGATACCGCAGGATTTCAAGGCTGGCGAGGAGAAGTTCACCGTCCGAAACACGAACGGGACCGGGCCATACACGCTCGTGTCGCGCGATCCCGAAGTGCGCACGGTCCTCGCCTACAACGAGAGCCACTGGGGCGAGGCGCCGGAGGTGACCGAGATCGTCTACACCCCGATCAAGGAAGCCGCGACCCGCGTCGCCGCCCTGCTGTCGGGAGAAGTGGATTTCGTGCAGGACGTGCCCGTGCAGGACATCGACCGGCTCGCTCAGACCGACGGCATCACGGTGACGGCCGGTCCCGAGAACCGGACGATCTTTTTCTCCTACGACATGTCTTCGGATAGCCTCTTCTCGATGGAGGGCGACAACCCCTTCGCCAAGCCCGAGGTGCGCGAGGCGATGGAGATGGCGCTCGACCGAGATGCCATCCAGCAGGTCGTGATGCGCGGCCAGTCCGTGCCCTCCGGCATGAACGCGCCGCCGTTCGTCAACGGCTGGAACGAGGAGATGGACGCCTACAGCCCGCCGGATTACGAGCGCGGGACCGAACTGATGGCCGCGGCTGGGTATCCCGACGGGTTTTCCGTCGACCTGCACTGCCCGAACGACCGCTACCTGAACGACGAGTCGATCTGTCAGGCGTTCGTTGGCATGCTGGGCCGGATCGGCATCGACGCCAATCTCGTCAGCCAGTCGCGCACGATCCACTTCCCGGCGATCCAGAACCGCGAGGTGGACTTCTATCTCCTGGGCTGGGGCGTTCCCACCTTCGACAGCCAGTACATCTTCGACTTTCTCGTGCATTCGCCCGAGGAGGGCCGGGGTGGCTGGAACGGCTCGCGCTACGAGAACCCCGAGGTCGACGCGATGATCAAGTCGCTCGCGACCGAGACGGATCTCGATGCACGCAATGAGACGATCGCGCAGATCTGGGAGCAGGTGCAGGAGGACCGCGTGTTCCTCATGGTGCACAACCAGCTTCTGGCGTATGCTGCGCGCGATGGGATCAACATCGACGTGCATCCCGAAAACCAGCCCAAGATCACGAACGTGACTTTCGACTGAGCCGTTGCGGGGCCGCCCGAGCGGCGGCCCCCGACCTCCAACCGGCCGGAGACCCGCATGATCGCCTACATCCTGCGCCGGATCGCGCAAGCGATCCTCGTGATGCTCGTCGTCGCGCTCGTCTCGTTCTCGCTCTTCCGCTACGTGGGCGATCCCGTGGCGACGATGATGGGGCAGGAGGCGAGCATCGCCGACCGTGAGGCGCTGCGCGATCGCCTGGGGCTGAACGACCCCGTCGTCATACAGTTCGCCAGTTACATCGGCCGCGCCGCGACCGGTGATTTCGGGATTTCCTACCGGCTTCAGCAGCCGGTGTCGGAGTTGATCCTGTCCCGTCTGCCCGCGACGCTGGAGCTCGCGCTGATCTCGGGCTTTCTGGCTTTTGTGGTGGGCGTCTCACTCGGCGTCTACACGGCGCTCAACCGACACGGATGGCTGTCGAACACCGTCATGACGACCTCGCTGATCGGCGTATCGCTTCCGACGTTCCTGATCGGCATCCTGCTGATCTGGGTCTTCGCCGTCGAACTGCAGTGGCTGCCATCCTTCGGCAGGGGCGAGACGGTGGATCTCGGCTGGTGGACGACGGGGCTTCTCACCTCCTCGGGCCGCGCGTCGCTGGTGCTTCCGGCGATCACGCTGGGACTCTACCAGATGACGCTGATCATGCGCCTGGTGCGCGCCGAAATGCTGGAGGTGCTTCGCACCGACTACATCAAGTTCGCCCGGGCGCGTGGGCTCTCGAACCGTGCGGTGAACTTCGGCCATGCGCTCAAGAACACCATGGTCCCGGTTATCACGATCACGGGTCTTCAGCTCGGGTCGATCATCGCCTTCGCGATCATCACAGAGACGGTGTTCCAGTGGCCCGGGGTCGGTGCGCTCTTCATCAATTCGGTGCAGTTCGTCGACGTGCCGGTGATGGCGGCCTACCTCATGCTGATCGCGCTGGTGTTCGTGGTGATCAACCTCGTCGTCGACCTTCTCTACTACGCCGTCGATCCCCGCCTCCGGGCCGACCGCGCATCGGTGGGGCACTGAGATGGTGGAGACACGCCGGGTCGGTCCCACCCCCAGAGAGCTTCCGATGAGCCGCCTTGCCCGCGCCTGGGACAGCGACATCGCCTGGTCGTTCCGGCATTCTCCGGTCGCCGTGGTCGCGGCCTTCGTCGCGCTCACCATCATCCTGTCGGCCGCTTTCGCGCCGCTGATCGCGCCCTACAACCCGTTCGATCCGGCGAGCCTGAACCTGATGGACGGTTTCACACCGCCGATGGAACCCAACCAGTTCACGGGCAACACCTACTGGCTCGGCACGGACAACCAGGGGCGGGACATCTTTTCGACGATCCTCTACGGGGCCCGGATTTCTCTCTTCGTGGGGTTTTCGGCGGTCCTCTTCGCGATGGTGCTGGGCATCGTGATCGGCCTTCTCGCGGCTTGGCGCGGCGGATGGGTCGACACGCTCCTGATGCGCATTGCCGATGTGCAGCTCTCCTTTCCGTCGATCCTTATCGCGCTCCTGATCTTCGGCGTCGCTCGCGGCATCATCCCGCCGACCATGCGCGAGGAGGTGGCGATCTGGGTGCTGATCGTCGCCATCGGGCTGTCGGACTGGGTGCAGTTCGCCCGCGTGGTGCGGGGCGCCGCGATGGTCGAGAAGTCCCGCGAATACGTGCAGGCCGCGCGCGTGATCGGCGTTCATCCGATCCGGATCGTGCTGACCCACATCCTGCCGAACGTCATGGGTCCCGTCCTGGTGATCGGGACCATCGGCCTCGCGCTCGCCATCATCGCCGAGGCGACGCTGAGCTTTCTCGGCGTCGGTGTTCCGCCGACCCAGCCGTCGCTCGGCACGCTGATCCGGATCGGTCAGGGATTCCTGTTCTCGGGCGAGTGGTGGATCATCCTCTTCCCCTCGATCGCGCTTCTCGCGCTCGCGCTGTCCGTGAACCTTCTCGGCGACTGGCTTCGAGACGCGCTCAATCCGAGGCTCAAATGACCGACGAGCCGCTGCTTTCCGTCCGCGATCTCGTCGTGGAGTTCCCGACCCGACGCGGCACGCTGACGGCGATCGACCGTCTGTCCTTCGACATCGCGCGGGGCGAGGTGCTGGGGATGGTGGGCGAGTCGGGCGCAGGAAAATCGCTGACCGGCGCCGCGATCATCGGTCTTCTCGAGCCGCCCGGCCGGATCGCCGGCGGCGAGGTCCGGCTTGCGGGCGAGCGGATCGACACCCTGTCTCCGGAGGCGATGCGGCGCATCCGCGGCAAGCGGATCGGCATGGTGTTCCAGGATCCGCTGACGAGCCTCAATCCCCTCTACACCGTCGCCCAGCAGTTGACCGAGACGATCCGCGCCCATCTGCACGTGGGCGAGAAGGAGGCGCGCAACCGCGCCATCGCGCTTCTCGACCGGGTGGGCATTCCGGCGGCGGCGCGGCGGATCGATGATTATCCGCACCACTTTTCGGGCGGCATGCGGCAACGCGTCGTGATCGCGCTCGCGCTCTGCGCCGAGCCCGAACTGGTGATCGCCGACGAGCCCACCACGGCGCTCGACGTGAGCGTCCAAGCCCAGATCATCGAGCTTCTGAAGGAGATCTGCACCGAACGCGGTGCGGCGGTGATGCTCATCACCCACGACATGGGCGTGATCGCCGAGACGGCCGACCGCGTCGCCGTCCTCTACGCCGGCAGGCTGGCCGAGATCGGCCCCGTGCGCGACATCATCGACCGCCCCGAGCACCCCTATACCCAGGGTCTCATGGGCTCGATCCCGGCGATCAGCGACACGGGCGACCGGCTCGTGCAGATCCCGGGCGCGATGCCACGGCTGAACGCGATCCCGCCCGGGTGCGCCTTCAACCCGCGCTGTCCCCACGCCTTCGATCGCTGCCGGATCGACCGGCCGGACGCGCTCGGCCGACCGGGCAGCCGGCAGGTGGCGTGCTGGCTCTACGACCGGGAAGAGGCGGCGCATGGCTGAGCCGCTTCTTCGCATCGAGAACCTTTGGCGGCGCTTCGACGTGTCAAAGCCGTGGCTCAACCGCGTAATCGAGCGGGAGGAACGGCAGTACCTGACGGCTGTGGCCGACGTGTCCTTCGACATCCGCAAGGGCGAGACCTTCGCGCTCGTGGGCGAGTCCGGATCGGGCAAGTCGACGATCGCGAAGATGGTCGTAGGCCTTCTTTCGGCGAGCAGAGGGCACATCCACTTCGACGGACGGGATCTGACGTCGCTTCCGCCTGCTGAGATCAGGGCGCAGCGCCGGCGCTTCCAGATGATCTTCCAGGACCCCTACGCAAGTCTCAATCCGCGCTGGCGCGTGGGCGACATCATCGCGGAACCTTTGCGTACCTTCGGCATCGCCCGCGGCGCGGAGACATCGCGCGAGGTCGGGCGGCTCCTCGATACCGTGGGGCTCTCCGCCGGAGACGCCGACAAGTTCCCGCACGAGTTCTCGGGAGGCCAGCGCCAGCGGATCGCGATCGCGCGGGCGCTCTCGTCGCGGCCCGAGTTCATCGTCTGCGACGAGCCCACCTCGGCGCTCGACGTCTCCGTCCAGGCGCAGATCCTGAACCTGATGCGCGACCTTCAGGACGAAATGGGCCTGACCTACCTCTTCATCAGCCATGACCTGAGCGTCGTGCACCACATGGCGGACCGGATCGGCGTCCTTTATCTCGGGCGGCTTGTCGAGGTTGCGGACGGCAAGGCGCTTTTTCGCGACCCGCAGCATCCCTACACGCGGATGCTTCTCGACGCGGTCCCCGACCTCGCGGCCGGCGGACGCGGGCGGAAACGGGTGGAGGGAGAGATTCCCAATCCGATCGACCCGCCGCCCGGCTGCGCCTTTCATCCGCGCTGTCCGTTGGCGATGCCGGTCTGCAGGGAGAAGGTGCCTCCGGCGGTGCCCACGAAGACCGGCTTCGCGGAATGCTTCGCCGTCGCGGAGGAAACCGTCTGACCGGCCACATTCTGCGCAGCGGCCGGCCCGCCGCGGTTTTTCTCGCCGCACGCCTCTAACTCTTTCGTTTGCCGAAATGATCGCTTTGTTCGCGGCTCGTCGGCGACGACGGCTCGACGCGGGCGATTTCGGCATCCAAGTCGACCCGCGGGCGGAAACGGCGATGATGGACAACCCTCAGCTCTCGTAACGCGTGGCCCCGCGCCGCCGCTCGTCGAGAGGTTTCGACAGGATCACCGCGCGGTGGGCGCGCTGGTCGCAATTGGCGCGCGGGCAGATCCTGCAGTTGATCCCGATTGGCGTCACCCGAGAACCGGTCAGATCCTCTGCATAGCCGATCTCTCCGGCATGCTCGATCGCGCAGCCCATCGCGACGGCGAGCCTGACATCCTGCGCGTGGCGTGTGAACGTCGGCCGGTCGACCGTGCGCGAGAAGACGAAGAACTGGCTTGTGTCGGGCATCTCGACGAACTGCGGGACGATGCTTCCCGGTGTCCTGAACGAGGTGTGCACATTCAGCCGCGGGCAGGCGCCGCCGTGTTCGGCCAGGTGGAAGTCGGTCGAGTTGAATCGCTTCGTCACGTTCCCCGCCTTGTCGATCCGCAGGAAGAAGAAGGGCACGCCCTGCGCCCCGCTCCTCTGCAGCGTCGTCGCCCGGTGGCAGGCCTGCTCGAAGCTCACGCCGAACCGGGTCGCGAGGTGGTCGAAGTCGTACTTGCAGCTCAGCGCTTCGGCGAAGAAGGCGGCGTATGGCATCAGGACCGCCGCGGCGAAGTAGTTGACGAGTTCGACGCGGCACCGCAACAGTCCGTGGGCATCGGAGATGCCGGACTCTCCCAGCAGAGCGTCCAGCGTCTCCTTCTGTTCGATGAGACCGGCCACGTGGACGAGCTGGAAAACCCGGTTGGGATAGTCGAGCGCCTCTGACAGGAAGACCTCGCGCCGGGTCTCGTCGTAATCACGGAGCGTGTAGGGCAACTCGGCCACGGGCACGAGGCGCACCGTGAGGCCCAGTTTCTCTTTCAGCCGTGCCTTGAGGGCGGGATAGAGTTCGTCGGTCGGGATGTGCCGGCCATCCCAGAACGTTTCGGCGGCCGCCTCCAGCCCGGGGAAATGGTTCCGGTTGCGCCGGAAGAAGTCGTGGACGACCGCTTCTGGCGATGAGGCGAGAAGTGCGCCCGTCTCGCCTGACCCGCCTGCCATCGTGAGCAGCTGGTCGGTGGCGGCGAGGTAGGCGCGGTGAAGCTGAAGGAAGCACGCGGCAAGGTCGGGGCTGTGGATCTGCGCGGCGCGAAGCTGCGCGAGGTCGGGGCGCTGCCCCTCGAACAGAGGATCCTGCACGGTCGCGCGGAGGTCCGCGAGAATCGTGGTGTCGTCATCCTCGGCAATGTCGCGCCAATCGATACCATAGGCCTCGAAGAGCTTGAGCATCACGGCAACGGAGACGCTGCGCTCGTTCTTTTCGAGGAGATTGACATAGGATGTGCTGATCCCGAGGGCCTTGCCCATCTGTGCCTGAGTTTCCCCCCGCTCGAGCCGGAGACGCCTAAGGTGCGGTCCGATATAGGTCTTTTGCATGACGCCTCCCGATCTGTAGAATTTACATTTACACAAAATAGGCATTTTGTGAATCTTCGCATTCACAGCAGGACCCGGTTTTGCTTCGGCGTCGGGCCCGCATGAGGCACCTTGAGTCCACCGCAGTGCCTCGGGAGGAGCCACCGTCATGAAAATCGGCCAGACTCATCTTTTCATCCCCGGCCCGACGAACGTGCCGGAAGCGGTTCGCCAAGCGATGAACGTGCCAATGCAGGACATGCGTGCACCGGATTTCGGCGACCTCACGCTCGACCTGTTCAAGGATCTCAAGCGCGTCTTCCGGACCGAGACGGGCCGGGTCATGATCTTTCCCGGCTCCGGCTCTGCGGCATGGGAAGCGGCGATCACCAACACGCTCAGCCCGGGCGACAAGGTGCTGATGTCCCGCTTCGGGCAATTCTCGACGCTCTGGGTCGAAATGGCCGAACGCCTCGGCCTCGACGTCGAAGTGATCGACGTGCCGTGGGGCGCCGGCTGCCCGGTGAAGGAATATGCCCGTCGCCTAGGGGCGGACAAGGGCGACGAGATCAAGGCGGTCTTCGTCACCCACAACGAAACCGCGACAGGCGTGTCCTCGGACGTCGCCGCCGTCCGGCGCGCGCTCGACGACTGCTTCCATGATGCGCTGCTGTTCGTCGACGGCGTGTCATCGATCGGCTCGATCGACTTCCGGATGGACGAGTGGGGCATCGACCTTGCGGTGACGGGAAGCCAGAAGGGCCTGATGCTGCCCGCCGGTCTCGGCATTCTGGCGGTCAGCGAGAAGGCGATGGAGGCCGCGACGACCGCCTCGATGCGCCGCGCCTACTTCGAGTTCTCCGACATGGTTCGGATGAACGAGGCCGGCTACTTCCCGTACACGCCGCCGACCCAGCTTCTTCACGGCCTCCGCCGGTCGATCGACCGGATCTTCGAGGAGGGGCTCGACCATGTCATCGCCCGGCATCACCGCCTTGCGGAAGGCGTTCGCCGCGGAGTCGCGGCCTGGGGGCTTGACCTCGTGGCCGAGCATCCGACGCTCTATTCCGACACCGTCTCGGCGATCCGTACGCCGCGCGACGTCGACGCGCGGGAGGTCATCTCGATCGGCTACGAGCGCTACAATGTGTCCTTCGGTTCCGGTCTCGGCCCGCTCGCGGGCAAGGTGTTCCGCATCGGCCATCTGGGGGATCTCAACGAGGGGATGTGCCTGACCGCGCTGTCGCTCGCAGAGCTGTCGCTCGCCGCCGCGGGCGCGAAGATCGACTACGGTGCGGGGGTCTCCGCGGCGCAGCAGTGGTACGCCGACAGTCCCGCCGAGCGCGCGCATCTCAGCATCGCCGCGGAATAGACGACTTCCACCTCGGGAAAGAAACATGAGTCACACGCTTCACCCGCTTCGGCGGCAACGACTTCAACGGTCCGAGTTGGCCGTTCCGGCCTCCAATCCGTCGATGATCGAGAAGGCCGCCGACGGGGAGGCCGACTTCGTCTTCCTCGATCTCGAGGACGCCGTCGCGCCGCCCGAAAAGGAGAAGGCGCGGAAGAACGCCGTCGAGGCGCTCAACGACATCGACTGGGCGGCCAAGGGCAAGACAGTTTCGGTCAGGATCAACGGTCTCGACACCCATTACATGTACCGCGATGTCGTCGACATCATGGAGAAGGCTGGCGACCGGGTGCACACGCTTCTGGTGCCGAAGGTAGGTGTTCAAGCGGACCTCTACATGGTCGAGGCCATGGTCAACCAGATCGAGCAAGGCTGCGGGCTGGAGACGCGCGTCGGGCTCGAGGCGCTGATCGAGACGGCGCTCGGCATGGCGAATGTCGAGGCCATCGCGCAGTTCGGCGGCCGGCTCGAGGCGCTGCATTTCGGGGTGGCCGACTACGCCGCGTCGATGCGGGCGCGCACGGTCAACATCGGTGGCCTGAACCCGGACTATCCGGGCGACCAGTGGCACGCCTCCATCACCCGCATGGTCGTGGCCTGCCGCGCCTACGGGCTGCGCGCCATCGACGGGCCCTTCGGCGACTTCAGCGATCCCGCGGGCTACAGGATGGGTGCCCGCCGCGCCGCCGCGCTGGGCTGCGAAGGCAAATGGGCCATTCACCCCAGCCAGATCGCGCTTGCCAACGAGGTGTTCTCGCCGCCGGAGGCCGAGGTGACGAAAGCCCGCCGCATCATCGAGGAATTGCGCAAGGCCGAAGCCGAAGGCAAGGGCGCTGCCGCTCTCGACGGCAAGATGATCGATGCCGCGTCCGAGCGGATGGCGATGAACGTGATCACAGTGGCCGACGCTATCGCCGCGAAAGGCTGATCCCGGGGAGAGGGAGGAAACCCATGGATATCCACGAATACCAGGCCAAGGAAATCCTCGCGGGCTTCGGGGTTCCGGTGCCGCGCGGTGGGCTCGCCTACAGCCCCGAGCAGGCCGGCTATCGCGCCCGCGAGTTGGGCGGCGATGCCTGGGTCGTGAAGGCGCAGATTCATTCGGGCGGGCGCGGCGAGGCCGGAGGCGTGAAACTCTGCCGGTCCGAGGACGAGGTCCGGCGATACGCTGCCACGCTCTTCGGGCGCCAGCTCGTGACCAAGCAGACCGACGCGAACGGCAAGGGCGTCTACCGGGTCTGGGTCGAGGGCGCGTCCGACATAGCCCAGGAACTCTACCTCGGTTTCGTGCTCGACCGGAAATCGGAACGCATCATGCTCGTGGCCTCCGCGCACGGCGGTATGGAGATCGAGGACCTGGCGGACGAAGACCCTGCCAGTCTGCGCCGCATGGTCGTGGACCCCGCCGTGGGCCTCGCCGAGTACCAGGCGCGGGAACTGGCCTTCTCGCTTGGCCTCGAGGGCGGTCAGATCGCGCAAATGATCAACATCCTGCGCGCCTGCTATCGCGCCTACCGCGATCTCGACTCGACGATGGTCGAGATCAACCCGCTCGTCATCACGGGAACCGGCGAACTCGTCGCGCTCGACGCGAAGATGAGCTTCGACACGAATGCGCTCTACCGCCGCCCGCAGATCGCGGCGCTCCGCGACCCGAGCCAGGAGGACGCGCGAGAAGCGGTCGCCGCCGACAACGGGCTCGCCTACGTGGGTCTCGACGGTGACATCGGGTGCATCATCAATGGCGCGGGCCTCGCCATGGCGACGATGGACATGATCAAGCTCGCCGGCGGAGAGCCCGCGAACTTCCTCGACATCGGCGGCGGCGCGTCGCCCGAGCGCGTGATGACCGCCTTCCGCACCGTGCTGTCGGACGGGAATGTCAGCGTGATCCTCGTCAACATCTTCGCCGGCATCAACCGCTGCGATTGGGTCGCGAAGGGTGTGGTCGAAGCCTACAGGGCCGAGGGCCTGACGCTCCCCGTCGTCGTCCGACTTGCCGGCACGAATGTCGAGGACGGCCGCAGGATCATCGAGGCGTCAGGCCTCCCGCTCATCACCGCCGACACGCTTGCCGAGGCCGCCGAGAAGGCCGTCGCGGCACGTCCGAAACTTGCTGCCTGAGGGAGGACTCCATGGCCATTCTCATCGACGAGACGACGAAAGTCATCGTGCAGGGCATGTCCGGCCGCATCGGTCGGTTCCACGCGAAGGAAATGATCGAGGAAGGCACGAACGTGGTCGGCGGGGTGACCCCCGGAAAAGGCGGCGAGACGGTGCACGGTCTCCCGATCTTCGACACGGTGAGGGAAGCGGTCGCGGCCACCGGGGCGGAGGCCAGCCTGCTGTTCGTGCCCCCGCCCTTTGCCGCCGACGCGATGATGGAAGCCGCCGACGCCGGGATCAAAACGGCGGTCTGCGTGACCGACGGCATCCCGGCGCAGGACATGATGCGGGTGAAGCGATTTCTCCGCCGCTATCCTCGAGAGCGCAAGATGCGCCTCGTCGGCCCGAATTGCGCGGGCGTGATCTCGCCCGGCAAGGGTTTCATGGGGATCATGCCGCCGCGGATCTACGCGCCCGGCCGCGTCGGGATCGTTGGGCGTTCCGGCACTTTGGGCTATGAGGCCGCGAGCCAGATGCAGGCGCTGGGCATCGGCGTGTCGACGAGCGTGGGCATCGGCGGCGACCCCATCAATGGCTCGTCCTTCCGCGACATCCTCGAACTGTTCGAGGCCGACCCGGAAACCGACGCCGTGATGATGATCGGCGAAATCGGCGGACCGCAGGAAGCCGACGCCGCCGCTTTTGTTCGCGACAACATGACGAAGCCCGTGGTGGCCTACGTGGCGGGTCTCTCGGCGCCCAAGGGCCGCAAGATGGGCCACGCCGGGGCGATCATTTCGGCCTTCGGAGAGAGCGCGCAGGAAAAGGTGGAGATTCTCTCGGCCGTCGGCATTACGGTGGCGCCCAACCCCTCGGCCATGGGCGCGACCATGGCCGAGGTGCTGGGCAAGAAAGCGGCGGCGTGAGCCGAACGGAGATCTTTCCGCCGAGGATGAGAGATGTGGACGCGAAAGACTGGATCGGCCGGACCGAGCAGCGGACCGGCTGCCTGACGGCGGAGCTCGCCGGAATGCTCTCAGGTGCCCTGGGCCATCCGGGCGCCCCCGATCCATCGGTCGAAGCCGGTGCGCCGATGCCAGCCCTCTGGCACTGGGCGGCCTTCCCGGAATTCGCCCCGCTCGTCGATCTCGCTGCCGACGGACATCCGAAGCTCGGAAGATTTCTGCCGCCGCTGCCCTATTCGCGCCGGATGTGGGCGGGCGGTCGGCTCGAATTCCACGGCGGGTTCCGGATCGGCGAGACGCTGTCCAGGCGGTCGGAGATTCTGGCCGTCGACGAGAAGCAGGGTGCCACGGGCCCCATGGTTTTCGTTCGTGTCGGTCACGTCATCGAGGGAGCCCGCGGCGGACGCATCGAGGAAGAACAGGATATCGTCTATCTCGACATCCCAGACACCTTCCGCCCGCCGAAGAAGATCGCCGTTCCGGACGCGCCGGACTTCGACGAGACTGTGCCGGTGAACGAGGCACGGCTCTTTCGCTACTCGGCCGCCACCTACAACGCCCATCGTATCCACTACGATCTTCCCTACGCACGCGAGGTCGAGAGGTATCCCGCCCTCGTCGTCCATGGGCCGATGCAGGCGACCCTTCTGATGGAGGCGGGGCTGAGGCACTCCGGCGGCAGGCTTGCGCGCTTCCGGTTCCGCGGCGTCCATCCGATGTTCCATGACGAGGACATGCGGCTTCTGGGTGTGCGGCCCGGGACTGGCGCGGTCGAGCTCTCCACCGGCACGCCCTCCGGCCATCAATGCCTTCAGGCCCGGCTGGAGATTTCCTGATGGGCGTCCTCAAGGGCATGCGCGTGGTCGAAGGATCGGCCTTCGTGGCGATCCCGCTCGCCGGGATGACGCTTGCCCAGATGGGCGCCGACGTGATCCGCTTCGACAGGCTCGAGGGCGGGCTCGACGCAACCCGATGGCCGGTGACGAAAGACGGCCGCAGCCTGTTCTGGGCCGGTCTCAACAAGGGCAAGCGGTCGATCGCCATCGATATGAAGAATCCGCGGGCGCGGGAAATCATCACCGAGATCATCTGCGCGCCCGGCGAAGACGCCGGCCTGTTCCTGACCAACCTTCGGGTCCGCGGCTGGATGGATTACGAGACGCTTTCGGCGCATCGCGAGGATCTCGTCATGGTCACGCTGCTGGGTGACCGGCGCGGGCGTCCCGCGGTGGACTACACCGTCAATCCCTCGATAGGTTTCCCCGATGCCACGGGTCCCGAAGGCAGCATCGAACCGGTCGCGCATGTTCTTCCGGCGTGGGACTGCATCGCGGGGAACATGGCGGTGTCTGGGCTTCTCGCCGCCGAACGGCACCGGCTCAGGACCGGCGAGGGCCAGTCGGTCGAACTCACGCTGAAGGACGTGGCCGCGGCGATGCTGGGCAATCTCGGGATCATCGGCGAGGTCGCGGTGAACGGCGTCGACAGGCCCAAGGGCGGCAATGCGCTCTACGGGGCCTACGGACAGGATTTCGTCTGCGCGGATGGGGAGCGGATCATGGTCATCGGCCTCACCGACCGGCAGTGGCGGGGTCTCGTGCAGGTGACGGGGACCGGAGAGGATATGGCCGCGCTCGAGACCGAGGTGGGAACGAACCTCTCCGCCGAAGGCGCGCGATGGGCGCATCGGGCGCGGATCACGGCCATACTGGCCCCCTGGTTCACCGCACGCCGGGTCGGGGACTTCGCCGACGCCTTCGACAAGGCCGGCGTGACATGGTCGAGGTTCAGAAGTTTCGCCTGCGCGGTGTCCGAAGATCCCGACATTTCCACGGACAACCCGATGTTCGCCGAGATCGACCAGCCGGGCATCGGCCGGTTCCTCGTTCCGGGATCGCCGCTTGCCTTCTCTTCGGGCGACCGGGACGACCCGCGGCCCGCGCCCGCTCTCGGGGAGCATACAGAAGAGATCCTGGCGGAGGTGGCCGGTCTTCCCGATACCGAGATCGCGAGCCTCTTCGACGCGGG
>Ga0102925_1000681_pt1 | contig 18533 bp, 10 predicted proteins | sample SalPonR1_A_D1_MG_FD_78216 | JGI IMG/M metagenome (GOLD analysis project Ga0102925, IMG submission 78216) | Salt pond soil microbial communities from South San Francisco under conditions of wetland restoration - Salt Pond MetaG R1_A_D1_MG | ecosystem: Environmental > Aquatic > Marine > Intertidal...
AATATCCAAGTTGGCGGCATCAAGATTGAAAGTTTCGGAAAGCTCATCATTATAATACTTAACCTTGATCATTCCCATTTCATATTCATCTAAACTTGCAGTACTTAGTTCAATAGGATACTGAAGTTTAATTACCTGAAATTCAGCCGGTTCTGTTACATAGATAGTATCAGAAGGAATCACGGTTAACTCTTCTTTAGCTTCCCAGGCTGCTCTCCAAAATATTCCATCTGGAATAAGTTCCCCTTCACCATCATCAATAAAATCACTGGTTACACCGGCATATTCATTGCCAGATCTATCGGTAATAGCACCTTCGGCAATGGATAATAAAACATATTGACCGGTAATAAGCTCCTGCATTTGTTTAATAGTAACCGCACTACCACTAATACTAATAGAATCTTCATGAACAGGAATCCAGGTAATCAACTCAGGATCTATAGGGTCTCGATATCCTAATTGAATATCAAAATCAGTTGCCAGTATTACTGGTTCATTAAACGTAAGTGTAATAGCAAAATCTATTTCCTGAGCCGGGCTAGACGAGATGGCAGGGCTAATACCTGCATCAAGATCAAGTGTTGGATCATAAATATCGCTCGTAGTAAATGCAGCAGTAGTTGCAATGGTACCAAGAACACCATCTGTATTTACTGGCAGTGCAAACACTTTATATGATGTATTTTGAATTAATCCTGAAACTTTAACAGATCCACTTAATTCAGCAGCATCATCCATAACTATTTGCTTAGCAAAAACTGCATCAGCAACATCCAATTTAAGCATGTCCTGAGGATCAGGAGTTTCACTTTCATCGGTTCCGGGTACAACAGCAATAAATACTCTTCCAACCGTGGATAACGAATATTCTATTATTGCTGTAGAGTCTTCCACTGTATTTACAGTCACAGTAGCAGTATTAGCAGCATCAAGAACCGAAGGCTCATACTCTTCTTGCCAATCCTGCTCACAACCAAACTGAATCAGCGCTACTAAAAGAGCTAACAGTCCAATTGTAAATTTTTTTATTTTTATTTGTTTCATATTTTAAAATTTATCAGTTTTCAATAATTTAAAGTATTGATAATAGAATTAACTATTAATTCTTTGTCCAGGTCATTCCAGGAAAAATAGCATCCCAACCACCTGTATCATCAGCTACGTAAATTCCGTCTTCAAAGGTTAACACCTGACCATCTTCAGATAATGTTGCTGTAACATTACCACTTTCGTTAATTGACAAGTCAGCAGTCATTCCAAATAGTGTAATTGGATATTCACCCTGATACTCGTAGGCACAAGTTTGCCCTATTGGGAATTTCACCTCTGTTTTTTCCTCATTAACAACACCATAAAATCTGGTATCATAATTTGGGTATACAAAACCATAATTAGGGAATCCATAAACTATATTTTGAATCCATAATACAGTCACATCTTCAGGGTCTTTTTCGATGGTTACCGTCCAGGTAACTCCATCACCAGAATAGTAAGAGTCAGCCAGTGCGCTCCAATCACCAAAGAATGCAGATAATGGGTGATCATTGTCAGTAATAACCACAGTACAAATATTTTGTGCACTTGGCTTTACCTTTCCATCTTCAGCAAGTTGAATCTGGAATGAAAGATCGCCGGTAAAAACACCCGGATCGTCAATGATATTAACCACGATATTTTGGGTGCGATTTTCGGCATCAAAGGTTAATGTTTGACTTTCATCTTCTACAGTAAAGTTCACCCCTTCTTCAGCTGTGCCATCAATAATAGAGTAAGTAACAGATCCCGACATCCCTGAAACAGAAGCTAACGTAACAGGTATGCTTAGAGTTTCGCCGTCCTCAGCAACAGATGCAGCTGTAGTTTCAAAAGCTACAAAAGCATCGCCTTCGGAAAATTCCGGAACTTCATTTAAATCATTGCAAGATGCTATGATCGCGAACACTCCTATAATTAAAAATTTAAATATATTTCTCATTGCTTTTTTCATTTTAGTAACCGTCATTTTGAACTAAATTTTCATTCACATCAAGTTCCCTTTTAGGAATTGGTAATGCCCACTGGTAGCTGTTGGCAGCAAGAGATTGATCAGGCCGGTCAGAAATGCTGGAAGCTCTGTTTGTTCGAGCATAATCGAACCATAAATGGCCTTCAAAAGCCAACTCAAGACGTCTCTCGTTGAAAACCAACTCTTCTGCAACTGCACCTGTTAAAGCAGGAGCATCACGCTTAGCACGAATAGCATTTATATCATTTTTTGCTGTAACGCCAGATACAGATGCACCATTCACAATGGCTTCTGCCCTGTTCAGATACATTTCAGAAAGACGCAATACAACTACGTTATTAACGTCAGGAGTAGCAATCCCTTTACCAGGATATTTTGTTGTCCACTGAGAGCCTGAAACATCACCTGGATCCGTTCTAAACATAGTACCCCGTACATCACCTGCATCGTATAAATCAACCAGATCTTCGTGCGCAGCACAATCGGCATATCCCTCAGGATCAGTCATATAAGCAGGACCTTCCCAATATTCATCGTAAGAGTTTGCAGTAGCTCCATACACTTCAAAAATAACTTCATTGCCACCAACATCCATACCCCAAACATCCGGGTACTCATCAGCTGTCCATAAACTATAGTTGGTATTTTTTATCACTTTGGTAGCATAGTCAGCTGCTAATTGCCATTGCTCAGAATATAAATACGCACGGCTTAGCAGCGCCTGAATAGCAGGTAAAGAAGCAACAGATTTAGAATCAGCCATACCTGATCGTACATAATCTGGATCAATAAGAGATTCTGCATCTCGCAGATCAGTAATAATCTGTTCATAAACCTCCGCAACAGTATTTCTTGCGGGTTGTTCAGTTGCTGTTTCATCGGTTTTTAGAATGATCGGAACACCCGGTGCATCCTTGTCTTTAATATATGCCGGAGCATATAAACGAACCATATCAAAATGCGCCAACGCTCTTAAGAAAAGACTTTCAGCCTTTAAATTATTCAAATCCTGAGCTGTAACATCATCTACATCTTTTCCTTCAAGATTATGCATTACATTATTTACAGCGGATATTACATAATAAGCATACCCCCATAAACCAGAAGTAGCATTCGATGAGTAAGTTAAATCACGTGCTAAAGTCATTCGTCCCGATGTAAAATCGGTATTACTAGGAATTGTTGCATTTCCTGCACGCATTTCTGCATTAAGTACATAATAAGCACCATACCAGGTACCATCTGCTAACGGAGAGTAAGCACCTGCAACAACGTTATCTAATCCGTTGTATGTCGATAAGGTTATTTCTGAACTTTGTGATAATCTGGGTTGTTCTACAAGATAATCTTCACATCCCATGAGAACTGCAGAAATAACAAATACTATAAATATTATTTTTTTCATTTCTTTTAATTTTTAAGATTTAAAAAGAAAGTTCTATTCCGCCAACAAAAGTTTTTGTCATTGGATATACACCATAGCCCATTCCAGTTACACCACGTTCGGGATCCCAAAAATCAACATCGTGGAACGTATAAAGATTCAAGGCTCTTGCATATATTTTTAAATTAGATACTTTTATCATATCACTATATTTCTTAGGTAGAGTATAAGACAAAGTTATATCCTTAATACGGCAATAACTTCCATCTTCTAACCATCGATCGTTGTAATAATTAGATGAATTACTTGTGTTACCAGCAATAGGTTTGGGGTCAACACCAGTATCTCCTGGTTCTTTCCAATAGTTTAATGCGCTGGCTTTTTGGTTCATCGACATTTGGTTTCCATCACTACTTATATAGCGATTTTCAATAATTAATACATCGTTGCCTTGTTTAAATTCAAGATAAACGGACAGATTAAATCCTTTCCAGTTCACTGCGGTATTAAAACCTCCTGTAAATTTTGGTTCAGGCGTACCTGCATAAATCCAGGCTGCATCATTATAATTATTGGTTAAGGTTCCATCTTCCATTCTCCATAATGCTTCACCATTCGAAGGATTAACTCCGTAATAATCTTTCAAATAAAAAGTTAGGAATTCTCTACCAACAACATGACGAAGTCGTCCATCATCAGCAAAAGCCATCTCTTCAACATCTGCCAGATCCAATATTTCGGATTTGTTATAAGCAATGTTAAAGCCAGCTGTCCAGGTTAAATCATTCTGTTGAATAATATCTCCACTTAATTGAAACTCAACTCCATCGTTTTGGAGTGAACCAATATTCATGAAGTTTGAAGAAAAACCAGAAGTTTGTGGTACTTGTTTATTCAAAAGCATTTCTTCGGTTTTTCTACTATAAACATCAATACTACCATTTATTCTACCTTTTAAGAAACCAAAATCAAGACCCGCATTCCAGGTTTTATTTAACTCCCATGAAAGCATTGGGTTTGGTGGTGTATTTGGTAACATTCCGGTAGCTCCATTGTAAGCAGTTGATGCGTATACACCGTAAGCTCTATAAGCAGCAATATTATTATTTCCGTTCACACCATAACTGGCACGAAGTTTAAGAATATCAAGAAAATCAAATCCGTCCATAAAGCTTTCTTTATTGATATTCCAAGATCCACCTACGGACCAGAAGGTACCCCACTGATTCTCTTCTCCAAATAAAGAACTACCATCTTCACGAATAGATGCTTGTAAATAGTATTTACCTTTATAGTTATAATCTAATATACCAAAGAAAGATTGCATGGTACGAGTATTATAGCTATAATCACCTTCATCATCAGCAGCAGTTGATGTATTTGGATAAGGTATTTGAGGATCTACTCCAGGTGAATAAATATAATAGGAATTATACGTTCTTCTCATGGCTTCCTGACCTGCTAACAAACGTACCATATGATCATCATTAAAAACATCATCATACGTAATAGTGTTCGATGTAGTAAGCTGAACATATTGTAATGTGGATGATTGAAGTGTACCATCTGATGCACTATAGTCAGCTTCAGGACTCCAGTAACGACGACCTTCACCAAATGTTGTTTCGATCGCATTATTTGATTTAATTTCAACCTTCTCAATAGGGTTCCAGGCAAGGAAATAAGAGCCTAAGGCACGATACTGCTTCTCCCACTGATCATCATACAATGCAGTAGCCCTTGGATTGGTATTAGAATTTTCAGCAATACTAAGGTTATGAGAACCATCCTCAGTATAAGCTCTAGACCAGGGTTGAATAATTAAGCCGGCGAAAGCCGGGTTTACATAATACAAACTTTGCATCGCCACATCATTAGATTCTGTATAGGCCATGTTAAAGCGTGCGCCTGTTTTCAATTTATCTGTTAAATTATAATCAGCATTTACACGTACAGTAATTTTTTCAAAATTAATACCGTAAAATACGCCTTGATTATCATGATACGCTAATGATGTGTAATAAGTACCCTTATCATTCCCTCCGGATGCACTAAGTCGATACTCTTGCATTTTACCCATACGTGTAAAATGGTCCATCCAGTTTGTTTGAGATCCTTCCAATAAAGTCATTGGGCGATAATATTTTCCATTTGGATCATCAGGGTCTAACCCTGCATTATAAATCGCATCTCTCTGATAACTAAGAAGTTGTTGACCATTCATTGTAGCAAAATCGTTATCATTCGCTAATGTAGAGTAACCAATCTTACCACTTACGTTAAAATTGGCCTGACCGGCTTTACCTTTTTTGGTTGTAACCAGAATTACACCATTGGCAGCACGCGAACCATAAACAGAGGCTGCAGCAGCATCTTTCAATACCGTAATAGACTCAATGTCGTTAGGGTTAATGGCAGACATTGCATTACCAGTATTGGTGAAATATGATTGATCACCCTGCATTACTGGAATTCCATCAACTACCCAAAGTGGTTCATTTCCTGCATTGATAGAGGATGTACCACGAATACGAATTTCTGAACTTGCACCAGGCTGTCCTGAAGAAGATGTAATTTGAACACCGGCTAATTTACCAGAAAGCATCTTATCAACAGATGTAACTGGAGCGTCAGCCATTGTTTCACTTGAAACCTCCGAAAGAGATCCTGTTTTAGCTTCACGCTTTACAGTACCATAAGCCACAACAACAACCTCATCCATCGTAAGGACTTCAGCCTCTAAGACAACATCAATTACAGTTCTACCTGCAATGGATTGTTCCTGAGCTTTCATACCAATAGCACTAAAGATTAAAATTTCTGCACTACTGGGAACATTTAAGGAGTAATTACCATCAATGTCAGTAGCAGTACCAATTGTAGAGTTGTTTTTAACTACAACTGACACACCAGGGATTGGTGAACCGTCTTCAGCACTAGTTACCGTTCCGGTTATTCTTGAAGTTTGAGCTTGAACTACAGAAAAGCTCAAGAACAACAAACTTGCAAGAATAATACTAAGTTTTTTCATAGATAAAAATTTTAGGTTCATAAATAATTAAATAAATTTATTCATGCTGCTAAGATATAAAAAAATTGAGAATAAAAAATAAAGATATGCAATAAAACATCATATTTTGCGAGGGATTTGACAAAATTGACTGAGAATCAGAAAAAAAATACAATAAAATATATATACCCAATAAAAAATCATAAAATCAAAGATACTTTTTAAGTGTATTATAGACTATTAAAAAAGGCTGCCAAAAAATGACAGCCTTCTCTTGTTAGAGTTTTATATATAAAATATTTAAAACTTATATTCTATTTCAATAGAAGAATCATCTAATACTCCCTGAGGTTTATTCACTGCTACAACTTGCATAACACCATACATATAATCTTCAGTGCCTCTTCTTGTCCTGAAAATAAATACGTCACCTTCTTCAGCTTCGTTTACTGATGTAAGAGGGGTACTGAAATCAGTATTCTCCTCTACATCAACAATATCTGCGTTTGTGTAATCAGTTGCAGTGCCTATAACAAACTCCAGGTTATTATTTGGTTCAAAACCCATAATATACCCACCTGTTTCAGTTTGAATTGTAAGCTGTATATCAGCACTATCACCTGCCTCTGAAACCATTACATAACGGCTTTCAATTAAATCGTAGGCTTTAGTGCTAACCGTTGAAGAGTCTAATACAAACGACTCAGTATTTTCATAACTATTTGCTTCAACAAGTAATGTTGTCTCGGTGGTTTCTGTTTTAGATCCTGCAGTACCAGTTACTCTTACAAATATGGTATCTGTACCTATTGTATAATCCGAACCAGTAAATGGAATTGAATCAACTGCATTAAAAGGCTCTGCTAATTCTGTATAAGTACCTAATACTGAAACCTTAGTTTCTACCGTTACACCATCAACTGTAGCACTTGCAGGTTCGATTGCAAATTTAAAATGGTATACTGTATCACTTCGATGCTTGATATGAGGATCCTCAACTGAAATAGGATCGTCAACTGAAATAGAATGAGTCCTTGAGAAAGGTGTTCCTTCGTACTCTGCATCAAACTGAAAATTAGCAGTCCATCCAATCGTAGTCATTCCTAATTGAGCATCCGTTAAAGTAATTGCCCCCTCTCCTGCATTTAATGCTATGTTACCCAAATCTGCATTTGGAGGATCGAAGGATTCTTCTTCGACAGTCATTCCTCCTAAATGGGTTACTGCAACTTCCGTTAAATTCTGTAACGGATTATCAATCTCTATCACAACTTGGTCATCCAGACTCGTGTAATTTGTTGATGTAATATAGAACTCCGTACCCAAGTTATAGGGTTCGTAATCATCTTCCTCTTGACATGCAACGGCAATAAAGATGAAAGATAGTAAAATATAAAATATTTTGTTTTTCATAATGTTTTCAATTATTGATTATTAATTAATATTTATCCCAGAAAATTTTAGTAACCAATTCATCTCCACCAACAGCTGAAGCAGCTTCAGCATAATTAACTTCGTTTAATGTTTGCTCATTAATTGGGAATGTAAATCTTGTTGGAACAGATGCAATACCATCATAAGGCGTAGGAGGCATATTTAAAAGCGGATAATCCAGTCTTCTCCAGGTTGTCCAACCAACAAACCCATTAACATAGGATGCAATCCAAGATTGAGTACCAATAACTTCCCTCCATGGTTCACTAACTGAAGATGCAGCTATTGCAGAAGCATAGTCAACTTCGGGTTGTAATAGATAGGCTTCTGCTTCAGCTTCTGTTCCTCCCCACCATACTATAGAAGTTGTTATGGCTTCATTGTAAAGGTTTTTAGCTGTTTTCCCTACATTGTAAGTTCTGGCGGCAGCTTCGGCTAAATAGAACTGTAGTTCGTTATAGGTTAAAATAATACCTTTAAAATTTGGTTCCTGTATTGCATCAGCAACATGTGAATGATTTGCAAAAGCACTTGTTTCACCATAAGTACCACCAAGATAGCCTCCTATATTTTGTCTAAAATAATACGATCTTCTTGGATCATCTAACCCATTCATTACATCTACAAGTGTATTTGCTGCAACATAATCATCACGACCCGAAGCAACTAAATTTTCATGAATTGGATTGAAATTTGGTGAAGAGGTCGCATAAGGCATTAAACAATCATCTGCTGAAGATTCAAAAGCATCTGCATATGCTTCTTCAACAAGAGCCTGAGCATCAAATGTTGGATCATCGGCAACAGTAATAGCCATTCTTACTTTTAAGGTGTTTCCAAATTTAATCCATTTGGATACATCACCTCCATAATAAAAATCTGCAGAACCAAAACTTCCACCAGATTCATCTAAACCATCAATTGCCGCATCTAATCTAATAAATAAATCGGCATAAATATCTTCACCAGCATCGTAGCTAGGATAAACATTTTCAATATTTAAAGCATCAGTGTATGGTACCATACCAAAAATATCAACTAAACGGCTATAAACAAAGACATTAAGCAATTCAATAATATGTAGCTTGTTTTGTTTATCTACTTCTAAAGTTGCTGCTACTTCTTCTTCGGCTATTAAAGTTGCTGCTTCATCCAAGTCTTTTAAAACTCTTCGATAGAAAGCCCTGAACACATTTTGAGGAACATTTCTGTTCACAATGTCAAAATTAGCTTCATCGGTGTAAGTTGTTTCAGTCCAATACTGGGCCCAGAGGTTCCAATTATTCCAGTTCACATTGGGGGTATTTAACTGGTCAGCTAAATCTTTTTCTGCATTAGAAAATAATGCATCTCCGGACACTTCTGCCGGATTTTTTTTATCAGTATTCCAGTCTTCGAAATCATCGGTACATGATGAAGCAAAAACCGTTAATACGATAAATAATAAATAATATATTTTTTTCATAATAATCTTAGTTTTTATAATTGAATATTAAGGCTAAACCCATAATTTTTTGTTGCTGGCATAACACCAGATTGCCATCCCTGAATATTACCGGCGCCTTGGCTGGCCTCAGGATCGGCATGAGGTAAATTCTTGTCTATAATCCAAAGATTTGAACCTACAAAACTTAATGAAGCACCTTTAATAAAAGTTCTATCCATTAACGTTTTTGGAAGATTATAAGTAAGAACAACTTCTCTCAATTTAATGTACGATGCATCGTATATGAAACGGGCATTTGGGCTTCTGGCCCAACCTTCGGTAGAATAGGTATAGGGTACTCTTGTGGTATTCTGACTACCATCAGGATTAACTCCATCAAGTATTATACCTCCTCCATCGCTATAACTATCTCTCATTGGATTTCCTAAATCATTATCTCCAACAGTCTCTTCATACAACCCTGTTCCAATACCATACCATAAGTCAAGTGAGAATACATCACCGCCTTTTTGCCAGTCGATAAGGAAACTAAAGGTAAAGTTCTTATAAGAAAATGCATTGTTTAAACCAGCATTCCAATCAGGATTGATATCACCTATAACCTGGTCGTTGGTTGCACTTCTTGCATAATAACCACCCTCAACAATTTTCTCACCATTATCATGATAAACAAAATCTGATCCATGAATGGTACCATAAGGTTCTCCTACACGGGCATTAATGGTAACACCACCTTGAAGGCCAGCTAATTGAAGGTTTTTAACCTCATTACCCGATTCATCAACAAAAAGTTCAATTACTTCATTGGTATTTTTTGCCCAATTTAAATTGAAATCCCATCTGAAATTCTTTGTTTGAACGGGTGTTCCAAATAGAGCCAATTCAACACCTTTATTTTCAATTTCTCCAGCATTTACCCATTTGCTAAGATAACCAGTTGCATACGAAACCGTTACAGGCATAAGTTGATCTACGGTATTATTTTTATATAAAGCCAGGTCAAATCCTAATCTGCTTTTAAAGAAATTCATCTCTAATCCACCCTCTAAAGCTTTTTGCGTTTCGGGTTTTAAATTTGGATTATTTCTTGTATCAGGCACAGTAACCAAAGAATTTCCTGATAATGGGGCATTTCCAATATAGGTGTCTCTTGTTCTTCTGGCTGGTGCACTATTACCAACTTCAGCATAATTTAATCGTAGCTTACCAAAAGATAACCAATCAACATTCATCACTTCAGAGAATACAAAACTACCGCTTATTGATGGGTAGAAATAAGTATTATTATCTTCAGGTAGTGTAGATGACTGATCAATACGTGCTGTTCCATCTAAATATAGCATATTTTTATAACCAAGGGATAAGCTACCAAAATAACCATTTACCCCAATTTCGTCAAGCCATTCATCAGGTGGCATCATTGGATCAACACTGTTACTTAGTGCATATACACCAGGAACTGCTAATCCACCATTAGTTGAAACTCTTGTATTATCATCTGTTGTCCTGCGGAAATTTGTTCCCAATAAACCGTTAATATTCAAATCATCAGTAATATGCTTATTGTATTTAAACATAAAATCAACATTGGTTTCAGTAAACGCTCTTGTACGTCTGATATAACCAGAAGTAACATCCGGATAGCCAACTCCGAAAGGAGTTGCAACAGAACCAACAGCTCTTCTTTCTTCGATTAATTCATTATAGGTATCTATGGCTGCACGTCCCATGAAGCTTATTGCCTCAGTTAATTTCCAATCTGCCTGAACATAACCGATTAATCGATCTCTTTCGTCTGTCTGATAATTCTCATACCTTGTCCAGTATGGATTATCCCAATAAATAGGACCAGTGTTAGTTGGTGATTTCTGATTCCAGGTTGCATTTCTACCTGATAAGTTATATAAACGTTCTTGTTGCTTCATATCAACACCAACATCATACCACTGGCGGAACATACTCATAATATTATCGTTATAACCAGTAGATGGACGGCCTTTTCCTTGCGTATTGATATAATTAGCAGAAGTAGTAATGGTTAAATTTTCCAAAATATCATAGGATGCATTAAGAATATAATTATTTTTCTTTAATGAGCTATTTGGCATAACGCCGGAGATATCCTGGTTTGTATATCCAAATCGGTAATTACCTTTTTCAGATCCACCGCTTATATCAAAGCTGTTCGTATATTTAACACCAGTTTCAAAAAAGGTTTCTGCACCATTTTCAGGGGCAACAAAAGGCCTTGGTTGTCCATAATATTCAGATTCAGGGATAAAAGCATCATAATGATAAACCATTAAATTAGGGTCAAAAGCCTGGCCTCTGGATGCATCCTCTGTTGTAGGAACAACTAAATCATCAGTTCCATCGCCATTAACATCGTATTCGTATAATCCAGGATAATCGCCACCACTATAATATGGTCCGTAACCTGCACCATACTTTGTTTGGTGTTTTGGAAACGTACTTTCATCAATGGTACTAAAAGTAACATTTGAATTTACAGAAACACCCAACGTTTTGGTGTCTGATCTTTTACCTTTTTTTGTAGTAATTAAGATTACTCCATTAGCAGCCCGTGAACCATAAAGAGCTGTGGCAGCAGCGCCTTTAAGAACACTTATTGACTCAATGTCATTTGGGTTAATATCAGATGCAGCGTTACCATAGTCATAACCAACACCACCTACCTTTTGATATGAATCATTGCTTATTTCATTACTTATAGGCACACCATCAACCACAAATAATGCCTGGTTGTTTTGTGTTAACGAAGATGAACCCCTAATTACAATATTGGACGAACCACCAAAGTTGGTATTGTTCTTAATCTGAACACCAGCTACTTTACCGGATAAAGAGTTCACCACGTTTTCGTTTTTAACCTTGTTAAGGTCTTCACCGCCAACTTCTTGCGCTGAATATCCAAGACTTTTCTTTTCTCTTGAAATACCCAGTGCGGTTACAATTACTTCGTCCATTTTAACTACTTCAGCTTCCATAGCTACATCAATAATAGACCTACCTGCAATTGTTTGTTCCTGGTTTTTTAAACCAACAGCAGTAAAAACTAAAACTTCTGCACTGTTAGGAACAGTTAATGAATACTTACCATCCAAGTCAGTAGCGGTACCAATTGTAGTATTATTTTTTACTACAACTGACACTCCAGGTAAGGGTTCACCGCTTTCATCGGATACCGTACCCGTGATTTGCATTTGTGCTGCAGCTTGAAAACTAACAAACAGCAAGAATGCAAGAAAGATTGTCAATTTTTTCATAGATAAAATTTTTAGGTTTATAATTAAATTTGGTTAAATTATTCGCACTAATGTAAAAAAAAATAAATTGAAAACAAAAAAATCTATCTCTAATAAATAAACGATTATCAACAAGATTAATTATTTCAGAAGTATTTGTTTATAATCCACAACCTAAACAATTTTATAACAACTTGTATCACAAGTATTAATAATAAAACGAGCAGACCAAATCCTGTCTGCTCGTTAATTTTATTAGTAGTTAATAAATAGATTAGATTTTACTTTCTACCATTTTTAGAATCTCTTTTTCAAATATTTCTGTTTCATTTTCAATTTTTGTTGCTTTTTTGCTAACGTCCTGTATAAAGTCTTTATCATCCAGCCCTGCTGCATTTATTTTTACATTTAAAAAAGCTCCTTTCACACAAGATCTTATGGCTAAGGCTCCTACGCCTGCATCGGAAACAGAATTCGGATTACCAATTTCGGCCATTGCTTTTACTACTTCTAACGATTTATGAGCTATTTCCATAACTCTAAAGGGGACCATGATAGCATTCTTCGTAGCATCATCAATGGCTTTTTTTCGTATGGCTTTTTCTTCGTCCGTTTTTTTAGGTAACCCGAAAGCATCCATAATTTTGTTAAAGGCATCGGTATCTTCGTCAACTAATTTTAACAGCTCTTGCTGATATTGCATGCCTTTTTCTGCCCAGTTGGAAAATTCTTCCCAACGGTCGTCCCATCCGCGTTTATGTGAAGAAAGGTTAGCTACCATCGTTCCTAAAGCTACTCCCATGGCACCCATATAGGCTGATACTGAACCACCGCCTGGGGCAGGAGACTCTGATGCTGTTTCGTCAGCAAAACCGGTTACGGTTAAATCAACCAGTTTCTTTTTATCGGCAGCCATTTTGTATTCGATGATTTTCTCTTCGGGTTTAAATTTATATAAATCATCTAATCCAAGAGATTTTACAGCAATTTTTATAATTTCTTTTTCAGGGATACCTACTGAACGATTTTGTTTACGCAAGAAATATTTTCCTGCATCGATCATGGCTTTTAAGGGCACTAATCCAACCAGCTCTGAGCCTGTAACTCTAATTCCTCGTTCATCTGCTTTTTTACACACTTCATCAAAAGCTTCGTGTACCGATGTAATGGAAATATTGGTTAAGTTCATAGATATTTGGGCAATACCGTATTCATCAATAAACCATCCAATGGCTTTAACTGCTTTTAACGAGCCAGGAATCCATACTTTCTTCCCATTTTCATCCAATACCGGTTTACCGGTTATTTTATTGCCTTCACGTTTTACACGGCCTTTTTCCCGCACATCAAAGGCAATAGCATTGGCTCTTCGGTTAGATGTGGTATTTAAATTAATATTATAGGCTACTAAAAAGTCTCTTGCTCCTACTGCTGTAGCACCAGCTTTAGCATTAAATTCTGCAGGCCCAAAATCAGGTTTCCATTCCGGTTTGCTTAATTTATCTTTTAGTCCTTCATATTCACCGGAACGACAATTGGCAAGATTTTTACGCACATCAGAAAATGCTGCATTCTCATAACAATATATAGGTATATTTAATTCTTCACCAATTCGTTTAGCCAGTTTTCGGGCATATTCAATGGTTTCGTCCATTGTGATACCTGCCACAGGAACTAAAGGACATACATCCGTAGCACCAAAACGGGGATGCGCTCCTTTATGATGACGCATGTCAATTAATTCAGCAGCTTTTTTTACGGCCTGAAAAGCTGCTTCGCATACTTCATCGGGTGTACCTACAAAAGTAACTACGGTCCGGTTGGTTGCTTTTCCGGGGTCAACATCCAATAGGCTTAAACCTTCGATCGACTCTATTTCTTTGGTAATTTGTTTGATGATTTCCATATCGTTCCCTTCGCTAAAATTGGGAACACACTCGATTAGTTGTTTCATATTTATTTTATTTTATATATATTAATATATCTTTGATATTAAAATTAAAAAGAATCATATTAAGCGTTTAAAATATTTAACCACAAAGGATTCTCTAAGTACATCACGAAGGCACACAAAGAATCACATTATTACTCTTTTAATACCGTCCTTTAGATGACGCACATTAAAATTTGCAAGCAATCCCAACTTACATCCTGATAATTTTAAATAAGTTAGTATTTGAGCCATGTGAATATCACATAATACATCAACAGACTTTATTTCAACAATTACTTTATTTTCTACCAGTAAATCTATTCGATATCCGGCTTCCAGCTTTACATCTTTATACACAAGTGGTAAAGGTTTCTGCTTTTCAACACTCAATCCCGAATGCAAAAGTTCATAATAAAGACATTTTTCATAAGCACTTTCAAGTAACCCAGGCCCCAGTACAGTATGAACCTGAAAAGAACTATCTAATACTTTTTTGAAAACATCTTCAATATTCATAATTATTCAATTAAAAAACTTCGTGTTTACTTCGTGAAAATACTTTGTGCGACTTTGTGGTAAAAAAAAACATACACTATATATTATAATCTATTAGTATTATTATATTTTTTATAAAATTTTTCCATTCAGTATTACTTGATCAATTAAATGACTTGTATATGCATAAGGCATAAATTCATAACCGGGAATTTTTTTGGTAATATAAACGTTGGCTTTTTTCCCTTTGGTAATACTTCCCATTTCATCATTAACACCCATGGCATAGGCACCATTAATGGTTGTAGCATGAATCACCTCTTCGGGCAACATTCTTAACTTGATTGTTCCCAGCGACATAATAAATTTCATATTACCTGATGGAGATGAGCCAGGGTTATAATCAGTAGCCAGGGAGATGGGCAGTCCTGCATCGATCATTTTTCGTACCGGAGGATCTATCATTCCTAAAAAGAATGCAGCTCCCGGCAATAACGTTGGCATTGTTTCAGAATTTTTCAGTGCCTTTATTTCATCATCACCGGTAAACTCAAGGTGGTCAACCGATAAAGCATCGTATTTTACACCCACCTGTATTCCTCCGGAATAGTCTAGCTCATTGGCATGAATCTTAGGCCGTAATCCATATTTTAGCCCAGCCATAAGAATCCGGTCGGTTTGTTCTACAGTGAAAAAACCTTTATCGCAAAACACATCAATATAATCGGCCAGGTCTTCGGAAGCCACCTGTGGGATCATTTCGTTGATGACCATATCCACATATTCATCTTGCTTTCCTTTATATTCAGCCGGAACAGCATGTGCCCCCAAAAAAGTCGATTTAATCGTAACAGGTGAGGTATCTTTCAACCGTTTAATTACCCTCAACATTTTCAATTCGTCTTCAACGGTTAATCCATAACCGCTTTTTATTTCTACAGCACCGGTTCCAAAACTTATTATTTCATTGATTCGTTCCAACGACTGTTCGTATAATGAATCTTCAGAGGTATTATGCAATAATTTCGCCGAGTTTAAAATTCCACCGCCACGTTTGGCAATTTCTTCATAAGATAAACCACGAATTTTATCGCTATATTCAATCTCCCGGCTACCAGCATAAACCAGATGGGTATGCGAATCGCAAAAGGATGGAAAAACCAATCGCCCTTCTGCATCAATGGTTTCGCCATCAAAATCATTGATATTTAGCTTATCCATTTTGCCAAAATCTGCAATTTGATCTTCTTCGATCCATAAATAAGCATCCTGGATACAATCTAGTTTCTGCATTTCGTTTCCGGCAACGTATTTTGTTGATTCATCCAGAATATTAACCAACGATTTTATGTTTTTTATAAGCAGCTTCATACCTTGATTTTTTATTGATTAAACTGCTACGAAATTACAAAAATCATCTGTATAACACGAAAAAATTTCTTGTTGTATAAACATTATTCTATTTTTATAGCTTTATTTTTATGTAAAATCAACACAAAAATAGTTATGAAGAAGAAAAGAACCATTCCACACACCTATGTTATTGTATTTTTCATTATTGTTTTATCGGCAGCAGCCACCTGGTTTGTCCCGGGAGGTGAGTTTGATCGGGAAACCATTGAAATAAAAGATGGTACCGAACGAGAAATTATTGTTAAAGATTCTTTTCACTATGTTGAAAATCAACCGCAGACCTGGGAGATTTTTTCTGCTTTTTTTAAAGGGTTTGTTGATAAAGCCGATATTATTGTTTTTATATTAATGATTGGCGGAGCATTCTGGATAATGAATGAAAGCAAAGCCATTGATGTTGGAATTTTTACTTTTTTACGAAAAACAGAAAAAATCGAGCATCTTAAGCTCTTTAAGTTCATTGGGATCAATAATGTAATCATTACCTTAATCATGTTGATGTTTTCGATCTTCGGAGCTGTGTTCGGAATGAGTGAAGAAACCATCGCATTCATCATTATATTTGTTCCGCTGGCTATTTCTATGGGATATGATTCTATTGTTGGTGTAAGTATGTGTTTTGTAGCTGCAGGCCTTGGATTTGCCGGAGCAATATTAAATCCTTTTACCATTGGAATTGCTCAGGGATTATCAGGAATACCTTTGTTTTCCGGAATAGAATACCGACTTTTTGCCTGGGTGGTTATTAATATAATAGGTATAGCTTTTATATTAAGGTATGCTAACAAAATAAAAAAATACCCCAAGCTTTCGCCTGTCTTCGATGATGATAATAAAAACTGGAGAAAGAAGGAACATATAGACGTCGGTCAATTAAAATATTATACACCGGTTTCTGCATGGGTTACATATGCAATGATTTCAGTAATACTCATTGTGGTTTCTGTATTTCAATTTCAAACGACCCTAACGGTGGGTAATTCATCTACAACCATACCAATTATTCCGATTTTAGCAGGCTTATTTGTTATCCTTGGCCCTTTAATGCTTAAAAAATCGGTTCATTTCTTCATCCTTAACCTCCTGCTTTTTACAATTTTATTCCTGATTATTGGTGTTATGGGATATTCATGGTATGTAATGGAAATTGCCACCCTGTTTTTTGGTATGGGACTGGCTGCCGGAATAGCAAGTAATAAATCGGCCAATAAAATTACCGCCTTATTTATCGAAGGAGCCAAAGATATTTCATCAGCAGCATTGGTTGTAGGATTAGCCGGGGGTATTATTATTGTATTACAAGAAGGTAAAATTATTGATACCTTATTATATTCCGTATCACAATCGATGAAAACGGTTGGGAAATTTGGATCTATCAGTATCATGTATTTAATCCAAACAGTTATCAATGTAATTATTCCATCAGGTAGTGCAAAAGCCGCACTAACCATGCCCATTATGGCTCCGTTTTCGGATTTAATAGGTATTTCGAGACAGGCCACTGTAATGGCTTTCCAATTGGGTGACGGATTTACAAATATGATCACTCCCACTTCGGGCGTTTTAATTGGTGTGCTGGGTGTTGCCAAAATCCCTTACGAAAAATGGGTTAAATGGATTACTCCTTTTATGATTATTTTAATTATCTTAGGATTGTTATTATTAATTCCAACAGTAACGATGGATTTAAGCGGGTTTTAACCTGTGTTCAATATTTGTGATTAACTAATATTTACGTATGATGTATAAACTTTTTTTATTATCCGCTTTATTTATTTGCTTTAGTGTACAGGGTTTTTCATTAACTGATAATGACACACTTAAAACCACCAAAAATAAAGCAGAAAAAATAAAAGATGGATGGACTTTTGGCGCTGTTCCTGTAGTGGCTTACGATTCGGATTTAGGGTTTAAGTATGGCGGTTTGGTTAATTTTTATAATTATGGAAAACCCACGACCTATCCGGAGTACCAGCAATCCATTTATCTTGAAATATCAAGGACTACAAAAGGCAGCGGCATTAATCAGCTTTTCTTCGATTCGGAACACATGTTTCCTAACCGGCCGATAAGAATAACTGCCGACCTTAGCTACCTTACCGAACAGGCACTGGACTTTTATGGTTTCAACGGCTACGAATCT
>Ga0102925_1000682_pt1 | contig 18531 bp, 15 predicted proteins | sample SalPonR1_A_D1_MG_FD_78216 | JGI IMG/M metagenome (GOLD analysis project Ga0102925, IMG submission 78216) | Salt pond soil microbial communities from South San Francisco under conditions of wetland restoration - Salt Pond MetaG R1_A_D1_MG | ecosystem: Environmental > Aquatic > Marine > Intertidal...
AAGTGGCGGAAAAGATAGCAGTACAACATTGTACATACTTGACAGAATATTCGGGAAAAGGCCAGATATCAAGATCGTTGGTGTATCCATAGATGAAGGCATTGAAGGCTATCGGCCAAATACTATCCAGTCTGCCAAGGAACTCACTGATAGGCTTGGCATTGAACTTATTGTGCGTTCCTTTAAGGATGAATATGATACTACAATGGATGATATCGCACCCCAGAAAAGAGAAAAGGGTGCATGTAGTTACTGTGGGGTCCTGAGGAAATCGCTCCTGAATAAGATAGCACTTGAACTGGGGGCCAGCAAACTCGCCATTGGTCATAATCTGGATGATGAAGCACAGACCATTCTTTTAAACCATCTCAAAGGTGATGTTTCACGCATGGTCAGGCTTGCACCACCAAAGGAGCTGGAAGGACTCGTACTCAGAATGAAACCCCTGAGAAATATTCCTGAAAAAGAAGTAGCACTTTATGCATATCTCAATGACCTGCCACTTGGTTTTGGCGGATGCCCATATGCTCATGAAGCAATGAGAAAAGAGATCAGGGTAATGCTCAATGAATTCGAGGTCAGACACCCTGGTACAAAGTACGCACTACTAAGCGGTTTTGATAAAATGTCAGGCATCCTTGGAAAAGAATTCCCGCAGGTCGGTCTTTCAAAATGCAGCATTTGCGGACAGGCATGCACAGAAGATATTTGTCAGGCATGCAAACTTTTAGGTAGAGATCAGTGACTGAGAACATACTCTTCAAATGAGTAAAGTTTCCTGCCAGTTCTATTAAGATAGAAACGTGTCCACCATATCGTGACAAGGGGCTGTATCACTGCTATGCTGATGGCATAGTTAAAAATATTCCATAGCTCTGCAAGTATCCCCACAGAGTTTAGAGCATTACCAATAATGCTTAAGATAAATGATATGGTGATCAAAATGAACCAGAGAGTAAGACTCTGAGCTTTGTTGGAAAGGAAAAAACGAATACCGGTTTCGATCGCTGTGATCGGATCTGTTTCTTCTATGACAAGTGCATGTTCTACGAAGAGGAATAATACACTGATCATAAGTATATATAAAGACCAGAGCAATAGACCAAATGTTATCACTGACATGCTCGCCATTGAGTTTACAGGGTCATTCAGAAAGGTATCAATATTGTCTATTGAAAGTATACCGGGAACTAAAAATATCACACCTGCAAGAGCCAGGAGAGAGATCATGATCCTGGTAAAGAACATATTACGAGCATTTTTTGCACCATATGAGAACATATCTGAGATACGAGTGTCGCCTTTTTCAGATGCATTCTTTGACATTCCAATGGCACCGGCCATGAAGAACGAGCTCATGAACATGTAGAGTAATAAGAATACGAGAACAAGCAAGAAAACTCCTATGATATGGTCCGAAAATGCAAAGCCAATGAGCAAGAGCAGGGATTCAGGATCCATCTGTTCAGGATCTATGTTGTTTTTGTCCAGAGCAGGGACAACAAAGAATAGGACGAAAGCAAAAATAGCAAGTCCGAATATCACCATTGCCATGAAGAATTCTAAGACAAATGGAAAAGCTATGCTCAGATTACGCTTCCATGTACTGAAACCCTTTTCTATTACCATTCCAATAGATTCTTTCATCAATTTTTGCTCCTGATATATTCACTACTAAAGCTTTGCATATATCTATTTGCATTGAAGCTTCACTTAAAATGAAATGATTTTTTGAAATATAATTATACTGAATAATAATAAATGAAAAACTATAAATACTGTAATATCCAAGAGAGAGTGTTGCGCGGGAACTATTTTACACACTAAACCCCCACTCCCAAAATACATTAAACCCCCACTCCCCAACCCGCGCAATTTTCTTCTAAGTTCTTTAAAGCATACATAACTGATCAAATTGATTGAAAGCGATAGCTTGCGCTCTTTTCATCTAATTATAACATAAGACCCGTTTAATTATAGAACATCTTAAAACGAGGTTTGCATGAATTATAGATATTATTTATTTCAAAAATAACGTGCCGTAAAATCTACAAAATGCACAAAAAAGAAAAAAGATCATTTCCGGCAATTGCCGGAAACAATGATATTTATTTGTTCTAAGATCAGATCTAGAAGATACCAGCGCTAATGAACAGAGATGCGAACAGGATAGCTACCATGTTCACTACTTTGATCAGAGCGTTAAGAGCTGGTCCGGATGTGTCCTTGAAGGGGTCACCAACAGTGTCACCAACGATAGCTGCTTTGTGAGCTTCTGAACCTTTTCCGCCGTGTTCTCCGTCTTCGATAAGCTTCTTTGCATTATCCCATGCTCCACCACCATTGTCCATTGTAAGTGCGAGCAAAAGTCCACATACAATAATACCGATGAGAAGACCACCAAGAGCTGCAGGACCTAGTACAATTCCAACTAAGAGCGGTGTACCAATAGCAAGGATACCGGGAATTGCCATTTCACGAATAGCTGCTGCTGTTACAATGTCCACACACTTACCATATTCTGGCTTTCCGGTCCCTTCCATGATACCTGGAATTTCACGGAACTGACGGCGAACTTCGTTAACTATCTCAAAAGCTGCTTTACCTACAGCACGCATTGTAACTGCACTGAAGAGGAATGGAAGCAGTCCTCCGATGAAGAGACCTACAAGAACGAGTGGGTCAGCAAGACTAAGGTTTGCATTGCTAAGGTCTACCTTGTGGGTGTAATCAGCGAAGAGTGCCAGAGCACCAAGAGCTGCTGAACCTATTGCATATCCTTTTGTGACTGCCTTTGTTGTGTTACCTACTGCATCAAGCGCATCGGTAATACTACGGACGTTTGAAGGCATACCTGCCATTTCAGCAATACCACCGGCATTGTCAGTGATAGGACCGTATGAGTCAAGAGCAACTATCATACCTGTGGTTGAGAGCATTGCAGCAGCTGCAATTGCTATACCATAGATGCCTATTGAAGGATCTGTTGCTCCACCTACAACGAAGTATGAGCTGAGAATACCCATAACAATTATCACTACAGGAAGAGCTGTACTTTCAAAACCAATCGCAAGACCGGATATCACGTTTGTACCTGCACCTGTTTCAGATGAAGCTGCAATAGTCTTGACCGGACGGAAAGATGTTGAAGTATAATATTCTGTGAATACAACCATAAGCACCATTATAATGATACCAACTATAGCTGCATAGAAGAACTTGATATCGCCCATAAGGGAATCTGTTACGAAATAGAAAGCTGCAATACTCAATATAGCAGAAACTGCTACACCTTTGTACAATGCTTTCATGATCTTACCATCGCTTCCGACCTTCACGAAGAAGATGGATATAATGGATGCAAAGATAGCCACTGAACCGAGGATGAGTGGGAAAAGAATTGCGTTTGGAAATGTGTCAATAATGAATGAACCAAGAAGCATTGATGCGAGAACTGTAACTACGTATGTTTCAAAGAGGTCAGCACCCATACCAGCACAGTCACCTACATTATCACCTACGTTGTCAGCAATTACACCGGCATTACGTGGATCATCTTCTGGAATTCCGGCTTCGATCTTACCTACAAGATCAGCACCGACATCCGCTGCCTTTGTGAAGATACCTCCACCAACCCTTGCGAAAAGACTGATAAGACTGGCACCAAAACCAAATCCTATTACAAGGTCAACATCACCGTAAAGGATGTAGAAACCACTTGTACCAAGAAGTGCAAGGCCAACCACTGCAAGACCTGTTACAGCCCCACCACGGAATGCAACGGACATTGCCTTTTGCAATCCTTTGGATGCTGCGTGTGCAGTTCTTACGTTTGCTCTTACAGAAACGTTCATACCTATGTATCCTGCTGCTGCGGAACTTATAGCACCGACAAGGAAACCGATTGCGATCTTTCCACCTTGTGGTAGGAGAACAAAGATCATTGCAGCGAGAATAATAGCTACTATTGCGATTGTTTTATACTGACGATTCAAGTACGCCATCGCACCTTCCTGGATAGCGCCTGAAATTTCCTGCATCTTCTCTGAGCCAGCTCCTTCTTTAAGGACACCGCGCGCGAAAATACCAGCAAATATCAAACTAACTAGACCAGCAAGAGGGGCAAGATAAATTAAAAATTCAGATACCATATTAAACTCCTCTTAAATTAATTCGTAGCAAATATTGTGACTTAATTTATTGATAAATGTTAACAAAGCAACAACCTAACAATTAAGAGATTGTTGTATAAATGTAACGATTCGTGTAATAGTATTATGTACTATATAAAACTAAGCTGTAAAATCAGGCTGGGATTGGCACTACTGCCACGATCATAGCAGGTGCCATAGCTAAGTTAACAGCCACCGCCTACCTGCATGAGTTCAAAATCTATTTCATCCGGAACATCAACCCTGAAAATGAAAACATTATAGCGCTCATGTCTGGCAGCTGAAATTGCTTTCTTCTGCTCTTCAGTGACATTACCATCAAGACTTGCAATACAAACTGATTTTCTCTTATCCATTACAAGGAAATCAAAGTGTGGGCCATATGCTTTGAGAAAATCCACAAGTCCTTTCAGTTCATCCCACTTCTCACACATATGAATGTGCTTGTTTGCGGAATTACTTACATACCAGTCACGTGACATATATTCGTATGCAGCATACTGATCATTTATATCGTCAAGAGCATCAAAGATAGCAGACATATTACTATTAAGATCTATCCATTTCCAGCCCTGCTGCGTAAAATACCTTGCTGCAGCCACAGCAACTATTTTGTCCATATCCTGCTTTTCAAGTTTCATAATAACACCTAAAAATCATCATCCTGTGAATAACTCCTGTTGAATTTAAGGGCAATTTCAGCTTTTTTCAGCTCACTGCCAAGATACCCTGCATGTTCAAGTCTTGATATGAGTTCCATTTCAATAATAGTATCCATGATCTCACGGGCAGTAGTACCTATAATAGTGGCTTCTTCATGCTCTGCCAGAATATAGCCACCCGGGCCGGAACTATCGGGTATTGGTGCTGGTATTATATTTATCCTTATACAACCTTTGGGATCGAGCTTCCACATATTACTTTCATGGGCTTCTGTGAATTTTTCAGGCAAAGTTGCATCAGTCCTTCGCCTCTTTTCCTTTATCTCTATGAGGTCGATACCAAGGTCCTTGGGAGAGCTGCTCCTTTCATCTGCAAGCACCATCATCTGGGAAGCGCGCTTCAATTCATTGATAGAACCCTGGGTCTTATTACTATATTCCGGTGTGAAGAGTACACTTGCACCCACATCGGCACCGATACCGCAAAGCGTTGCATTGACCCCGGTTGAGTCTGAATCAATGAGTTCGGTAACATTCCCGATCCCAAAGAATAGTGGAATATCCGGGAGATCCCTGTGAAAATCCCTGTATCTTACTATTGAATTGGCAATACCGTGCCCGATAGGATCAAGCACCGGGTCGGCCATGATCTTTTTTACACCAATTGAACGTGCATGTTCGATATTTGCCATGAGGCTTTCCAGTCCTTCACCAGAGTCAGGTATTACAACGGCAGCAAGATCCTTTCTGGCAATTTCCGGACCTACAATATCAATATTGCTACTGTCAAGACTGAGCACAAGATCGATATCGCATTTCAGAGCCCTACTTATAAGCTGTGGGTCAAGCGTATCGATACTAAGCGCAGCAGAGCTAATTGACCTTGCAATTTTAATGGCACGTTCCACATCATCGACCTCTGCATGCAGTGAAGCGCCAAGATCGATCATGTCTGCACCTTTTTGCAGGAAAGAGCGTATTCTGTCTGAAAGAGCTTCACTATCAAGGCCAGTGGCATCAACAACCTCTGCCAGTACCTTCATGCGTGTGTTGCCACCAAGTTTTAGCCCTGATAATTCCATGGTCGGACTAGAGCTTTCTTCAAGTTCCACGACTTTTTCAAGAGCCATCTCCCGCCTTATATCAGCGAGAAGCTCACATGCGGGAACAGTTTTAGAGAATTCCATTTTACCAGCAAAGGGAAGCACAAAGCTCAGGTCATAAGCATGTTTGGGACCAAGTCTTATCTTACAGCCAAGTTCCTCTCCGGCCTTTGTAAAATTACTGGAAGCAAGTCCCGGAATGAAAATAATATCATGATCAAATGATGGGAACTGTCCTTCTACTGCATCCAGCAGTTTCCGGGGAGTGATAAAAGCTGCGATCTCCGTATCAACCACGATAACGTCAGCATTGTCAGCTATGGAATCCCTCACAGTTTCTTCTGCAAGACGACCTGTGGCCACTAACACTTTCATGGGTGGAAAATAGCATTGTTAATAGAAAAGAATAACCATCGTGAAAAGAATAAAAAGTAACCTGTTTCCAGAAGGAAACGGGGCACTGTGAAGATATTTACTGTAGTTTCCTGTAAATTATTGAAATTTACTGGATTATGTCAATGATAGATCCGGTAGCTGAATTTTTAGTGCTGACCGGTTCTACTACTGAACGTCTGATCCTGTTAGATGGACTTGGAGTGTGTTTATATGACTCTGGCGTGTCAGCAACCGGAGTGCTTACAGGAGAGCCATATTGTGGGCCCAGTATCTGAGCGGACTGGACACCTGTCATGATAGCCATTACACGGACCTTACCTTCATACTCATTGCAGATACGTGCTCCCCAGATAACATTAGCACCGGATGAGAGCTCGTATGTGAGTGATGCTGCAATTTCTTCAGCTTCCTTAAGACTCAGGTCAGGACCACCGGTGATGTGTACAAGACTGCCTGTTGCACCTCTGTAATCTACATCGAGAAGTGGGTGGTTAAGTGCTGTACGAACTACATCGTCACTCTTATCCTGATTCTTGCTCTCACCTACAAGCATTACTGCAACGCCGCCGCAGCTCATGATGGATCTTATATCAGCATAGTCGAGATTGATAAGTGATGGCTGTGTGATGGTCTCAGTGATTCCCTTTACGGTTTCGGAAATAAGCTGGTCCATTACTGAAAATGCCTGGTCGATCGGAAGGTTTGGAACGTATTCCAGAAGTCTGTTATTGTCAAGTACGATAACTGTGTCTGCTGCGCGGCGGAATTCCTCAAGTCCTTCCTCTGCCTTTACAGCTCTTGCCCTTTCAACTCTGAAAGGACTGGAGACCATACCTACAACAATTGCGCCCTGATCCTTTGCGATCTCAGCGACTACAGGTGCTACACCGGTACCGGTTCCTCCACCCATACCTGCTGTAACGAAAACAAGGTCTGCATCCTTGAAGACCTCCTCAAGGGTTCCGCGGGCGAGCTCTGCTGCCTTGGCACCTATTTCAGGATATCCACCTGCTCCAAGACCACGGGTAAGTGTCTTGCCCACAAGGATCTTCTTGTCTGCACGGATAAGATCGAGGTGCTGCTTGTCAGTATTAATAGCAACGGTCTCTGCACCTTCGATACCCATATTGTAAAGTCTGCTAATAGTATTATTACCTGCACCACCACAACCTATGATCATGATCCTTGGCTGACCAATAATATCTAATTGGTCATCCACTGCAATTGTCTGGCGGTACTGCTTCTCTTTTTCTGTGTGTTTTAACGCTTCCTGGACTATTGATTGCACATTCATCCCCTCACGGATATGTTACATTTCGGTATAGTAATCAGTTGGTAGTTTGCTCAACCATTCAGCAACGCTTATCAACGTTCCTAAATTCTAATATTGCTGTATTTGCACTTATGGTTTTTATACTTATCCTTTTATGCAAGTATTTCAAAACTGTCATAAAAAGCACGTAGATATAGACAAAGGTAGAAAATCAAGAGCATCGACAACTGTCGAACAGCTGCCTGCACATGAATTATATATTTCATATGTATTATTTAGTGGTAGATCTGCAGTATTTCAAAGAACAAGTTCCTGAAAAATATCAGCAAACATGATCATATTTCTCAAGCAGGGAACGCAGAAAGTGGGCGACTACCGCGTAGATCCCATCGAAACTAAAATACAATTGCTTGCATATATTGCTTTTTTATATCTACAGTGCATAGTAAAGGAAAATAATAAGATGCAAAGATACTCATTCTCATCACCCTTGATTAACTTTTTAATATACTAATAGTATTTGTCAACCATAGAATCTATTAATACTATGAAACATAGAACCTGTCGATCACCAAATATGTATTTAGGAGAATTTTTTTGAACGGAACAAATGTTGCAATGCTTGTCTTTTTGCTGTACTGGTTCATTGTATGGAGACTGGACAGAAAAGGAATACTTGAAAGGTACAATATCAGTACATACGGACCTGTGCTGATGATAAGGACAACACGTGGATTAAGTTTTCTGGACGTGCTTGCAAAGCCAAAGAAAGCCTGGAGGCTCTATGCTGACATAGGTATTGTTCTGATGTTCATCGGAATGATAGCGATGTTCTTGATAGTAATAATATCTGATATAGCATTGCTTAGCTCTCTGGGAACTAACAGCATGCCAGAACCCAGTAAGTTCAATGAGGCCAGAAATATATTCCTGATCCCCGGCGTCAACGAGTTCATACCACTCACATGGGGAATACTTGCGCTTGTTGTGACGCTCATAGTACACGAGTTTGCGCACGCAATTCTCTGCAGGGTTGAAGGTATAAGAGTTAAATCCATGGGTATTCTTCTGGCACTCGTACCAATAGGAGGATTTGCCGAACCTGATGAGGAAGAGCTTTTTGGTAAAGTAGAAGAGGAACATATAAAGGAGGATCCTTATGGTGACAGAAGGATTGGAATATACCTTGACGGAGAAGAGCCACAAAAGCCTAAAAAGCCACAAAGTAAAGCTGACCGCAAACAAAGGGCACACATCCTTGCAGCTGGTGTAATGGCGAACTTTGTTGTGGCACTAATAGCCCTTGCATTGCTCTTTGGACCGGTACTTGGAGCCATGTCACCACTGGGTGACAGCATGGTCGGAGAGATCGATGATAATTCACCTGCTTACGAGGCCGGCATCAGGGAAGGCATGGTCATTACACAGCTCAATGACAAAACCATAAACAACGTTACTGAAATGCTTAATTACCTGGATACATTGGAAGAAGGCGATACCGTTAGAGTATATGCTGCCACAGACAGGGAAGTTTCAGAATACAGTGTACAGGTAACTGATACAGTTATCGAAAAAGGAGGGATCGTTGTACAGGATATTGTACCCGATTCACCAGCCGAGGAAAATGGTATCGAAAAGGGGATGGTCATATTAAGTATAGATGGGGAGATCGTTGAGGATACTACCCAATTCACCGCAGTTATGGGTACAACAATTCCCGGCCAGAATGTAAATGTAACAGTATCGGTTCCACAGGAAAATGGGGATGAGCTCCTTAAAAGCATGAATGTGGAGCTGGCACAGCACCCGGAATCTGAAACATTAATAGGATACCTTGGAGTTTACACCCAGGGAAGAGCCTTCGCAGATACGAACCTTGGTTTCCCAATAGGAGGATTCCCGGCAAAAGCATATCTTGAACTGCTTAAGAGTATCCCGAGCATGCTGAATGAGCCTTCTGGCTGGATCATTATACTAGGACTGCCAATAATTGGATTTGCAGGAGAAGGATTCCCAGGATTTAGTGGTACACTGGGACAATTCTACGATGCCATAGGTTGGGCTGAACCATTTGGAATAGGATTGTTCTGGCTGGCCAATGCACTGCTCTGGATAGGATGGTTGAATTTCTATGTGGGACTCTTCAACTGCCTGCCTGCAGTACCCCTTGATGGTGGACATGTATTCAGGGATTATGCTTACGCAGCCGTACACAGGATAACTAAAGATGAGACAAGAGCAGAGAGGCTCTCCGCGACATTAGCTGCAACTTTTTCAGTGATCATCCTTCTGTCGTTCCTCCTTATGATATTCGGACCTTATCTGATACACGGATTCTAAACAGGAGAGTAAGCAAAATAAAAATACCTGAAAGGATAGATCATGATCAGTGGTCCCTGAAGAAATAGGTAGGTAGCATGAAGAAAACAAATCTCTGGTACAAAGCTATATCCAAATCATTTTTGCTTGCTTGTGCTGTGATATTTGTTTATCTTCTGCTGTTCATACATCTCATGAGATTTGAGCAGCAATATGATCATGCCAATCTATTTGATGGGATCTACTGGATACTGACCACCATAACAACTGTGGGCTATGGAGATATTTTATTCTCATCCACGTATGGGAAAATATTCTCAGCTATAGTGATGATATCAGGTGTCCCACTGGTATTTGGCATACTGTTCACTCTTGTTATCACACCCTGGGTGGAGACAAGTATTCGATTGTCCACACCCAGAAAAGCATCAAAGAAACTTTCCGGGCACATTATAATCTGCGGATATAATCATCTGGTGGAAACACTGGTCGAGGAATTGAGCGAGAATGATATACCCTATATTCTCATTGAAGAGGATCAGAACCTGGTAGTGGAACTTTTGAAAAGGGATATAAATACAATCTATGGCATTCTTTCAGAAGAAGAGACACTTAAGAATGCAAACATTTCCAGCGCGCGTTTTTTTATTGCAAACCGCTCCGATGAGATGAATGCTAATATCATACTTACAGCACGCAATATCTCTGATGTTAATATCATTGCCATGGTGGAAGACCGTTCGAACAAGAAATACCTCAAATATGCAGGTGCTAACCGTGTTGTTTCCCCGAAGGAATTGTTTGGAAGGTTCATGGGAAGAAAAGCATCCGACCCATTTGTAAGCAGGCTCACAGGTGCCACTGAATTCTTTGAAGGTGTGAGCATTGTGGAGTTCCCCATATATCCGAAGAGCCCACTCATAGGAGAATCAATGAAAAGCGCATCCATTCGTAGCAGGACCGGAGCCACAGTCATTGGAATGTGGAAAGGAGGGATCCTTTCTTTCAACATGGGGCCCGATGATTATATCAGAGATAATTTTGTGCTTCTTGCAATTGGTAGTACTGAACAACTCTCAAAACTGAAGAGACTTACACAGAGACCGGAGTGAGAGTATGGATCCTGGTATCAATGACCATGCGATAATACTTGGCTGTGGAGATGTTGGCATCCGTGTGGTGGAAACACTTCAGAATGCAAACGTCATTTTTACTGTTGTGGATTCCAATGCAAAGAACTTTGAAGGTGCTAATTACGATTTTATAGTCGGCAATGCCACAGACGAGGATATTTTACGGGAAGCTGGCATGGAAAGAGCATCTACTGTCATTATAACACTAAGTGACGATACAGACATAATATTTGCAACTCTCATTGCCAGAGGGCTTAATCCTAGATCTGCCATTCTTGCACGCGCTAATTCATACAGATCCATTGATAAGATATACAAGGCAGGTGCTGACTACGTTGCAGCCCTTTCGATCGTAGCCGGGCAGATACTGGCAAAAATGACATCACAATGCCTGGATAAGACATGCAAGAAAATGGATGAGGATATCACCCTTTATGAAGGCATAGATATCGAAAAGCGTACTGTCAACAATGAGAATGATCTTGTGAACAGAACTGTTGAGCAGACAGGCCTTCGCGAAAATATAGGATGTACTATAATAGGTATCGAACGTGAAGGAAAGGTCATCACAAACATCCTCCCCACAACCATGATCATGAAAGGGGATACCATTGCAGTTGTTGGTGGCAGGGAAGAGATCGCAAGGTTCAAGCAAAAATACCTGAAGCGTAAAAGCAGCCAGCTTTGAGGGAATATATAAATGGATCCTTTTTTTCTAGTTCTTGCTGTGTTTTTGATATCCGGACTATTCTCCATGCTCGGACTTGGGGGAGCCATATTCTATGTTCCGTTCTTCTACTGGACAGGTATGGAACTAGTGGCGGCCATTACCACAGCACTTTTGCTTAATACCGTTTCATCGGGTTCTGCTGCTGTGACCTATGTACGAAAGAACATGGTGGACATTCACAGTGCAATACCATTTGTTGCCAGTTCAATGATAGGAGCGCAGATAGGTGCATATTTTACCAGATTTACACCTGTTGAACTCTTGTTATTCATATTCGCTCTTCTTATGATGGTTATCGGACTGGAAATGATATTTGCAAAGGCTGAAAGATTCTATAAGAAAGGGGAAACCCATGGGAAAAAGAGAACTTTGGTCATTCTGGTCAGTGGAATGATCATCGGGATAATTTCAGGCATGCTTGGGATCGGAGGTGGTTCACTGATAGTTCCATTACTTCTTATTCTGGGTTTCCACGTAAAACGTGCCGCTGCAACTTCGGGATTCATTGTGCTTTTTACATCCCTCTCGGGTTTTATTGCACACCTGAGTACATGGGAACCGGATCATACTCTGGTAGTCTATATTGTGATAGCATCATTTGTTGGTGCACAGATAGGATCCCAGCTTATGTACCATAAGATCCGGGCAGATTCCCTTAAAAAAGTTTTTGGAGTAATACTTTTGGCCATAGCTTTTAGAATGCTCACCAGTATGCTTTAATGACTTTGACAGAAACGTTTAATACCTGCAATAGCTATCAATAGGTACCCGTGGGCCTGTAGGGTAGCCAGGATATCCTGATGGGCTTCGAAGTTGCAGATCCCTTTTACGATAAAGATCGTCTGCTCTGAAGATACCCATCGACTCGTGTTCGAATCGCGGCGGGCCCGCTTGAAAAATAGAGCTTTGTATAGAGGCTTCGTTATTGAGCCTTCGTTATTGAGGTATTTCCCGCAAGTTCAAGTGGGTCATTTTGATGCTTTGATGGTTTTGCTTGCACATCCATTATCGAAAGTTTTTTGTAAGTCCCCTTTAACAGTTAACATCTTGTAATGTGGAGACAGTGACACAATGGACCGACCTAACAGTTCCCAGATCAATAAGCAGGTTTTCTACGTATCGGCAGCTTTTGTAATTTTGTTTGTACTCATAGGAGTACTTTTTACGGAGAAAATGTCTGCATTCTTCATAACATTACAGGATCTGATAGTTGTAAATCTCGGATGGTTCTATATCCTTTCAGTGGCTATTTTCCTGATCTTTGTCCTGTGGTTATACTTCAGTCCTTACGGGAAGATCAGGCTTGGAAAGGATTCCGACAGGCCTGAGTACAAGGATACGACATGGTTTGCCATGTTATTCAGTGCAGGTATGGGCATAGGACTTCTCTTTTACAGTGTTGCAGAGCCCATCATTCATCTGGCATCCCCAAGGGAAGCCACATCCGGAACTATAGAAGCAGCCATAGAGGCCATGGAGCTTACCTTCTTTCACTGGGGACTGCATGCATGGGCAATTTACATTGTTGTGGGCCTTTCACTTGCCTATTTTTCCTACAGGCATGATATGCCTCTGACCATTCGTTCCACGTTGTATCCTCTCTTCGGTGAAAAGATCTATGGGATACGAGGCAATATCGTGGATATGCTGGCGATCTTCGGTACGCTTTTTGGTGTTGCCACCTCCCTGGGCCTGGGTGTTATGCAGATCAACGCAGGTATGGACTATCTTGGATTGATATCCATATCCGTGAACAACCAGATCTTCCTCATTGCTCTGATAACGATACTGGCCACCGCTTCAGTTGTTTCCGGACTTGACAAGGGCATACGCATATTGAGTCAGATGAACATCCTGCTGGGACTCATACTTGTGATCTTTGTCTTCACAATGGGACCTTCATTCTTCCTTTTAAGCTCCTGGGTACAGAGCATGGGATATTACCTGCAGCAGATAGTTGGCCTTACGTTCCGGACAGATGCCTTCATAGGAATGGAATGGCAGAAGACGTGGACCATGTTCTACTGGAGCTGGTGGATATCATGGTCACCTTTTGTGGGTATGTTCATTGCACGTATATCCCGGGGACGGACCATCAAGGAATTCATCAGAGGTGTTCTGCTGGCCCCTGTGATAATAACCTTCATTTGGATCATAGTCTTCGGCAACACGGCGATACACATGGAGCTCTTCGGAAACGGAGGTATAATCAGTGCTGTGGAAACCAGCATCCCTACAGCACTTTACGTCATGCTGGACGGGTTACCAGGTTCTGTGCTGAGCTCTGCCCTGGCCACAATAGTTGTAATGACATTCTTTGTGACCTCCTCTGATTCCGGTTCTCTTGTAATATCAATACTCTCATCAGGAGGTAATCCCAGGCCTGCCATTACTCTAAGGCTTTTCTGGTCCCTTCTTCAGGGAACTGTTGCTGCGGTCCTCCTGCTCACCGGAGGGCTTCTTGGCCTGCAGACCGCAGCACTGACAACCGCCTTACCTTTCTGTATCGTGCTGCTTATTATGTGCTACAGCGTTGCTAAGGGACTCAAGGCCGAGGCCGACGCTAATCTCACTGCCGATACGGCCAGGATACCACCGGAAAATACATCAGACAATAGAGCCCATAAACTTATAGGAGAACTTTTCAGGAATGGGGAAAATGAGCAACTGGAAACAAAGGATCAATGATATATTCCGCAAGGTGGAAGAGACGCCAGAGGAGCTGACCGTCCAGAAGATGAACATAAGGTTTGCGGAGCTGAGTATAGGTGAGTTCTTTAAACATGTTGTAATACCTGCATATGACAACCTGAAGACCGAACTTGAGAAATATGGCAGGACCGTGGTGGTGGATGTGAATGAGACAGGCTTGTATTCCGCATCTATTATCGTGTACGTCCCTTCGAAAACTGCTCCCGGGGAGAAGGTGGAAGAGTTCTATTTCGAGATCAGAGGCAGAGCGTACCAGAAAGCAGGCTTTGCTTTTCCTGAACATGCCAACGAGGATGAACCACGCGTGAAAAAGGTTGAGATGGTACTCAGGAACGGGACTTTGAGAGAGCACGATATAAATAAGATCGGTCCCGATGAGATCATAGATTCCTTTGTTGAAGAATATTCCAAGTGGATCAACTACTAAGATGGCAGAAGCATGCCGGGAATATCTTTATGCTTTGTTATTGGAATGGATTTATATATTTTAAATTGATATATTAATACCATGCCATATCCTGCATTCCATCTGAGCTTTTTCATATTCTGTATATCCCTTGTGGGCATATTTGCTATAGCCAGTACCGGATTCAAAGGTGAGATGAGCTTTAAGGATGTGAAGCACCTTGGTATTCTTTTTGTTATAGGCAGCGTTGGTTCGGTATTCCCGGATGTACCAGCGGTGTGGAATTATTTTTTGTATGGGAATTTGGATCATACGATGATAGGCAGTATGCCGACACATTCACTTTTCTTTGGTATTGTGGCTTTTGTTTTTGTGGTGATCCTTGGGTATTTACTGAGCAGGGATATTCACAAGACCATCTCCATGGGAATGTTCTTTGAAGCGGCTTTTCTATCCCACCTGCTATTGGACGATATTGCAGATGGTGGCCTTACATATCTGTACCCATTGCACAATGAAGCACTGAGCATATTTGTTTCTATGAATGTGAATCTTTCTGGACTGGATTTTTTCTATTACAATTTTGCCTGCTTTGTGTCGGTGTTCTTTATATTCTGCGTGATGTTCATGGCACTTCTGGCATTGAAGGACCTGGGCTTTGGGTTTAGATACGAGCCGATGAAGTGAAGCATGTTTTTTTGGAATCCACCAGTTGCTGCTTGAAGATTGCCAGACTTAGCATATTATCCAGGCTTGGAAAGAAAAAGTAATAATATTTATATCGCAAACAGAACAGAAATAAGCGCGGAAGTTCGTTTGAACAGGGATGATTTCAGATCCCATCTTGACGAAAGAATTTCAATAATAGAGCATGAATTAGCTCAGATCAAAGCAAAAATAACATGAATTCGCATTGATCCGGCTTTGTAGAAAAGCTACTTCTTTTTTATGTTTGATATGCATGGCCAATTCCATTTATAAAATGAACGATATAATCTCTATTAGTGATATACATATTCGGAATGGAATCTCTTTTTAGAAAAGAGATCTTTGCTGTATAATCTCTATTAACAATGGAGATCTTAGTGATCCTGATCGAATCAATCTGCACATCCAGTTTTTGGCAGCTGTGCCGCCTGCGGCGGGATGTTTTTTGCTTTTGTGATCTTTGTTGAATAGAGCTTTGTCTGGTAAATGTTAAGTATTATTGTCTACACAATAATTGTTATGTCAATAAAGATGGATTTTGTTAATCGTAAAGATGAACTCGAGTATGTTGAAAGCGAATTTTCAAAGAGGGATTTTCGATTCATTTCTGTTATTGGAAGGCGAAGGCTTGGGAAAACACGTTTTCTTGAGCAGTTTTTGAAAGGGAGGTCTAAATACTGTTATGTGCTTATTCCCGAACTCAATGATAAAGATGTTAGAATGGAAATTGCTAAGAATTTTCATGAGAAGTTCGGAATTAGCTTTCTGGGATTGCCTTCATGGGACGAGATCTTTGAGGGTTTGTTCCATTATTCTCTTGAAGAGCAAATAATCGTTGTATTTGATGAGTTTCAGCGATTCTCACGGATAGATAGTAGCATTTTTTCATATTTGCAAAAACATATCGACAGATCTGCTGCAGATTCTAAGTTGTTCCTTGTTGTATCAGGCTCCTCCATAGGCATGATGCATCAGATATTCGAGTATGCTTCACCATTGTATGGTAGAAGGACGGGACAGATGCCTTTTGATGCATTCAGCTTTGCTGCACTTGCTGATTGGTTCTCTGAAATGTCTGTTGATATGAGAGTGTACATTTACGCGATCTATGGAGGTACTCCAAAATATCTGGAAGAGGTTGAGTCTGCTGATATGCGAGATAGCATTAAGAGGATCCTTTCAAGAACAAGTATACTATATAATGAACCTGAGGTACTGCTCAAAACCGAGCTTCGGGAAAGTAATACATATTTCAATATACTGAAAAGTATAGCTTCCGGCATCTCGAGATCTTCACAAATTGCAGAGAGTTGTGGGATTAAAAGCACTTCAATTGATTACTACCTCAATATTCTGATCAATGATCTTGACCTGATAAAAAAAGAAGTTCCGGTCTGCGATAAGGATTCATCAAGAAAAGCTATCTACAAAATGAATGATAATTTTTTCAGATTCTGGTTCCGTTTCGTATACCCAGCTCTTTCCGAGCTTGAGATAGGTAACTATAGTAGAGTATTAGAAAAAATAGATGATGAGCTGGACACTTTTACGGGCCCTGTCTTTGAAGATATAAGCAAGCAGTTCCTGCTAGATATGAATAGATTGGACCGTCTCCCTTTCACTTTCGAAAAGATAGGAGTACAGTGGGGTAAATTTAGGGGAGAGGTCGGAAAGAATAGCTACGAGATCGATCTGGTGGCAACTAATTCCAGTACAAAGCAAATAATGTTCTGTGAGTGCAAATGGAAGAAGGAAAAGGTTGGACCGGAAGTTCTAATGAAGCTTCTGGGCAAGGCCAAATATGTCAAATGGTACAACGGTGACAGGAAGGAATACTTTGCTGTAATATCAAGATCTGGTTTTACCCAGAAAGCAAGATCAATTGCAAAGGATAACGAAATATTGCTTTTTGATCTGGAAGATATTGATCAGGTTCTGAGGTGATCATGTATTATACAGGATCATAGGAGATTTTCTCAAGGAACTGCATTTGACCGAAGGTAGAAATACCGGATTTCGGAAGATCTGAAAGACCCTTCTCAATAATGGTTCCCCAAGTCCCATTTTTAGAACTGATGATGATAGAAGTTATTTCATTGCTGTCCTTAAGATCCATCCTGGGTTTCAAGTCGAGGCCCAAGAAGCAGACTTCAAAAATATCGGACGACAGAGAAAGGACTGGCTGCTTTAAGAATGCTGAATAAATGAAGATTTGAGATTTTTTCCTGAGCAATTTGGTGATTTAAGTGCATATCCGAAGTGAGCATATTTAGTAATTTTAGCAGAGTAAACATTACAGCAATTTATGGGAATGTGCCGCCTGCGGCGGGATCTTGTTTTATCATATGATACAAGGACATATCCATTGGCTTTCATTAATTCCATATTACGCCAAGTATTTATGCAAATACGAGATACTAACAACTAATGTCATTAAATACACATCCATACTCAACAAGAAAAAAATCCCATTCGAACAGTATTGCTGTTGATCCTGTACCCTTGAGATCAAAGACAATTCAACGGATAGAGGAAGCAAAAAAAGACCTGAAGATGGGAAATACTTACACACTCGAAGAGCTTAAAGTAGAGTTTGGATTAGAATGAAACATGTGGGCATTTTCACCAATGCCTTTAAAAAAGATCTAAAGCTTATCGGTAAGAAGCATCCTAAAGATGTAAAGCTGATCATTCATTCTATTGAGCATATTATTTTGGTTGACCCTTTTACTTCAGATACGAAACGATTGCAATGTTTCGATTATTACAGATATAGAGTTGGAAAGTATCGAATTGTTTTTGATTTTGATGATGCGCACAACATTGTATTTTATGCAGTGGATTATCGATCATCAATTTATGATAAGTTGAGACGAAGGTTTAAGAAATGCTAGATCTGGGTGAATATGTTAGCATT
>Ga0102925_1000685_pt1 | contig 18513 bp, 16 predicted proteins | sample SalPonR1_A_D1_MG_FD_78216 | JGI IMG/M metagenome (GOLD analysis project Ga0102925, IMG submission 78216) | Salt pond soil microbial communities from South San Francisco under conditions of wetland restoration - Salt Pond MetaG R1_A_D1_MG | ecosystem: Environmental > Aquatic > Marine > Intertidal...
AGTAAGAATGTTCTGTACATTTCCCCCTCTGTCAAAAAGTCTCCATGGATAGGCTATCCATACAAGTTCCCTCTCGAGATCAAGCTGGTAGACCAATGCATTCATAACTCTGGAAAAAGGAGTTTCCGTATTAACCTTAAAATTGGTACCGGTGGATGATTCGGCAGCTACCTCTGCTGCAGCCTGTAAAAAATTGAATTTTCCTCCTGGTACAAGATGAAATACACTAAGAAGATATTCACCGTTTGTCGGTTCAGGCAGTTCCAGATTTACATACGTTTCCTGCTTAGGATTAAGCGACTTGACCAGATCTTCATGATTTGAATTCATATAATAGATAAAAGTTAACAATCTATTTTAGCTTTTTTAAGATTGTGGTTGAAAAATATTCTTTTATCACTAAGTTTATCACCCCTCCAAACCAATCAGGAAACAATATGTCTGAAAGGGAAATCATATCGGCTATCAAATACGTCTCACGCATGAAACCGGAGTTCATGTTATCTGAAATTCGTAACTACATTAAAAGTGAGATGTCAACAGAGGAAATTTATAATATCATTCAGCCAAAAATTCTTGATATTGGCATAGATTTGCTGGCCGATGCTGATGATTTTAAAGTTTCCCGTTCACCAAAGGGAATGATAGAGTTATCTGAAGATGAGATCAAGAAAAATAATTCATTTTTTAGCTCTCCTTCTGTTTCACGAAAACTTGAGAGACTTATTGAGCAGTATATAGAAAAAAAGGCTGCAAAAGCATGGGACGATCCCAGGACAATTCAAAAAATGAGGGAAGCGGTCGTTGCACAAAAATCAAGCTATTGGAAAAAAAGTAAGTCCAAGAAGATCAAATACGAAAAAGGCTATCACATTCTTGGTTATCTTGAATATCAATTCCCGGTTTATTTTGTTCAGTTCCAACACATATTATACAAACTAGCACAGCAAGGCCTATTGAAAAAGCGAATGAAGATACTGGATGTAGGGACTGGTGCAGGAACAATACCACTTTCAATTATAGATTTTTGCAATAGGCTTGATGATTATCAGGCGATAATCCATTCAATAGAAAAATATGATGAGAATATTGAGGCTTACAGATACCTTGTTCCGGAATATGCTGCATTCAAGTCAAGATTTGTCATTGAAGATCCTATAAAATCAGATATTAAGAAACTGGATTTAGCAAAGATTCCAGATAATATCGATCTGATGGTATTTTCAAATGTTCTTAATGAGCTGGAAGGGACAAATGTCGATGAAAAAGCTGATCTTGTGATGCAATTGTCTGAAAAGCTTTCAAAAGATGGAAATATCATCATTATTGAACCTGCAGACAAAGTGAATTCAATAGAAGCGCGCAATCTCACGATCAAACTTAAGGCTAGAGGTCTGGGGATATATGGACCATGCTCATTCATATGGGGCGCTGGTTGTAATCCTGAAAAATGCTGGAGTTTTGAACAAAAGCAGGATATTAAGCTTACAAGACTCATGGAAGCAATGGCAGATTGCGAAGACTCATATCGTTTCATGAATACTGATATCAAATTCACATACGCTATTTTACGTAAGGATAATGTTACAGAAATGAAATATCATGTGCCTGCAAAAGCCAGATTCGCGAGATTTGCAGATTTGAAAAAGCATGTTGATAAGCATATAAACGTAGTGTGCTCCTTGCTGTCAGGTGACCTTGGAAATGAAAAGAACAGTCTTTATAAAATATGTGATGGAACTTCCCGAAAGCCTGTATATGCTGTTCTGCCAGTACATAATGTAACTGAAGATAATGCAATTTTGAAGACTGCAAAGTATGGGGATATAATATCTATTAACAATGTACTTGTCAACTATAATTCTGATACTGATTCGTACAATTTACTTTTAGGTAAAGGAACTCACGTAGATTACATGGAAAGAAATCTTTAGATCTTTCCATTTCAAAGATAATATGGAATGTGAGGATATGTTGGCATAAATCAAATGCCAGTGCCAGGATGGAGCTACCTTGCCGTATGCTTTGATACCGAAGGAAATATTTTTGGGCTCTGGGAAGAGAATGAGAACGCAAAGTATTTTTTTAGGTACAGAATAAATAGCTGCTGATAAATGGTCTGCATACTGCATTTTTACATTCTGGTCACATGCTTTCATCCTTCAAAAAGAATATACTCAATCTTAAATTATACGGGATATGCTTATTTATATTGAAGTGAATAAGTTAGTTTATATACTTTGAACTCTGAATAGAGGCAGTCCAAATAATCTAGAATCTGTATTCGAAAATATATTCTTGTTTTGAAATACTTGAATAATGCAAATTACTATATTTATGATCTACACAATAATGAGGTATTAATCTGGCAAATTATAACAGTAATAAAAGGAAAAAGAGCGCATCACATGCGTCTGCGGGAACACCGGAAGTAGTACGTGTACGAACCCCACGAAAAGAGAATGGAGAGGTGCTTGCAACAGTATCCACTCTTCTTGGTGCAAACAGGGTAAGATTACAATGCCTTGATGGAGTTGTACGTATGGGCAGGATCCCTGGTTCAAAGAAGAAGAGAATGTGGGTACGCCAGGGCGATGTTGTTATAGCTACACCATGGTCTTTCCAGGATGAGAAAGCTGATGTGATCTGGAAATACACAAGACCTCAGGTCGACTGGCTCCAGCGTAAAGGATTCCTTAAATTTTAACATAATTAAGGTCAAATCCTTTTTTATTTAATTAACAATTCCCTAGTATTTTAATGTTTAATGATATGCATTTTACATAATGTGAATAGATGGTAATTCAATTACAAAAGTAGCACCTTTCGGTTCATTATTCTTTACAGATACGGTGCCTTTATATCTTTCAATAGTCTTTTTCACAATATATAGACCAAGGCCCGTATTGCCAGTATCTCCATATTTGACTCCCTCATCAAATATGCGTGTTTTAATCTCTTCAGGAATTCCAATCCCATTATCTTGAATATTGATAGTACATTTGGTTTCATCATCTTCAATAAAAATTTGAACATCGTCTGCCTTGCCATGAACCTGCGCATTCCGCACAATATTTTCAATAGTCGAGGGGAGAGCACTGTCTGCCATTATGAGTGCATCGCCTTCTATATTGCTAAGGATATCAAAATGGGAACATGTACTTTCAATTGTATTGCGGACATGATACGGCAGAAGATCCCGTTCATCTGAGAACAGACTTTCCTCAATATCTTTCATATTTTCGATAGTTTTTGCACTTCTATGTGCACAATCCTGTGCCATTTTAAGGAACCTGTCCTCTTTTTTAAGATTATATAATTCAATGGCATTTATTTCTACGTTGAGGTTGTTAGCAATATCATGTCTCAATATCTTATTCATCACCATCAACATGTCAGCAAGCTCGCGTTGCTGTTTTTTTGATTCACTAAGTTCCTCATATCTTCGAATGTTCGATACAACAAGGGATGATGCCTTTGCAATAATAAGAGCTGTATTCAGGTATTCCGATATTTTCTGAGGACTAAATACTTTTTGAACTTCAATGGTCCCCATAATCTCGTTACTATCAGCGATTTTCAGGATGAATCCATCCCGATTATTAAAAATCAAATACATTTTATCCGTTTCAAGTAACTCCTTGTTCAAATCAGCATTTGAATCAGACATTATGGATATTTGTGATTGAACAAGTCCTTTTCTCAATGAAATATAACTGACCTTCTCTGGTGCAAACAGAACATGACACGTTTGTGCTATTTTTTCTATAACATCTTCTTCGGTCTTAAGTTCTACAAGTTCCTTTATGATTTCAATGGACATTGAGTAGGATGCAATCCTTTCATTTGATTCTTTTAAGTTTTCAGCTTTACTGATACAGTCATGTTCAAGAACGATGCTCTTTAGTTGCACTTTCATGAGGTCCATATCAATAGATACTGTTTTGAAAGATTTTCCAGTTATTTCTGATAGTTTTTTTATATTGCTAGAACTGCTTTCATAAAAACCAGTTTCAATATGGAGGATGGAGGAATAGGATGTGTCAATATATTTCCTGACCCTTTCCTTTTCCTGTTCATCATTTTCTGTATTACTGATGATCTTATCAAGCCATCCAGATGAGATTATTAATTTTCCTTTATGTTCTTGCAGTTCTCTAGCACTCAGCATAAGTTCGTATAGATTCTCCATCCCATGTGTATGAAGTGTTATATTGCATTCTGGTGATTTTACGATCTGAGGGAATTCAAAACCATGGATCAATAAAGCTTTGTAGAAACATTCCGAGCTCTCAAGTGATTCTTGAATCAAACTACAGTTCACACAATCAAAATTCTGTTCGAGTAAATTCGTATAAGGTATCGAGATGACATTGATATTTTTTAAGAGGTCATTGCTACTTACAATGTACTCGACCTCCTTAACGATATCCTCGGGGACAATTAAGCAGATATTGTCTATCAATAGTTTTCACCTATTAATTGGATAAAATCCGTGCTTCCTGACTGCATCAGAAATAGCTATAAGAACTTCATCTGATACCTGATATGGGATTTCGCCATGGTTGTCTGAAAGAATGAAACCTCCTCCCTTTGCAGCCTTATCAATAGCCTCTTTAACTTTATTATCGGCTATTTCAGGAGTCCAGTTTCTCATATCAATACCATTCAGATTACCAAGTACAGACATCTTGCCTTTGCATGCTGCTTTGACTTCTGCAAGATCTTCTAATGAACTGGTACAGACTACCGCAGCTCCTGCATCTGCAATATCATCTATTATCGGTAAAGCCTTTCCTGATGCAAGGTGAACTGCAGTTGGACCATTAAGGTTGGAAATAACATTTTGCTCGATCTTATTTCCAGTTTCCCTATACAACTCCTTTGGAACAATTGTTGGCGAAGATACAGGATCAAAATAACAAATAGCTGTAGCTCCTGCTTCCAATTGAGCATTTGCCCATTCGATGCAGAATTCTGTATTAACCTCCATGAGTCTATCGAACAATTCACGGTTTTCATAAATGAGGTCAAAATATTTGTCAAAACCAAGCTGCATAGGTGGGGTAGAAAATGGTGACATTACAACTCCAATTATTGGTACTTCATCCCCCGCCTGCTCTTTTAGTATTTCTGTTGTTTTCAGGACTTTAAGAAGCTGTGGGCTATCCCATATATCCGGTGCTTCTAGATTTTTTATGTCTTCAATGTTTTTTATGAAAGGTGCTCCTGAATTTGCAGGACCGTCCTCATAGAATATTGTACTTCCTCCCCAAGCCTCTACCTCAAGCGATGCATAATAGAAAGTATAGTAGCAGTCATGTCCATACCTCTCCCTCATGCGTATTTGTCCTTCAGCCACATATTCAGGATTTGAGAAATATTCTTTAATTGACATTCCCAGTTCATTAGCACCATGCATGGTTAACAGGAGAAAATAAGGTAATCTATCGGGTTCTTCCTGCCCGAGTGTGGTCAGTACACGTTCCATAGATGTCATTTCTTCTTTAATCATCATATTACCCCATCATTTCCTGAATTATATACATACCACCTACAGCAGTCTTAGCCATTGCATTGGCATTGACTTCTTTCCACAATCTATCATCAAAAAGAAAAGGTGCTCCACCTACTATGACTTTAGTATTGGTTTTTTCTAACTCTATAAACTTAGTTACTTCTTTTATTGCTAGTGCCTGGTTTAACATAAGGGTGGATATAAAAAGAACTTCGATATTATCTGACTTTATTTTTTCTTTTATCTTTTCGATAGGTATGCTACCATAATCAGTAAGGTTAAAACCTTTTGAGTTTAATAGACTCTTCAATATCTGTTTCCCAAGCATGTGCTGGTCTTCAAGGGTAGTAATGCCTATGTTTGGTTTTGAAGTTCTCATTGGATTTTCAGGTGGCAATATTTCATTAATAATTTCTTCTGTGATCTTACTTGCCATATATTCCTGTGAAAGGGCAATATCTCCATTTTCCCATTTATGCCCAATACTTTCAAGTGCAGGTGAGATTATCAAATCAATTACCTTAAACACATCTACTTGCTTATCAAGTAAGTTACTGCGAATGATACTTTCTGCAGTTATTTTATCAGTTTTTAGTAGTGCATCTTCAAGATTTAATACTGATTTTTTATCACTTTCCATAGCTTAACCTTCGAATCATGCATATATATATGTAATATTATATTTTTATTTTAACCTTGCAACCACATATATACTTTTTGAAATGTTGCGATTATTAAATTGTGATCATCAAATTAGATTTCAACTTTAAAAATATAACTCTTTTCATTACCAATGAACGTTGTATGAGCGTAGATCATTCATTATGTTTATATATTAGAATATCTGCCAGTCCATGAAATATTATCACAATGTTTCGAACGGAATCCATACCAGAGATTCAATAGCCAGTTATCTCAACAAAGAACCTCTCGTTTGAAAAAACAATATCCACTCCAACAAAAGAAGAAGCGCAGCTTCTCTCTTTTGAAGAAGATAAGGGCATTATGAATTTTCCATCCCATGTAACACTTCATCATTTTGTAAAATACAGGCTTGGAGAAAATGAGCTCAATAAGATAATCTAAAAGAGAGCATAGAATTATATGTTAATGTGAACTTTGTTGTTTATCAATTGATGTTGATTTCGAATTTGCAGAATAAGATAAGAAATCCAAATTCGTTTGCAAATTATATGTGAGGAAAAATGCTTATCAAATTAGAATGGGGAATTAGCCAGGGAGATCATTAACAAAATGGTGATTAATCTTTACTTATGTATTCTATGATCTTTTCTGTTTTTCCACAAAGATGCTGGTATTGCGAAGATTCTCCAATTTCCATTGAAAGGTTCAGATCATTCATGGACTCGATAGTTTGCTGAATCGATAAAAACTTTCCAGAATATGATGCTTTTACTCCAAGTTTTCCGATACAACTAATAATGATATTCTCTATGATCCATGGGTCCATGCGTTTTTCTATACAGCTTAAACAAACCGAAGAAAGGGAATCAATTATCCTTGAGGTCTCTCCATCATAATTATAATCCAGTGACCATTGTCCTATATCATAAAGATGATTGATCACAGCAGATAATACATTTATTTCAGACATATCTGCCGAAACCTTCCCTATTTCCTCAAGCGAAGAAGAAGCCTGTAATACCGATTCTCTAGGATCTTTATTTTTCAATTCATCCCATAGAACTTCGAGGTTCTTGATAACTATAAATGTTGCATCTTCATCATTATGATTCAGGGTGAACTTAGCAAATCTTGCCAGGCGTGAAAAGATATAATAAGAAATCATCTTCATTTCAGTTTCATCTATTTCTTTATACAGGAATATCTCTTTTGATCGCATACCTATGATATTGAGACCATTCCGGATGGTTTCAAAGTCGTGGTTTAAAAGGGCGCTACTGACAATATCAATTATTGGTTGTATGGGGTCCTTTTCATGAGCAGTATGGACATCCGAACTAATGGCTTTCATGATGTTGGGTGTGCTTATTTTCATTGCCTGCATATTCAGTAATGTTGAAGGTTTCAGCATCTGAAGTGTTCTGAAAAGGTAAGGGAAGAGGATAAGGAAAGAATAAACTCCTGTATGATATGCAAAGGATATCATCAGTTCGATTTTGCTGCTACTTTTGTCTGAGATCGACATAAGTACGAATATACTATAGATCATTGAAAGGATATAGATCATTATGAGTATCCAGAAGTCCGGGTTATAGACTTTAAGGAGATCTATCATTCTCACAGAATAGGAACTGGCTGCAAGTTCCACAGCAACAAGGCTTAACGTAACAATTATAGCCATTATGGCGGCTTCGCTTTGTATAAGTGCACTTATCATGTATCGTGCACTTGCCATACTATAGCTCGAAGGACCCAGCTGCATTAAAATGTAATGGGAGAGTCCTAAGGTAAGCAAAAAAAGAATAAAATAAAATAAAATTCTTGATGTCCAGAGTTTTAGCACATCAAAAGAGCGGTTCTGATCTATTATTTTTATTGATAGCATTGTAAAATTGAATTTTTCAAGAGATATTATTTAATAATCAGAGCTTTGCGAGAGCAGATGTGGTAACAGCAAGATTTTTTGTGTTTTCAAAGTATTTTATTTTCCTCACTTATGTAATTTGGGATTTTTTACAGCAGAGGATTTCGAGTTTATCTAATTAGAATGGATGGAATAATGAGTCAATTTGATAATCTCAAATTCAAGACTACTCTATCCACATGGCACTAAATTTCAAAGAGGTCGATAAACATACTCCAAAGGATAATGAAGTATTGATCAGAGTAAAAATGATAATCCCAAACATGAGATTTTCTTCAAAAAATTGTTCGGCCTTCATTTTAATAGAATCTCTCAGTGACCTCAGCTGTGATAATTGATCTTCTTCTGTTCCAGCAAATGATTCCGGATCAGGGAATGGCCAGTTCAATTGATTTTATGGTCTGGGCAATATTGGGATATAGGTAACTCTATTTATTTGTACGCTAGCAACTACAACCTTTGATCTATAAATATGATGAAAAGTTTGGAATGTTATATTTCAGTTATCAGCGTTGAATCTTCAAAGTAATATTCAAAAAGCTCTTTAATCCAGTCGACTGCATCCTGGTCTTTACATAACATGAACTTATGATCAAATTCCTCTTTCTTGTTTAACACGGTTAGAAGTGATTGTTCACTATCAAACGTAAAATACAAAAATTTCATTTCTTTATTGCAAACATACATCTTGAAGGACTTGTTCTTAAGAAAAGTTGCAAATTCTTTTTGGTATTTTGTTTTTATCTCGTCAAGCAGTTTTTGAGAAACGATATACTGTATACCAGTATTTTTTTCAAGTATATCTACAATTGTCGATTGAAAATCGGGGTATAGTATATTAGTTACGATATAAACACATGAAGCTTCTTCACATTTTGGATTGATTGATGTATGAATAGAAAACAACTCATGAATGGATGGATTTATTATTTCGCATTTATCTAGCTGGGATATTTTCTCTAAAAGCTGAGGTGGAATGAAAGCAAGCTCACGACTTCCCCAGTAATCAATGTTAGCATCAAGAACGTCGATTTTATCTAGTAAAGGAACCATACTATCAACAATAAGTTTTCCAATACATGTCAATTCATAAATGTCATCATAGTGAGTAATCAGATGATGCTCTTCCAGTATTTTCATTTGTGGGAGCAATGATTGCCTTGAAGTTTTCAGATGATCTATAAGAGGACTCATTTCCTTTGCACCATCTTTCAGTAGTAAGAGAACAGTCTTTCTTTTTTCTGACATGAAAAGAACATCAATTAATGGTTTTTGCATTAAAGGACCCCATAGAATCACAAATCTTATAAATTATTTAGCAACTTGAAAAACATGTTTCCGTTTTTAAGTCAAGCTAAACATAAACCTCAAAATAATTTGAATCTTTTCCTCAAAAACCAATATCATCTCTTTTCTCAACATAAGCAGCTTTAAAACCCCCTATTTCCGTTCTCTTACCAACAAGGCATTGGAATAGTTCTCTAGTTTATGCTAAATGGGAAAAGGATAATATCCTAATTTTGAATCAAATCATTTACTAACATTTCGACTCTTAAAATTCAAATCTCCTTCACTTGTTTTTTCTTCAAATAAGCCAAAACACTCCTATTCTTGATTCCTATTTGACGCCTTTCTCATGAGTTAAATTCAAGATCAAATCATCGGTTATTTCCGGAAAATGAGCATTAAGTGAAAAAGGCTTATTAGCCTCAGATTTCCTTTTTCTAGCATCCTTTAATCGCTTAAAATTTATCTCATTTTTTCATATCTAGTCACTACTTAAAATTACTAAAATGATTTTTCTTGTCTGGTTATTGTTTTGTAGCCATTTATATGACTTAATAGCGATTTTAATAACGTTTTAGTTAATATTTTTATTAACAATGTGCTCTATAATATTTAATAAATTTATAATTTTCCATTCTACTTAGTAATACAAAATAGTAATATTTTAATACCAAATGCATATTATAAAATGATTATATCAGAATAATAGTGGTGGATATATGAAATTCATACAAGAAAAATTAATTTTGATTTCATTCATACTTTTGCTAGTATTTGTTTTCTGTTCAGGTTGTACAGAAAGTTCACTCAGTGAATCTGATGTTGCACTGAGCGAAAATACAGATATGATAACTGTGACCGATGCTCTAGGGAGAGAAATTGAGGTGCCCAGATCACCTGAGCATGTTCTGTGTTCCGGTCCCGGTTGCCTGCGACTTCTCACTTATCTTGAAGCACAGGACAAAATAGTAGCTGTGGACAGCATCGAAACTCGTGATTCACCATACGAAGCACGACCTTATGCTTATGCAAATCCGCAGTTCAGCACCGATTACGAGGTATTTGGTGAATTCAGAGGTAATGATGACCCTGAGAAGATACTGTCACTTGAACCACAGCCTCAGGTGATATTCAAGACCTACTATGGCTCAGGATATGATCCTGTGGAACTTCAGCAAAAGACCGGAATTCCTGTGATCACCCTAAACTACGGGGATATGGTAGATAACAGGGAAGATCTGTACCAGAGCCTTGAGACCATGGGACTGGTCATGGGTAAGGAGAAGCGTGCACAGGAAGTTATGGATTTCTTTGATACAAGCATCAATGATCTGAATGAGCGTACATCAGATGTTGCTGAAGAAGATAAAATTGCATGTTATGTAGGTGGAATTGCCCGAAGTGGCCCACATGGAATACAGTCCACAGAACCGACTTATCCTCCGTTTCTCTTTACCAATGCGAAGAATGTGGCATACGATCCGATGAATCTTAGCACTGTAGAGGTTGCACGGGAAAATATAGTGGACTGGAATCCCGAAATTATATTTATCGATCTGTCATCCGTAAGGTCTGAAGGTGAGAATAATGCTTTGTATCAGCTTCAGAATGAGGTGATATACAGACAACTGGGAGCAGTAAAGTCAGGTGAGGTTTACGGAGTTCTCCCTTACAATTACTACACACAGAACTTTGGTTCGATCCTCGCAGATTCATACTATGTTGGTAAATTGCTCTATCCTGACAGGTTTGATGATATAGATGTCGATAATAAGACCATTGAAATATACACGTTCCTCGTCTGTAGTGGGGATAGGGAAAATGGAGCTGAGGTTTATGAAAGCATGAGGACTGCTTTTGGAACTCCGGCATTTACAAAAATTGATGTCTGAATTCTGCCATTAGTTTCGAGGGGACAAAATGAAAAACAGCCATGGGGATATAGCACAGAAGTACAGGGAACACACTGGAAGGAAGAGAACTTATCTTCTTTCCGGTATCCTTCTTCTTTTTGTGGTGTCGATCGTTTCAATATCTATTGGATCAGTGGATATTCCATTGATCGATGTTATTCACACTCTTCTGGGAGCTGATGTTCCAGTAAGGCTGCATAGTATCGTCTGGAATATTCGATTACCTCAGGTTCTAACTGCAATTGTTGCAGGTGCAGGTCTGGCTGTTGCCGGGGTTGTAATGCAATCAATACTTCGGAATCCTTTAGGTTCACCTTTCACACTGGGTATATCCAATGCTGCAGCCTTTGGTGCTGCTTTTTCGGTGATGGTACTCGGTACCGGTGGAACACATAGCAGCGTTGGGGATGCGGTCTCTATCAACAATCCTTACACTACTACAGTTGTGGCTTTCCTGTTCTCGTTGCTGGTGACACTTGTCATTGTGGCATTCTCCAGAATCCGGGGGACGACTCCTGAGATCATGATCCTGGTGGGTGTGGCAATGGGTTCCCTGTTCACTGCCGGAACAATGTTCCTCCAGTATTTTGCAGATGATGTACAACTTGCATCCATGGTATTCTGGTCCTTTGGAGATACTGCAAGGGCAAGCTGGCATGAACTTGGTCTTATCTCAGTGGTTGTGATATTTTCGATTGTTTACTTTTCTTTCAATCGATGGAAGTACAATGCAATCGATGCAGGTGATGAGACTGCAAAGGGTCTTGGTGTGAACGTTGAGCGGGTAAGACTTCTCGGTATGCTCTGTGCATCACTTGTGACGGCTATCATCGTGGCATTTCTTGGTGTTATTGGATTTATCGGATTGATATGTCCCCATATGACCCGGAGATTGATCGGTGATGATCACCGATATTTGATATGTGGCAGTATTGTCATGGGTTCATTGCTCTTGCTTTGTGCCGATACTGCTGCCCGCGTAATGCTTCAGCCTTATCAGTTGCCTGTGGCTGTTCTGACATCGTTTATGGGAGCACCTACATTTATTTACCTGATTCTCAGGGGGAGAAGGATATGATCCTGGAAGTTAATGGTGTGGAATTTCAGTATAAAAGTAAGGAAGTTTTAAAGGATATAAAGTTCCATCTTAAAAGGAATGAGATATTGTCTATATTGGGTCCGAACGGCGTTGGTAAGACAACACTCCTAAAGTGCATGAATGCGATCCTGAAACCAAAAAGTGGAGCTATTCTCATTGAAGATGAGGACATTCTAAAGCTTGAACAGATAGAGATCGCAAAACGGCTTGGATACGTTCCGCAACGTTGTGAGCCAGCAAGACTGACAGCTTTTGATGCTGTTCTTCTTGGTAGGATGCCACACATTAAGTGGAATGTATCACCGGAAGATATTATGCTCGTGGAATCTACCATTAAAAAGCTCAATCTTGAACATGTGGCTCTTCGCTATATTGACGAATTAAGTGGCGGTGAACTTCAAAAGGTCAGCATTGCACGTGCCATTGCACAGAATCCAAAACTGCTTTTACTGGACGAGCCGACCAGCAGTCTTGATCTGCGCAATCAATTAGACATACTTGATACAGTGAGAGATGTTGTTAGAAATGAGAATGTGTCTGCCATTATGACAATGCATGACCTCAACCTTGCTTTTCGTTATTCGGATAAATTCATTTTCCTTAAGAACGGTACAATTTATGCTGCTGGAAGTATGGGTGATATCACTCCACAGGTGATAGAAGAAGTATACGGAGTTCCGGTAACGATACAGAATTACATGGATGTTTCTGTGGTTATACCCACAGTCTGATAATTGAATGATTTGGACAATTTAATGTGCTGGTGGAGATAAAATGATAATTGAAAATATTGACTGGAATGATGTCTGGACCATTCGTACCAAAGATCATCTTGAATGTGGAAATAAGACGGAATGTGCCTCCATATGGGAGGAAAAAGAGGCTGCGAAAAAGTTCTGGCAGATGTCACAACGCGATGGACAAAAACGTGCCAGAGAAACAATCAAGTCTCTGAATCTCACTCCTGATTCCAGAGTTCTGGATATAGGTGCAGGTCCGGGTTCCCTTGCAATTCCTATTTCTGAGCAGGTCGCACACGTGACAGCCGTGGAACCATCCACAGGTATGCTTGAGGTGCTGCAGGAAAATATAGATGAGTTTGGATCTAACAATATTACCTGCGTCAAAAAACTCTGGGAAGATATAGATGTGGAAAAAGACCTTGATGGACCATATGATGTCATCATTGCTTCATTTTCTTTGGGAATGCCGGATATTCGCAAAGCCATAGAGGACATGCAGGCTGTTTCCTCTGGTTACATCTATCTCTATTGGTTCGCAGGAGAAACATCATGGAATCTGCACTCAAAGAAAATATGGCCAAAGCTCCACGGTAGGGAATATTGTTCTATGCCAAAATGCAATATCCTTTATAATGTACTCTATGGAATGGGGATCTATCCTAATATGAGCACATTCAAGCTCGGACGTATAGAACGTTATGCATCAATTTATGAAGCAGTAGATGATCTATCCAGCCATTTTTCCGTAAGCACAGAAGAACATAGATCAATACTTGCCGAATATCTGGAATCCACCCTTGAAAAAGATGGTGATGGATATCTTTATGATGCGACTTCGACACGAGTTAAGATCTGGTGGAAGGATAAGTAATCTAAATCCACCCTCATGGATCAGTATACCAATTCATCATTGGTGGCGTATTTGATGATAAGAAAATAATGTGTTCTAACTAGTTATCAATATTTTATTCCGGCAAGTGTTGTTTAAGAATTTTCCTTATATCATCTGGAATTGACATAGATTTCTTATTGATGAAATCAAAATGAACAACAGTAGAAACGCATGTTGCACAGTTTTCTCCATTTTGCCATGCTTCCTGGGTGATTTCAAAAGAAGAATTGCCGATTTTAGATATGTAGGTATGTATATCGACCTCTGATCCATAGACAATTTGACTGGTATATTCATATGCTGTCCTTGCCATAATTAGATTCCACTTTTCATAGCTTAGATCAAGATCTGGAATAAATAAGCGAAATACGGGATTTCGGGCATGTTCGAACCACATGGCAACAGCAATACTGTTAGCATGCTTCATTGCGTTAATATCGCCGAATCTTGGATCAATTGTTAGTGTGAACATTTTAAAATCTCCCCTTTCGTTTGATAACCCTTTTAATGATATGTTATTTTGAATTAAATATTTCCCTGCAAAGAGAAGCATCTTACTGATATTCAATTAAAATTATTATAACTACACAAAAAAAATGAGAGGGACACCGATAATTCATATCGGTGTGTTGGGGGGTGTGCAAACCAAATTTGAATTCGCTTTTTGGTGGTACATAAAATCAAGTTGGTTTTGCTGTATATACACAATATCGATATGCTATATAAGTTGAATGGTATTTTTGAAACTAATTAAAAAATGTATACTGAAGTAATTCTGGTCTATTCTTTTGACTTCAGTTTTCCTGCGAAATTCTTACCCAGTTCCTTTGCAGCATCAACAGCTTTGAACTGTTCTTCAAATCTGTTAATTACCGCAGAGGATTTACTTGCTTCAGGGCCCAACATCTTCCTGATGTCGGTCATGTCGCAGTCATCTCCATATTTACATTTCACACAGGCTATATTTCCAAGTACCTTTACAGGATCCACTATGTCCATTCCTTCTTCCATCATGTACTATGTGATGACATTTATTCCGTTATCAGATGCACATGACAGCATCACAATTATCAGGGAATGCGGATGTGATTATTATTCCGCCAGGCTTTCCTTGCATAAATGCATGTTGCGAAGTGGGTAGAGCCTTTCAATGAATGCTTTTGTGCGAGAGTCAAGGGAGGAATATGGTGTAAAACCTACAACAATAAGTGCATCTGATTCTTTGGCTTTCTCTGCCTGGGCAATTCCATGGTTTTTAATTACATAGACGTTTGTACTTACACATCCCAGACAGGCCTTGCAGGGAGCCAACTGTATGATCAATCAGTTTGACGTATTCGTAATCCATGCCGTTACTTCAAGTGCTGCCTCAAGGGCACAATCAGTATTGCTATCTTTGATGGGGAACCCGATACTCCTAGGACCCTTCATATTTATCCACTCCTATTGATCATCAATTTATAAAGATTTGAATCCTCGTGTGTAAAAGGGTGTGAGTATCACAACCCCTATTGCACAGTTATTCATATATACTTAATAGGCACTGCAATAACTGTAGTATATTTGAGTGACTTTGATGCCCTTTATAGTTCCGTTACTAACTCTCAAGTTGCATATGCAGAAATCACTACTATGAGGAATGTTTTTGATCAAAAAGTAACGATATCAACGGAATCTACCAGGTGCTTATTCCAGAAGACAATTGACTTCAAGTAAACTAAAAGGGGTTTATTTTGTATAGCTTATATAATAAATAGTAGTTTATTTGAATATGAAGTAATGATAATTGGGGTGTATGCAGTTGAAAGAAAGAGTCATAGACTCCTTATGTCTGCTCAATAAATGATTCTACACCCTGTTTTTTCTACATTAAAATGATCACATGATCTCTAATTCATTTTTTAGTGATCGATAGCAGTTCTCAAATATTTCCTGATCACCATTTATTTCAAAAATACTATATCCGAACATTTCTGCATATTCTTCGACCCTTTCATCAAAATCTTTTACATACATGAGGCCGGTGTTGACCTTTGCAGCTCTTGAATATCCTCCAAGGTCATTGATCATTTTTGTCAGTCTCAAGGCTTCTTCGGGATCTGTATCAAAATCGTAACCTGTAAGAGGGAATTCTTTCCATGAATTAGCGAACATAGGTGTCAAAAAGAAAGCAGGCTCCTTATTACATTCTTTTAATAAATTAGAATATTTCACACATCCACCTACAGTTGCTGCTATACAGTCATCTACGATCCAGCCCTCATTATCCTTGAGTATTCGTACTATTGAACCACATTTATCCACAGGGAAATCTTCTTCGACCTTGCCCAGAACATTACCGCAAAGTCCATAAAATAAGAGGATTCCGTTGGAATACGGGGTCATTTCTTCTATGTTCTTATATATCTCAGATCTCAGTCTATTTAATATCATGTGAAGTGCAACTTCCCGGAAGTTGACAACAACATTCAGTTTATCTTCATCATTCTCTTCAACTTTGTCTGGTACTTTATCGTGTGGCAAGATCTCATAAGGAACATACTGCTCATCAAGTTTTTTTGTAAATTCCGAAATATTGTCACTTTCTACTACCAAAATATTATCAATTTCAGAATCGTTGCTTAACAGCCAGACAATTTCATCCTGAAGTATTTTACAGGCCAATATGCTTAATACAGTCATTTTTCTCCCTCTACCTTTAACCATGTATATTAGAAATATATAGTTATAGGTCACACGAATTCACAAAAATCAGTCTAATATACCAGGTTTAATTCTACTATTTATTCTACGTGACCTTTTTATTCACTTTTTCTGGGACTTTCATTGGCAATGCAATGCATTTGATCCATTTGAGTAACTTCAATAACTCTTAATGTGTTGCTACAGGAAGCCGTCAATTTGCCTGCCCTGCCTGGCTGAAAGAGCCTTTGGCAAGCTGAAGGGTGTTTATATGGTCATTGCCATGCCAGCAGGCAGACTGGAACGCACGGTAAAAGCACTAAAAGCACTGAAGGAGAGTTCAGTTCAAGTGCTCAGGAAGAAGAGGAAAGGAGTGATTCAGAAACCATCGATCATACCGGACACAAGTTCATAAGCATCAATCAAACATTACATGATATGATGACGGTAAAGCATATGTTAATATGGAAAGAAAGTGTATATATAAGAAGGTGCTGTAAAAGTCCAACTTGATTAAAATGACAAAACACATTTTGTTGTAATCTCAGGCACACCAGCAAACGGACTTATACCAGTAACAAAAGAAGAAACCCAAGACAGACAACAATTTACATTAAGTTATATTCCTGAAACAAACGCAAGCAAATCAGACAACATATGGCTATATGTTGGAATAATTGTTGCAGCGTTCTTAATTTTATTCGTTGGAATGATGGGATATACCCCATATTAAGATATCTAAAAAATGATTTCTTTTTTATTTTTTCAACAAGTAAGAAAATTCTGTATACTGTAATTTTACAGTATAAATATCTATTTATAAAAACAGCGGTGATATTAAATGCAAATGAAATTTCAAGCAACTTTCCATGGATGGGAATATTTTAATAATGAAAACTTGATGCATTTCAAGAATATTGAAAATATGGACGGTCAATTTATTCAAAATGATATGGAAACAAAGTTTCAGCCAGTGATACAATATATTCAAAAAGGTCAGAAAGCAGTATTTTTCGGTAATGTCAAAAATAATAAAATTGTTAATCCAAGAGATTTTTTCAGATAATCAAATGGCGAACCATAAATCAGTTGCAAGGGTTATCGGCTACCTTTCCAATGTGGGTGGCTGGAATGAAAGAAAGAGGCAGGAATTGGAAGATAGAAATACGTTTTTTAATTCTGCTACCATTAGAATAGTAGCTTTATTTTTTATTCATTCATAATTATCGATTCTTCTTTAGGCGATTGATCTGCTCATAAATATGCTGAATCAATTCTTCAAATTGATTTATCTCTGAAAGATAGTTCTCATACGTATGAAGTTTTATTTTTTGTTCTTCGCTATTAGCATACTTTCTATACTCCTCTATAAGAGGAGTAATTTTATTTTTTGCAATATCTAATTCAGTTTCAAATCCATTCCTGATCTGGATAGCAAAAGCATCTAACAAGTTTTTTTCCATATACAGAAATGTCTTGCGGGATCCTGGCTTATGTATCCTTTTAATACTCCAAAATTGTTCGATATTTTTTATTTTAAGGCTGATGGAAGCAAGACTATATCCGGTTCTCTGTGCTAATTGCTCCATACTTATTTCATTTGATTCAAAGTTAAGTATCGATAGGATCTGTGCAGTTACATCATCGACCCCATAGCCTTTAAAGATCTCATGACCAACATCAATTATCTTTTTTTCAACATCACTCATTTTCTCACTCATGAATCAGAGTATTTCCTATTAAAATATTGGAAAATGGACTATTGAGCTGATACCAGCTTTAATCCACCAATCCCAACGGCAATTAATCC
>Ga0102925_1000689_pt1 | contig 18462 bp, 18 predicted proteins | sample SalPonR1_A_D1_MG_FD_78216 | JGI IMG/M metagenome (GOLD analysis project Ga0102925, IMG submission 78216) | Salt pond soil microbial communities from South San Francisco under conditions of wetland restoration - Salt Pond MetaG R1_A_D1_MG | ecosystem: Environmental > Aquatic > Marine > Intertidal...
CGAAGAGGAAAACGCCGAGGACTGACGGGATGGCCGCGATACCCCCCGCGAAGGCACCGACGCGTGCGCCCGCCTCGAGATCGCCCCGCTGGAGGTACCCGGCCACGGCTCCCCCGACGATCGCCGCGAACGGCAGCATCGGTGCGGTCACGATCGCCACGACCGCGCCCACCAGCGCGTTCATTCTCGTGCTCGATTCTCCGCTCCCGAAACGTTCGGTTCGTGCTGCAGTCATCCGTCTATCTGTCGCCAATTCGGGCCGTCGTCCCGTTATAGACGGCGATAACTGAAAATCCGACTTGGGTCACTCCATCCGACTCTGGTCGGCTACGGCTGCCCCGGCCGCGATTCGTCCTCCGACGAGGATTCCTCCCATCGGTCGTCAGCGGGCGGTTCGTCCCACTGATCCTCACTCGGCCGGCGTTCTCCCTGCAGCAGTGCGTCCCGGCGCTCCTCGAACTCCTCGCGGTCGATGTCTCCGCGGGCGAACGCCATCCGGAGTTCTTGCATGGCCGCGTCCTCGCGTTCGCGGTCGTTCCACTGCCGATAGAGGACTACCCCGGCGGCGATCAACAGCAAGGGGAACAGGAGCATCAGGAACACGCCGAAAAACGCGAACCCGCCCGCCCCGGGAAGCCCCAGCATCATCATGCCGCCCATGAACGGGGCCGCCAGCAACATCAGGACGAACGGGCCGACGACCAGGATCACCGCAATGATGATTACGATCCTGAGCAGCGAATCCGAGTTCGAGGTCTGGCTCATAGGTGCCCTCTAGGATGCGGACGCTGATAAAACGAGTCGCCGGGATGAGACGTTCTGCCCTGGCTGCCTACTCTTTCCGGCCGGCACCGACGGCCGCCTCGCCCACGGGGTCGTGGCCCTCGATGACCTCCTGGCCGCCCATGTACGGGCGCAGGGCCTCGGGGACGGTCACGGTGCCGTCGTCGTTCTGGTAGTACTCGAGGATGGCGACGACGACTCGCGGCAGGGCGACCCCGGAGCCGTTGAGCGTGTGGAGATATTCGGCGGACTCGTGGCGCTCGGGCCGATAGCGCAGGCCGGCCCGGCGGGCCTGGAAGTCCTCGAAGTTGGAGATGGAGGAAACCTCGAGCCACCGACCCCCCTCGTCGGGGCCCTCGGGCATGTCGTCGGCGGGTGCCCAGACCTCGATGTCGTACTTCTTGGCCTGCGTGAAGCCCATGTCGCCGGTGCACATCTCCAGCACGCGGTAGGGGAGTTCGAGTCGCCGGAGGACCTCCTCGGCCTCCTCGAGGAGGCCGTCCAGGCGCTCGTAGCTCTCCTCCGGGCGGACGAAGTTGACCAGTTCGACCTTGTTGAACTGGTGGACGCGGACGTAGCCCCGCGTCTCGGTGCCGTGCTCGCCGGCCTCGCGCCGGAAGTTCGGGCTGTAGGCCTGGTGCTTGATCGGGAGGTCGTCGTCGAGCAGGATCTCGTCGCGGTACATGTTCGTGACCGGCACCTCGGCCGTGGGCAACAGCCAGAGGTCGTCGTCGTCGTAGGGTTCGTCGTTGTGGCCGCCGATGCGGTAGGCGTCCTCGACGAACTTGGGGAACTGCCCGGTGCCCTCCATGGACCGGCTGTTGACCGGGATCGGCGGAAACACGTCCGTGTAGCCCTGCTCACGGTGAACGTCCAGGAAGAAATTGATCAGGGCGTATTCCAGGCGCGCGCCGTCGCCCTTGACGAACTGGTAGCCGCCGCCGGTCACCTTCGCGCCGCGGTCGAAGTCGAGGATTTCGAGGTCCTCGCCGATGTCGTAGTGGGGCACGACGTCGGCGGGCATCTCGCGGCGGTCGTCGAACCCCTCGCGCCGGACTTCGACGTTGTCGCTCTCGTCCTCGCCGACGGGCGCGCCGTCGTAGGGGATTTGCGGGACTTCGAGCATGGCCGCCTTGATCTCGTCCTCGAGTTCGTCGGCGCGGTCCTCGACGGTCTCCAGTTCGGCCTTGAGTTCCTGGGAGCGCTCGATCGCTTCCTCGGCCTCCTCGTCCTTGCCCTCCCGCTTGAGGTCGCCGATACGCTCGGAGATCTCGTTGCGCTGATGGCGGAGGTCGTCGCCTTTCGCCTTCAGGTCCCGCCACTCCTCGTCCAGCTCGAGGATGCGGTCGAGGTCGACGCCCTCGACGCCCTTCTTCTCGATCGCGTCCCGGACGACGTCCGGGTTCTCGCGGAGGAACTGCCTGCTGATCATTAGCGTGTCGTTCTTGGGGGGTCGGGAAAACCGTGTCGGAAGTGTGGGAGCGGTTCGAAGGGACCGAAACCGCTCGCGGGTGAAACGCCCTGACGCACCCGAACGGACACGAACACCTTTTTCTCCCGCGCACGCCCCGGTTTCCACATGGCCATCGGCGACGTTCGAACGGTGAGTTCGGGGCAGTGTACCGACGTCTACTACGTCGATACGGGGATGTACGACGCGCCCGAGTACGGGTCGGTCTACCTGCTCGACGCGGACGAACCGGCCCTGATCGACACGGGCATCGGGAAGAATTACGAGCGAATCCTGGACCTGCTCGAGACGGCCGACGTCGGGACCGACGAACTGGAGTGGATCGTCCCCACCCACGTCCACCTCGATCACGCGGGCGGGGCGGGCCATCTCGCCGAGGAATGTCCGAACGCCACGGTCGCGATCCACGAGCGCGGTGCCCGCCACCTCGCGGACCCATCGCGCCTCTGGGAGGGGACGAAGTCGGCCGTCGGCGACATGATCGAGTACTACGGGGAGCCCACGCCGGTGCCCGAAGAACGCATCCGCGAACTCTCGGACGGCGACGTGATCGACCTCGGCGACCACGAACTCCACGCCCACGAGGCGCCGGGCCACGCACCCCACCAGCACGTGTTCCACGACCCGGCGAACGAGGCGGTCTTCGTCGCCGACGCGGCGGGCATCTACGTTCCCTCCCGCGACGAGGTCCGCGAGATGACCCCCGCGCCGCAGTTCGATCTCGAGCAGGCGATCGAGGATATCGAGTTGCTCCGCGACCTCGACCCCGAAACGCTGCTGTACGCCCACTTCGGCCCCTGCGATCGACTGGACGTACTGGACGAGTACGAGGAACGCCTCCGGGAGTGGGTGTCCTCGGTCGAGGCGAAACGCGACGTCTACGAGGACGACGACGAAGTGATCGAGCAGTTCGGCGAGCGAACGGCCGCCGTCATGGGCGACATCTGGGGCGAGCACAAGGCCCGCGAGGAGGGCAAACTGAACGCCCGGGGCGTGCTCGCGTACCTGGATAGCTGATTGGAGCGCCCACTAGCGAACCATCGTCAGGAACATTTTGAACCGCGTGTCCGCCGCGACGGCGTGGGGCACGTCCGCGGGCATGACGATCGACTGGCCACCCTCGAGTTCGTAGTCCTCGCCGTCGATCGTGATCGTTGCAGTCCCCTCGAGCACCTGGAGGAGCGCGTCGTGCGGTGCCGTGTGTTCGCTGAGGCTCTCGGACTCGTCGAACGCGAACACCGTGAGGGTCGCGGCCTCGCGATCGACCAGGGTCCGACTGACGGTCGCGCCCGTCTGGTAGTCGATCAGGTCGCCCAGTTCGAGCACCTCGCTCGCGATGTCGTCGAGTTGGTCGTCGGTTGTCATCGTCGAAACCTCCCGTCCCTTCCGTGGGCTCGGGACCGTGAAAAGACCGGGGGTGGCGACGCAGCACTACGTCCGGACAGAACCGGTCCAACGGACAGCCACTGTGTATTTCTCCCGAGACGACCATTGAACAGCATGTACAGTCGCAATGCTCGCGCCAGGGAGATACTGCTGGGGATCGTCCACGAGGTCAGGCGGGAGAAACTCACCTTTATGGCGGGGTCGATCGCCTATCACGCATTTTTATCTATTTTGCCACTTCTCCTGTTGCTGTTCGCCATCGTCGAGCGGACCCGAAACGTCGCGCTCGGCGAGGCCGTCGTCGGCATCGTGCAGGGGATTCTGACCGAGGAGGCGGGCGAGGTCATCCAGCAGGGACTGGCCGAGGCGGACGCGTCGGTGTCGGTGCTCGGGGCCGTCTTCCTGGTGTGGGGAGCGCTCCGAATCTTCAGGGGCCTCGACACGGCGTTCTCCGACATCTACGAGACGAGTGGCGAGAACACCTTCACTGACCAGTTGCGCGACGGCCTGCTCCTCCTCGTGACGGTCACGCTGGCCATCGTGGCCGCCAGCGTCGTCGGTCGGTTCGTCACCGTCAGCGGCGAGGGTTGGCTCGCGACGATGCTCCAGGGCGCGATGACGACCATCGGCCTGTTCGTCGTCTTCTATCCGATGTACTATATCTTCCCGGACACCGACGTTTCGTTCCTCGAGGTCGTCCCGGGGACCGCGTTCGCGGCGGTCGGGATCACGGTGGGGCAGGTGCTGTTCGCGGCGTACAACGCGGGTGGTTCCGGGGGCAACCTGGTCGCCAGCATCCTCCTGCTCCTGACCTGGCTGTACCTGGTCGGACTGGTGGTGTTGCTGGGCGTGGCGATCAACGCGGTCCTGTCGAACCGGTCGAACGACGTGGACATCGACCCCGTGTTCGGAGGGATTCCAAAGCGAGGGCGACGGAGTGACGTCCCGACGAGTCGGACGGCGCTGCTCTCGAAACTCGACGACGTCGCCGGACGCCTCGACGACCCCGGCGAGACGGTGGCGGTGATCGTCGACGGCGACCGCGTCGTCCTCGAACGGCCACAGACGACGAGCGTCGAGCGCGCGAGCGGCGTCTTCGGGATGGACGAGTCCGTGGCGATCACGTTCCGGTGGTGGCCCGACGGCGAGTGACGCCACGGACACATAACTGACATAACATATTTTATCAAACACGACGTAGCTACAGGTATGACCGAGAATCTCCGCCCGGGCCCATCACGCACCGTCCGCGAACGCGAGGATCGCATTGGTGGCATCTCCCCACGTTCGGCGTGGCGACGTCACCGCGCCGAAGTGAGCGTCGCCGTGGACGCACCGACCGGAGGATTCGGATGACTCCCCGGCGAGTCGTGTCGGCGACGGCGATCGGTGTCGTCGCGCTTACGATCCTCCTCGCCAGCATCGCGGGCACCGGATCGGCCGTCGGAACGGGGAACGACGGACTGTTTCCAGTGCTTCAGGGCGACTCCGGATGGGTGTACGTGAACGAGTCAGTCTCCATGGACGTGTTTCTCGAAGGGGACGCAGTCTCCGGGGACCCGGACGCGGAGCAGTTCGGGTACGACGTCGACGGGGTGACCTATCTCTCGTCCGGAGAGTGGATGACGGTCGGCGTCGACCTGTACGCCCCGTGGAGCGGATTCTTCTCGGTCTGCGTCTATCCCTGGTCCGCACCGGCAGACACGACCGATTACGAGTGCCGGGAGACCGACTTCCTCCTCGAGGGGGACGACCAGACGCTGTGGATCGATCTCTACGTCAGCCCGACGTACGCCGCCGGCGACTACGTGTTCTACGTGTACCTCTGGGAGGACACCGGCGTCGGCTACGAGTTCGTCGAGTGGGTCGACTTCATCGTCGCGGTGGACATCGGAGCCGGAACCGTGACGCCGTGGGAACCGACCAGGCCCACCGTAACGCCACGGCCACCGGTGGACACGCCCGAACCGGGATCCGAGACGACGATTCCGATAACTCGAACCGACGGTCCGGGACGGGAAACGACCGCCAAAATCGGCGGCGACGGGTCGGATAACGACGATGCGGTCGACCGCGGCCCGGACGTCCTCCATCCGGACAACGTGGCGCTGCTGATGCTAGTCGTGGCGATCGTCAGTCTCATGGTCCAACTGCTACGGAGGCCGTGATCATGGCCCGTGGCAACCCCGGCGTCTGGTCCGCCCTCCTCGGAGCCGTCTTCGGCACCGCCGGGTGGTTGGTCTACCACGCGGCGCGGAGCGACCCGAACGCGACACTCCCTGCAGAAGTCGGGTACGCCCTCGTCGCGTTCGGCGTCTTCGTCCTCCTCGTCGGCGTGTACATCCAGCTCGTCGCCCCCGAACCGCCACACCTCCGGGACGACGAGGAAATCGTCGCGACGGCCCACCCGACACAGCGAGTGGCGATCGGCAAACTCCTGCTCTCGATGCCGTTCTTCGTGCTGACGGCCTACCTGTACTATCTCACCACCGTCGATTACACCTTCCCCACGATAACGCTGGTATTCGGGACCGTGTTTCTCCTGGACGGACTCACCACCTACTGGCGGAACACGCTGACGACGTACTTCGTCACGAACCGGCGGGTCATCACCGAATACCGCTTCCTCTCGCTCCAGCGACGCGAGATCCCGCTCGACAGCATCCGGAGCATCGAGGAGCGCAAGTCCCTCTTCGAGATGCTCGCCCGCGTGGGCAACGTTCGGATCGTGAGCGGGTCCGGGCGTCACCTCACGATCACGGTGCGGAACATCAGGAACTCGACGGCGTTCGCTGACACGGTCAGGGACGTCAGCTGAATCGTCTCACGTCGGCTTGCCCGCCCGTTCCCCCCTACCGCCGGAAGTCGAACCGCGGCGGATCGATGTTCGGCACCCGGTGATCGACCGGCCGTCCGTCCTCGTACTTGACGAAATTGAGGTAGAACGTGCGTCCACAGCCATCCTTCCCCGGAACGGGGTCGTTGGCCCCGCCGTCGCGAATCGGTTCGGTCGTTTCGCCTTTCCCTTCCACTTCGCCCCTCGGCCCGACGTCGGCGTCCCCGAGGCAGACGAACTCGATCCCGTCGGCGTCGGGGGCGTCGCCCGCGGCCACGTCGCTGGGTTCAGCGTAGGACCACCCCTCCAGCGGTTCGCGGGTGACGCTCTCGTCGTTCAGGACTGGGTCGCGCTCGACGCTCGTGATCGCGCCGCAATGGGGGCAATGATAGCGGACTTCGACCATCGAAACCCGGTACGGATCGGAGGAATTTATCCTCGCCGGTGGGGCGAACGGACCCGGACGCTGGCGTCGCGGGACCATCAAATAAACTCGAAACAACGGGTTGCCCGTTCGAGTACTTTTTATTTCCAGAGAATATGGAAAGCAATATGACCTGGCAAGCGGCAGAGCGGGAGTATTCGGACGAGGTGATCGAGATGACGACCCTCCCGCGGATGTTCGAGGCCGCCGTCGACCGGTACGGGAACCATCCGGCCCAGCAGTACAAAGGGGGCGTGTACGACCGGTCGTTCGCCGAATCCGTCCTGCCGGCCGCACCGGACGACGAGTTCCACGCCATCTCCTACTCGGCGATGGGCGAGATCGTCCGGAACCTGGCCGCCGGCTTCCGGGACCTTGGCGTCGAACCCGACGATCGCGTGGGGATTTTCGCCAACACGCGAATGGAGTGGGCCCAGACCGACTTCGCACTGCTCGCGGCCGGTGCGGTCGTGACGACCGTCTACACCAGTTCTTCCGAGAGCCAGGTGGAGTACCTCCTGTCCGACCCCGAGGCAGTCGGCGTCGTCGCCGAGAACCGCGACCTCGCCGAGAAAGTGCTCGCCGTCGAGGACGAACTCGACGACCTGGAATTCGTCGTGGTGATGGACAGTCTGGCCCCGGCAACCGGTGGCGAAGACGCTTCCCCCGACGTCGCCGACCGTGAGGACGTCTACACCCTCGCGGAGGTCCACGACCGCGGTGCGACGGTGTTCGATCCCGACGAGTACGACTACTGGATCGACGAGCGCGACGTGGACGACCTGGCCAGTCTGATCTACACGTCCGGCACCACGGGCCAGCCCAAGGGCGTCAGGCTCACCCACCGGAACTTCCGCTCCAACGTCAACCAGATCCGGCAGCGGTACGGTCCCCGACCGGACAAGGGGGACACGCCAACGATCTCCGAAGACTCCCGGACCGTCTCGTTTCTGCCGCTTGCCCACGTCTTCGAGCGGACGGCGGGCCACTTCGTGATGGTCGCCAGCGGCGCGACCGTCGCCTACGCCGAGAGCCCGGACACGCTCCAGGAGGACTTCCAGACCGTTCGACCGACCACGGCCACGAGCGTCCCCCGGGTGTACGAGAAGATCTACGCCGCCATCCGCGAGCAGGCCCAGTCGAGCGACCTGCGCCAGCGGATCTTCGAGTGGGCGATCGACGTGGGACAGCGCTACACCGAGGCGGATGCCCCGGGAATCGCCCTCCGCGCCCAGCAGGCCGTCGCCGACCGGCTCGTGTTCAGCCAGGTGACCGAAGCGCTCGGGGGCAACGTCGAGTTCCTCATCAGCGGCGGGGGGAGCCTCTCGCCGGACCTCTGTTCGCTGTATCACGCGATGGGGCTGCCGATCCTCGAGGGCTACGGTCTCACCGAGACGGCGCCAGTGGTCTCGGTCAACCCGCCCGAGGAACCGAAGATCGGGACCATCGGCCCGCCAGTGGTGGACGTAGAAATAGAGGTCGACGAGGACGTCGTCGACCAGACGGCCTTCGAGGACGACCCCGGCGACGTGGGTGAACTCCTCGTTCGCGGGCCGAACGTCTCGGACGGCTACTGGAACCGACCGGGGGCCACCCGACGGGTGTTCGACGACGACGGATGGTTCCGGACCGGTGACGTCGTCCACGTCAGGCCCGACGGTTACCTGGAGTTCCGCGAACGGGCCAAGCAGATCCTCGTGCTCTCGACGGGCAAGAACGTCGCTCCCGGGCCGATCGAGGACGCCTTCGCCGCCAGCGACGTGGTCGAACAGTGTATGGTCGTCGGCGACGGCGAGAAGTTCGTCGGCGGGATCATCGTCCCGAGCATGGAGGGCATGCACGACTGGGCCGACCGCGAGGGGACCGAGTTGCCCGAGGAGGAGAGCGCATTCCTCGCTGACGATCGGGTGCGCGAGCGCATCGAGGCGGAGGTCGACCGGATCAACGAGAACTTCGAGCACCACGAGCAGATCAAGGACTTCCGACTGGTCTCCGAGGAGTTCACCGAGTCCAACGACCTGATGACGCCGACGATGAAGAAGAAACGCCGGAACATCAAGAAGCACTTCGCCGACGAGATCGAGGATATCTACGCGGCCGCCGAACGGTGACGGGGTCGGCTGTCCGATCCCCGAATCGGAGACTGCCGCGACGGAACCGTTTAAACCCGTCCGGTCGTTGACCCGAACGTATGGGACGGCCAGTTCTCCGGACGGAGCGTGATCCGGCGTGAGCGCCGGCGGTGGGGCGGTTATCTATCTCGTCGCCGCGATCCTGGCGGTCGGAGTTATCGCGCAGATCCTCTCGGACCGGTTCCAGGTCCCGAGCGTGCTCTTTCTGATCATCGCCGGCCTGTTGCTGGGGCCGATCAGCCGGGAAGTCGTCGCGATGATCGGGACCGAACAGTTCCCCGAGTACCTCCACGAGGGCGTCCTCAGCGCGAGTTCGTTCGGCGACGCCCTCGGCGGTATCGTCGGCCTCGCGGTCGCGATCATCGTCTTCGAGGGAGCCTTTCACCTCGATTTCGATCGCTTCCGTGAAGCCCCGAGCGCGACGTTCCGGCTGGTCACGGTCGGGGCGCTCATCTCGCTCGTCGGGACCGGCCTCACGGTCCGGTTCCTGCTCGACGCGCCGTGGCGAGTCGCGTTCCTCATCGGTGCGCTACTGGTCGCCACCGGACCGACGGTCATCACGCCGATCCTGGAGGTCGTGCCCGTGCGCGACCGGGTCGGGACCGTCCTGGAGACCGAAGGGATCGTCAACGACGTGACGGCGGCTATCCTCGCGGTCGTCATCTTCGAGGCCATCGTCGCCGACGTGGACGCCCCGATGGAACTGCTCCGCCTGTTCGCCGAGCGCCTCGGGACCGGCATCCTGATCGGCATCGTCGTCGCAGGGCTCGTCTACTACGCCCTCCGGTACGTCGACCTGTCGCCGGGCAACGCCCCGCAGAACGCCCGCCTGCTCGTCCTCGCCGGCGCGCTGGTGGCCTACGCCGGCGCGGACGCCATCTACGCGGAGGCCGGCGTCGCGGCCGTGGCGACGGCCGGCGTCCTGCTGGGCAACGCCGACGTGCCCTACGAGGACGACATCCAGCAGTTCAAGGGCGACATCACCCTGCTCGTCCTGTCGTTCGTGTTCATCACGCTCGCGGCCCTGTTGCGCTTCGAGTTCCTGATCGACCTCGGCCTGCAGGGCATCGGCGTCGTGCTGATCGTCTCCCTGGCGATCCGACCGCTCCTCGTGTTCGTCTCGGCCGCCGGGGACCGGTTCACGACGAACGAGAAGTGGTTCGTCAGCCTCGTCGGACCGCGCGGGATCATCCCCGCGTCGGTCGCGACGCTCTTTGCCATCCAGCTCCGCCAGCCCCAGACCGGCGCGGTCGTCATCCAGGGGCTCGACCCCGCGGCGGCGACCGCCGCGGCCGACACGCTCGTCGGGACCGTCTTCCTCGTCATCCTCGTCACGAGCGTCTTCGAAGCGGGACTGGCCAGACAGATCGCGGAATTCCTCGACGTGATACCAATGCGCGTACTCGTCATCGGAGGCGGGAAGGTGGGCCGCTCGCTCGCCGAACGCCTCGAAGAACGTGGAGAGAACGTCGTCCTGATCGAACAGGACGTCGAAATGATCGAACGCGCCGGCAACGAGGGCTTCACCGTCCATCACGGCGACGGCACCGACACCGACGTGTTGCAGTCGGCGGGCGCGGGCAACGCGAAAATCGTGGTCGCCGCGACCGGGGACGACGACGTGAACTTGCTGGTGGCCCAGCTCGCAAACTCGAAGTTCGACGTCCAGAACGTCATCGCCCGGGCGAACAACCCCGACAACGTCGACGCCTTCGAGGACCTGGGCGTGCGGACCATCTCCTCGACGGACGCGACGGCCTGGGCGATCGACAACGCCATCGAGCGCCCGGCGCTCGCGAGCTGGATGACCCAGCTCGGCCAGACCGGCGACGTCCAGGAGATCGAGGTGCCCGCCGAGACCATCGTCGGCCGGACGGTGGAGGACCTCACCGACGACCTGCCGGACGGGTCCCTGATCGCGCTCATCTCCCGGGACGAGGAGACGTTCGTCCCGGACCCGGAACTGACCCTCGAGCGCGGCGATCACATCACCATCCTGGGCCACAAGGAGGCCGTCCGCGAAGCGATGGCCTTCTGCAACCCGGACTGACGGCGATCGAGTTCGCATGAGCACGTACGATCTCACCCAGCCCGTGGAGTCCGGCATGCCGGTCTACCCCGGTGACCCGCCGGTGTCTATCGAACCGCACGCGACGATGGCCGAGGACGGCTACCGGTCGAGTAGCCTGACGCTCGGCACCCACGCCGGCACCCACGTCGACGCGCCCGCCCACACGGAACCCGACGGGAAGCCCCTCGACGCGTTCGACGTGGCCGCCTTCCGGTTCGACGCGGCGGTGATCGACTGTACCGACGTCGGGGCGCGATCGGCGATTTCCCGCGACCGCATCGAGACGGCGGGACCGCCAGCCAAGGCCGACCTCCTTCTCCTCCACACCGGCTGGGACGACCACTGGGGAACGGACCGGTATCGCGACCACCCGTTCCTCGCCCCCGCGGCAGCCGAGTGGCTGGCCGATCGTGGGTATCACGTGGGGCTCGACACGTTCAGTCCGGACCCGACGCCGCCAGTGGAGGGCTGGTCGAGCGGAACCGAAACGGGATCGGACGGCGACGCCCCTGGGATTCCCGCCCATCACGTTCTGCTGGGTGCGGAGCGCTTCGTCATCGAGAACCTGCGCGGACTCGATCGGCTTCCCGAACGGGTCACCATCCACGCCTATCCCCTGGCCATCGCCGAGACGGACGGCGCGCCGGTCCGGGCGGTTGCCGTCGCCGAATAGAAACCGACCGTCGTCCCGTCATCCGATTCAGGCCGTCGGTTCGGCCGTTTCCTCGGTCGTGACTTCGAGGAACGCGTCCTCCAGACTCCGCTGTTCGCCCGTTTCGGCGCGCTGTTTCAGGCCGTCGGGCGTCCCCTCGGCCACGAGACGGCCGCCGTGGAGGACGCCGACGACGTCGGCGAGTTCGTCGACGACGGGCAGGATGTGCGTCGAGAGGAACACCGTCATTTCGCGGTCGGCGAGGTCCGCGATGGTATCGCGCATCGTCCGGGCCGCGCGGGGGTCCAGCCCGCTGGTCGGTTCGTCGAGGAACACCACCTCGGGTTCGTGGAGCATCGCCTGGATGACCCCGATCTTCTGGCGCATCCCCTTCGAGTAGGCGTCGATCCGCTTGTCAGCGTCGCCGGTCATCCCGAACCGATCGAGGAGTGCGTCGATCCGCTCGTCGGCCGTCGACTCGGGCAGATCACGGAGGCCGGCGAAGTACTCCAGTTGCTCGCGACCGGTCAACTCGTCGTACAGCGGCGGTTCCTCCGGGAGGTAACCGATGTGGGGCGTCACCGCGTCGCGATTCGAGATGGGACGACCGGCGACGCTGGCCGACCCCGAGGTCGGTCTCGTGAGCGTCGTCAGCATCCGCATCGTGGTCGTCTTCCCGGCACCGTTCGGCCCCAGAAAGCCGTAGATGGTCCCTCGTTCGATCGTCAGGGAGAGATCCTCGACGGCAACCTCGCCGTCGTACACCTTTCGCAGGGCGGCCGTCTCGATGGCAGGCTCCGCGGTCACAGTGTATTGGCCTCGCGGAGCGACGAGCATGAATCTTTCTCGACAGGGCGGAACGGACGGGGCGCTCGACGGGGTGGAACCGAACGCGGAAAATCGGTGCGTTTCAGGCGTAACGTTCGAGGTCGGCGCGGTCGAGGTCCTCCATGACCTGGCCGGCGACGTCGTCGAGCAGACTGCGGCCCTCGGGGGTGATTCGGCGGCCCTCGCCCTCGGCGGTCTCGACGAGGTCCTCCTCCTCGAGCTGCTGGAGGATCGTCCGGATGACGTTCTTCGAACCGTCGGCGCGGCGTTTCGGCGCGACGCGGTACCGGTTGGAGCCCTCCTTGGCACCGCCGTACTCCGTCGAGAGGCGCTCGACGCCCACGGGGCCGTCGATGGCGACCTTGCGGAGCAGGCTGGCGGCCCGGACGAACCAGAAGTCGTCCTGTTCGGGCGGGAGTTCGGCGTGTTCGCCCGACTTGGCGAGCGAAGCCCAGGTCGGCTCCTCGATGCGGTCCTCGAGGTCCGCCGCGACGGCCTCGATGAGGTCCTCCGCGGGGACGTCGTACAGCGTAGTCATGGAAGGGAATTTCCCCTGCCGGCATTTAAGCGCGTCGTCTTCCCGGCAACGGCCGCCCCAAAACGGAAACGCCGCCGACCGGTCTCCTTTTCTCCCCGCCGCCGGAACTATCGCCCATGGACGAACGGACGGCCCTGGGGTTGCTCGCGGACGAACTCCCCGACGCGGGCGACGACGCGGCCGTGGTGGGCGACCAGGTGCTGACGATCGACATGCTCCACGAGTCGACGGACTTCCCGGACGGCGTCACCCACTACACGGCTGGCTGGCGGGCGGTGGGGGCCTCGCTCTCGGACGTCGGCGCGATGGGAGCCGAGGCGACGGCTGCGGTCGCCGCCTACGGCGTCCCCGCCTTCGAACCGGAGGACCTCCTGGCGTTCGTCCGGGGCGCTAACGACGTCTGCGAGCGCGTCGGCGCGCGATACGTCGGTGGCGACCTCGATCACCACGGCGAGTTCACCGTCTCGACGGCCGCACTCGGTCGGACCGACGAGCCAGTCTGGCGATCCGGCGCGTCTCCCGGGGATCGGGTCTGTGTCACGGGCGACCTCGGCCGGAGCGCCGCCGCGGTCCGACTGTTCGAGCGGGGCGAAACCGACCGGGCGAACGACCTCTTTCGGTTCGATCCCCGGGTCGAGACCGGTCGAGCCATCGCGTCCCACGCGACCGCGATGATGGACTCGAGCGACGGCCTCGCGCGCTCGCTCCACCAGTTAGCCGAGGCGAGCGACTGCGGGTTCGCGATCGACGCCGACGCGATCCCGGTCCACGAGGCCGTCGACGACCTGGCGACCGACGAGGCCGACCGCCGGTCGATGGGGCTGTACTTCGGCGAGGACTTCGAGCTGGTTTTTACGGTGCCGGAATCCGCGCTGGAGGAGGTTCGCGAGGCGGCGTCCGTCCCGATCACCGACATCGGCGACGTGACCGACGCCGACGCAGGGATCGCAATCGACGGCGAAACTTTGCCCGATCGGGGCTACGATCACGGGGCGACGGACGGCTAATTCCCGAAGGCGACTAGCCGATCTGGATCGGGACGGGATGGAAACAGAGAATCCCCACCACGAGCGTGAGGATCCCGACCAGCTTTCGCCGGCCATCGAGCGCCTCGTCCTGTACCGGCGTCGCGGCGCCGACGAAGGCGAACACCGACGCGAACAGTCCCCAGAACACCCACAGGAAGACGGCGTTCCCGGCGACGTCGTCGACGAAGTAGAGGTACCCAGCGAGGCCGAACAACAGCGCCGGCACGACCGCCGCGATCCGCTCCTGCTGGCGACCGAGGATGGCGCGAACGACGTGGCCGCCGTCGAGTTGCCCGACGGGGATGAGGTTGAGGAAGGTGACGAACATGCCGACCCAGCCCGCGATGACGACCGGGTTGACCGCCTTGTTCGCGGCCTCGTACTGGAGGGGCTGCCCGGTCACCGTCGAGAGGAACTGCAAGAGGAGCGGGTAGCCGAACGTGATCTCGACGGCGTTCTGGCTGTTCATCACCGAGGGCGGAATCGTGACGGGCGGAAGGTAGAGCCCGACCGTCGTCACCACGACCGTGGCAACGATGCCCGCCAGGGGACCGGCGACCCCGATGTCGAACAACGCTTTGCGCGAAGGCATGCGACCTTTCATCCGGATCACGGCCCCCAGCGTCCCGATGAACGTCGGGATCGGGATGAAATAGGGGAGCGTGGCCTCGACGTCGTGGTGACGGCTCATCACGTAGTGGCCCATCTCGTGGATGCCCAGGACGGTCATGATGCCCAGGGCGAAGGGCCATCCCTGGAGGACGTTGAGCGGATCGGCCGCGAGATCGGCCTGGTACCAGATCGAACCGGCGTACAGCGTCGTCAGCACCGTCGCGATCGCGAGGACGACGTTCGTCCACGGAATCCCGTCCTGGCCCTTGCTCCGGGGTTCCGCGACCAGGACGAACTCGCCAGTCTGCCGGGTCAGACGGACCTCGTAGTCCGCCGCCCGGAACATCGGCCAGATCTCCTCGACCAACCGGTCGTGGTCGACGAGTGGCTCGCCGTAGTAGTGGATTCGATCGCCGTCGGTCCGGACTTCGTAGACGTGAAAGACGTCCCGGAACCGGTCGGGCGAAGGCCCGTCCTCCGGCGATTCGATCTCGGTCATCACCCGGCGTTAGGGTTGGTCGGGGATAAACCCACGGCTCCCGGTGGAATCGGTAATCGAAGAGAAAGGAAGGCGGGCGGGGACGTGGATCGATTGGAACCGCTCGGTTACGCCGGTTCGACGCGCCAGGTCGTCGCGCTCGTGTACGACCACTTCTCGATTTCGAGATCGGTGGCCGAGTCCTTGAGTTTGACCATCAGGGCACCGATCTCTTTCGGAGAGAGCCCGACTTCCTCGGAAATGAACTTGCTCTTGAAGTAGAGCTCGCCGTCCTCGGCCTTGCGCCGGAGGAAGCGCTTCAGGCGTTCTTCCTTGCTCTCCGTGGAGGGCTGCGTGGTAGCGCTCATGTTTTGGCCTCGATCCGACCTATACCCCGGAAGGATGTTATAAAGGGCAGTTGCTTCGGTCGATTTCGAATGCTTTCAGGCCAAATCGGGGTTTCAATCGACGTTTTTACCCCTCCGAGTTCGTTTTACGACGCTTCGAGAGGCCTTTAGACGTTTTACAACCGTAGCTAATACGTTATCCCCGCATCTCCAATTCCATCTCATTACAGCGTGCCGACACGGGGCCAGGGGTGCTCAGGAGCGCTCGTGCACCCAGAATTCGTCCTCGACCGTCACCTCGCGCTTGAACAGCGGCACCTCCTCCTTCAGGCGATCGATGCCGTCCTCGACGGCGCGGAACGCTTCACGGCGGTGGGCCGCCAGCACCACGACGAACACGATGTCCTCGCCGGCCTCGACCAGGCCCGTCCGGTGGTGGAGGCGAACCTCGAGAACGCCATCGCGTTCCTCGAGTTCCTCGCGGAGCGTCTGCATCCGCTCGTCGGCGACGCCCTCGTACTTTTCGAATTCGAGGTATTCGGTGGGGTCGTCGTCCTCGTCCTCCTTCGCCCGGACCATGCCGGTGAAGGTGGCGATAGCCCCGGCCTCCTCGGCGCAGTGGGAGCGTTTCACCCGGGCAACCAGCGACCCGAGGGTCTCGTACGGTTCGGTCCGGCGGAGTGCCGCAACGACGTCCTCGACGTCGACCGCGTCGGCCTCGGGCGCTTCGGCGAGCGTCCGACCGGCGTGGTCCCGCCCGCCGAGGACGACCTGCGGAATCCTGGCGTCGCTGAACCCCTCGACCAGGCAGTAATCGTAGTCCGGCGCGAGGTCGTCGATGGTCGCCCGGAGCGTGCGCTCGTCACCCAGGGCGAACCAGCCCTCGTCGTCGGTGATGCCGTACGTTGCCATCGCGCCGGCCTCCCGGTGGCGGTCGGTGTCCTTCCCCTCGGTGTCGAGGTCGGGGGCGTGCGTGAGGTGTTTGACCGTCGCGACTCGTCCGACCTCGTCGAGTCGCTCGGCCAGCCGTTCGACCAGGGTGGTCTTGCCCGAATCTGACGGGCCGACGACGCCGAGTACTTTCATGTGGGGTCGGTAGGCCCGGCAGCGCTTGTAGGTGTCGCCACCGGTTGGGAACGGGCACGACCGCCTGGCGGCCCACCGGTTGACAATCCTTAAGACCGCAACCTGGCTACTCGGCGATAGCATGAACGTAGTCGTCTCTATCGGCGGGAGCGTCCTCGCGCCGGACCTCGGCGACGATCGAACCCGTGCGGCCGAGCGCGTTGCGGCCCACGCCTCGATCGTCGACGACCTGGCGACCGACGGGCACGACCTCGGGATCGTCGTCGGCGGCGGGTCCGTCGCCCGAGAATACATCGGGGCGGCCCGCGAGTTGGGCGCCAACGAGATCGAACTCGACCGGATCGGCATCGACGTGACCAGACTGAACGCCCGCCTGCTGATCGCCGCCCTCGAGTCGGACGCGGTCGTCGCGCCGCCGACCGACTACGAGGCGGCCGGGGAAGCGATCCAGCGCGGCGACGTCTGTGTCATGGGTGGCGTGACGCCGGCCCAGACCACCGACGCCGTCTCCGCCGCGCTGGCCGAGTACGTCGAGGCCGACCTCCTGGTGTACGCGACGAGCGTCCCCGGCGTGTTCTCGGCCGATCCGAACGAGGACCCCGACGCGGAGCGCTACGAACGACTCACGCCGGGCGAACTCGTCGACCTGATCGCCGGCATGGACATGAACGCCGGGTCGCCGGCACCCGTCGACCTCCTGGGTGCGAAGGTGATCGAACGGGCCGGCATCCGGACGATCGTCCTCGACGGGACCGATCCCGAGCGCATCGCCGCCGCCGTCCAGCGCGGCGAGTACGACGGGACCGACGTGGTGCCGGAGGGCACGCCCGAACCGCCGGGGTGGGGCCGATGAGCAGCGACGCCGACGGCGGGAACGAGACGAGTCACAGCGACGGGACTCACAGCCCGTACACCCTCCAGTCGGGCGAGACCGAGGAGGGCGGCGAGACCCACCACGTCTTCTGGGCCGACGAAGTGGCCGACCGGATCGAGGCCCGCGACCCCGAGGATCCGATCGTCGTCAAGGGTGGCATCTCGCCCTCTGGCGTGCCCCACCTGGGCAACGTCAACGAGATCATGCGCAACTACTTCGTGGCCGAGGCGTTGCGCGACCGCGGGCACTCGGTCCGGCAGGTGTTCACCGCCGACGACCGCGACCCCCTCCGAAAGCTCCCCCGCAAACTGGCCGACCTGGACGGGAACGTCGTGGATCTGGGCGAGGTGAACGCCGGCGCCCTCGGACGCAACCTCGGCCATCCCTACACCGACGTTCCCGACCCATTCGGGTGCTGTGATTCCTACGGCGACCACTTCGCCAACCTCATCCAGGACAGCGCCGACCGCATGGGCGTCCCGATCGAGGTACTCTCGAACACCGACCTCTACGAGGACGGCACCTTCGAGGACGTCACCCGGTATCTCCTCGAACACCGCGAGAAGGCCCGGAAGGTGCTCGCGGACTACCAGGACAAGGTCGACGAGGACTACGTCCCGTTCAACCCGATCTGCGAAAACTGCGGCAAGATCACGGAGACGATCACCGCGGTCCACCCCGCGGAGGGTACCGTCGAGTACCGCTGTACCGACATGGAAGCAGGCGACCAGACGATCGAGGGCTGTGGCCATGAGGGCATCGCCACGCTCCGGGCGGGCAAACTCCCCTGGCGCTTCGAGTGGCCGGCCCAGTGGCAGGTGCTCGACGTGGACTTCGAGCCCTTCGGCAAGGACCACGCGGAGGGCTCCTGGCCGAGCGGCGAGGACATCACCCGGAACGTCCTCGAGCGCGAACC
>Ga0102925_1000693_pt1 | contig 18391 bp, 15 predicted proteins | sample SalPonR1_A_D1_MG_FD_78216 | JGI IMG/M metagenome (GOLD analysis project Ga0102925, IMG submission 78216) | Salt pond soil microbial communities from South San Francisco under conditions of wetland restoration - Salt Pond MetaG R1_A_D1_MG | ecosystem: Environmental > Aquatic > Marine > Intertidal...
CAGCCTACCCTTAAAGGCTGGAAAACAGTATTGCTTGAAAATGCCATTACGCCGGTACAACAATACAGTTATACCACCGGAAAAAATTCGACCGACTCGGCCATGATTATTGATGCCATGGACATCTTATATTCGGGTAAAGTAGATGGTTTTTGCCTGGTTTCGAGTGATAGCGATTTTACACGTCTGGCAACCCGATTAAGAGAAACCGGTATGTATGTAATTGGTATGGGCGAAAAGAAAACACCCAAACCTTTTATTGCAGCTTGCGATAAATTTGTTTATCTGGAAATTATCAGTTCTGAAGATGAACCGACAGAAAACGTATCGACTCAAAAATCGAAAAAAACGAAGAAAAGTATTTACCAACCCGATAAAAAACTCATTCATTTTATTTCATCATCCATTAATGATGTGGCTGATGAAAATGGCTGGGCTTTTTTAGGTGAAGTTGGGACATTGCTTTTAAAAAAACAACCCAATTTCGACCCTCGTAACTATGGATTCCAAAAACTTACTCCATTAATTGCATCGCTTAAAAAGTTTGAAATTGATGAGCGGGAATCCGATAATCCTAATATCAAACTTATCTATATCAGAAATAAACAATAATCATTATATTTTTATTCACCTGTTGTCCGATAAAAATATTGCATCTATTCTGAAACCTTGATTTTTGTTTATCATTTAACGATTTTTTATTTCAGGGGCTTTGCCCCTGACCCCACATACTTTCTTGTCTTGAAACAAGAAAGTACGCAAAGAAATTCAAAGCTACGCCCGCCTCACTCGAAAAACTACGCGATGTAAGCTAAAAAATCTAAACTTGCACTTCCCTAGGGTCAGTGGTTGCCTTCGGCGAGCTCGCTCAAAATGCTCGGTTCAAACAGTAGATTTTTTTTAACGCTCACTGTGCTTGTTTTTCGGCTCGCCGGACAAGGCCAATCGGAAAACGAATTGTCAATCAAAAAAATATTTTTTTATCGGACACTAATGATTTTTATTTAAAATATTTTCAATTAGCAGATAATCTTTTATTAAATGAATACGTTTTCCTCATTCGCTCAAATAAAATTTTTGCTTCGTAAAAATCAAGGCTTTGTTGTCCGTCAGACATGGCCTTTTCGGGTTGCTTATGGATTTCGACAATTGCTCCGTCTGCTCCTGCCATAATTCCGGCTAAAGCAACAGGTTCGATCAAATGGCGGGCACCTGTACCATGCGACGGATCGATAATTACCGGAAGGTGGCTTTTTTCTTTTAATACAGGCACAGCATTAATATCAAATGTATTACGATAGGCTTTTTCGTACGTACGAATACCTCGCTCACATAAAATTATTTTCTCGTTTCCTCCACTAAAAACATATTCAGCCGAATAAAGCAATTCATCAATAGTTCCGCTTAAACCACGCTTAATCATCACCGGCTTATCTACTTTCCCCAATGCATCAAGCAAATTAAAATTTTGCGAATTGCGGGCTCCCACCTGGAATATATCAATATAATCATACATCAAGTCAATTTGTTCGGGTTCCATTACTTCGGTAATTATTTTAATTCCATGAGCATTACAAATTCCATAAAACATCTTAAGACCTTCAATACCCACTCCACGGAAAGAATAAGGAGAACTTCGCGGCTTAAATACTCCTCCCCGCATAATTTTAATATCATTTTCTTTTAAGAAATCAACCATTTGATGTACCTGATTTTCATTTTCAACAGAACATGGTCCGGCCATAATAGAAAACCCATTACTACCTACATAAACATCCTTATCCAATACTACTTTGGTGGGTTTTACCTTCCATTTCGAAGATACCAACTTATAATTATCATCCACTTTATGGATATCCTTTACACCATCCATATTGCCAATTTCACGAATGTCAAAATTAATCATGCCAATAGATACCAGGTAAATACTAACCTGCGTAGCAACCTCTTTCGTTTTCAACTGTTTTTCGGCTAGTAAATCCAGGATATTTATTTTTGCCTGCCTGCTGATATTTTTTTCTAATTGTATAATCATTTTTCCAATGTTATTTCCTGAATAAAATTTTTTATATCTTTCTTTTCCGATAATGCTTTTATAAAAGCACTGCCAATAATAGTGCCGTTTGCAAAAGAGCAAGCATCAACAAACGATTGTCTGTCTTTAACGCCAAATCCAATTAAAAAAGGTTTGGTTAAATGCTGTCGTAAAAAAGAAAAATAAGACTTCTGTTTACCGAAATCAACGGCTCCACCTGTAGTAGAGTTGGTAGATACTGCATAAATAAATGCAGTACTTAGACTTTCAATTTCACTTAGCCGCTGTTTCGATGTTTGCGGACTCACTAAAAAGATAAAATGAATGTCAAATTTTTTAAAAATTTGTTGGTACTGATTTTTGTATTCAGTAAGAGGCAAATCAGGTATAATAACACCATCAATGCCCACCCTGGCACAATTTTCACAAAATCGCTCAACACCAAATTTTAACACCGGGTTAAAATAGCCCATCATAATTTTTGGAATTTTACTTTTGGGCGATATTTCTTCCAGCTGCTCAAATATTAACGCTAAAGTGATACCATTCTCAATCGCCGCATTATTGCTATACTGAATAACCGGCCCGTCGGCTACAGGGTCAGAAAAAGGAATTCCTATTTCGATAAGGTCTGCTCCACTATTTTCCAAATCTTCAATAATCTTTGTTGTACTGTTCAATTCGGGATACCCGGCTGTAAAATATACAGACAATATATTTTGTTGATTTTGGTTAAGTAATTTATCTATTTTATTCATGATTATAAAAGGTTAAAGTATTTCAAATAGGTATCTAAATCTTTATCACCCCGGCCCGAAAGGTTTACTATTACTGTCTCTCCGGGTTTAAAATTTATCTTATCGAGCAATGCCAGTGCATGCGCCGATTCAAGTGCAGGGATGATCCCTTCGAATCTGGTTAATAAGTTAGCTGCCTCTAAGGCTTCGCTATCGGTTATGCTTATGTATTTTGCCTTGCCTGATACGTGTAGAAAAGCATGTAAAGGTCCAACACCGGGATAATCCAATCCGGCAGAAACAGAATATGGCTCAATAATCTGCCCGTCGTTGGTTTGCAGCAATAATGATTTACTGGCATGCAAAACGCCAACAGAACCATGATTTATGGAAGCTGCATGTTCGCCGGTTTCTATGCCTTTACCGGCAGCTTCGGCAGCATAAAGTTTAACTTTATCATTACTTAAAAAATAATAAAAAGCTCCTGCAGCATTGCTTCCGCCTCCAACACATGCCAGAATATAATCAGGATCGGTTTTTCCGGTTTTCTCTTTAAGTTGTTTCCGGATCTCTTCGGAAATAACCGATTGAAAGCGTGTAACCATATCGGGATAAGGATGAGGACCAACAACCGAACCAATAATATAATGTGTATCTACCGGATTGAAGATCCAGTCGCGTAACGCTTCGTTCGTTGCATCTTTAAGTGTTTTATTGCCTGAATGTACCGGAATAACTTTTGCTCCCAGCATTTTTATCCTTGCCACATTAGATGCCTGCCGTCTTACATCCTCAGCCCCCATGTAAATAATACATTCCATATTTTTCAAAGCACAAACAGTTGCTGTAGCCACTCCATGTTGACCTGCACCGGTTTCAGCAATAATACGCTTCTTTCCTAACCTGTCAGCCAGTATTATCTGACCAACCGTATTATTTATTTTATGCGAACCGGTATGGTTTAAATCCTCTCTTTTTAAATAAATATGGGTATTATAATAGTCTGATAAACGTTGAGCATAAAACAACGGACTGGGGCGGCCCACATAATCTTTTAACAAACTTTTAAATTCGCTGATAAATGATTTACTCTGAATTATTTGAAGGTATTTTTGCCGTAAATCTTCTATATTGGGATATAGCATTTCGGGTATAAATGCACCTCCAAATTGGCCATAATAGCCATTCGGGTCTACATTAATATTCATAATTTATTTTATTTAATTGTTTCTTAAAAATTTCAATTTGTTTTATATTTTTTATTCCGGGTTCTATTTCAAACCCACTGTTTATATCAACTCCATATAACTTTTCGTGATGGAAAAATTGAATTGCATCAATATCATCCGGCCCGAGGCCGCCACTGAGGAAAAAAGGTATCTGAAGCGAATAACGGCTTAATAAGTCCCACGAAAATTTTATTCCATTCCCTCCGGGCAACTTGCCTTTGGCATCGAAAAGAAAATATTGACAAAAAGGCTCATATTCTTCCAGCACTTTAAAATTAAAATCATCAGTAATCTGAAAAGCCTTTATTAATGGGATATTCTTCAAAAACAACTTTCCACAGAAATCTTTGTTTTCTTTTCCATGCAACTGAATATAATCCAGTTTATAGTTATTAAAATCCCTCGTAATTTCTTCAAAAGAAGCATTAACAAAGACACCAACCTTTTTTACCGTTTCAGGGATTTCCTTAAATACATCGGAGGAAAGGCTATTTCTAAAAATATATCTTTTCGATGGGCGGTAGAAAATAAACCCGGCAAAATCAGGTTCTACTGATACCACGGACTCGATATTCTCCAAATTATTCAGTCCGCAAACTTTTAACTTCATGGCTGTATTCATTTTTAGTATTTTTTCCGGATTGATACAATTGCTGAATGAACATTTTACACGCTTTACCGGGATTGCGGGTACTCATAAAACTTTCGCCCATTAAAAAACCTTTAAATCCATATTTTTTAAGTTCGATAATATCTTTTGTCGTTTTAATACCGCTTTCTGATATTTTTAAAAAGTCATCAGGAATAAATTCTGATAAACGTATCGATTGGCGAATGTTTACATCAAATGTTTTGAGGTTTCTGTTGTTTACTCCCACTAAATCAATAAATTCGTTCACTTTATTTATTTCCTGCTCGTTATGGATTTCAAACAGCACTTCCATTTGTAATGATTTTGCCAATTGGGCCAATGCACGAATCTTTGTTTTACTCAAAGCAGCAGCAATCAGAAGTATAGCATCAGCTCCGTAAGATTTTGCTTCAATTACCTGATACTCATCAAGCACAAAATCTTTCTGCAGTATTGGACAATAGTTATATTTGCGCGCTGTTGTCAGATGTTCAAGGCGACCTCCAAAAAAATTACGGTCTGTTAATATCGAAAGTGCCGAAGCTCCAGCCTGCATATATTTTAAACTAACATCCGCAACATTTGCGAAAGGATTAATATCACCCTTTGAAGGCGATTTGGTTTTAAACTCAGCAATAATTCCCGATTTATCCGTTTTTAGCAGATATTTCCTTAATGATACCGGCTGGGTATTAAAATAGGTGCTTTTTTCGAGTAATTTAATCGGATAAAGCGATTTTCGCTCAGATACCTCATCCTTCTTGTAATTTATAATCTTTGTTAAAATATCCATCTTTTTAATCATTTAATAGTTTTTTAAAACACTGTAGTGCCTCTTTTCCCATAAGCGAATCTTTAGCTCTATCAAAACATTCATCATAACTTTTATCTTGATGCATTGTCTTTAAAGCAACACCGGCATTAGCAATTACTACATTTTGTTGTGCTGCTGTCCCTTTACCACTGAGAATATCCATAAAAATCTGTGCTGATTCCTTTATTGATTTACCTCCTTTAATTTCTTCGGGCAAAACAGTATTGAACCCGAGCTCTTTGGTAGAGACGATAGAAATACCGTTATTATTCTGAATTTGCGTGCCACCGGTAAGCGATATTTCGTCATAACCATCCAGACTGTGAACAATATGATAGTTAATATCCAATGGCTGATAAATATAATTATACATTCGGGCCAGCTCCAGATTAAACACCCCTATCAATTGGTTTTTGGGCGAAGCCGGATTAATCATTGGCCCCAGCATATTAAAAAATGTTTTCACCGATAATTCGCGTCGTATGGGTGCTATATTTTTCATGGCAGGATTAAAAACCGGAGCATGCAGAAAGCAGATTCCTGCACCTTCAAGTTCACTTTTCAACTTACTGATATCCGACGAAAATTTATAACCAAAATATTCTAAAACATTGGATGAGCCACAGGTTGACGACACTCCATAATTCCCGTGCTTTATAACTTTTCCGCCGGCACCTGCCACAACAAAAGATGCTAGGGTTGAAATATTAAACGTATCTTTCTGATCGCCTCCTGTGCCACACAAATCGATGGTGTTAAAATCCGATAGATCGATACGGATACTTAATTCCTTTAATGCATCACGAAAACCTTGCAACTCATCAAGGGTAATGTTACGCAATTGAAAAACCGTTAAAAAGGCTGCCAGTTGAGATGAATTGTATTCACCATGGGCAATTTTTATTAAAATCTGCCGCGCATTATCTCGTGTTAATGTTTGATGCTGAAATAATTGATTTAGTATTGTTCTCATAGTATTTTTTTAAGTTCAGTTTTAAATCGTTTCATTTATTATTAACAAAACAGCAGCTTTGACGACAAAGCACTAATATCAAAAGATTTATCTCCCAGGGTTGGAAATTTAATATCCGTTTTTATTTTTCCATACAGCCAGTTTCTTATTATTTGTGCTCCCACATCTGTCATTACAGATTCGGGATGAAACTGAACACCTTGCACATCATAACGTTTATGAGATAAAGCCATAATGTTTCCTTTATTATCTTCGGCAGTTATTTTTATACATGCCGGAAGGTCTTCATTATCAACAATCCACGAATGATACCTGCCTGCAGTAAATCGTTCAGGAATATTAGCGAAAAGGCTGTTTTTATGGGTTATAAAAATCCCGGTGCTTATTCCATGATAAACTTCATCGAGATTTTTCAGTTTTCCTCCAAAAACCTCGGCAATAGCTTGCATACCAAGGCAGACTCCAAAAATACTTTTTACAGGAGCATATTTTTCAATGACCTGTTTCAACAAACCTGCTTCATTCGGAATACCCGGCCCGGGTGATAATAAAATTTTATCGTAACAGGCTACCCTTTCCAAATCCAGTTTATCGTTCCTAACAACATCCACATCCTGTTGCAATATCGATTGCACAAGGTATACCAGGTTGTAAGTGAATGAATCGTAATTATCAATGATTAATACTTTCATCCTTATTAATTTTTAGAAATTGGTTTTACATGATTTATTATGCTATCAGGCTTATGCTGATTGTTGGCTTTTTTTACAGCCAGTTTTAACGCGCCAAGTTTATGATTTACTTCCTGCAGTTCTTTATTTTCGTCCGATTTAGATACGATGCCTGCTCCAGCCTGGTAAAAAAGTGTATTGTTTTTGCTTAAAAAGGTGCGTATGGTAATGGCCAGATTAACATTACCATTAAAACCGATAAAACCGATACAACCACCATAAAATCCACGTTCAGTAGGTTCATAGATATCGATTAACTGCGTTGCCTTATATTTTGGCGCCCCGGTAAGCGTTCCTGCCGGAAAAGTATCGGCTATAATCTTTACCTTATCGGATGATTTATCCAACGCACCGGATACTTTAGAAACAATATGAATTACATGAGAGTAAAAATGCAATTCTTTAAAATTCTCAACCTTCACCATGCGGGTTGTTTTACTGAGGTCGTTTCGAGCCAAATCAACCAACATGATATGTTCGGCATTCTCTTTAGGATCTTTAGCCAGCTCTTCAGATAACTTTTTATCTTCGGCATCATTCCCGGTGCGGGCATAAGTTCCGGCAATAGGATTGATATAAGCTTTACCATTTTTTATTTCGATTTGAGATTCGGGAGAAGAGCCAAATAACCTGAAATTACCGAAATCAAAATAAAAAAGATAAGGAGAAGGATTTAGTGAACGGAGTTGACGGTAAACATTAAAATCATCGCCCATGAATTCTTGCGAAAACCTGCGCGATAATACCAACTGAAAAACATCTCCTCGCATGCAATGGGCTTTAGCCTGTTTTACCTTAACCATATATTCCTGGCCTGACATATTCGCTGATTCTTCTCCGGTAACCTGAAATGGATAGTTGGAAATCTTTCCCTGATTAATGATCGATTGAATGTGTTGCAAATCGCTTTTCTCACCAGGGAATAAGTTCTCGATAATTTGAATTTCATTTTTGAAATGATTAAAAGCTATAATGTAACGGAAAAGGCTAAAGTGTAAAACAGGAATTGAAGAATCGTTGGGTCGGTTTTTAAATTCTATGGTTTCAAAATATTGAACTGCATCATAACTTATGTATCCAAAAAAACCATTAAAGAAAAAATCTGAATCAGGATTCTTAAAAGACTGAATAAATCCATTCAATTCATTCACCAATTGGTCATCTTTAGTAATCTTTTTCTCTTCTATATGATTACGAACTTTTGTTGTTCGTTTTTCATTATTCACCATAAAATCGGCAATTGTATCCATGCCGATAAACGAGTAACAGTTATCAAGGTGGTGAAAATCAGAACTCTCGAGCAATACCGAGCCGGGAAATACATCCCTGATTTTTAAATAAATACTTACCGGTGTTTGTGTATCGGCGAGCATTGTTAATGAATGGGTTGTAATTGTTTTCATTTTATTTATTGATTTGGGTTAAACAAAAAAGGCCTGTCGTGAGAACGACAGGCCTTAATTTAACTTGGGCATAGCACGTTTACCTCACAACTTTTTTGCGAACCAAAATGTGCCACCACCAAAACTTAATATTTACAATTGCTTTCATTTTCTTAATCGTTAAAAAAAAACAGCCCTTCGTGATTTCGAAGGGCTGCTGGTTATTTTATATAGCATGGTTTCCTTACATCACGATTTATTCGAGTTGTAAATTAACCACCACCAGTTTGTATGCTGTATTATCATTACTTTTTTCTTTTGATTGTACAAATATAGAAAAAAATACTATTCAAAACATAATTTTATTAAATTTGAACTTTTAAAATAAATAAATTAAAATCTAAAAATTAAATTTATGAAAAAAAGTATTTTATTAATTCTTGCCATTGCATTTAGTTTTAGTTTAAGTGCTCAAATAAAAGTGGGTGGAGCAATTGGTTTCTCAGGTCAAAGTTCGAAAGCTACTACAGATGGAACAACAAACGAAGGCCCAACAAATATAGAAATCAGATTACTTCCCAATGTAGAATATATGCTATCGGATAATCTTTCTATTGGAGGGCAAATTGGTTTTAGTTTTAACCAATCAAAGAATGATGGAGCAGATACGAAAATTTCATTATTCATGTTCCAGATTTCTCCATATGCACGGATGTACTTCCCTTTAAGTGATAATTTATCCTTTTTTGGAGAAGGTGGCATTCAGTTTGCCAGAGGTACACAGAAAGTTTCCGTTGGAAATACAACAAATGATGGAGATACACATACTAATTTTGGAATTGGTGTAATCCCCGGTTTAAGTTACGGACTTTCTGATAAGGTGTCTCTGGAATTAAAAACAGGCTTCCTGGGTTATCAGCTAAACTCAGTTAATGATAATGCAGATCCTGAAACAACAACCAAATATAATGATTTTGGATTTAGTATCAATCTTTCAAGTATTAATTTCGGAATTAAATATCAATTATAAATATTTCTGTTTAACGCAAAAAAAGAGGCTTTTCAGAGCCTCTTTTTTTATAAAAATTGGTTCTATTAATTTTTTATTTCGCCACCCCCAAACATTACAAAACCACGAATAATAATTTCTTTTCCTACATCCATGGTTGTTCCGGTCCTCACCGTACGCTTATCAGAAAAACCGCCAAGAATGGAAACGACTTCAACCTTAATATTCCAGTTTTCGGGAACAATTAATGTAGAACCACCAAACATACAAAAAACATCAACTACATTCTGACCGGGTGCAAGTTGAGCTTTTGTCAAATCAATTTTTGAGCCGCCAAATAATGCGGTAACTTTACCTCCTTTAAAATTTTCTGAAGTAATAATTCGATCACCACCACCTAAAATGGCAAAATCATCGATATAATCTGCTTTTGCTGTTCCGGCATTAGATGTTCTGGCTATTCCTGTTGACCTAAATATAATTAACAACCCAACAACAATTAATAGTACGGGCCAAAATAATCGTCGAATCGGGTAAGGTATATATAAAATATCCGGAATTAAAAACACAAGTCCAATCGTTAGTAAAATCCACCCTGACAACTTATTATCTCTTGTAGAAATAAAAACAACACCTAAAACAATGAGAATCATTTCCCATGAAAAGAGATGGTGCATTATCCGATGCGGAAAAATATCAAATGTTCGTCCGACTAATACAACACCAATTAAGATAAGGATTACTCCAACAATCCCTCTTCCGGTATTTCTTTGTTTTTCCATAGTTTATATAAAAATTTTAGTGAATAATAAAGTATAATTAACGAATAAATTTAATTCATTTTTATAACAAAGGAAACTATAGTCGCTAAATATTTACAATACGTAAAAGTTGTTATACTTCAAAATGCAGCCCGTCGTAAGCCAATGATACTCCCCGGGGTAGATCTTCATTTACATCATGATGAAGTCCCATTTGATGGCTGATATGGGTTATATAAGCTCGTTTTGGACTCAATTGTTTGATTAATTCAAGCGCTTCGGAAAGACTGTAATGCGAAATATGCTTTCTTTTTCGCAGTGCGTTGATTACAAGATATTTTGTTCCAATTAATTTTTCTTTTTCGAGTTCGGGAATGTAATTTGCATCGGTAATATATGAAAAATCGCCTATTCGAAATCCTAATACCGGTAATTTATAATGAAAAACCTGAACAGGAATAATCTCAACTTCTTTAATTTTGAAGGGAATCAAATCTAAGGTATGTAAATTTATTTGGGGTACTCCCGGATACTTGTTTTCTCCGAAAGAGTAGGAAAACTCAGATTTAATAACCTTTTGAACTCTTTTTTCAGCATAAATTTCAACCGGCTTTTGGTTCATAAAATTAAATGCACGCACATCATCAAGGCCGGCGATATGATCGCGATGTTCGTGCGTTATTAAAATGGCATCAATATCTTTCACTTTTTCGCGTAACATTTGCTGCCGAAAATCAGGACCTGCATCAATAACAATATTTACCCCATTAACTTCAACCAGTGCGGATGTACGTAAACGGTGATCGTTGGGGTCGGTTGATTGACAAACCTTACAATTACATGCAATTACCGGAACTCCTTGTGATGTCCCTGTACCGAGAATTTTTACTTTCAAAACGATTATCTTTTTTTAATTTCCATTCTTATCGAAAGGAATAACAAATATAATAAAACTATTACAGCTAAAATTGCCGAAGGTATTGCAGCTTCTTTGCCAAATAGCGTAAGCGCGGTAACCACAGAGAAGCCAGAACTTTTAATGGTCAGTAACAAAACCTGTGTAATTGACCGCCCGGGTTTTATTCCCATTTTTTTGGAAAATAATTCATAAATAGATCCTATACCAAATGTAGCCGCTAATAAAACAATAGTTGATAACAACAAAATCACCGGATTAGAAAAGAAAACATCTCTGTTCATTCCTACGGCCGTAAAAATAATAATGGCAAATCCCCAATCTACAACTTTCCCGCGTATTTTGGTCACATATTTAAATATAGGTTTAATTAATAACAACCGGGATAAAATCAATGGTACCAGAACTAACTTAATCATCAACATAAACAACGACCAGGAACTTACATCGGCATCTTTAGCAAATAGTTCAATAATCGCCGGAGCAATGGCAATAGAAGCTAAAAAAGCACCAAATACTCCTAAAATTGAATATTCTATATCCCCTTTCAATATACCGGCAAATGGAATTACGGCAACACCTGGCGGAGCTGCAACAACAACCACAAAACCCATAAACAATTCTTTGGTAGGCATTAATAACCAGGCAAGGATGAGGACAACAATACCAAAAACAAAATAATTCAAAACGGTTCCTACCAACATGGGCTTAAAAAGTTTTTTTACAGGCAGTAATGCTTTCGATTCAATACCAGTTGTAGAAAAAATCATGGTGAGGGCAAGGACATAAATGGTGTACTCTTTAAAATAAACAGCATAATCACCTAAAATCATTCCCATGATTACCGCAAAAACCAAAATAAAATTTCTATTCAAAAAGATATTATAAAGTAATTTCATAGTTTTATACTGCTTTAAATCAAGGCTTTACTTTAGTTAAATTTTAGTTTTTCATACGTCAATCGTATTATTCATAAATTGTATAAATAATGAATGATAAACAAAGATAAAACAAAGTAACATTCGTTCTTCATTATTGTTTGCATAAAAAAACAGCATAAAATTACAGGTAAATAATTAACTTAGCATAAAAAATAAAAATGAAATTTTTAATAGTATGCCTGCTGGCTTCTTTATTTTTATATCAAGAAACAACAGCTCAACAGATGATAAAGGACACTCTATTTTTAGCAGGAGAAGATGAACAATTCTGGCATTCGTCTTCTGAGCTGGCACAAAGTGGTTATTACAATTTCGGTAAATATGGGGCTATTAATCTGGGCGATAATAACCCGGCTACCTGCTGGGCTGAAGGCACTGATGGCAATGGAGTTGGAGAATATATTTATATGACTATTCCCAAAAACATCCGGGGAATAAGAATCCGAAACGGTTATCAAAAATCAAAAAACCTATATGAAGCCAATAACCGCCCAAAAACAATAAAAATTGAATTATTGCCGTGTTTTATGCCTCCCGGTTATGTTACTGAAACGCATACTGGTTTTGCTATAAGCCAAACTATCGCAACCGATACAATAATACTTGAAGATAAATTGGGCTATCAGGATATATTGTTTGACTTTAGCTGGAGCAAAATAAATCATCAAACTACTAAAAATAAGATATTTGATAACGATCGATTTATTTTAAAAATCACTATAGAAGATATTTATCCGGGCAACAAATGGAATGATGCCTGTATTTCTGATATTAAGGTTATTCCTGAAGAGGTATATGAAATAACCATAGATGAACATGGTTTAACTAAAATCTCTGACAACAAAACGGATACGCTTTTTTATGATCCTGAAAGTATTTATCAGATTATTGATCTTACCCATGAGTTAGAATGGATTATATTTATTCTGATGCCTGCAGATATTGAAAATTCACGTGTAGAAACCATTTATAAATTATATAATACTCAAAAAGAAACATTTATTGAAACTGAAAATATAATTCAAATGTATGGTTTTGTAGAAACTGATGACAAATTGTATCTTAATGGGATGAATAATGATTTTGAAGAAGTAAATATTTTATTAGAGGACATAAAATAAGCGATAGAAGAATAAAAAATAATCTCCCGAATATAATGAGTGCTAAAATTTACTTAATACCAACAACTCTTGGAAACAGCCCGGTTGAAAATGTTATTCCACAGTATGTTATAGATATTATCAACCAAACGAATTTTTATATTGTAGAAAATATAAAAACAGCCCGCCGTTATTTAATTAAAGCAGGCATACAAACAAAAATTGATGAGTTAACTTTTTATGAATTGAACAAACACACAAGTCCTGAAAATTACGAAACGTATTTACATCCTATTAAACAAAATCAAAATATAGGCATCATTTCAGAAGCAGGTACACCAGGAGTTGCCGATCCGGGAGCAGATATTGTTTCTATCGCTCATCGAAAACATATTCCTGTCGTACCCTTAGTAGGTCCATCATCTATTCTACTTTCAGTAATGGCATCAGGCTTAAACGGTCAAAATTTTGCTTTTGTGGGATATATTCCCGTAAAAAAGCATGAAAGAATCAATAAAATAAAAATGCTTGAAAAGCGGTCTAAAATTGATAATCAGACCCAACTTTTTATAGAAACACCTTACCGCAATCAACATATACTTAACGATTTGATTTCTACCTGCCATCCTGATACCTTATTATGTATTGCAGCAGATATAACATTATCTACCGAATTTATACACACGAAAAAAATCAAAGATTGGAAGAAAGATTTGCCTGACCTAAAAAAAAGGCCTTCCATCTTTTTAATTCATCGTATGTAAAGTATTAAAACCTAAATATTTTTCGGTTACTTTTACTTACATCAAAATCATAGGTTAATCGTATTTCATGAGTTCCACTATTAACACCCGATAACCCATTTAATGAATACTCGTATCCATATCCAATATTTAATTGTTTATATACTTTGCCATAAACAAACAGTCCCATAGCATCGCCAATACGATACATTAAACCAGCTCCCACTAAATCCATATATAATGCCCGTATGGTGATATCGTTTGAAACGGGAGCACCAACAACAAATTTTGTTAGTAAGCTTGGTTTTAATACCCAATCTTTATCAATTCGCCAATTATACCCTCCAAAAATGTAATAATGCCTTTTTAACTGTCTTTCATCAGTAGCATATTCCTCATCCACTTTGGTCTGAATTAATTTTGGCACAGAGAAACCTACATAATAGCGTTGTTCGTATAAAAAGAAACCAAAGCCCAGATTAGGGCTTATTTTCTTTTCATTGTTCTCAAATTGAGGATCTTCCGTATCATTAATATCTAATCCGGTTAAATCTACTTTATAACTGCTTATTCCTCCTTTTAACCCCATAGACAAGGTTAAAGCATCATTAACTTGTAAATGATATGCATAATTAATCGTAAAAAAGGTGTTATTGACCGGTCCTACTTTTTCACTTAACAAAGTAACCCCTAAGCCAATATTTCTTCCTTCAACAGGCATATGCGAAGAGAGACTAAATGTTTTTGGGGCACCTTCGAGACCCACCCATTGCAATCGTGTTAAAGCATTTACACTAAGCATATTATTTGTCCCGGAATAAGCCGGATTAATGGTTATTGGATCAAAAATATATTGTGTAAACATGGGTTCCTGCTGAGCATTGATATTTCCTGCACTAAGGAAAAACAGTGTTATAATACCCCATAAAATGCTAAACTTCATATTTAAGATACTTTTCATTGACAATCAAAAATTAACGTTTAATAAATATCGATCCCTTAATTTTTTCATTAATATCATCTACTTCCAACACATAATAATACGTTCCTGTTGGCAAATCAGAGCCGATAGTACTTCCTGTATTAGATCTTCCATCCCAGTCGTTCTGATAATTATCTGAAACGTAAACTAAACTACCCCAACGGTTATAAACTCTAAGTTTAGCACGATCGTGGTGTTGCAGATTAATAATCTCAAAATAATCATTAAAACCATCAGAACCCGGAGAAAAAGCTTCAGGTATTTTTAATTCTTTACTATCATTATCCAGATTGATAAGTGATATATCCTCAGGATTCATTCCGTCATATTTCTCATCAATACTTTGAGCAGATGCGATGACCATCGTATAATGAATATCCCCGTCTACAATTTCATCATTAACACCAGTAACCGTTACAACAACCTCCTCATTCCAATTATCAGGAGTAAATAAAACATTAAATATATCCACGACTCCTTCATTAAGGTTATCCGATTCCACATCAATAGAAACATCGGCTAATGGTTCAGAGGTTAGTACAAAACTTATGGTAACAAAATCACCATCTTCGCTGGTTTCATTTCCATCAGGGGCAGCATTTATTCCGGCCTCATCATTATTAATATTTATCAGGTGGATATTAGGTATGGTTAAACCATTGTAAAAGATATCCTCACTTTCCAGGTTGTTAATTACTACCCGATAATTGACATCTCCATCATCAATATAGTCATCTACACCGGAAACAACAATTGTTTGACCGGTATCCCAGTTTTCAGGAGTAAATATTAATGTAGATGAGGATAAAACACCTTCTGTTTCATCACTTGAATACAGGTCAATTATTACATCAGCTTCGGGCTCTGTATTTAAAACAAAATTTAAGGATGCTGTTTCTCCACTTTCTGAGGTAGTACCGGTGGATGAGGAAATATTAACACCTGGTAATGTTTGCGACAAGATATGTACACTGACGGTTGCCTGATCATAATCTCCATCAGCATCTACCACAAAATAATTAAACTCGTCAATACCAGTATAACCCGTCATGGGAATATAAGTTATGGTATTATCATCATTTATCACAAGGTTACCTGCCATAACCTGTTCTGGTACTTCTAAAACAATACCACCATCGTCCAACCCGGAGTCATTATCTAATACATTTAGAACTTTCTCGGTATTGACCATGGTATAAAACATATCATTAACAGCCATGGGAACATGATTTTCTTCGCGAACGGTAATTGTAACAAATGCTTCATCACAATCTCCATCCTTATCACATACCTGGTATCTGAATTGATCAACTCCCAAGAAATTATTACCGGGCATATAGGTAATGGTATGGTCTGAATTAATAACCGTAGAACCATTTACAGCATCAGTTTCTATACTTAGTATTATCCCACCATCGGCTAACCCCTGGTCATTCTCTAAAACATCAATCATTACCGGTGTATTTATACTGGTTCCCCTGGTATCATTATTTGCAACAGGTATACTATTTGTGTACTCATCAACTGTTACATATACGGTGGCAATATCATAATCTCCGTCAACATCCTCAACAAGATACTTAAACTCGTCATATCCGATAAAATAATACGATGGTGTATACGTAACTGAATGATTATCATGCACAACCACATTTCCATATAAGGGAGCCTCATACATACTTACACCTCCTATTCCATCTTCTAAACCGGTATCATTACGCAAGATATTTGCAGTAATGGAAGTATTTATAGCAGTTGACAGATAATCATCTTCAGCAACAGGCACAATATTCTCCCCATCTTTAACTATGATTGTAATAGTTGCCATATCATAATCACCATCAATATCCGTTACTCTATAAGTAAAGGATGATTCTCCTACATAATCTGTTTGTGGAGTGAATGTAATCGTATTATCCTGATTAACAAGCGCCGTCCCTTCACTATTGTCAGGCTCTGTTTCTAAGGTAACAACGATTCCTCCATCATCAAGCCCACTATCGTTGATTAACACATCAAAGGATACCGGTGTATTGAATGATGTTCCTCTCCGGTCGTCGTTTGCCTCAGGTGTACGGTTTGTTTTTTCAATGACAGTGATTCTTACTTTTGCCATATCCCAATCGCCATCAACATCTTCAACCCAATATGTCAGGCTGTCTAAACCAATATATGCATTAAAAGGAGTATAGGTAATAGTCCGGTTAACATTGATTTCAACCGTTCCATTAACCGGCTCTTCAAAAATAACTAACTTACCGAAACCATCCTCTAATCCTGTGTCATTTGCCAATACATTGATATCAACAGGGGTATTCTCCCAGGTCTCCGATTCATCGTTATGGGCTACAGGGATATGGTTGGTCTCTCCTTCTTCTTTGACAGTTACCGTTACCGTGGCAATATCTGAATCGCCATCGATATCGGTTACACGGTATGCGAAGGTCATGATTCCAGAGAATCCGGCAGCTGGGGTAAAATCTATCGTGTTATCATGTTTCACAGCGGCCAATCCTTCGGATGGATTCGATTCTATAGTTAATTGAATCCCTCCGTCTTCTAAGCCACTATCATTAAATATCACGTCAATATTAACTAAAGTTTCATAATTTGTACCCACAGCATCATCTACAGCTACAGGAATATTATTTGATTCTTTATATACATTAACAGTAACGGTAGCAATGTCGTAATCACCATCAACATCTTCAACCCAATAAACAAACTCGTCTTTTCCTATAAACCATGGTGAAGGAGTATAAGTAAATGTTCTGTTTTCATTTAGTTTTACAGTTCCATAAGAAGCCTGCTGATATAATGTTATGTCCCCAAAACCATCCTCTAAGCCCTCATCATTAGCAAGAACATTAATATCAACGGGAATATTTTCTAATGTTTCGGTTTCATCATCATAGGCTACAGGAATATGATTATCAGAACCTTCCGGTTTAACGGATATCAAAACATTTGCCACATCAAAATCGCCATCTTTATCAGTCACTCTATACTGGAAGGACATTTGACCAACATAACCTGCAGCAGGGGTAAATGTAATGGTATTATTATTTTCTACCAGAACTTCTCCCTGAGCCGGATAAGATTCAATGGTAATTTCTAAAGGTATATCGAATATTTCCTCGTCATTAACTAAAACATCAATTGTAACAGGAGTTTCATATGCTGTACCACGATAGTCGTCTACAGCTACAGGAATATGGTTAGGCTCCTCGGTTACGCTTATCGTTACCGTGGCAACATCCCAATCGCCGTCTACATCTTCAAGACGGTATTCAAACTCATCGGTTCCTACAAACCATGGCGAAGGGGTAAACGTGATGGTACGGTTGGGATTAATCACTAATGTTCCATTGGATACATCACTGGTGATGCTGAGCGAACCGAAACCA
>Ga0102925_1000695_pt1 | contig 18370 bp, 15 predicted proteins | sample SalPonR1_A_D1_MG_FD_78216 | JGI IMG/M metagenome (GOLD analysis project Ga0102925, IMG submission 78216) | Salt pond soil microbial communities from South San Francisco under conditions of wetland restoration - Salt Pond MetaG R1_A_D1_MG | ecosystem: Environmental > Aquatic > Marine > Intertidal...
GAATTCGCGCTGTTTGGTCTCGCCGCAGCCTGCTGTGCCGCGCTGGCGGCCCTGATTGCACTGTCACTGCACCAGGGGCGTACACTAGGAGCACTGAACCGGCGTGCATTTCGCCCGAACGAGGCTGATCTGGACATTATCGCGCAGAAACTCGGCACGAAACTTGGCCTGAGCGAAGACGCGTCCCTTGGCACCCTGTCGGATCGCATGGACGAGATGCGCCGGGATTTCGACTGGCTGGTCAGCGACCGCATGATCGAACAGGCGGTGGACATGGCGCGGCTTGGTCAGAACCATGACAGCATCGCGCAGACCACCGGCGTCAGCAGTGCTGAACTTGACGCGATCCGGAAACTGCGTCGGCACTAAGCCGTTGCACCGTCGGCCTTAGACATGGCCGGCCGTCCCGTCAGAGGATCACCGGTCGCTCTGCCATTGCCTTTCGGAGGAAAGTAAACTTATCTCCCGGACAAGAACGCAGCGACAGGAACGGGAGGACTGACGACATGGCGCGCACGGTTATTATCGAAGAGGCAGGCGGCCCCGAGACACTGAAACTCGTCGACCGCGAGGTAGGTGAACCGGGACCGGGCGAAATCCGCATTCGGCACAAAGCCTGCGGTCTGAATTTTATCGATGTCTATCAACGGACCGGTCTTTATCCGCTTACCCTGCCGCATGCGCTGGGCATGGAGGCCGCGGGTGTCGTCGAGGCCGTGGGCGAGGGTGTCACCCATCTCAAGGAAGGCGACCGGGCTGCTTATGCCGCGACCCCGCCGGGGGCTTATTGCGAAGCGCGCGTCATGCCCGCTGCACAGGTCTGCCCGCTGCCGGATGGTATTTCGTTCGAGGACGCCGCTTCGATCATGTTGCAGGGGATGACGGTTGAGTATCTCTTTCACCGGGTCTGGGCGTTGGAGGCGGGGCAGACCGTGCTCTTTCATGCTGCCGCCGGAGGCGTGGGTCTTCTGGCCTGTCAGTGGGCGCGCTCTGAGGGGATCAGGTTGATCGGTACGGCGGGAACGGATGAGAAATGTCGTCTTGCACTCGAGAACGGGGCCTCGGACTGCATCAATTATCGCGACAAGGATTTCGTGGCCGAGGTCAAGGCGCTGACCGATGGTGTGGGGGTCGATGTTGTGATGGACGGCGTTGGCAAAGATACGTTCGAGCGGTCGCTCGATTGTCTCAAGCCGCTTGGGATGATGATGTCCTTCGGCAATGCGTCGGGCCCGGTAGAGCCGGTGAGCCTGCTGACGCTGGCCGCCAAGGGCTCGCTGAAACTTACGCGGACCACGCTGTTCACCTTCCTCGCCGATCATGCGCGTTGTCAGGATATGGCGCGCCATCTGTTCGAGAAGGTCGAGAGCGGGGCGGTCAAGGTCAATATCGGGCAGACCTTTCCGCTCGAGGAGATCACCGAGGCGCATCGCGCGCTCGAAGGGCGGCAGACCACCGGATCGACGATCCTGACGCTCTGATTGTAACGTGCTGAGGTCGGTGCAGGTCCGACGTTGCAGCTGGAATGGATGGTGCCCGGGCGTTAGCACGCCCGGAACCTCCCAAATCTTCGATAACATTCTGTAAGATATGGTGAGTGTGCTGCGCACGCTTGTGATTATGTTACGGATTGGAAACCATTTGTTACAAAAACTGCAAGATGTTGCCGATGTCTTTTGGCCTCGATATCGGAGCGTTCAGGGCATGCGCCCACGACGCGCGAGAGGGGTTTAGAGCGGGTCTTTGGCGTGTTGGCCTGCCCGGTTCAAGTATGGCCCGCCATGCGAGTTTCCATCGCAACCGGGCACGGCTTTGACGGTGGCGGCGCAGCGCCTGGTGATCAATGGCAGCATTGGAGGTTTGCCCCCTGCCGCGGTGGTCCCTAGAGAGTGCCTTTTGATACGTATTAAGCATCTGTAATATATTATTTTTGTTGCGCCGAGGGTAGCACTGAAATTGCGCGTCTGCAGGGTCGTTCTGATGGTGCCGCAAACGGTCAGGAAGTGCGCGATCCGGTGAGGCGGAGGTCATCAGTTCCGCGCATCGGGGGGCTTGGTTGAGGCATCCTCATGCGCCCGCTCGGAGACCGGAGCAGCCGCCGACAGTGCGATGCCGTGCCGATCGCATGTTGCGTGACGGTTTCGCGGCTTTTTCGTGACGCGCCCGGCCTGATATAGCCCGTTGGCCCAGACTTGACCGGAAACCTCGGCTTGTGCCAGTAGAACGCCACATGCGATACACTTGGCACCAAGACGTGGAAACCGAAAATATTCGGAAGCGAAATAAGGATAATTGAGATGCAGGCGACAGGCAGTTCGCACGCCCTCGCTTTGCGACGGGCAGACTTCCCGACTCTGAAAGAGGCACTCGACTATGCCGCGCAGGGGACGACCGGCGTCAACTTCTACAACGCAAAGGGCGAAGTCTATGCCAGTTCGACCTATGCCGAGCTTCAGCAAGACGCCATCGCGCTTGCCCGTCGCCTGCTGGATCTGGGCTTGGAGCCCGGCGCGCGGGTCGCGCTGGTAGCGGAAACCTCGCCTCATTTCGTGCGGTTCTTCTGGGCCTGCCAGTATGCCGGGCTGGTGCCTGTGCCGCTGCCAGCGACGATGCATATCGGTGGCCACGCGGGCTATGTTGCACAACTGCGCGGCCTGATCGAAAATTGCGGTGCCTCGGTGGCGATGGCCCCCGTAGAATGGATGCCATTCCTTGAAGAAGCGACGGCCGATGTCGATCTGACCTTTGTTGGCACGCCTGAAGATTATGATGAGTTGGTTTCGGTCTCGCAGGACCTGCCAGAGATCGCACCCGACAGCATCGCCTATATCCAGTACACATCGGGCAGCACCCGTTTCCCGCGTGGTGTCGTGATTGATCAGGCCACCGTGTTGGCGAACATTCAGGACATGGCGACCCACGGGCTGAAAATGACACCCGAGGATCGGTTTGGTTCGTGGCTGCCGTTCTACCATGACATGGGGCTTGTCGCCTTCATCATGATGCCGATGGCGACGCAACGGTCGGTGGATTTCCTTGGCACTCAGGATTTCGCGATGCGGCCGCGCAAGTGGCTGGAAATGATGTCGACCAACCGCACCACGATCACCTCCGGCCCGCCCTTCGGCTATGATCTGGCGGCAATGCGTGTGCGGCCGACCGATGCCGAAAAGTGGGACCTGAGCGCCCTGCGCGTGGCCTGTGTCGGCGCCGAGATGATCAACCCCGAGCCGCTGCAACGTTTTGCCACGGCGCTGGCCCCCGCCGGGTTCAAGTCGACCGCGTTCCTGCCGTGCTACGGCATGGCCGAATGCTCGCTCGGTATCAGCTTTGCCGGGCTCGATGAGGATCTCAAAATCGACTATGTCGATGCCGAGAACATGCAGAATGACAGTGTGGCGGAGCCGCTCGACCCGGAAGCGGCTCTGAAGGAAAAGCGCCGCGTCGCGCGGTACGTCGATTGTGGCGCTTTGCTGCCCAGTTTTGATATCGCGATCCGCGACGAGGATGGCACCGACCTGCCCGAGCGTCATGCCGGTGTCGTCCACCTGCGCGGCCCGAGCGTGATGAGCCGCTACTTCCGCGAAGAGGCGATGACGCGAGAGACGCTGAGCGAGGATGGTTGGCTCAATACCGGGGATATCGGGTACATGGCCGATGGCCGTCTGTTCGTGACCGGGCGCAAAAAGGACATGATCATCATTCATGGCCGCAACATCTGGCCCGAGGATCTGGAATACCTCGCCAAGACGCAGCCCGGCGTGAACTATACCGACGCCGCCGCGTTTTCGGTGCCGTCGGAAAAGGATCAGCAGGAGACCGCCGTGCTGGTGGTGCAATGCCGCGAGCGCGACGAGATCAAGCGCGCCCGCCTGAGCAAGACCATCGCGTCGCTGGTGCGCTCGGAATACGGGATCGACTGTATCGTGGAACTGGTGCCGCAGCGGACGCTGCCGCGCACCTCGTCGGGCAAGCTGGCGCGGGCGCGGGCGCGGCTCGATTATCTCGGGCGGCGGCGCGCGGCGGCGGAGCGGGCGCTCGCCGGGCCGACCGACGGCGCGGCGGCAGAGCACGACAGGGCCCCGATCCGCAACATCGCATGACCGCGGCGGTCGCCGTCACCGGGGCGTCGGGCTTTGTCGGGCAGGCGATCCTGGGCCACCTGCTTGCGCTTGGGTGGCCGGTCAGGGCGCTGGTGCACCGGCAGCCGCTGGCGATCCGGCACCCGGCGCTGACGACGGTTTCGGGCGGCCTGTCCGACGCGGGCGCGTTGCGCCGGCTGATGGACGGGGCGGGATGCGTGATCCACGTGGCCGGGCGGGTGCGCGGCCGCGACGCGGACGATTTCATGCCGGTCAATGCCGACGGTGTCGCGCGCGTCGCGCATCTGGCGCAGGAGGCCGCGACGGTCTCGCGGCTGGTGCTGATCTCGTCGCTGGCGGCGCGCGAGCCGGGCCTGTCGCCCTATGCCGCGAGCAAGCGCGCGGGCGAGGACCGGCTGGCCGGGGTGAGCGGCGCGGGCGGCCTGTCCTGCGCGGTGCTGCGCCCGCCCGCGATCTACGGCCCCGGCGACCGCGAGCTTGTGCCGCTGTTGCGGCTGATGGCGCGGGGCATCGCGCCGATGCCGGGAGTGGCGGGCGCGCGCGCCTCGCTGCTGCATGTCGACGATCTCGCGCGGGCCGCGGCGCGGCTGCTCGACAGCCCGGCGGAGGGGGTCTACGAGCTGGGTGACGGCCATGACGGCGGCTATGGCTGGGACGAGATCGCCACGATTGCCGGGCAGGCGGCGGGCCGCCGGCGCGGCGGCGTGCGGGTGCGGCTTCCGCGCGGGCTGATGCGCGGCGTTGCCGGGCTGAACCTTGCGGCCGCGCGCGCGCTCGGCACCCTGCCGATGCTGAGCCCCGGCAAGGTCAACGAACTGTTCCACCCCGACTGGGTGTGCGACAACACCGCCATGACCCGTGCCACCGGCTGGCAGCCGGAAATTTCCCTGCATGACGGGCTGGCCCCTCTTTTCGGGGGGCGCACCGTCCGAACGCGCGAAGGTAGATCGAATGTCACATGAGACCCGGGACCTCGAACAGGACATCCTGCAAACGCTGCTCAGGCGGCTTGAACAATTTCCCAACAAGGCGGGCGAGATCACGGCGCAGACCGACCTCGCCGCCGACATGACCATCGATTCCGTCAACATGATGGAGCTTCTGATGGAGGTCGAGGACACCTATGACGTGAGCTTTCCGCTCAACATGATGGCCAACATCAACACGGTTCAGGACCTCGCCGATCAAATCAAGAAACTGGTGGAGGACAGGCCATGAGCGTTTCGGAGCGTTTCGCCGAACTGGCGCAGATCCGCGATACGCTGGGGGCGGTCGAGGCCGACCCGAGCCGCATCGTGATGGAGAAGATCCTGTCGCCCACCGAGGCGCGGATCGCGGGCCGGCGCACCATCCTTGTCGGCACCAACAACTATCTCGGGCTCACCTTCGAGCCGGAGGTGCTCGACGCGGCCTGTGCCGCGATGCGCGAGCAGGGCAGCGGCACGACCGGGTCGCGCATGGCCAATGGCAGCTTTGCCGGGCACGCGGCGCTGGAGCGCGATTTCGCGGAGTTCTACGGCGTGCCGTCGGCGATGATCTTTTCCACCGGCTACCAGACCAATCTCGGCCTTCTGATGGGCATCCTGCGGCCCGGCGACAAGGTGGTGCTCGACAGTCACAGCCATGCCTGCATCTATGACGGCTGCCGCATCAGCGGGGCCGATTTCCTGGCGTTCCGGCACAACGACCCCGAGGACCTGCGCAAGCGCCTGCGCCGCATGGGCGGCGCGGCGGAGGGCGCGCTGGTCATTGCCGAGGGGCTTTACAGCATGCTGGGCGACACCGCGCCGCTGGCCGAACTGTGCGCCGTGGCAAAGGAGTATGGCGCGTGGTTCATGGTGGACGAGGCGCATTCCTTTGGCGTCTACGGCGAGCGGGGCCTTGGCCTGTGCGAGGCGGCGGGAATCCTGGACGAGGTGGATTTCATCACCGGCACGTTCAGCAAGAGCCTGGCGTCGCTGGGCGGCTTTTTCGTGAGCCGCCATCCCGAGATGCAGCTCTTGCGCTATGGCAGCCGCCCCTACATCTTTACCGCCTCGTCGAGCCCGGCCAATATCGCCGCCGCCCACGCCGCGCTCGGTGCGATCCGCACGCGGCCCGGGCTCAAGGACAAGCTGTGGGCCAACGCCAACCGCCTCCACGACGGGCTGCGCGCGCTGGGATACGAGCTTGCCTCGACCGTAAGCCCGGTGATCGCGGTGCGGGTGCCCTCGAAGGAAGGCGGCGCGCGGCTGTGGAACGACCTGCTGGAGCACGGCGTCTATGCCAACCTCGTGCTGCCGCCCGCCGCCCCGGATTCGGCGGCGCTTTTGCGGTGCAGCCTGAGCGCGGCGCACAGCTTTGCGCAGATCGACGCGATCCTTGCGGCCTTCGAAACCGTCGGTGCGGGCGCGGGCGCGGACCGGGCCGCCTGCGCTGGGGCGGGCGCGCGCTAACCCCGACGCGGCGGGCCCCGGAGCGCGGGAAGAGTGGTGGTGACAATGCAGGCCCTGACCGGCCCGGAGGCGCGCGCGGGCGTTCTGCTGGCGCATCTGTCGGACCCGCACCTGCCGCTGGCGGGGCGCGTGCCGCTGCGCGCGGTTCTGAACAAGCGCGCGCTGGGCCTGCTGTCGTGGCGTCTCAGGCGGCACCGCCGTCACCGGCCCGCGATCCTGGCCGCCCTTGTGGCCGACCTGCAGGCGCACGCGCCCGACCTGATCGCGGTGACGGGCGACCTGACCAATCTCGGCCTTGTGGCCGAGTATCGCGCCGCGCGCGACTGGCTGGACCGTCTGGGCGATGCGCGCCGCGTGGTGACGATTCCGGGCAACCACGACGCGCTGGTCGCGGGGGCTTGGCCGCGGGGCGCGGGCCTGTGGCAGCCCTACTGGCAGGGCGACGCCGGGCCGCAGGCGGGGGATGTCGAAGCGGCGTTTCCGACCTTGCGCAGGCGGGGGCCGGTGGCCCTGATCGGCGTGTCGAGCGCGGTGGCATCGGCCCCGGGGCTGGCCGTCGGCGAGGTCGGCGCGGCGCAGATCGCGCGGCTGGGCGCGGTGTTGCGCCGGGCGCGGGCCGAGGGGCTGTTCCGGCTGGTGATGATCCATCATCCGCCGCTTGCGGGCACGGTCTCGCGGCGCAAGGGGCTGCGCGATCACGCGGCGTTCTGCGCGATGCTGGACCGCGAGGGGGTCGAGATGGTGCTGCACGGCCACAGCCACAGGAGCCACCACCGCACGCTGGACACGCGCGACGGGGCCGCGCCGGTGATCGGCGTGCCCTCGGCCTCGTCGATGCATCACGAGCCGGCGGCCTGCAACCTGTGCCGGATCGCGCCGGTCGAGGCGGGCTGGGAGGTGACGGTGACCCCCCGCCGCCTGACCGCGGAGGGGCGCGTCGAGGCGGGGCGGCGTGCCGCGATCACGATCGCCCGCGGGCACGCGGCATGACGCGGGCGGCCCCGCCCGGCGGTGCGGCATGCGGATGGCAGGCCGCGCAATCCCGTGATAACGACACCGGCGACCGCGGGCCCGCCCGCCCGCGGCCACCGGGACAGTTGAGGAAAGACCGCCCATGCGCCTGATGATCAGCCTGTTTCGCGCCTACCCGATGGCCAGTTTCCTGATGGTGCTGGCGCTGTTCCTGTCGGGGCTGGCCGAGGGGCTGGGGCTGTCGGCGCTGCTGCCGATGCTCAAGATCGCGCTCTCCTCCGGCGACAATGCGGCGGCGGCCGAGCCGCCCGGGGAACTGGAGCAGGCGGTTCTCGACCTGATGGCGTGGCTGGGCATCCCGGTCACGCTGGGTGCGCTGCTGCTGGTGATCGTCGTCGCCGCGTTCTTCAAGGCGGTGCTGCTGCTCGTCGCGCAGCGGCAGGTGGGCTATACCGCCGCACAGGTGGCCACCGACCTGCGGCTCGAGACGCTGCGCAACATGATGCGCAGCCGGTGGCGGTTTTTCCTGCATCAGCCCGCCGGGCGGCTGACCAACGCGCTGGCGACCGAGGCCGAGAGATCGGCCCGCGCCTACATGTTCGGGGCGACCGCGCTGACCTTTCTCATTCAGGCGCTGGTCTATGGCACCGTCGCGGTGCTGGTGTCGTGGCAGGCCACGCTGCTCGGCCTCGTGGGCGGGGCGGTGATCATCTGGCTGTCGCATTTCCTGGTGCGCGTGACCCGCAAGGCGGGGCAGAAACAGACCGACCTGATGGTGTCGCTGATGTCGCGCCTGACCGATACGCTGCAATCGGTCAAGCCGCTCAAGGCGATGGCGCGCGAGCATCTTGCCGACCGGCTTTTGCACAGCGAGACCAACCGCCTCAACAAGGCGCTGCGCCGCCAGGTGCTGGCGAGCGCGGGGCTGAATTCCGGGCAGGACCTGATGTTCGTGATGGTGATCGCCTTCGGTCTCTACCTCGCGCTCGGCATCCTGGCGATGGAGTTCGCCACCGTGCTCATCCTCGCGGTGACGCTCGGGCGGGCCTTCAATTTCCTCGGCAAGGTGCAGAAGCAGTACCAGAAACTGGCGCAGAGCGAGAGCGCCTACTGGTCGCTGAAGGCGACGAGCCGTAAGGCGCAGGACGAGCGCGAGCATCCCGGCGGTCATGTCGTCCCGACGCTCGGCACCGGCATCACGCTGCGCGGCATCCGGTTTTCCTATGACGGGACGCCGATCTTCGACGGGCTCGACCTCGACATCCCGGCGCACCGGATGACGACGCTGGTGGGCCCGTCGGGCAGCGGCAAGACCACCGTCATCGACCTGGTCATCGGGCTGTTGCGGCCCGATTGCGGCACGGTCAGCATCGACGGGGTGCCGTTCGCGGATATCGACCTGGCCGCGTGGCGCGGGATGGTCGGATACGTGCCGCAGGAAACCGTGCTGCTGCACGATACGGTGCTGCACAACGTCACGCTCGGCGAGCCCGGGGTGGCCGAGGCGCGCGTCGAGGAGGCGCTGAAAAAGGCCGGGGCATGGCGATTCGTCGCCAGCCTGCCCGAGGGCATTCACACCGTGGTCGGCGAGCGGGGCGGGCGGCTGTCGGGGGGGCAGCGGCAACGCATCGCGATCGCCCGGGCGCTGATCAACGACCCCGGTCTGCTGATCCTCGACGAGGCGACCAGCGCGCTCGATCCCGAGAGCGAGGCCGAGATCATCGCCACGCTGCGCGCGCTGCGCCGGCAGGTGACGATCCTCGCGATCACCCATAACAGCCGTCTCTCGGATGCTGCGGATATCGTGCACCGGCTGGAGCCGGGGGCCGGGGTCAGGGCGGGCTGAGCGCCGTGTCCCCGCGCCGTGCGCCGGGGGGCGTCACCCCCATGAGATCGGCGATCCGGGCGAGGGCGCGTGCCATGTCGTCCGGTGGCGGCGTGTGCTGCGGTGCGGGCAGCGGATCGCCGAGCCAGACCATGCGGCCCGAGCGCACGAGCCGCAGGTGCATCCGGCTGATGTCGCGCGACAGGTGCTTCCAGCCCCAGCGCATCAGCGCGCGGTAGGCCAGCGCGCCGGGCGCGATATCGGGGCGGTCGCGGTCGTGCCGCGCGAGGGCGCGCGCCGCCTCCGCCCCGCCGCGCGCCAGCGCCATGTCGCGGCGCATGCCCAGCCCGCCCGCCCCGGTATCGAACATGTGCACGGGTTTGCCGGTGGCGTGGGCCTCGGACAGCATCGAGATGCTGTCGGCGGTCACGATGACCTCGTCCGCCAGCGCGAGGAAGCCGAGATAGGGGTTGTCGGGATCGTCGGGTGTCCAGCGGTAAAGCTGCATCGGCACCGCGTCCTGCGCGGCAAACGCGTCGATCGCGCAGCGCGGGGTGCGGGCGCTGGAACTCACGAGGATCGCGCCGCCGCGCTGCCGCGCCAGCGCCAGGGTGTCGCGCACCAGCCGCCCGGCGGCGCGCGGACCGAAGGCATAGGGCCCGCTCGGGCCGCCGATGTTCACCGTCAGGTAGGGCCGGGGCAGATGCGCCAGCGCCGGGGCCCAGCGGGCCGCGGCCCGGGTCAGCGTCGCGGGGCCCAGCGGGTGCAGCGGCAGGGCGTTGCGCAGCACGTTGGGCCGGTCCGGGACGCGGTATTGCGGCGTGGTGATCACCAGGTCGAAATGCGCCGGGTCGGACCACAGGCGGCCCAGAAACACCAGCCGCGTGCGCCCGCCCGATTGCGCGCGCACCCAGCGCGCCACCGGCTCGTTGCGCATGCCCATCGACAGCAGCAGGTCGGGCCAGGGCGGCGTCAGCGGGTCGGAGTGCGCCGGGTCGATCCCGCGCAGGTCGCTGCCGCGCAGCAGGGTGGTGCGCGTCTCGAACCTGCGGTAGCGCAGCGTCTTGATCTCGAACGGCCAGCCCAGCGCCTGCGCGAGGGCGCGCAATTGCGTCTTTTCGCCGGAGCGATGGGAATCCACCACCCAGACGCGGGGAGGGCGGCGCGGCTCAGACATCGCCGCCCTCGCCGGGCGCGCGCGTGCGCGGGGGCTTGGGCCAGCGCCGTTTCAGGCAGACCCATTCGCCGGGATACTCGGTGATCCAGTCCTCGAATCGCGCGTTGAGCTGGCGCGTCAGGTCGGTGATCTGCGCGGCGCGCGGCGCGTCCGGGTCGGTCGGGGCGAGCGGCGCGTCCACCTCGATCCGGAACCGGTGACCGGGCAGCCGCACGGTGCGGATGGGCAGCAGCGGATGCCCGCGCATGGCCAGCATGGCGGGCAATGTGCTGGTGGGCGCGGGCACGCCGAAGAACGGCACCGTCTCCCCCTGGTCGACGCGCGTGTCGAAGGCCGCGCCGACCGAGCGGCCGGCTGCGAGTTCGCGCAGGAACGCGCGCGCGCCGCCCGCGCTCGGCATCAGCGGGCCGCCGAAGGCGCGGCGCCGCGCGAGAAAGAAGCGGTGGAGCCACGGGTTGGGCTCCTGCGCGTAGATGACCGAGATCACGAGGCCGGTCTCGTGCCCCACGAGGTTGCACAGTTGCCACGCCCCGACATGCGCCGTGGCAAAGATCACCGCCTCCTTGCGGTCGATGATGGCCTGCGCATCGGGGTGGACGGAAAACTCCAGATAGCGGTCGCGCCGCCGCCACAGCCGCCCGAGCAGGAACAGTTCGGCCGCCGCCAGCCCGGTGGTGCGAAAGACCTGCCGCACCAGCGCCTCGCGGGTGCGTTCGTCCGCCCGCGGCAGCACGACGGAGAGGTTGCGCCGCACGACGCGGCGTTTCTGGGCGTTGCGATAGCCGAACCCGCCCAGCAGCCGGGCGAACACCGTTGCGGCCACCGGATAGGGCATCACCCGGGCGAGGCCCAGCAGGCCGTGGAACACCGCCGCCTCGATCAGCCAGATCGGCGTTTGCACCCATTGAAGCCGCTTTACCAGCCGCTTGGGCAACAAGTAGTACTTGGCCATCGAAAGACCCCGGCCTGACGCGGCGGCATGACGGAACGGCACCGGCGACGGGGGCTAGCCCCTGTGCGATCGCTCCGGCCTCGACGGATAGGTGTTGAACACCCAGTCCCAGAACGGGGTGCTGACACCGTAGCGCCCGTCATCATCCGAGAAGTGATGCCGCATGTGGTAGTGCTTGAGGAATTTCAGCACGGGATGGCGCATCGGGAAATGATGCGTCGCGTAATGGATGTAGTCGTAGATCAGGTAGCCGATGATGAAGAACCCGGTGAACGGCTCGGCCCAGGGGTAGGGCAGGACCAGCCAGAACATCAGGTAGAGCACGGCGATGATCGGCAGCGCGCCGGCCGGCGGCATCAGGAGCCGCGTCTTGTCCTGCGGGGTGTCGTGATGCACCCCGTGGAACAGGTAGATGAAGCGTCGGCCAAGGTCGGTCCGGGGCTCGAAATGGAACAGGTAGCGGTGCAGCAGGTATTCGGCCAGTGTCCAGGTCACGATCCCGGCCACCCCGATCAGCACCATGCCGCCCACGCCGATCTGGTGGACCGTCACCGCCCGCACCAGCAGCCAGATCGCCACCGGGCCCCAGACCAGAAGCGGAACGATCGGGTGAACGTGGCTGAGTTTCTCGAGGACCGGGTTCCTGAACAGGCGCACCGACTCGTCGACGCGGCGGGTCCGGCTCGGTTGATGGTTCGACATGACGGATCTCCAGTAGTCAGGCGGTTCAGCCCTGCGCCTCATATAAGGCTTTTCTAGCGCGAAACACGGAGGATGGCCAGATTTTGCTGGTGCAAACCCATTCTCCCGGGCGGTCCTCTATCCACTCCTCGAACTTGCCGTTGATCTGGCGGGTCAGGTCGGTCGCCTGATCGCCCTGGGCGGCGGCGGGATCGGCCGGCCGGAGCGGCGCGTGGAAGCGCACGCGGAACCGCGCGCCGGGCAGACGCTGGGCCTGAACCGGCACCAGGGGCGCGCCGAGGCGCAGGGCGAGGCGCGCGGGCAGGGTGGAGGTGGCCTTGGCCTCGCCGAAGAAGGGGATTTCCGTGCCGCCCTCGATGCGCCTGTCGGTGAGCACGCTCAGGGATTGCCCGGCGTCGTAGGCCTTGAAGAACCCGCGCAGCCCGGCATCTCGCGAGATCAGGCCGCAGCCGAGCGCGTTGCGGTAGTTGCGCAGCTTGCGGTCGAGCCAGGGGTTGGAGAGCGGTGCATACATCGCGCAGTTGGGGATGCCCAGCCGGGTGATGGTGGCGGCGACGACCTCCCAGTTGGCGATATGCGCCGCGACGAAGATCATCTGCTGGCCGGACTCGCGGCAGGCGACAACCCGCTCATCCATCTCGACCTCGACGCGGTCGCCATGCGGATCGCGGAATTTGCCGAGATGGGGAAACTCGGCCAGCACGGCCCCGGCATTGGCCCAGACCTCTCTGGCGAGGGACGCGATCTCTTCGGGGGAGCGGTCGGGCAGGGCCAGCGCGAGATTGGCGCGGACATGGCGGGTGCGGTTCCCGAGCACGCGGCCGAGGCCACGTCCGAGCCGCGCGCCCGCGGCCGACGCCCAGGGCAGCGGCAGCAGGCGGAAGATGCCGATCACGGAGGCCACGACCGCGAGGTCGAGCAGCCACAGCGCGTTGGTCGCGGCCCGGTTGTCCATGGCCTTGTGACGGAGGACGTTTGCGAGAAGGAACTTGGCCATGGCGGCGGCTTTCTTCGGGCGGGTGGTTTTCTGGTGCTGTTTTTCGCGTACTCCGGTTAATCGGGTTTCGGCCCCGGGTCTGCAAGTGATTTGTGGCGGTTGCCCGCCGGTCCCCGCGCACGGGTCTGTAATATTCTTACCGGTTTCGCCTGTCGGGCGTCCGGGGGGCTTGCCCTTTGTGTGCCGGATGCGGCAAGGCTTGTGCGCCCGGGGCAGGCGGCGCGAAGGTGTGCCGCGGCCGGACCGGGCCCGAGGAAAGGCACCCCATGGCAAGAGCCGCGCCCGACAGCGCCAGGATCGAGGCAAGACCGGTGGAGACGGCCCGCGCACGGCGGGATTTCCTGTGCCTGCCGGAGCGTATCTATGCCGGGGATGCGGCCTGGGTCGCGCCGCTGATGGCCGAGCAGAAGCAGCGTGTCTTCGACAACAAGCCGCTCTTTGCGCATTGCGCGGTGGCGGCGTGGGTGGCCTATCGCGACGGCGAACCGGCGGGGCGGATCACCGCGCAGCTCGACGCGATGCAGCCCGGCGACGCGGCGGGCCCGATCGGCTATTTCGGGATGCTCGAGGCGGAGGATGACGCGGCGGTGTTCGCGGCGCTGTTCGGTGCCGCCGGGGCGTGGCTGCGGGCGCGCGGCGCGGCCTCGGTGCGGGGGCCCTACAACCTGTCGATCAACGAGGAGATCGGCCTGCTGGTCGAGAATTTCGACGATCCCCCGTTCCTGATGATGGGCCATGCGCCGCGCTATTACGGGCCGCGCATCGCGGAACAGGGATTCGGCACCGTCAAGGACCTGATCACCTACAAGGTGCGGCCCGATTTCACCGCCCCCGCCGTGATGGAGAAACTGGCCGCCCGCGCCAGCCGGACGGTGAGCATCCGCCCCCTCGACCGCCGCAACAAGGCCGCCGATTTCGAGGCGATGCGCGATATCTTCAACGACGCATGGTCGGACAACTGGGGCTTCGTGCCCTTTACCGAAGCGGAATTCGCCGAGACCGCCAAGGTGCTGTCGCTGCTTTTGCCGCACGACTTCATCCAGATCGCCGAGATCGACGGGCGGCCGGTGGCCTTCATCGCCGCGTTTCCCAACCTCAACGAACTGATCGGCGATCTGCGCGGGCGGCTCCTGCCGTTCGGCTGGGCCCGGCTGCTGTGGCGGCTCAAGGTCAGGGGGGCGACCAGCGCGCGGGTGGCGCTGATGGGGGTGCGCAAGCAGCACCAGTATTCCCGGCTCGGGCCGACGCTGGCGTTTCTGGTGATCGACGCGGTCCGCAAGGCGATGGTGCGGCGCGGCGTCACCTCGGTCGAAATGGGCTGGGTTCTGGAGGACAATGATGGCATGAGGCACATCATCGAGGCGATCGGCAGCACGATCCACAAGCGCTACCGCGTGTATCAGAAGGCGCTGGGCGACGCCCCGCCGCAGGACAGCCCCGCCGGGGCCGGGAAACCGACATCGTGACCGAATTCGACTCTGTCATTCTGGCCGGCGAGCGCGCCGACCGCGATGCCCTGCGCGACGAGACCGGCGTCGCCTGCAAGGCGTTGCTCGACATCGGCGGCAAGGCGATGATCCTGCGGGTCATCGCGGCGCTGGACGGGGCGCGGTCGATCGCCTCGACCCATCTCAGCGGCCCCGCCGAAGCCTGTGTCGAAAGCGATGCCGCGCTGTCGGCGATGATCGGCGAGGGCCGTGTCGCCTGGACGCCGCCGGGCCCCTCGCCCAGCACCAGTGCCCATGACATGCTGGGCCGGCTGCCCGCGGCGCGGCCGGTTCTGATCACCACCGCCGACCATCCGCTGCTGACCGCCGAGGTGGTCGATCATTTCTGCCAGCACAGCGCCGCGACGGGGTGCGACGTGGTGGTGGGGCTGGCCCCCTACGCCCGGGTGCGCGCCGCCTATCCCGAGCTGAAAAAGACCGTCCTGCAGTTTCGCGACGGCGGCTATTGCGGCTGCAATCTCTTTGCCTTCCTGACGCCGGAAGGGCGGCGCGTGGCCGATTTCTGGCGGAAGGTCGAACGCGACCGCAAGAGGCCGCTGGCGGTGATCCGGCTGCTGGGGCTGTGGGCGCTGCTGCGTTATCGCATGGGATGGCTGACGCTGGATGCGGCGCTTGCCGGGCTGTCGCGCCGGGTCGGGCTGCGGATCGGGGTGGTGATCCTGCCCTATGCCCATGCCGCGGTGGATGTCGATTCGCTCTCCGACTACGTGCTGGTGCAGCGCTATGGCAAGGAGGCGGCCGAGCGCCGCGCGGAGCCTGACGCGGGCGCGGGATGACCGGGGCCGGCCCCCGCGGACGGTTGGATGCGGGGTCAGGGCCTGTTGCGGTCGTTGGCGCAACGATCACGAAGCCGCGCAGCGCCCGTCCTGTCTGTTGGAAATGGTGTATCATGAGAGCCGGAGGCATGCCTTTGGCATGACTGCTCGCGCGGCGGTGCCTTGCGGCACCTCGATTCCGCGCCGGGCCAGCCCCGAACGCCCCCTCCAGGCCGCCACCGGCCGTTGCAGCCGACCCGGCTCGAGCCTCTCCACCCCCGTCAGGGGGCGCTGTAGCCGAAGCATGGATCGAGCTTGCCCTCGACCATCGCGTCGATGGTGCCGAGCTGTTCGGGGGTGAAATAATCGCGGTAGCCGCCGACCTTGCCGCGCCGCACCTTGAACGAATCGGGGTTGCCCTCGTCGCCCGGTTTCACCCGTTGTCCGCTGCCGCGCATGCCTTCCTTGCCGGCCTCGCGCTTTTTCATGTTCTCGTAATCGGCATAGTCGCGGGCGGCCTCGATGTGGTCGGGGCGGCCCTCGGTGCCGGTGAAGGTCACGACCCTGCGCAGCACCGCGGCGGGGTCGGCGCGCAAATCCTCGTAGCGGACGAGCAGAACGTCGTCGCCGAGGGCGGGCATCGCGCGGGCCCAGGTGTTGAACGCCGCGACGATCCGGGGAATGCCGCAATCGGGGTTGCAGACGAAATCGAAGATATCGACCTCGGCCCCGTGGGGCGGGTAGGCGTTGAGCGCTTTCTTGCGGGGCCGCATCCGGTAGCGCCACTGGAAATACTGCGATACCGCCACGTCGCGCGGGTCGCGGACCAGCAGCACCAGCTTGTGGCCCTTGTAGTGGTCGAGGCTGTCGCGGTGGCCGGTATAGTCGCGGATGTAGTTGTTGTGGCTGAACAGGACCCTGGGGGCCTGCCGGTTCATGCGGTGGAAATTGTCGAATTCCAGCATGTAATCGGTGTCGAGCCCGAAATGCAGCTGGTAGAAGCGCGACAGCATCACGCGGAACCAGGTGCGCCCGCTCTTGCCCCATGACACGAGCGTCCAGTCTGCCTGTTGCAGCCGGGCGTGTTCCTGCCGGCCGCGCAGATAGCGTTCGGCCGCGATCCTGCGGTGGCGCGGCAGGAAGACGAGCGGCGCGAGCAGCAGGTGGCGGGAGGCGGCGGTCCATGTCTCGCGGGAGGTCAGGTCGGGCATGATGGGGCAGTCCGGTCAGGGATGGGGTTTCTTGTGCCGCTCTTAGATTGTATCTGTCCGGCTTTGTATGGGAAATTGTGCCCGGTGCCGGAAACCGGCGGAAAACTGCGGCGGCGGTCGCGCGTGGGGGCGGGGTGCCCGGCAGGCACCCGGCCGGTGGAACAGGGATGAAGCCTGTGGACGAGGGCGGGTCGGGGACGGTGCCGAGGGTCTGGTGCCTGCTGGGGCGCAAGGCGGGCGACAACACGCAGGTGCTGGCGCTGGCCGGCGCGCTGGGCTGGCCGTTCGAGGAAAAGCGCATCTTCGCGCGGGCCTGGGAGTTGCTGCCGCATCTGCTGCTGGGATCCACGCTGACGGGGATCGACCGGCGGGCGTCGGACCCGCTGGGCCCGCCCTGGCCCGACCTCGTGATCAGTGCCGGGCGGCGAAACGAGCCGGTCGCGCGCTGGATCCGGGACCGGGCGGGCGGCGGCGTGCGGCTGGTGCATGTCGGGCGTCCCTGGGCCCCGCCCGCCTGCTACGACCTGATCGTCAGCACGCCGCAGTATTTCCTCGAACCGGCGCCCAACGTGCTGGTCAACCCGCTGCCGATGCACCGCTTTACCCGTGAGGGGGTGGATGCGGCGGCGGCAAGGGCGGCGCCGGGTCTGGCGCATCTGCCGCGCCCGTTCACCACCGTGCTGATCGGCGGCGACAGCGGGCCGGTCGTGTTCACCCGCGACAAGGCGCGCCGGCTGGCGGAGGGGGTCAACCGGCTGGTGGCCGCGACCGGGGGCGCGGCGCTCGTCACCGGCAGCCCGCGCACGCCGCGCGCGGTGGCGCAGGCGTTTCGCGACGCGCTCGGGGTGCCCGCGCAATGCTATTGGTGGCACGAGCGCGAGGACGGGGCCGAAAATCCCTATGCCGCCTTTCTGGGGCTGGCGGAGCGGTTTGTCGTTACCGGCGAGAGCATGTCGATGCTGGCCGAGGCCGCGAGCCTGGGGCGGCCGCTCTATATCTTCGATCCCGGTGATCCGCCCGGAGGCTGGTGGCGCCGCGCGCATAATTTCCGTCACAAGCCGCTCAGCCATGCGCTGGCGATGCGCCTCGCGCCGGTGCGCATGCGCCGCGACATCTCGCGCATGCAAGGCGCGCTGGTGCGCGCGGGGCGGGCGCGCTGGCTGGATGAGGCCGCGACGCTGGTGGCAGAGGGCGAGACCTGGGCAAGGGAAATGCGCCCCGACCCATCGGGCGGGGCGCAGGACGCGGGCGAGCGGATTCGCGCATTGTTCGGGCAGGCGCGGCCCTGAGCCGCGCCGCGCCGCGCGGCGTCAGGCGGCCTTTGCGAGGTTGCCGGTGCTGAGCGGATGCGCCGGGGCGGGCGGCAGGTCGGGCACCCGCCGGATCACCTCGAGCGCGTCGTGGCGCACGTGGTTCTCCTCCATTTCCTTGCGCAGGAACTCTTCGGAGATCTTGCCCTGCTCGACGCATTCCTTGACGAGCCCCCAGAAGAAATTCTCCTGGTTCTTGTCGGGATGTTCCTTGTAGTTGCCCATCAGGCCGTATTCGCCGAAAATCTTGCGGCGCAGGCGCAGCACCCAGGCCGCCGGCGGGAACAGGCGGAATTTCTCGGCCGGGCGCCAATCCACCGGCAGGCCGGTCTTCCACGGCTGGGTCTTGCGGCGGGTGGTGTGCAGCATCTTTGTCTCGGTGGTGAACTTGTCGAAATCGTTCCACTCGTTCTCGATGAAGTC
>Ga0102925_1000704_pt1 | contig 18219 bp, 14 predicted proteins | sample SalPonR1_A_D1_MG_FD_78216 | JGI IMG/M metagenome (GOLD analysis project Ga0102925, IMG submission 78216) | Salt pond soil microbial communities from South San Francisco under conditions of wetland restoration - Salt Pond MetaG R1_A_D1_MG | ecosystem: Environmental > Aquatic > Marine > Intertidal...
AGGTTGGAGATAAAGGTTTTCTTGTAGATAGTGAAAGCAACAAAATAGAAATTACCGATACAAAAAAGGAAAATAACTTAATTGTTCATTTTGCTAAATCCCTTCCTAAGAATCCAAAGGATACATTTAAGGCGGTTGTAAACTCAAAAAATCGTTCAGCTACTGCGGCTAATCATACGGCTACGCACTTATTGCATCAGGCGCTTCGCGAAGTTTTGGGAACTCACGTAGAACAAAAAGGTTCTCTGGTTAAAGGAGATTACTTGCGTTTTGATTTTTCTCATTTCAGCAAAGTAAATAAAGAGGAATTAGAGCAGGTTGAAAAACTGGTAAATCAGCGTATTAACGAGCATTTACCTTTAGAAGAGCAACGAAGTATTCCGTTTAAGGAAGCTGTGAACCAGGGCGCTTTAGCGCTTTTTGGTGAAAAATATGGAGATGCTGTTCGTGCTATTCGTTTTGGAGAATCTATGGAGCTTTGCGGTGGAATCCACGTAAAGAATACTTCAGAAATATGGCATTTTAAAATCACTTCGGAAGGGGCTGTTGCTTCTGGAATCAGAAGAATTGAAGCGATTACCGGGGAAGCTGCAAAAGAATATTTTGCTAACCAGGATGAGGTGTTGGAGCAGATAAAGGCCGAATTGAAAAACGCCAAAGATCCCCTAAAAGCGGTGAATACTTTGCAGGATGAAAATGCAGCTTTGAAAAAGCAGGTTGAAGCTTTACTAAAGGATAAAGCAAAAAACCTGAAAACCGAATTAAAGTCTGAAATTTATGAAATAAACGGCGTGAATTTCCTTGCGAAGAAAGTAGATCTTGATGCCGGCGGCATAAAAGACCTTGCTTTTCAGTTAGGTGATGAATTTGAAAATTTATTTTTATTATTCGGGACCGAGCAAAATGGGAAAGCGCTTTTAAGTTGCTATATTTCTAAAGACCTGGCAAAAGAAAAAGACCTGCACGCAGGAAAAATCGTAAAAGACCTGGGTAAATATATCCAGGGCGGTGGCGGTGGTCAGCCGTTTTTTGCAACTGCCGGAGGTAAAAAACCGGAAGGAATTAATGAGGCTTTGCAGGAAGCACAGGCTTATTTAAAGTAAAGCAAGAGGCTGTCTGAAAAGTCTATTTTCGTCAAGCTGAACTTGTTTCAACTTCCAATGTGTTTTTTTTGATTACCAGTACGTTGGATCCCCGATAAAAAATCGGGACAGGCTATGAAATAAATTCAAGTTGAGGGTTTTAAAAACTTTTTAGATAGCTTATATATAATTCTATGGAATTCAGGACCAAAATACCTATAAAAGAAGCTGAGCCTAAGATAGATTACGACTCTAAGGTTTTTCTTATTGGTTCCTGTTTTGTAGAGAATATCGGTAAAAAATTGGATTTCTATAAACTGCAAAATTTGCAGAATCCTTTCGGTATTTTATTCCATCCTTTGGCAATCGCAAAGTTTTTTAAGCGGCTTAATGAAGATAGGCTATATACCGAAAAGGATATTTTTCAGCACCAGGAGCGTTGGCATTGTTATGATGCACATTCTTCTTTAAGCAATTCTAAAGCTGAGGTTTTACTGAAAGATCTTAATGAAGCTTTAGAAAATACTCGTAAATTTCTCAAGCAAGCTTCTCACGTTGTGATCACCTTAGGCACAGCCTGGAGTTATTATCACCTGGAGAGCTTACAGAGCGTAGCAAATTGCCATAAAGTTCCCCAGAAATATTTCCGGAAGGAATTGCAATCTACAGGAGAAATTCAGCGAGCTCTAAAACTGGTCTTAGAGAATTTAGGCCAAATAAATCCTAAGCTGGAAGTGATCTTTACCGTTTCCCCGGTTCGGCATATTAAGGACGGGTTTGTAGAGAATCAACGCAGTAAATCTCATTTAATAAGTGCGGTTCATCAGGTATGTGGGGAAAACGATAAATGTCATTATTTCCCGTCTTACGAATTGATGATGGATGAACTTCGTGATTATCGGTTTTATGCCGAAGATATGTTGCATCCTTCTGCAATAGCCATAGATTATATTTGGAATCGTTTTAAACTGGCCTGGTTTTCAGAGACTTCTTTCTCGATTTTCAAGGAGGTGGAAAACATTCAGAAAGGATTAGCGCATCGTCCGTTTCATCCTAATTCTAAAGCACATTCCCACTTTTTAGAGAATCTGAAATCTCAAATTTCGGCACTTAAAGAGCGCTATCCTCACTTAAAGTTCTAAGTTAAATTTCGGTAAAAAAATCTTTAATAAATTATTTTATTTGACTTGGTATAGAAATATTTTGTACTTTTATTTTAGAATTCGAGATATAACTCATTGAAAACGAAAGGCTGAAAGGTCTTGATTTTTGATAAGTGTCTTAATTCGTTTTCTAAAATTTGTTGGGGTAGATTTTAGAAATTTTAAAAAACTTATGGACGGGTGGGGCCGTCCATAAGTATTTTAAAGCGGTTATGTTTTTCTTCAAAAATCCCGAAATTTCCATTCTTTGTACCTTTAGAAAAATTTGATAAATGAGAAATTTTCTTATTGGAGCCTTTTTGGTAATACTGATTGTTTTTGGTCTGCGTTATTGCGAAAATAGAAGCAATCAACGCGATGAGTTAGAAGAAAGTACTGCTTTGTTACAACAGCAAATAAAAAATGTGGGTAAACTCGTTGTTACCGAAGGCACTTTTTCTCAGGTATATTCTTATAAAAATTCAAAGAAGTTTTACCTCGATATTTTTTCGGCAAGAAAGAAAGCGCTTATTATTGTGAATGCTACGGCGACGGTGGCTTACGATCTAAGTAAACTGGAGACAGAAATTGATGAGGAAAATAAAATTGTACGCATTACCTCTATTCCTAAAGAGGAAATTACGATAAACCCCGAGATAAAATATTATGATGTTACCCAGGATTATTTAAACCAGTTTGATGCCGAAGACCATAATAAAATAAAAGGCCGTATAGAAAAATCTATTCGGGAAAAGGTAGAAGCATCTTCATTGAAATCTAATGCTGAAAACAGATTGATCAGCGAATTACAAAAGATCTATATTTTGACCAATTCTATGGGTTGGACACTTCAGTATAATGATCAGAATTTTAATAATTCAGAGGAGCTGGAACAGATCAAACTCTAGTTTATTTTTAACTATAGATTTGAAAATCCCCAGGATTAATTGACTAATTGAGCATCAATAAGATTGATTCCACCTTCTATTAAATGTGAAATATCCGGTCTTCTAGATTTTACATCCTCTAAATTTCTTAAAGCTTCTTTGGCGAGTTTTTCATCTTTTTCTACTGCCAATTCATAAATTTCTACAGAGAGCAACCAATCTTTTGGATGATGTTTTTTTACAAGATCTAAAGCGGCGTCCAATGAAAACTTAGCATCTTTCCCTTCCCTGATATTTTTTACCGATTCATACAAATTAGCAAGTTCCTCCCGTTCCGGAGTTACTTTACTTTTAATTGTTGTGCTTGAAGTTTTGTGAGTAATCAAATCGAAAGAAAGATTATCTGCCGGGCCGGCAAATGCTGAAATAACTTCTTTCCCAATCGCCATATCGTATTTCCCCCATTCCGGTTTAAAAAGAATTTCCTCGCCATAAGTAACCGTGCAATTTTTTAGGCTAATAATGATTATTTTCCCCTGGAGGTTCCGGGTGCCGGTAATTATTTCTCCTTTTACCTTTATCCCACCTTCAAATTCAAATTCAATTTTTTCGCCTTCATAGATATCGTAAGCTCTAAGATCTCGCGGACTCATATCTTCAATCGCTAAATTGATTCCTTTTAAAGAGCCAATTGGCGAGCCAAATCCGTCAGGATGATTTTTTACACCGTGACCAACCAGTTCCTTTTCCCGATGGGAAAGGGCAGTTTTACCTGAAGTTTGAATATAAATTGGTTTGCCATCATGTTCAATAACTTTTGAAAAATCTCCTGAAATCTGTAAGCCGGTACTCAATTCTATAGTTCCAAGATTTTTAGAATCTATCAATTTTTGAATTCCTTCCAGGCCTCCTTTTCTCAATGCCATTTTATTGGCAAATTCCTCCAGAACCGAGCTTAAATGAGCAAAGTCTGGCGTAACATAAAGCTGAGGCTGAGGTTTTGTAATATCAAATTCCTGTTTGCACGCCTCAATAGAATATGAAATCTTCTTTACTTTATCTGTCATACACCAGGCACTTTCTCCGATAGAGGATAGCAAACCTGCACCATATATTTTAGGATTTTCAAGAGTTCCTATTAATCCATATTCCACGGTCCACCAGTGTAGATTTCTTATCTGCGCCATTTCACTAAGTTCGGCGGTTTCATTTTGAAGTTTATCAACCTTTTTTTCTGCAGCTTCAATTTCATCTTGCGGAGTATCTTCAGCTTCCTTGATGATAGAAAGATGTCTTATTGCTTCATAAATTTCATAATCCCTGGCGCTGGAAATCGCTTTACAGCCAATTTCTCCAAAACGCCTAAGATATTCCGCATATTCAGGATTAGCGATAATAGGTGCGTGGCCGGCACCTTCGTGAATAATATCTGGTGCGGGGGTGTATTCTATATGCTCTAGCTGGCGAATATCGCTGGCAATTACCAAAACATTAAATGCCTGGAATTCCATAAAAGCGGCCGGTGGAATAAAACCATCTACAGCCACTGCAGCCCAGCCAATTTCTTTTAGAATTCGATTCATCCCATACATATTGGGAATATGGTCTATAGAAATTCCTGTTTGCTTCAAGCCTTCCAGGTAAGATTCGTGTGCAACTTTACTAAGATAATCTACATTTTTACGCATTACGTATCTCCATACCGCGTGATTTACCGGGGTGTAATCTTCATAATTCTGTGGTTTTATATATTGCTGAAGATGGGCTGGTAAACGGTCTAAAATCGTATTAAATTCAATTTTATCGAGCATAGTTAAGATTGACTAAAATTCAATATAAAGATAAGAAATTAAGCTGAAGTTCATGAATTGATAATCAAAAGCCCTTAAAAATAAAAATGCCCCTATAAGAGGGGCATTCTTGGTAAAAAAATTTGTTGGGTTATTTGTTCAGTTCGGGAGGATACTTTTCTAGTATTTCCCCTACAATCTCGTTTATTCTTTCCTGTTTTTTATCTACTTTTTCAGCCAGTGCCGCAGTTCCCATTCCCTGCCAAACTAATTCTTTTCCTTCAGCATCTATAAGATCTATATAAAGAGTGCCTTCACTGGTGCGGTTAACAGTATTAAATCCTGAACCCCAATACCAAGGGTGCCAACCCCAGCCGTATCCCCATCCCATCATATTGTTCTGGTAGATATTAATATTTTCATTGGTTTTTGTAAAAATGCTTACTAAAAGATCCGGGTTCTCAGATTTAGTGAAACCCTTGCGTTGCATTTCAGCTTCAATTGCGCGAAGAATCCGTTTTTTATCTAGATCAGAGATTTCAGCTTTGTCTATTCCGGGTTTGAAAAATGCAAAACTTTCGTATTGGTTGAAATTTACTTCCCTGTCGTAATCTGAGGCAACTCTTACGCTGCTACAAGAAGTTACCAGGATAGCCAGCAGCAAGAAAACCGGTGTAATTTTAAAGACTTTCATAAAATATTGTTTTAGGTGTTAGCGTTAAAAAGAGTCGGATCTACCAGGTTAGGGATAGTCACTTTTAGTTTTGGTTCCATTTGCATAGCCCTTTTTGCAGCGAAGACTGCTTCTTTATTCCGGGCCCAGCTGCGACGCGCAATTCCATTGTTAACATCCCAAAAAAGCATAGATTTTAAACGCTCTTCCGATGCTTTATCACCTTCAAGAATCATACCAAACCCTCCATTAATTACCTCGCCCCATCCAACACCACCGCCATTGTGAATGCTTACCCAGGTGGCGCCTCTAAAGCTATCACCAATTACATTTTGTATAGCCATATCGGCCGTAAACTGAGAACCGTCGTAGATATTTGAGGTTTCGCGGTAAGGAGAATCTGTACCGGATACATCGTGATGATCGCGGCCTAAAATAACCGTTCCTATTTCACCTTTTCCAATAGCATCATTAAAAGCTTTGGCTATTTTCATTCGGCCTTCCGCATCGGCATAGAGGATCCTGGCTTTAGATCCCACTACAAGTTTGTTTTCCCTTGCGCCTTTTATCCACTGAATATTATCAGCCATCTGTTGCTGAATTTCTTCCGGTGAATTCTCTTTAAGTTCTTCTAAAACTTCAGTTGCGATCTTATCAGTTTTATCCAGATCTTCTTCTTTTCCTGAAGCACAAACCCACCTGAAAGGCCCAAAACCGTAATCAAAACACATGGGGCCCATAATATCCTGTACGTAACTTGGGTATTTAAAATCTTTTCCGTTTTCAGCAAAAATATCAGCCCCGGCGCGTGAAGCCTCTAATAAGAAAGCATTTCCGTAATCAAAGAAATAAGTGCCTTTGGAGGTGTGTTTATTAATTGCCGCAGTTTGTCTTTTTAAACTTTCCTGTACTTTTTCTTTAAATTTTTCAGGTTGCTCAGCCATCATGGTATTGGCTTCTTCTAAACTCAGGCCTACCGGGTAATAACCACCGGCCCAGGGATTGTGCAATGAAGTCTGGTCACTTCCCAAATCTATATAAATATTCTCTTTCTCAAAATATTCCCAAACATCTACAATGTTCCCCTGGAAAGCGATAGAGACGACTTCCTTATTGGCTTTGGCTTCCTGCACTCTTTTGGCAAGTTCTTCTAAATCAGAGATCACTTCGTCTACCCAGCCCTGGCTATGGCGGGTTTGTGTTGCCTTGGGATTTACCTCGGCACAAACAGTAATGCAACCTGCAATATTTCCGGCTTTCGGCTGTGCGCCACTCATTCCGCCAAGTCCGGAAGTCACAAATAATTTACCTTCCAGGCCTTCTCCCGATTTTGATATTTTTCTTCCTGCGTTTAAAACTGTAATTGTGGTACCGTGAACAATTCCCTGAGGGCCAATGTACATATAACTTCCAGCCGTCATTTGGCCGTATTGAGTTACACCTAGCGCATTAAATTTCTCCCAGTCATCGGGTTTCGAATAATTAGGAATCATCATTCCGTTAGTAACTACAACTCGGGGCGCATTTTCGTGAGAAGGGAACAAACCCATAGGATGGCCAGAATACATCACCAAAGTCTGGTCGTTTTCCATTTCAGCTAAATATTGCATAGTGAGTAGGTATTGCGCCCAATTTTGAAAAACAGCACCGTTGCCGCCATAAGTAATCAACTCGTCGGGATGCTGTGCTACTTTCGGATCCAGGTTATTTTGAATCATTAGCATAATTCCCTTTGCCTGCGTACTATTCCCGGGGTATTCTTCAATATTTCTGGCGTACATATCATAATCCGGCTTCAGGCGATACATATAAATTCTTCCAAATTTCTCCAATTCCTCTTTAAATTCGGCTAGCAATTCCTGGTGATGTTTTTCTTCAAAATAACGCAGTGCATTTTTAAGCGCTAATTGTTTTTCTTCGCTATTTAAAATAGCCTTGCGTTTAGGTGCGTGATTTACCGAGGTGTCATATTCTTTTTTGGGAGGAAGTTCATTAGGGATTCCCTGTAGTATTTTCGCTTTAAAGTCCATTTAATTTCTGTTTGCAGTATTTTTCAATATTAGGAAGAAATGTTAAACTAAGAAGTTATAAAATCCATTTTCTATAAATTTAGCCCTCCTTTAAGGTTTAAAATTATGAAATCTACGATAATTCTTCTCGCGGTATTGTGTCTTATTTCTTGTAATGATCAGGAGAAAACTGCAGAAAGTAATTCTTTAGAAAGTTCTGCGGGAAAAATAAAAACCAGGTTAGTTAAGGCACATAATTTTCAAAACTCGCTAGATTGGACCGGTGTATATGAAGGCGTTTTGCCTTGTGAAAATTGCGAAGGAATTGAAACCAGCATTCGGTTGAAGAAAAATTTAGATTATGTGCTCTCTCAAAATTACCTGGGTAGCACCGAGGTTGAAGAAAACAGCATCAGGGAAACCGGAAAAATCGAATGGAATAAGCAGGGGAATACCATTAGTTTAGGAAAGCGTAAAAAGCTTTATTTTCAGGTGAGTAAAAATTACCTTTTACAGGTTTTTGAAGACGAATCTAAAGTTATGGGCGATTCTGCTATGAAATACAGGCTTACTAAAATAAATAGTTTATGAGTATTTGCCGGTTTTTTTATTAAAACCGTATGGGCAATGCCGGCAACCGCTCTCACAGCAGTAACCACGCTTTAAGTGGTATTGCTCGGTAAAACAACGATAACCTTCGGGAGTTGTGTAGTAATCTCCTTCTTCCAACGGAATTCTTTTTTTGAAAAAACTCATAAAGCAAAAATACAATTTCTTAACTTTCACACGTGATTCTAATCGTTAACAAATATCTCCTGGGGAAATCTTTTGAAGGTGTGAGTGTTTGGCCTTTTGTTATCCTTAAAAATCGGGAACTAAAGGAGGATGAAACTTTTATAAACCACGAGAAAATTCATCTTAGGCAACAAATAGAATTGCTAATCCTTCCTTTTTATATTTGGTATTTTGTTGAATATCTACTGCGTTTAATTCAGTATAAAGATCGTTTTTTAGCTTATAAAAATATTAGTTTTGAACGGGAAGCTTATTCCCAGGAAATGAAAGAGAATTATATAAAGGAGCGTAAATTCTGGGCATTTTTAAAATTTGTATAGGCGATTAATCGCAGAATTCAGACCTTTGCAGTATGCCAAATTCCTTAAATTTTAATGCTGAAATTTCTTCTGAAAATCAATTTATAGCTGAATTTTCTAATGGAATTTCCCTTCATCTAAAGCGCGAAGATTTATTGCATTTTGAAGTTTCCGGGAATAAATTCAGGAAGCTTAAATATAATATTCTTGAAGCTCAAAAACAGGAAAAAGAGACTTTACTAACTTTTGGTGGCGCTTATTCTAACCATATTGCAGCTACTGCAGCAGCTGGAAAAATTGCGGGCTTAAAAACTATAGGAGTTATTAGAGGGGAAGAATTAGGCCAAAACCTCGAAGGGACCTTAGCGCAAAATAAAACTTTAAATTTTGCTCATTCCTGCGGAATGCAATTCAATTTTATTTCCAGAACCGATTACCGGGAAAAAGAAACTTTGGAATTCCGGCAGAAGCTAACCGAAGAATTCGGGGAGTTTTATCTGGTTCCGGAAGGCGGCACCAACCGATTAGCGATAAAGGGTTGTGAGGAAATTTTGACTTGGAAAGATGAGAAATTTGATATTATAGCCGCTTCAGTAGGAACTGGTGGGACACTTTCGGGCTTGATAAATGCTTCTACCCACAATCAGAAAATACTGGGCTTTCCGGCTCTAAAAGGTGATTTCCTTTCAGAAGAAATAAAAAAATATGGATTAAAGAAAAATTGGGAATTGGTACTAAACTATCATTTTGGCGGTTATGCTAAAATAGATTCGCAATTGATAAATTTTATTAATACTTTCAAAGAAAAATATCAAATTCAGTTAGATCCGGTATACACGGGAAAATTAGTTTTTGGTATTTTTGATCTTATAAAAATGGGATATTTTCCTTCCGGAAGTAAGATTCTGGGAATACATACAGGAGGATTACAGGGGATCCCGGGAATGAATAGCGTTTTAAAAAAGAAAAATTTGCCTTTAATCAATTACTAAGATGAGATTTAACCGGATTTTTATTTTGTTTTTCTGCGCATTATTTGCGGTTTCCTGCGGAAGCAAGAAAAAAGTGATTACCACTAAAAAAGATTCAAAGAGAGAAGGAATTATTACTGAACCTTCTGAGAACAGGGTGATTGAAGGTGTGAAACCTTTAGGGGGAGCACCAAAATTACCACCTGTAAACCCAAGATTATATACTGTAGAAGATTACATAAGGGATTTCGCAGCAGTAGCTATGGAGGAGATGCGGCTATACAATATACCGGCAAGTGTTACCCTGGCACAGGGAATATTGGAATCTGGCGGAGGAAAAGGAAACCTTACTATGCGTGCCAATAATCATTTTGGCATAAAATGTCACGACTGGAAAGGGGAGAAGGTTTATCATGATGACGATGCTCGTGATGAATGTTTTAGGAAATATAAAGATGCACGCTATTCCTATAGGGATCACTCCCTGTTCCTAACCGAAAGAAAACGTTATGCGAAACTTTTTGATTTAGACAAAGACGATTACAAAGGCTGGGCGAGAGGTTTAAGAAAAGCAGGATATGCTACAGATAGGCGTTATCCAGATAAATTGATAGGTTTAATAGAGCGTTACAGGCTTTATCAATATGATGCAGATGTGTTAAAAAGGCCATCCCCAAGTTACACCTACACTCCAGAAGAACCGGAATCGGTAACATACAGGGTTAAAAAAGGAGATACCTTGTATGCAATTGCAAAAGAACACAATACCACTGTAGAAGATTTACAGCGATTTAATAATTTAAGAGATACCAATATAGCCATTGGGCAAAAGTTGGTGATTATCTCTCCAGAATAAAAAAATATGATTTATAAGAGAAGTAGCGAATTGTTCGCTTCGGCACAAAAGGTAATCCCCGGCGGAGTAAATTCCCCGGTTAGGGCATTTAAAGCAGTGGGAGGCGATCCCATTTTTATAAAAAAAGCCGAAGGGCCTTATTTGTATGATGAAGACGGGAATAAATTAATAGACTATATAAACTCCTGGGGGCCGTTAATTTTAGGTCACGCCCATAAGCCGGTTATTGATGCGGTAATAGATATCGCGAAAAAAGGAACTTCTTTTGGAACTCCCACCGAACTTGAAACCAAAATTGCTGAATTGGCGGTGAAAATGGTGCCGAATATCGATAAGATAAGAATGGTGAATTCCGGGACTGAAGCAACTATGAGTGCCGTTCGTCTAGCACGCGGATTTACCGGAAAAGAAAAGATCATCAAGTTTGCCGGGTGTTATCACGGGCATAGCGATTCTTTCCTGATCCAGGCCGGTAGTGGTGCGGTTACCTTTGGTACACCAAACAGTCCCGGTGTTACACAGGGAACGGCAAAAGATACCTTGCTTGCTAAATACAACGATCTTGATAATGTAAAGGAGCTGGTAGAAGCGAATAAAGATGAGATTTCCTGTATTATCCTGGAACCTGTTGCCGGAAATATGGGATGTATTCCTCCTGCTGATGGTTTCCTGGAAGGATTAAGAAAGCTCTGTGATGAAACAGGAATTCTACTTGTTTTTGATGAGGTGATGACCGGATTTAGACTTGCGCCAGGAGGAGTGCAGGAAAGAATGGGAGTGAATGCCGATATTACTTGCTTTGGAAAAGTAATTGGTGGTGGCTTGCCGGTTGGTGCTTTTGCGGCCAGGAATGAAATTATGGATTACCTGGCTCCCGTTGGGCCGGTTTACCAGGCCGGAACGCTAAGTGGTAATCCCTTGGCGATGGCTGCAGGTTTAGCTATGCTAACTGAACTGGATAGCAAAAGAGAAGTTTTTCAAAGTATAGAAAAGAAAACGGAATATCTGCACAAAGGAATGGAAGAAGTTCTAGCAAAAAATGATATTGACTTTACTATCAATAGGGAAGGTTCTATGATCTCGGTACACTTTGGGAAAGAACCTGTAACCGATTTTGCATCCGCAGCAAAATCTGCAAATCTTGGTACTTTTAATAAATTCTTCCACGGAATGCTGGAAAACGGAATTTATATCGCACCAAGCGCCTATGAAACCTGGTTTATAAGTGATGCCCTTTCTTATGATGATTTAGATAAGACGATTGAAACCGTAGATAAAGTTTCAAAAACATTGTAGAATAAATGCAAATCTCACAGGTTTTTCAAAACCTGTGAGATTTAATTTTTCGACGTCATCCTGAACTGGTTTTCAGGATCTAAGTTGAAATCTTCATCCTGAGTTTATTTCAGGATCTAACATTTCAATTTAAGATAAAGGATTTCAGCTTTTAATTTGAAATTCACTTAAATCATCTGGATATTTCAAAAAAGCTAAGCTGTTTTACTAAGAATTCATTCCCAATAATTCTTCAACATAATTCCTGGAGTTAGAAAGCCTTGGAATTTTATGTTGTCCGCCTAGTTTATCGTTTTTCTTAAGCCAATCGTAGAAAAGTTTTTCCCGTGCCTGGTGAATTTTCGGCATATTCAGCGTCATATTATTATAACGTTTGGCTTCATAATCGCTATTAACTTCCTGCAAAGCTAAATCTAGCTCATATTTAAATTTATCAAAATCCTTAGGCGGATTCTTAAATTCTATAATCCACTCGTGTGCACCTTTTTCCTTTCCCTCCATAAAAATGGGCGCAGCCGTATAATCTACAATTTCGCAATTTGTTACCAGGGAAGTCTTTTTTAAAGCTTCTTCCGCATTTTCGATAATTAGCTCTTCTCCAAATGCGTTTATATGATGCTTGGTTCTTCCGGTAACTTTTATACGATAAGGGCTGGTTGAAGTGAACTTAACGGTGTCGCCTATTTTATAGCGCCAAAGCCCCGCATTTGTGGTGATTACCACCGCATAATTTTTTCCCGTTTCAACTTCTGAAAGGGGAATAGCTTTTTCTTCATCTCTTCCGTAGCTGTCCATAGGAATAAACTCGTAATAAATTCCGTAATCCAGCATGAGTAAAAGTTCTTTGGAATCGTTCTGGTCCTGGCAGGCAAAAAATCCTTCCGAAGCATTATAGATCTCGTAGAACCTGAAATCTTCTTTGGGCAAGATCTTTTGATATTGCGGTGCGTAAGGATCAAAACTTACCCCGCCGTGAAAATAAACTTCAAGGTGGGGCCATACCTCGAATAGGTTTTCTTTTCCGGTGGTTTCTAAAATATTATTGAGTAAAACCAGCATCCAACTGGGCACACCGGCCAAACTGGTCACATTTTCTTTAATAGTTTCATTAACGATCGCCTGCATTTTTACTTCCCAATCGTTCATTAAGGAAACTTCATTACTTGGTGTACTGCTAAATTCTGCCCAGAACGGCATATTCGCAATTAAAATTGCTGAAAGATCACCGTAAGCGGTGCCGTTATTTTTATAAATTTCCTTACTGCCGCCTAACCTTAAGCTCTTTCCTGTAAAAAGTTGTGACTGCGGATTATTATTCAAATACATACATAGCAGGTCTTTCCCTGCATTATAATGACAATCCTCCAGCGAGTCTTCACTTACTGGTATAAACTTGCTTTTCGCACTGGTAGTTCCGCTGGATTTTGCAAACCATTTTATAGGCGTTGGCCAAAAAATATTATTTTCTCCCTGCCGGCTGCGTTCAATGCAAGCTTCGTAATCTTCATATTTTTGAATAGGAACCCGACTTGCAAACTGGCTGTGATTTTTAATTTCACTAAAGTTATATTTCTTACCAATTTCAGTGTTTTTTGCTTTGGAAAGTAAATTCCTAAGCAACTCATGCTGCACCTCGTGGGGATATTTTATAAACAACTCCATTTGATGAATTCGTTTCTTGAGAAACCAGGAGGCCACGGAGTTTACTAATGGAATTGGCATTATTCTTTATATCTTTATGCGCTGAGAATGCTTCAGCTGGTTGGCTGGATAAAAATAATTGAAACTTCGAAGCTTGCAAATCAACTTCGGTTAAAAATAGGGAAAAAAAGATGAGATACGAAGGAGTGCTTAGGAAAATGAGAACCGAGATTACCGATAAGGTTCAGTATTACCTGGTTTTTGAGGACGATTTTATCAATATGAATCAAATACTGGGTAAAAAATTAAGTCTTAATTTTCTTCGTTTTGAATGTCTAAACTGCGGGCTGCAAAAGAAAATTTTCCGCCAGGGCTATTGCTACGATTGTTTTACTTCTATTCCGCAAGCCGGAGATTGGATCATGAAACCGGAGCTAAGCAAAGCGCATTTAGATGAAGAAGATCGTGACCTGGGTTTTGAAAAACAAGCGCAATTACAACCGCATATAGTTTATTTGGCCAACTCCAGTAATGTGAAGGTTGGAGTGACTAAAAAAACTCAAATTCCCACCCGGTGGATAGACCAGGGGGCGCACGAGGCCATTGAAATAGTTGAGGTTCCCAATAGGTATTTGGCCGGGATTACTGAAGTTGCCCTTAAAGATCACGTTTCCGATAAAACGAATTGGCGAAAAATGTTGACCAACGAAGTTTTAGATCTCAACCTGGCTGAAGTAAGGGATAAGTTAAAAGATTTTATCCCCGATGAAGCAAAAGAATATTACCTGGGAGATAGAAAAGAACTTGAAATAGATTTCCCGGTTTTGGAATTCCCGAAGAAAATAAAAACCCTTAACCTTGGTAAAAATCCATATTACGAAGGAGTATTAAAAGGAATTAAAGGGCAGTATTTAATATTTGAAGACGGCACCGTTTTTAATGTTCGTGCACACGAAGGTTTTGTAGTGGAATTGGGTGTGCTTTAAATGAATAAGGCTGTGAAAAGGCGTCATGCTGAATTTATTTCAGCATCTAACATGATGATAGCTAAAACATATTAGAAGCTGAAACAGGTTCAGCTTGACGAAATTAGACATAATTAAGAAAACCTCTACAATTTCTTAATTATCGGTCGTATCCTTTTTCTTCTTACTTTTTCCTAAAATACCTCCTAAAATATCTTTGGCTGCATCTTTAACTTGCTCCTCCTGGCTTCTAGGTTTTTCTTCGGTTTTAGGAGTCTGGGTTTGCGTAGAATCCTGGGGAACTATGCTGTCATTTTGCTGTTGGTCTCCACCTCTTTGCCCGGTAAGGATATCTCTAATAGCATCCTGGCCACGTTCTTTAAGCTTGTCTTTCTGCTTTTCAACAATTCTTTGGGAAAGGTTACTGACCGCTTGTTGCATATTTACATTTATCTGCGGATTTTGAAATGTACCTTGCAAGCCAATGGGTAATGCAACAGTCATATTTTGAAGCTCATCTCCACTCAACTTGCTTAACGTGCTACCAATCTGGCTGCCCAGCATTCCGGCCGGCACATCCAGATTTAAGGTGTAATCCATGTTCATATCAAATCCGTGGCTCCCGGAAACCTGAACATCTACTCCTTTAATATCAAAGTTAAAAGGCTCAATTTGTACCATCCCATCTTTAAAGGTCAAACTGGTTTTTAGTTTATCAAGATCAATATCGTTTAAGTCTATAAAGTTCAACTGCTGATCTAGTTTTGCAAGTAAAGGTAATTTTTCCGGGTTTACGTCTGCGGTAAGGATTTGCGCCAGGGCATTACCGGCCAATGTAGATAATTGGGGTGTAAGGTCTTCATTTAAATTTCCTTTTAACTGAAGATTGGTTTGTAATTTACCTTCCAGGGCCTGGGCTACAGGAGCCAATGCCCGCAGTATTTCCAGGCTATTGAAAGACTCGGCTATATTCAGGGAATTAAGAGCCAAATCCATATCAAAGCTTGGAATTTTTCCTTTGGTAGAAACATTTCCTGCCAAGCTGATATTTCCGTCGAAAATATTAGTGGTAATATTCTGCAAAGTGGCCGTTTCGTCTTTCAAAATAATAGTTCCTGTGGCGTTTTTAAGCTCCAGGTTATCGTAGATCAAGGTATTAACATTAAACGCGAGTTCGGTATCTAAAAAGGAAGGGATTTGTACCGCTTCATTTTTAGGTGTTGTAGAGCTTTGAGGTGTAGTTTTTTCATTTTCAACCTCAACATCTGCTTCAGCGCTCATAAAATCGTTAATAGCAAATACATTAGAATCTACCTTAAAGTTTCCTTTTAGATTTTGGTCGGTAAATAAAAAGCCTATCAGGTTTTTAATATTTCCCGAAGCCGTAAGATCACTTTGCCCGGTGGTTATTTTTAGTTCCGGTACGCGAACATTTCCCTGGTTAAAATTCAGAGTGGCGTTAGCGATCTTTATCTCATTAGGGATTTCGGGCGATTTATAACTAAAGTTCCTGATGCTGGCGGTACCATTACTTTTTACGTTTTGATATTGTTCCTTTTCTATAGAATTCATATCAAATTGTGTACTAACATCGGCGGTCAAAACGCCATTGAGATCCTGTTCGAGTTCCAAAGGGTAAGCCTTTTCCAGGTTAGCCAAGTTCAATGTTCCCTGAAGCGCCATGTCAACCAGCATGTTTCCCATCAGGTTTTTTATGCTTCCGTTGGTTGCAAACCTGTCCTGATCTATCCTGAAGGTTACATTATCGAAAGTAAGGTAGGTGTCTTCAAGTATCCCCGTTTCGTTTAAAACCTGTAGATCTATATTAATATCCTGAACACTTTTCGGTAAGTCGGGATATTTAAAGGAAGCATTATCTGAACTTGCTTTGATATTCAATTTAGGAATATAAGTTTCATCTACAATTCCCTGAATTTTCCCATTGAGAACGAAATCTCCACTTGTTTCTACGTTTTCAATATTTTTAGCGTAAGTTTTAGGAATTACCGCCAGGAAGTTTTTAAAGTCTGAAGAAGGCGTTTGGAAACTAAGATCTATTTCACTGTTATCTTCATTTACCTTTACAAATCCATCAAAAGTTAGTGGTAATTGGTTGATCATTGCTTTATTCTCCAAAAAGGTATAACGCATATCTTCCAGGTCCATCTGGATAACCGCATCAAGCGAAACCTTATTTCGGTTGAGGTAATTTACATCATCTAGTTCCAGGGAAACCAGTGCTTCAGATTCGGTATCCAATTTGCTTTCAGCTAAAGAAAAGTCACCGGTCCCCTCGTGATGAAGCTCCTCTACATCCAGCAATAATTTTTGCCCTTCATCTAAATATTTAATTCGTGTATTATTAATCTCGTAATGTTTTAGATCGAAACTAAATCCTGTAGAGGAATTTGAAGTAGTGGTGGTATCTTCAATGGCAATATCGTAGTTGGCATTACCAAGAGAATCAACTTTTATATTCAAATAGGAATTATTCACTTGTATATTGTCTAAAACTTTTGGTTCATCGGCCCCTTTAAATAATTCATTAATAGACATTTCCAACAAGGCCTCTTCCCCAATAGCAAGGGTGTCTCCTTCAAAAGGCTGGTTGTTAAGTATACTAAAATTCTCAATTACCACTGTAGCTTGCGGAAAATTCCTGAAAAAGCTCAGGCTAATGTCCCTAAATTCAACTTGCGCATCGACACTCTCGTTAGCGGTTTTTTGCACATAATCTTTTATTTGTGACTCAAACAAGAACGGAGCGGCAATAAGTATCACTACAATTACCAGCAGTACAATTCCAATTATTTTAAATGCTTTTTTCATCTCTTAAAAATTTTTATCCCAATTCTGGAATTAGGCTCAGAATTATAATCATATCCTGTAAGTTACCAAATTTGGGTCCAGCAGCATGCTGGTTTCATTTCTATATTATTTAATTCAAACCGGCTAAGCAGGTTTGTTCAAATTAATCATATTTAAGTTCTTCAGCCTGCTTCAGCTTAAAGCGTTTTCTAAAAGCAAAAACCGAAGCGTAGAGCAGTGGCGTATCCAACGCGGCAATAATTACTTTAAATAAAAAGCCGCTTAATAAAAGTGCGCCAAATAAGTCCCATTCAATTTTGTTAAAACTACAAAGCAAAAACAAGACCGAAAAAGTATCTACAAATTGCGAGAGAAAGGTAGAAAAGTTATTACGCAGCCATAAATGTTTTCCTTTGGTCAATCTCTTCCAAAAATGATATAAATGGATGTCTATATACTGTGCTAACAAATAAGCCACCATGGAGGCGAAAACTGCAATAGTAGTGGCGCCAAAAACCTCGGTGAACAAAATATCATTAATGGGAGACCACTCGGTAGCGGGCACGGCATCTGCAACATAGATGATTAATAAAGAAAAGAACGAGGCGAATATTCCGGTGGTCACTACCTGGTTAGCTTTTTTCTTTCCGTAGATCTCGCTAATAATATCGGTGATCAGGAAAGTGACCGGGTAAGGTAAAATTCCCACAGAAATTTCAAATGTATAGATCCCAAAAAAATCCCAGCTAAAGAATTTCTGAAATATTAGATTCGAAACAACCAAAGAGGCGATAAAAAGCCCGGCTAGTATTAAATAAACGCGTTGTGCTGCGAGTTTGTCTTTCAGTAAATGTTTAGCCAAATTTATTTTTTAAGTCTTCTTACAAAATTAGGGGTATGTGATTTTGTTTTACTTAATTTGCTGTGAAATTTACAGGATAAGCTTTAATAATTTTTCTTCAGTTAGTTTGAATTCCCCAAAAATAGTACATATCGCCCTGGGAA
>Ga0102925_1000706_pt1 | contig 18203 bp, 13 predicted proteins | sample SalPonR1_A_D1_MG_FD_78216 | JGI IMG/M metagenome (GOLD analysis project Ga0102925, IMG submission 78216) | Salt pond soil microbial communities from South San Francisco under conditions of wetland restoration - Salt Pond MetaG R1_A_D1_MG | ecosystem: Environmental > Aquatic > Marine > Intertidal...
ACTATAAACAAACGATTGTCTTCGTCATCAAAATCTATTTTATAAATAGTTCCTCGTGGAATTAATAAATAATCGCCGTATTTAAAATCCAGGTTCCCTAGGTGAGTTCTTAATTTCCCTGTTCCTTTATGAATAAACAGCAATTCATCTGAATCTGAATTCTTATAGAAATAATCAGTTGTAGAACCTTGAGGAGAAGCCAGGGTGACATCTACGTCACTATTGGTCAAAACCACTTTTCGGCTCTCAAGATAATCTGGATTTGGTTTTATCTGAAATCCTTTGAAACGGTAAGATTTTATATTGTTTTCGGCAGCGATTTTCGGTTTTACACTATAGCTCCCTTTCACTTCTTTTACCTGTGTAGGACGATGTTCGTGATAGAGATTAGAGGACATCCCGTCAAAACCAATAGTACCAAAAAGTTGTTCGTAGTAAAGGCTGCCGTCTGGCTTTTTAAAAACCGTATGACGTTTATGAGGAATCTTACCGAGTTTATGATAAAAAGGCATAATCTGATATTTTTAATTCAACCCCCAATTTCTAAAAGAATATTGAGAATTTGTTATTTTTTTCGGTGTTATTTTACCTTAAAACAAATATCGGGATTTTTTAAGGAAACATTCTTAAAACATCTCTAAAACCGGAAAGCAAAATTCAAAACCTACCAGCGAAAACTGAGGGAATTTAGTACGCATATATACTAAAACCAAAAACCAAGGCTAAAGAACCACTGGCTGGCTTTAATTTCAGGCGAATAGGTATATTTTAATTCCATTGGCCCCATAAAAGTATCTACACCATAACCAAGGGCATAACCTGTAAAATCTGGCATGCCAAACCATTCTCCCGAAGGGTATATCTTATTCCCAATATTAGCAATATTGGCACCCAAAATCACGTGATTTTTCCTGAAAATCTCATAATCAAACTCCAGAAGACCTTTAATATAACTATCTCCCGACAGACTTATAAAATCATAGCCATAGAAAGGAACAAAGTTATTAATGAGATTATTCCCATACCCACCCAGGAAAAAATCTAGAGTATTAACCCCGTCGCTTCCTATTCTAAATCCGGTTTCAGCAGCTAGCCTGGTGGAGAACCTTTTAAAAGGAGAGAAGGCATAACCAAAATTTCCCTTTGCTATAGAGAATTCAGCGAAATCATTATTGAAATCTGAAGAAAACAGGTAGACGTGGAAATCACCATCAAAATAAACCCCTTGAGATGGAAAGTATTTATTATCGTAAGAATCGTATTTTAAATACCCAAAAGCACTATAGAAATGACTGTTTTCGAAGAGTGCGTTATCATCAACCTCAGCATTGGGATCGTTTAAAGTTTCTGAGGCAATCCTCAAGTATTTATGCTCAGCTCCCAGGCCAAAAGAAAAAACCTGCCTAAATAAAGTTTCTGCATAAACCTGGTTCGTAAAATCACGATAATCTACCTCAATTCTATTTATACCAATATCTTCTAATCCCGCATTTTCCCTTGCAAAATCAAAGGACACAGGATGTTCAAATTTGTTGTAGCGCGATTTAATACCAATACTCCAGTAGAAGCCTTTGTCTATATAATAGTCAAAATTATATCTAAATTGATCACCAACCACGATATCCAGGGAAGCAACATCGTTAGAAAATAGCAGACTTTTACGTGTGTAATTAATTAAGGCCCCAATATTATAAAGCTCGTCATAATGTAAGCCTAATCGCAAAAGACTTTTGTTTTCACTTTCTTCCATTCTCATAGCTAGTGTATAAAGCCCATCGTCGTTATTGGGAATTAAGCTATAATTAATCCTGTTGAAATTTCCCGAGGCAGAAAGGTTGTCTATACCTCTATTTAAATCCTGAAGTGTATAATCTGTAAAAAACTCCAACCTCAATTTACCCATAATATAGGAACGTGGATAGGTATTATTACCTTCTAAGGTTAGCGTACTTATTTGCAGGGTATCTACGCTAGTAATTTTCACCTCTTCACGTGTTCCACTTTGCCTATTAGCCAACTTTTCAAGTTCTTCTTTTCTTTTTAAGGTAACCACCCTTCCAGAATCTATAATTGCCGTACCCTTTTCAAAAGATAAAACAGAAAACGGGCTAATATTTGGATTTATATAAATATCTGTTTTTGGAATTTTTTCTTTCATATCACTAATAGTACGAAAGTTGCTTATTTGGGTTAGGATATCGAACACACTGTTTAAATCCTCTCTATCTACCAGGCTATCCTGTACATCTACCCCTATAATTACCTCAGCTCCTCTTTTTCTAAGTTCTTCTACTGGGTAATTATTTGCAACGCCACCATCAGTTAAAAGTCTACCATCTAGTTTTACAGGACTAAAAATGGACGGAATAGCGCTACTGGCAGAAACCGCCTGCGCAAAAGAACCTTCATCTAATATCACTTCTTCCCCGGTTTCAATATCTGCAGCTACACAAAAAAAAGGAATAGGCAACTCACTAAAATCATCTACACTCCCCAGATGCATAGTGAGTTCTGACATTAAATTATAAACATTTTGCCCCCTGGAAAGTCCCGACGGCAATCCTATTTTAAAATCATCGAAAGGGAGACTAATCGCATATTTTTCAGCATCTTCTTTTTCGTAGAAAGATTTTGCGCTTCGCGGAATATTATCCTGAATTAAAATATTGAAATTGGTCTCATGAAAAATGGAATCTAACTGCCGTGCTGTATAACCTGAAGCATATAACCCGCCAATAATTGCTCCCATACTACTGCCGCCAATATAATCTATTCTAAGCCCGGCTTCTTCAATAACTTTTAAAGCACCAATATGGGCCAGACCTTTTGCGCCACCTCCACTTAAAACTAAGCCGACTTTCAGATCTTCCTGTTCCTGCGAAACTCCAGGAAAGGCCATTAGCAGAAGAATTAATAGTAGTAGCTTATTCATTTTTTTATAACTGTCGCAAGCTTAGTCCGGTGCATTCTTTGACTTATAATGATTGAAAATTATCCCGGCCTTAGAAATCCCGATAACTTCGGCCAATTCTTTTTCCGAAGCTTCTTTAATTCGTTTTACCGATCGAAATTGTTTTAATAATTCTACCACAGTTTTTTCGCCGATTCCGGTAATTTCTTCCAGCTCTGTATTTAACGCACTTTTACTTCTTTTGTTACGATGAAAAGTAATCCCAAACCTGTGTGCTTCATTCCTTAGCTGCTGGATGATCTTTAATGATTCCGATTTCTTATCTAAATAGAGCGGAATAGTATCTCCCGGATAAAAGATCTCTTCCAAACGTTTTGCGATACCAATAATGGCTATTTTTCCTCGTAAGCCTAAATCTTCCAGCGCTTTTACTCCAGAAGAAAGCTGACCCTTTCCTCCATCTACAATAATTAATTGAGGTAAATCTTCTCCTTCATTCAGCAAACGTTTGTAACGTCTAAAAACCACCTCTTCCATAGAAGCGAAATCATCTGGCCCTTCAACGGTCTTGATATTAAATTTACGATAATCTTTCTTACTTGGCTTCCCGTTTTTAAAGACTACACAGGCTGCCACAGGATTTGTTCCCTGAATATTAGAGTTATCGAAACATTCAATATGCCTGGGCTCCACATTAAGGCGAAGATCCTCTTTCATTTGCGCCATGATTCGTTTCACATGCCTGTCTGGATCTACAATTTTCATTTGCTTAAAACGCTCCTGGCGGTAATATTTAGCGTTACGCTGTGATAATTCTACGATCTTTTTCTTATCGCCAAGTTTTGGGATGGTCACTTTTACATTCTCCCCTGCGTCCACTTTAAAAGGAACATATATTTCTTTTGAATTAGAACTGAACCGCTGCCGAATTTCGGTAATTGCTAATTCCAACAGTTCCTCATCGGTTTCATCCAGCTTCTTCTTCATTTCTATAGTATGTGATCTAATAATAGCGCCGTGAGAAAGCTGAAGAAAATTCACATAACCGTAACCCTCATCTGAAATTATAGAAAATACATCAACATTGGTGATCTTAGGATTGACTACCGTAGATTTAGACTGGTAATTCTCAAGTACATCAATTTTATTTTTAATACGCTGGGCATCTTCAAATTCCATATTTTCAGCATGCTCCTTCATTTGCTCCCGAAACTGCTGTAGTGAATCCTTGAAATTTCCTTTTACAATTTGCCGAATTGCCTCAATATTGCTGTTGTATTCAGCTTCAGCCTGTTTTGCTTCACATGGCCCTTTACAGTTTCCTAAATGATATTCTAAACAAACTTTATATTTCCCGTTTCTTATTTTCTCTTCAGAAAGATCATAGTTGCAGGTTCTAAGTTTATATAATCCTTTAATAAGATCCAGCAATGTATTTACCGTTTTAAAACTGGTAAAAGGCCCGTAATACTCGCTGCCATCCTTTATTAACTTACGGGTAGGAAAAACTCTCGGAAAACGTTCATTTTTGATACAGATCCAGGGATAGGTTTTATCATCTTTAAGCATCACGTTAAAACGCGGCTGATGCTTTTTAATAAGGTTATTTTCTAACAGTAAAGCGTCGGTCTCAGACTCTACTACTATGTGTTTTATTTCCTTGATCTTTTTCACCATCACGCCAATACGATGACTATCGTGGCGCTTGGTAAAATAGGAAGTCACCCTTTTTTTTAGGTTCTTGGCTTTTCCTACATACAATATCTTTCCGTTCTTATCGTAATATTGATAGACTCCGGGACTATTAGGCAGGGTTTTTAATTGTACTTCTAAAGCTGGTGTTTCCATCTCCCCAAAGGTAGAATTTATTATGCGGAGCTTTAAAAATTGTCAAGACTAGTAAATGTTAAATTTGTATTAAATAAATTACGAAAAACCTATTTAGAAGCTCTGTTTCCGGTAGAAAGCCTTCAAATTTTATAATTTCTATAAAAAGATTGCATGTGTATTTTACTACCTTGCGATATGGAGAAAAAAGTAATTGGGCGTTTTGACAAAGCAGATTTTCCTGCCTTGCATTTAAATGATATCGCTATTAAAATTGATACCGGCGCCTATACTTCATCTATTCACTGCGAAAATATAGTTGAGGACGATGGAGTTTTAGAATGTACTTTCCTTGATGATGAGCATCCGCTATACAATGGGAAAAAATTTACTTTTACTGATTATGATATCGTTTTTGTGCGCAGTAGTAATGGCATGATCCAAAAAAGATATCAGGTATTATCTACCATCAAAATTTTTGATAAGGTCTATAAAATTTCGCTTTCTTTGTCTTCGCGACAGGAAATGAGGTTTCCGGTTCTAATTGGCCGAAAATTTCTTACCAAAAAATTCATGGTAGATACCGAATTAACTGACGTTTCTTACAATCTAAAACAAAAATGAAAATAAAAATCCTTTCGCGTAACAGTCACCTTTATTCTACAAAACGACTTGTAGAAGCTGCTACTAAACGTAAACACGAAGTAGAAGTTGTAGATCCCTTAAAGTGTGATATCGTTATTGAAAAGCGCAAACCCAATATTTATTATAAAGGTGCCTATATAGAAGGGGTGGATGCCATAATACCAAGAATTGGTGCTTCGGTTACTTTTTACGGGACTGCAGTAGTTAGACAGTTTGAGATGATGGGAGCATTTACTACCACAGAATCTGAATCGCTGGTAAGAAGCCGTGACAAATTAAGAAGCCTACAGGTGCTTTCCCGTGCAAAAATTGGACTACCTAAAACTGTTTTCACCAATTACTCCAGAGATGTTTCGGGAGTAATCAAACAAGTTGGCGGAACTCCTTTGGTTATAAAGTTATTAGAAGGAACCCAGGGAGTTGGTGTCGTTTTAGCCGAGACTAAGAACGCAGCGGAATCTGTAATTGAAGCTTTTAATGGCTTACAAGCCCGTGTAATTGTTCAGGAATTTATTAAAGAAGCCAAAGGAGCAGATATCAGAGCCTTTGTTGTAGACGGCCACGTAGTTGGTGCTATGAAAAGACAGGGTAAAGAAGGTGAGTTTAGATCTAATTTGCACCGCGGAGGAACTGCTGAAGTTTTTGAACTTAGTGATGAAGAAGAAATCGCAGCCGTAAAAGCCACTAAAGCAATGGGGCTCGGGGTAGCGGGTGTAGACATGCTACAGAGTGCGCGTGGACCATTAATTCTTGAGGTAAATTCTTCTCCAGGTCTAGAAGGGATTGAAAAAGCTACCGGTAAAGACATCGCCAAATCCATAATTAGATACATCGAAAGGAACGTTTAGTACATGGCAAAAATAACCAGTGACAATGTTCTGGAAATTCTCGGTGAAAAAGTAAAACCGGGAAAAAGTGCTACTATTAATTTTAATATGGCCAAACTTTACACCACAACCTCGGTGGAAGTGCCAGTTATTATCGAACGATCTAAAAGACCCGGCCCGGTAATGTTAATAACCGCCGGCATTCACGGTGACGAAATTAATGGAGTGGAAATTGTTCGCCAAATCATTTCTAAGGGAATCAATAAGCCACAAAAAGGAACTATTATTTGTATTCCAGTGGTCAATATTTTTGGATTTCTCAACTTAAGAAGGGAATTTCCTGATGGTCGTGACCTAAACCGAATGTTTCCGGGAACAAAACACGGCTCCCTTGCCAGCCGGTTTGCATTCCAGTTTGTGAAGAATATCTTACCCCTTGCTAATTTTTGTCTTGATTTTCATACCGGAGGTGCCAGTAGGTTTAATGCTCCGCAGGTAAGAGTAAAACGGGGAGATGTTCAGAGCCTTAAATACGCCCGTATTTTTGGGGCTCCCTTTACCATTCACTCAAAGACTATCACCAAATCTTACCGCGAAACCTGTGCTAAAAAAGATATTCCCGTATTACTCTTTGAAGGAGGAAAATCTCAGGATAGCAATAAGGATGTAGCCAAGCACGGAGTAGAAGGAACTATGCGAATTTTGAGTTTCCTCGAAATGCTTAATCCAAAATTTGAATATCCAGATCCTATTGGTGAAACTGTAGTGATTGAAAACACCAACTGGATGCGTGCTAAATACAGCGGACTTTTGCACATGAAAATTCCATGTGGGAAGCACGTAGAAAAGGGTGAATACATTGGTACTATTACTGATCCTTATGGAAAATTTAGACATAAGATTAAAGCGGTAAATACAGGATATGTCATAAATATCAATGAATCTCCTATTGTCTATCAGGGAGATGCCATTTTTCATATTTCAGCACCACCAAAAGATGAATAAAGCCGAATTAAGAAAAAAATATAAAGCTTTACGCTTAGACCTTACCGAAAAAAAAATAGAAGAACTTAGCCTTGAAATTGCTAATAGACTTCTACAATTACCGGTTTGGGAGCAGGAGCTCTATCACCTCTTTCTAAGCATTGCTGAGCAAAAAGAAATTGACACAGAATATATTTTACACATACTCCAGGGAAAAGATAAAAATGTGGCGTTGTCTAAGACCAATATTCAAGACAACAAATTAGAGCATTATTTACTTACCGATAGTACCGTTATTAGAAAAAATCGATGGAATATCCCCGAACCCGACGGCGGCATACCAATCGCTCCTGAAAAGATAGATGTAGTTTTTGTACCCTTGTTAGCGTTTGACGAACAGGGCCACCGCATTGGCTATGGAAAAGGATTTTATGATACTTTTTTGAATGAATGTAAACCTAATGTAGTAAAAATCGGACTCTCATTTTTTGCAGCCGAACCTCATTTTAAAGAGGTTTTTAGTAGTGACGTTCCACTAGACTATTGCGTAACGCCAAATAAAATATATAAGTTTAAAAATTAGGGAATTAGGAAGTATTCTGTTATTTTTAACAAAACTTTCATCCCATTAATGCTAAACGACCTTCAATTAAACAGCATTCTTGAAGATTTTGATATCGCTTACTGGAAGATTAATCTTCTAAATAAAGAGGTAACCTGGTCAGAACATTTTAATACCCTTGTGGGTAATCCCGAATTTTCCGAATCCCATTTTGATTATTTTCTGAAAGAAATTCTGCATCGCGACTATCGTTATGATTTCAGAATTTATTTTGATAAACTAACGGAAGAAAATGAAGCTTTTAATATTGAACTTAAGCTGAAACTTGGTAATGGGAAGTACCGTTGGTTTGAATGCAGGAATCTTAAAAACAAAGAGAGCAATAGGGATACCGCAGTACTACTTTTCGTAAATATCCATCAAAGCAAACGCGACCAGTATACCATAGAAGAAAATTTCTTCTACTATCGGGAAACTGCGCAAATGACCAATACCGGAGGATGGTATATAGACACGGTAAACCGGAATATTTACTGGGATAATGTTACTAAAAAAATTATAGACTGCCCCCTGGATTATCAGCCGCCTTACGAAGAACATTTCAAATTTTACGCACCGGAAGAGCATCCAACGGTAATTTCGGCTTTTGAAAAGTGTGAAAAATATGGGATTCCATTTAAAGTGGAGCTAAAAATGCGAAACTTATATCACAAAGATTTCTGGGTTTGTGCTACCGGGAAACCGGTTTATAACGAAGACCAGGAGATCATAGGAATTCGTGGTGTATTCCAGGATATAAACGAGCAAAAAGTCAACGAACTTAATTTACAGAATTCCCTGGATATTATTGCCACACAAAATTCCAGGCTATTTAATTTTGCTCATATTGTTTCTCACAATTTACGTTCTCATAGCAGCAATCTCTGCCTAATTGTAGAACTTTTAAAGGAAGCAAAAACCGATACCGATAAAATTGAATTAATACCAAATGTTTCAGATATTTCTGAAAATCTGGATTCAGCCATAAATCAGTTAAATGAAATTGTAAACAGACAGTCACTTTTGCGCAAAGAACGCCGAATTGTTTCTTTTGAAAAAGCATTAAGTGGGGTAATGGCTTCAACTTCATCCTTAATTAATCGAGAAAATGCAAAAATCGTAGCTGAATTTCACGCCCTAAAAGAAATTAGCTATATACCTGAGTATCTTGAAAGTATTTTACTAAATTTAATTTCAAATGCCATAAAATATAAACATCCTGGTAGAAAACCGGTGATTTTTATTCAAACCTATATTAAGAACGAAACTCCGTTTTTGGAGGTTAGTGACAACGGTTTAGGCATTGACCTGGATCAATATGGTGACAAGATGTTTGGGATGTACAAAACCTTTCACAAGAACCTGGATTCACGAGGAATAGGACTTTTTATAACTAAAAACCAGGTAGAAACACTTGGTGGTTCGATCTCGGTAACCAGCACTGTAGATGTAGGCACTACATTTAAGATTAAATTTTAAAACTAAACACTAATTCTCATGGGGCAAAAAGTAGAATTAGCGTGTATTATTGACGATGACAAAATATACGTGAACCTGGTTAAGAAGATTATTGAGATCAAAAAATTATCTGAAAATCTTCTAATATTCAAAAATGGTATGGAAGCGCTAGATCATTTTAAATTGATTCTGGAAAACGCAACTGAAGATGTACTACCCGACATTATTTTTCTCGATATTAACATGCCGGTTATGGATGGCTGGGAGTTCCTGAATGAATTTATCAAGATAAAGAATAATTTCGATAAGAAAATCACGCTTTATGTTGTGAGTTCTTCTATAGACCCGCGGGATCTTGAAAGGGCAAAATCTTTTAACCTTGTTACAGATTATCTAATCAAGCCTATAGAACTGAAGAAATTCGAAAAGATTTTTGATCGTAACAGTGATGCAGCCGCTTAATTCTTTTCCTTAGCGTCTTCTTCTTTGGGAAAAGCACGCTTATTGAAGAGCAAAAGTAAAATCACACCCGCACTTATCGCGGTGTCGGCTATATTGAATACAGGCTCAAAGAATGTGAAATAATTTCCGCCCCAGAAAGGAATCCATTCGGGTAAATTGCCTTGCCATAAAGGAAAGTAAAGCATATCTACAACCTTACCGTGAAATAAGGTGCCGTAACCGCCTTCTGCCGGCATAAATTCAGCAACCTGCCCATAACTGTCATTAAAGATAATCCCGTAAAAAACAGAGTCTATAATATTACCAAAAGCTCCTGCAAAAATTAAGGCTATGGCAGTTATTAAAATTCTGGAACCATTTTTTCTAACAGAATCCCACAACCAATAACCTATACCAACTATAGCAACTAGTCTAAAGAGTGTCAGGAAAAGTTTCCCGTATTCACCCGGGATCTTTGTTCCCCAGGCCATACCTTCATTTTCTACAAAAAGAATCCTGAACCAATCAAAAACCGGAACTTCTTCGCCAAGCGAAAAGTTTGTTTTGATATAAAATTTTGAAATTTGGTCTATTAAAAGCACCAAAACGATAATAATACTCGCTTTTTTTAAGGACATGAACTCAGTAGAATTTAAAACTTGGCTAAAATACTAATATTATTTAGTTTTTACGCGGCTAAAAATCAGCTTATCGCAAGCAATCTGATTAATTATTCAAATAAAAACGTCCCAAGGCATAAGCAAAGGGACGTAGTATATATTAAATCCAGAAAGATATTATTTCTGCATATTTTTAGCTTCAATGCTCAAAGTAGCGTGCGGTACCAGCTTTAGACGCTCTTTAGCGATCAATTTACCGGTTACACGGCAAATTCCGTAGGTTTTATTTTCAATACGGTTTAGTGCGTTTTTGAGATCACGAATAAATTTCTCCTGTCTAATAGCCAATTGAGAGTTGGCTTCCTTACTCATCGTTTCACTACCCTCCTCGAAAGCCTTAAATGTAGGCGCGGTATCGTCGGTACCGTTATTCCCATCATTTTTATAAGCGTTCTGGTAAATTTCCAATTGTTCCTGTGCTTTCGCGATTTTGCCCTTAATGAGGGCTTTAAACTCCGCTAATTCAGCATCGCTATACCGCTCTTTTACGTCAGTTTCCATAATTCTAATGTTTTTTAATAAACATTTTAGTAGTAATATCATCAAAAGCAACCTCGGCTCCTTCAGTTACCACCTCTGCAAAATCGAGACTTGCAGTTAATGTTTCATTCTTGATATAGGTTATATTCTGGTTGACAGCATCCTCGACCATGCCGTCTCTTTGTAGGGTCACTTCAATGGTATCGGTAACTTCAAACCCAGAATCTTTTCTCATATTCTGTATTCTATTTACCAATTCTCTGGCAATTCCTTCTCTTTTTAAATCTTCGGAGATACTAACGTCTAAAGCCACTGTAATATTTCCACTACTTGCAACTAACCAACCTTCAATATCCTGAGAAGTAATTTCCACTTCTTCAGTAGCTAATTTAATCATTTCTCCGTTAAGATTAATGCTAATATTTCCTTCTCGTTCTATCTTCGAAATGTCTTCTGAAGTCAATTTATCTATCTCATTGACTACCAGCTTCATATCCTTCCCAAACCTGGGGCCAAGAACCTTAAAATTTGGTTTTATTTGTTTTACCAGTAATCCGGAAGCGTCATCTATAAGCTGCAATTCTTTTACATTAACTTCAGACTTTATCAAATCTTCAACCGCCTGAATCTCTTCACGTTGCTGTTCGTCAAGCACCGGAATCATTACCCTTTGAAGCGGTTGCCTTACTTTTATCATTTCCTTTTTTCTAAGGGATAACACCAATGAAGAAATGGTTTGAGCCTTCTCCATTTTTCGCTCTAAAGATTTATCAACAAACTTATCATCATACTTTGAAAATTCAGCCAAATGTACCGATTCAAAGTTTTCTTTATGTGTACTATTGTTTAAGTCTTTGTAAAGTCTGTCCATAAAGAATGGCGCTACCGGTGCTCCCAGTTTAGCCACTTCAACTAAACAGGTATAAAGAGTTTGATATGCCGAAATTTTATCCTGCTGATAATCCCCTTTCCAAAATCTTCTTCGACTTAAACGCACGAACCAGTTACTAAGGTTTTCCTGAACAAATTCTGAAATTGCCCGGGTTGCCCTGGTAGGTTCATAATCGGAATAGAATTTATCTACTTTATCAATTAGCGTATGTAATTCTGAAAGTATCCAGCGATCTATCTCGGGTCTTTCTTCTAAAGGCACATCCTCTTCTTTATAAGTGAAATTATCAATATTCGCATATAAAGTGAAGAAAGAATAGGTATTATAGAGGGTTCCGAAAAATTTACGGCGTACCTCAGCAATACCTTCAATATCAAATTTTAAGTTATCCCAGGGGTTTGCATTGGAGATCATATACCAACGAGTAGCATCTGGCCCAAAAGCCGCGAGAGTTTCAAAAGGATCTACCGCGTTCCCAAGTCGTTTGGACATTTTTTGCCCATTTTTATCTAAAACAAGTCCGTTAGAAACTACGTTCTTATAAGCTACATCATCAAAGATCATCGTGGCGATAGCATGCAGGGTATAAAACCAGCCTCTGGTTTGGTCAACGCCTTCGGCTATGAAATCGGCCTGGCGCTCTCCTTCTTCTACTTTTTCCTTATTTTCAAATGGATAATGCCATTGTGCGTAAGGCATAGAACCGGAATCAAACCAAACATCTATAAGATCGGCTTCGCGCTTCATTAGTTTACCGGAATCTGAAACAAGCGTAATTTCATCTACCACATTCTTGTGAAGATCTACCAGCTCGTAGTTTTCTTCACTCATATCTCCGGGTTCAAAACCTTCAAAAATATCTTTATCCATAACTCCGGCTTCTACAGCCTTTGCCATTTCCTCTTTTAGTTCTGCAATAGAACCAATCAATTTTTCTTCTTTGCCTTCTTCGGTTCTCCAAATTGGTAATGGAATTCCCCAATAACGGCTTCTGGATAAGTTCCAATCGTTTGCATTGGCCAGCCAGTTTCCAAAACGGCCTTCGCCGGTAGATTTCGGCTTCCAATTAATACCTTTATTCAATTCGTGCATGCGCTCCTTGAATTCGGTCACTTTGATGAACCATGAATCCAGCGGATAATATAAAATAGGCTTATCTGTTCTCCAGCAATTTGGATAGCTGTGAACATATTTTTCTACTTTAAAAGCACGATTTTCTTCTTTCAGTTTAATAGCCAGCTCTACATCTACAGACTTTTCTGGCGCCCGCCCATCGTCATAATATTCGTTCTTCACATATTTCCCGGCAAATTCGCCCATTTCCGGTCTAAATTTCCCCTGAAGATCTACCAACGGAACAAGGTTTCCATTGTCATCTTTCACCAATAATGGCGGAACCTGAGGAGTAGCCTGTTTAGCTACCAACGCATCGTCTGCTCCAAAAGTTGGCGAAGTATGCACAATCCCGGTACCATCTTCTGTAGTCACGAAATCTCCAGAAATTACACGGAAAGCATTTTCAGGATTTTCGGCAGGTAATGCATATGGCAACAACTGCTCGAATTTTATCCCAACAAGATCTTTTCCTGTGAAAGTTTCCCCGATTAAAAATGGGATCTTTTTATCGCCTTCAGTATAAGCTTGAAATTCCTCTTCGGTTTCAACTTCTATAAACTTTTTATCGAATTGAGCCTTAGCCAGTGACTTCGCAACCAAGATAGTAATTGGTTCAAAAGTGTACTGGTTATAAGTTTTTACTGAAACATATTCAATTTTTGGCCCTACTGTTAAAGCGGTGTTAGAAGGTAAGGTCCAGGGTGTGGTGGTCCAGGCGATTAAAAATGCTCCTTCCAGATCTTTTTCAACTGAAGCTGCTGAAGCATCAGTAATTTTAAACATTGCCGTAACCGTGGTATCGGTCACATCCTGGTAAGTTCCAGGCTGGTTGAGTTCGTGAGAACTTAGTCCCGTACCTGCTTTTGGCGAATATGGCTGGATGGTGTAACCCTTATAGATAAGGTCTTTTTTATAAATTTCAGAAAGCAGCCACCAAACTGTTTCCATATATTTTGATTTATAGGTAACATATGGATCGTCCATATCTACCCAATAGCCTATTTTTTCGGTAAGATCGTTCCACACATCGGTGTAACGCATCACTGCATTTTTACAGGCTTCATTATATTTTTCTATAGAAATCTTGTTCCCAATATCTTCTTTGGTAATTCCCAATTCTTTTTCAACTCCAAGTTCTACCGGTAAACCGTGGGTATCCCAACCGGCCTTACGTTTTACCTGGAATCCTTTTTGGGTTTTATAGCGACAAAAAATATCCTTAATGGCTCGTGCCATTACGTGGTGAATTCCCGGAAGCCCGTTCGCAGAAGGTGGTCCTTCAAAAAACACAAACGGTTCTTTGCCTCCCCGTGTAGAAACGCTTTTTTCAAAAATATCGTTCTCCTTCCAGTAACTTAAGATTTCTTCAGCTACTTTTGGTAAGTCAAGTCCTTTATATTCAGGGAACTTATTGCTCATTTTTTCAAAATTTCCAATGAGTCGCGAAAATAATCAATTTTAAGAAAAGAGCGGGTTAGAAAAACGGAAAAAGCTAACCCAAAAGAAATTGATATTAAATAAACACTTAAAGATTTTTAAAAGTCTTGAGAATTACGAAAAAAGATTAAAAAGTATACCTCAGCGCTAAAATTAAATTTCTACCTGCAGCAGCGATTCCGGAGGAATAAGTTCGGTAACGTTGGTCGGTGATATTTTCTAAAGAAACAGTTGCCAATAAGCCTTTGCTAATATCGTATTGCCCTGTTAAATTTAGGCTATACCAGGAAGGGGAATAAGGATTTCCGTTATCATCTATGGCGTATAAATAGGCTTTACCCTGTTCTGAAGGGGCTAGATCTTCATAATCGAATTGACCATTATATTCAGCAAAAAGATCGAATTTCAGCCTTTTTTTGTGCCATATTAAATGTGTATTCCCAAATACGGGGGCTGCGTGGCGCAATGCAGCTGTAGAACCATCTTCCTGCTCTTCTTTGCCTTCGGTAATGCTTATTTGGGAAGCCAATCTTAGTGCAACAGAAAAATCAATTTCTATCCCGCTTTCAAAACCATAAACGTGGGCTTTCGCGGTATTCTGGATTGCTTGTACACGGCTTAGTTCTCCGTGGTAGTCTATTTCGGTTTCTCCATTTAAACTAAAATCCCTGCGCACCATCGCATCATTCAAATAAGTATAAAATGCCGTCGCGATAAAACTGATATTCTCGGCAGGCTTCCAGTCAAAACCGAGCTCACTGCTGTAGGCATATTCAGGCTTTAAATCTGGATTCGGCACTACCACTGCGCCCGGTTCAGAATCGAAAATTTTTCCAACATCATCTATATTGGGCGCCCTAAAAGCGGTGGAAAGATTTAATCTCCAGCCAATAAACCTATTTTGCTGCCAATTAATTCCCGCACTTCCGGTTAAAGCGCCAGTATTTATTTTAGCTTCCTGGAAAGGAAAATCGTAATAATTATCGCCAAATTCGGCATCAACTAAAATATGATTATAACGAAGTCCAGATTGGAATGAGAGCTCCTCCAGAATTTTCCACTGATAAGTTGTATAAGCTGCAATTGATTGCCAGGTAGCATCATCTGGATAACGCGAAGCCGTAGCATAATTCTCTTCGGTTACAATATTTTCTGCAAATCCAGTAGAGTTTACCTTGTTAAAAACATATTCAGCTCCATAAAACAAACGGCTCTCTTCAAAAGTCTTTTCAAAATCAAAGTTAACCGAATATGCATCTACATTTTCTTTAGTGCTATACAACCTATCCTCACCAAAATCACGATTGTGCCGGCTCTCTTCAAAAAATTGATAAGCCGCGGTCAACTGGGCTTTGTCATACAATGCACCATGTCCTTTTTTATTGATTTTAAAATTACCCATAAACCATTCTTGCGGGCCATAATACCATTCGGCTGAACGAAATGCTCCATCACGCTTTCGGTAAAGCCTGTCAAACCTTGGGAAATTAGAAGTTGTAGAATAAATAAGTCCTAAATTCAGATCCCAATCTTTATGGGGCATAAATTTCACTTTCTGCAATAGATTAATTTGCTGGTATCCCGTTGGCTTTTGTACTCGCGGATCGTCATTTGGTACTACCACATCTTCCCCATTTCTTCGCACCACATATTCGTTCCGCAAATATTCATCGGGACCGTATGCTCCCATTCTCAAATCATCAAAATCTGAAAAACTAACACTGCTTAAAAATGCCCAGTTCTCCAAACCTATATTAACATCGCCGTGTATGGTTTTCTCGTTATTGGCAGAAGCGTAGCGGGAATATGCACTACCGGAAACCGAAGTTTCATCGGTGAAAGAAAATCTTGGCTTTAAGGTATAAAAATTCATCACGCCACCTATGGCATCACTTCCATAGACCACTGACCCCGGACCAAGAATTACCTCCGTATTTTCCACCGCCAATGGATCTATTGATATGATATTTTGAAGGTTTCCGCTTCTAAAGATTGCGGTATTCATTCTTACACCATCTACCGTAATTAAAAGTCTATTGGTAGCAAAACCCCGAATCATAGGGCTTCCCCCGCCTAACTGACTTTTCTGAACAAAAACCTGCCCGCTGCTTTCAAGTAGATCGGCCGAAGTTTGCGGACTGGCCATAATAATATCCTTTGCTGAAAAACTGACTATTTTCTGCGGAATTTCATCCTTATTCATCTCAAATTTCGACACTGAAAGTACTACATGATCCAGCTCATTACCGTCACTTTTTAGATAGACCTTATTCTTATTATGAATTATTTTAGATTTCGAAAGGCTTTTATCAGTGAAGTTAACATGTTTAAAATGAATAAGCTCGTCTTTACTGAATATCGAAATATTAGCTACACCATTGAAGTTGGTTAACGTACTTTTCGTTTTCTCGGTATTGTATAAAACTACACTGGCAAGTGGCTCGTGACTTTCTTCATTCAAAACCTGTATCTGCTGAGCGTAGATACTATTAACCATAAAAAAAAGGAGAATTACTCCTATAATTGAATTTCGCATTTAGCTAAAAATTTCGTTGAGGACGGCAAGTGACTTTGGTTTCTTAAATCCTTCAATATGCAACTCGTAATACAGGAGCAGCATATTAAGAAAATTTGCCCGACTTTGTTGATTCAATTTTACCTCATTGAGCGTATCAAAATTTATGCCTAATAACTGCCTTAAAACCGCTACATTTTGTCCTTCAATACAGTAATTGTTCACACTATTTATTTCAAAAACGCCATCTAAGAGATTAAAGTAAGTGAGTTCTTTAGCATCAGCATCGGGAAAAAAACCAAGATATCTGGTTAGATTTAATAAGAACAAAAGATGAAAATTGGCGATCTTATCATGCAGATCCAGCCACATTAGCGCGTTTTCAAGATACTTAAACAATTGCGGATTAGTTTCTTCTTCCCGAATAGCATTTTTTAAAACTTCAGCCAGAAACATAAGCATTGCGCCTTTCACCATATTGGTATGCAGGCTGGTATAAGTATGAAGCACTTTAGCATCTTTAAGATACTCCATCTTTCCCTGGTTGCGATGGTTTGCCACGATCTCTAACTGGGTAAGCAACTGAAATTGAGATGCCTTGAATTTCCCCTTTTTAGATTTCAGGACTCCTTTAAGCATATAGGTTTTTAAACCGTCGCTATAAGTATAGGCTTTTACGATCAAATCGGCCTCGCCATATTTTAAGGCACTAATTACAATTGCCGGAGTGGTAACAAGCATTTTTAAGAAATTTCTTCTCCCGAAGATAAATAAAAAAGGCCGCTAAAAAGCGGCCTTAGTTTATGATTTCAATAATTATAATTATACTACTCCCTGGGCAAGCATTGCATCAGCAACTTTTACGAAACCGGCAATATTCGCTCCTTTTACGTAGTCTATATACCCATCTTCTTCTTTTCCAAATTCTACACAGCGGTCATGAATATCGTTCATAATCTCGTGTAATTTTGCGTCCACTTCTTGAGAAGTCCAGCTGTAGCGCATAGAGTTCTGGCTCATTTCCAGGCCTGAAGTAGCAACCCCACCAGCGTTAGAAGCTTTACCCGGAGAGAAAAGAATTTTTGCTTCTTTAAATACCTCCACGGCATCTGGAGTACAAGGCATATTGGCACCTTCGCCAACGCACATACATCCATTCTCCACTAATTTCTTAGCATCAGCTTCTTCCAGTTCGTTCTGCGTTGCACAAGGAAGGGCAACATCACATTTTACTCCCCAAGGCGTTTCACCTTCAAAATATTTAGCTGAAGGATACTTATCTATATATTCGCTAATTCTTCCGCGTTTTACATTCTTGAGATCCATGATAAAAAGAAGTTTTTCTGCATCAATTCCTGCCTCATCATAAATATATCCTCCAGAATCACT
>Ga0102925_1000711_pt1 | contig 18145 bp, 16 predicted proteins | sample SalPonR1_A_D1_MG_FD_78216 | JGI IMG/M metagenome (GOLD analysis project Ga0102925, IMG submission 78216) | Salt pond soil microbial communities from South San Francisco under conditions of wetland restoration - Salt Pond MetaG R1_A_D1_MG | ecosystem: Environmental > Aquatic > Marine > Intertidal...
CGATCGCAGGGAGACGTCGCCACTGAAGTCGGTGATCGACACGTCCCCAGCCTTCGTTTCGACGCGGGCCACGGACAGCGCGGTCGGCACCGTCGCGTCGACGTCGACCTGTGGGCGACTCGCGAACGGGTTGTCGCTTCCATTCCACTCCGAGCGAAGGCGGAGCGTCCCGTCCGATCGCGTCGTGCGAAAGTGGAGTTTCGAGAGGTCGGCCTGGACCGAACTGGACTGCTTGACGTACTCCACGGCCACGTCCCGGCGGTCGCCCCCCTGGAGCGTGACGTCCCCCGCATCGACGACGATGGCGAGACTGTCGATTCCCTGCGAGTCGATCGTCCGACTCCCTTCGATGCGCTTCCCGACGAAGGGCGTCATCCCGCTGCAACCGGCGAGGCCGGCGAGGAGGGCAACCGCGCCGCCGGTTAGCAATTCACGTCGCGCGAGTGTTCGGGTCATGGTTCCATCTTGTCGGGAAGCCCCCTTCAACGGGACAACACGATTGACGTGCGGACAAGTGAGGCGAAAATTTATAAAGGGTACGGGGAGCGCCAACGAGGGAAATCGAACCGGGAGTAGAAACCCCTTTTCGCGCCCGGGCCCTTCGTTGCCCCGTGAAACCGCGGGTGCGACTCGGGAGGGGCGTGACGGTCGACCTCGCGTCCGGCGACCGGGTCGTCTTCGACGGAACCGCTCCCGGCGAGGTGCGCGTGCTGAGCCACGCCCACGCCGACCACCAGGTGGGGCGCAACGCCGGCCCGGTGGTCTGCTCGCCCCTGACGGCCGCGCTCGTCGAGACGCGCCAGAACACGTCCATCGAGGTGGCCGACCAGCCCGCGAACGTCGACCTCCTGAACGCCGGTCACGTCGCCGGGTCTCGCGCCGCCCTCGTGACGGACCCCGACACCGGCCGGCGCTACCTCTACACGGGCGACGTCTGCCCCCGCGACCGGTTCTACCTCGACGGGTTCGACCCGCCGGACGCCGACGTCGACGTGTTGATACTCGAGACGACGTACGGCACGCCCGACTACCGACTTCCCCCGACCGACGAGGTGCTCGACGAAATCCACGACTGGCTGGCGGACACCCGCGACCGCATCGCCGTCACGTACGGCTACTCACTCGGCCGGGCGCAGAAGCTCCAGCGCATCGCCGCCGACGCCGACCGCGGGCGCGTCTTCGTGACCGACACGGTGGCCGACGTGAACGCCGTCATCGAGGCGCACCTTGACGTCAGCTTCGACGTGGAACGCTTGGACGACGACAGCAACCTCCGACCCGGCGACGTCCTCGTCTCCCCGGCGGGTGCCGCGAGGGGGTCGGCCGTCGGTCGCCTCCTCGACCGCGAGGACGTGGTGACCGCGGGCTTCTCCGGGTGGGCGATCGACCGATCGTTCCGGTTCCGCCGCGGGTACGACGCCGGGTTCCCGCTCTCGGACCACGCCGACTTCGACGAACTCGTGGGGATCGTCCGGGCGGTCGATCCCGACCGAGTCTACACCCACCACGGCTTCGCCGAGGCGTTCGCCAGCCACCTCACGACCGAGCACGGCTACGAGACGCGGGCGCTCCGGAAACATCAGGCGACGCTGGCCGACTTCTGAGGGGTGACGGCGTCGACGAGAGACGAGACATCCCGACCGCCGAGGTCCCTACTTTTTCACGCCGGGCATCGTTGTATATCCAACACGATGCCGGACGACGTCAGGGACCGCCGACTCGCTCGCCTCCGTGCCAGCCTTCCGGGACTTGCCCTGGCCGTCGTCGCCGTCGTCCTGTTCCTGTTCGCGGTGCAATTGCTCGGCGCGGCGACGAACGCTCTCTCGTCGCAACTCCGGCCGATCCTCGAACGCTACGTCGTCGGCCCCGGATCGGCGGTCGGGGTGAGCTGGCTCGCGTCCTACGGCGTCCTGAACGGCTCGGTCGTCGCCGCGGTCGCGGTCACGCTGTTCGACGCCGCGCTCGTCACCGAAAGTCAGCTCTTTTTCCTGGTCATGGGCTCGCGCCTCGGGGGCTCCGGGATCGTCGTCGTCCTCGGCGGCGTCGATTACCTCCAGCACCCGCGCTACACGCTCCGGGAGGCGACGGGGCTGGGCCTCCTGACGTTCCTCGTCACCCACACCGTCTACCTGCCGGCGATGGTCCTGGGAGCCGTCGGCGTGGCGGCGTTCGACGTCGACCTGGCGGGCGTCGGCGGCCTCCTCGGCGTCCGCGTCCAGTGGTTCGGGTTTTTCACGCCCATCGCGACCGAGATCACCCGGACAGTGGGCTCCACTGTCGCCTTTCTCGCCGCGTTTCTCCTCCTGGTCGCCAGCATGCGACTGTTCGACAAGGTGTTCGCCGCCGTGGACACGCGGTGGCTGCAAACCTGGAGCCGCCGCTTGCTCGACTCGAAATGGGCCGCGTTCGCCCTGGGGCTCGTCGTCACCGCAGTCGTGACCAGCATCGCGTTCTCGCTGGGCGTGGTCGTCCCGCTGTACAACCGCGGATACGTCGAGCGCGACGACCTGATCCCGTACGTCCTCGGTGCGAGTCTCGGCACGCTCTCGGACACCCTGCTGGTCGGCCTCGTCCTCGAGTCGCCCGTCGGGTTCGCCACCGTCCTGCTGGTTGTCGTGACCGCCGGAATCGTCACCCTCCTCGTGCTCCTCGTCAACGACCGGTACGTGGCGTTCATCGACGTGGGGTACGATTTCGTCGTCTCCTCGCCCCGGACGTTCGCCGCGTTCGTCGCCGCGCTCGTGGTCGTGCCGCTGTTGCTGATTCTGCTGCCGATTTGACGGGAGTGATCGGTGTTGGCGCCCGGGTTCGCCGGGATCGAATCCGGAGAGACCCTGTCATGAGTGAGACACGGGTCGACGATCGGCGAATCGGACCCCACAGGGTCGGCGGGCCTACAACGGGATTGCACACCCCGGACGCCGAGAGAGTTCTGACCTTTCGAGGTGGCCGTCCCGGGCGCCCGCACCGCCAATCCGATTGTTCGGGGAATCGGACTCCCGTCAGGTTCAATCGTCTCAGGACCGACGGGACGGTATGGATCGGCGAGACCTCCTCCGGAACGCGGTAGCTGTCGTGGGCCTCCTGGCCGGAGGCTGCACGGGCCGACCGGACGGGGACGACCCCGATCGCCGGACCGCCACCGAGGTGACGACAGCGACGGCGACCCGGACTCAGACCACGACTCGAACGACGACCGCCGAACCGACGCCGTCGCCGACGCCCCGATCGGGCACCGTCACGGTCGACGTCGGTCCCGGCCGATCGTTCAGACCGGCGAGAGTGCGGGTCCGCGCCGGCACGACCGTCCGCTGGGTCTGGCGGACCGACGTGCACAACGTGATCGTCGAAAGCCAGCCCGGAGCAGCCGACTGGGACGGGCATCGGCCCCTCGAGGATACGGGATTCGAGTACAGGTTTCAGTTCACGGTCCCGGGCACCTATCGGTACTATTGCGAGCCACACCGACGGGACGGGATGACCGGCGTCGTCCACGTCGAGTGACTGACCCCGATCAAGACCGGGTTCGCGTCGGTCGGGGTTTCGACGGGCGTATTCGTCCTCGGCCTGGCCACGATCACCGGAGAGATCGTTCCCGGAACGGAACTACTCGTCCAGGCCGGTTCCCTGCATGTTCGACGTTCCTCACTGCGCGTCCCGGTACAGCGCCTCGCGCACCAGCCCCGTGGCCAGGCGGTCGATGCCGTGATTCAGTGCCGCGAACGCGACAGCGAAGACCGCAATCGTCCCGATCGTCTCGGGCGTCAGAGCGGCCACGGCGTCGAGTTCGGGCATCGCGCGCAGGAGTTCCTCCAGGGCATCGAAGAACGCACCCCACAGCGCCCAGACGACGATCCCGCCGACCAGCGTCAGCGTCACGTTGAGCTGATACCCCCATTCACTCGGGCGTTCGTCCTGGAGGAAGTGGAGCAGTTCCTCGCGGGTCTCGAAGATGTGCGGGTTGGCCGACGCCTGCTCCTGGAGTTGCCCCAGGATCGTCAGCCCGAGGATGATCCAGAGCGCGGCCGCCGCCCACGTCTGCACTGGCCCGGGAACGTACTCCGGGAAGTCGGCGGCCAGCGATTCCACGAGGATCGGCGTCGCGAAATCGACGACCACGTAGAACAGGACGTACCCGATGGCCGCCTCCACGATGCCGTACTCGGGATAGTAGATCGCGAACCGACGCCGTTCGGATCGCGTCTCCCCCGACGTGCTCACGTCCGGTCCCTCCCCCACCGTCTCCCGGGTGCTCATCCCGACCACCCGGCGACGGCACTGGCGCTGACGTATTGCATGCTTGTCATAGGTGGGCTGACACCATAATCCTAGCCTGTCAGTCGATCGCACGGGACGGTCCAGAGATTGCGATTCACTTCGGGGCCACCTCAGGTGCTACTTTGTTTGTCGAAACAAACGACACCGAGTCGCTGCCAGATCGGTGCCCCGCAGTTTAGTGACGTAGCTCTACCGCAGTGATGATTGTTCCAAATACGACAAGCCCGACGCCCACACAGATTACTGCGGTTTCTTGGAACAACCAAGAAATGAAAAATCCAAGGACTGTCGTCTGGACGCCTGCGAGTGCGACATTCGTGTCTGTCATACATTGAATAGAATTGCGTTGGTGAAATATTCCCCCTTTTGCTTCGTCGAACAAATGACGAATTGCAACCATCTGCCCTGCCCGATCCCGTGACGTTTTCACGAAGCGCACGCGATGGGAGTGACGAGCCATGACCACGGACGAGGGCGAACCGACGGAGAAGGAGGAGGTGGGACCGTGAGCGACGACGAGACCACGGCCGACGAGGCGACTGACGGAACGACCGACGTCCGGGCGCTCGACCAGTCCACGATCGAGCGCATCGCGGCCGGCGAGGTCGTCGAACGCCCGGCCTCGGCGGTGAAGGAACTGGTCGAGAACAGCCTCGACGCCGACGCCTCCCGCGTCGAGGTGCGCGTCGAGGCGGGGGGCACCGAGGGAATCACCGTCCGCGACGACGGCGAGGGGATGACCGAGGCCGACGTCCGGGCCGCGGTCCGCGAGCACACGACGAGCAAGATCCGGGACATCGACGACCTGGAATCGGGCGTCGCCACGCTGGGCTTTCGCGGCGAAGCCCTGCACGCCATCGGCGCGGTCTCCCGCCTAACGATCCGGACTCGACCGCGGGGGAGCGAGGGTGCCGGGACCGAACTCGTCTACGCCGGCGGCGACCTCGAATCGGTCGAGCGCGTGGGGTGCCCCGAAGGGACGACCGTCGAGGTGTCGGACCTGTTCTTCAACACGCCCGCCCGGAAGAAGTACCTCAAGACCGAGGCCACGGAGTTCGGGCACGTCAACCGGGTCGTCACCCAGTACGCCCTGGCCAACCCCGACGTCGCCGTCTCGCTGTCCCACGACGGCCGAGAGACGTTCGCCACGCCCGGCCAGGGCGACCTCCAGTCGACCGTCATGTCCGTCTACGGCCGGGAGGTCGCCGAGGCGATGATCCCCCTCGAACGCACCTTCGAGGACGGCCCGCTGGAGCGCGTTCGCGGGCTGGTCAGCCACCCCGAGACGAACCGGAGCACCCGCGAGTACCTCTCGACGTTCGTCAACGACCGGTACGTCACCTCCTCGACCGCCCGCGAGGCCATCGTGGACGCCTACGGCGGGCAACTCGCGGGCGACCGCTACCCCTTCGCCGCCGTCTTCCTCGAACTCCCCGCCGGCGAGGTGGACGTGAACGTACACCCCCGCAAAATGGAGGTCAGGTTCGGCGAGAGCGAGGCGGTCCGCCACCAGGTCCGGACCGCCGTCGAGGAATCCCTCGTCGAACACGGTCTCGTCCGGTCGTCCGCGCCACGCGGTCGGTCACAGGCCGACGAGACCGAGGTCGCGCCCGCCGGATTCGGCGACGATTCCGGTGACGAAGCAGGGACGGTCGAGGAGACTTCGAACCCCGAACCAGCCGAGACTGGTCGTGACTCGTCGTCTGGACGCCAGAGAAGTCCCGCGACCGGAACCTCGGCCGAGTCCACCCGGGAATCGGCCGAGTCGGATCGGACGACTGAAAGGGCCGGAACCGACGACACGACGGAGACGGCGTCGACGGCCGTCGAAACCGAGTCGGCGCCGACCGCGACCGACGAGAGCCAGTCGACGACCGAACCCCCTTCGACCGACGACCCCGATACGGCCGACGAACCGGACTCGACATCCGATCACGGGGAATCCACGGTGGAGGGGCGGATCACCGGCGGCACCGACCAGCGAACGCTCGACGGCGAGTCGGTCGATCGTTCGCCGGAGTTCGATACCCTGCCGCCACTCCGAGTGCTGGGCCAACTCCACGACACCTACGTCGTCTGCGAGACCGACGACGGCCTGGCGCTGGTCGATCAGCACGCCGCCGACGAGCGGATCAACTACGAGCGACTGAAGGACGCGTTCGAGGCCGACACCACCGCCCAGGCGCTGGCCGACCCGGTGACGATGTCGCTGACCGCCGGCGAGGCGGCCGCCTTCGACGCCCACCGCGAGGCGCTGGAGCGACTGGGATTCCGGGCGTCGCTGACCGACGACCGCCGCGTCGAGGTGACGGCGGTACCGGCCGTCTTCTCGGCGACCCTGGCCCCCGAAACCCTGCGGGACGTGCTGGACTCGTTCCTGTCGGCGGACCGCGACGGCGAGACGGCGGTCGAGGCCCTGGCCGACGACCTCGTGGCCGACCTGGCCTGCTACCCCTCCATCACCGGCAACACCTCGCTGACCGAGGGGTCGGTGATGGACCTCCTGCAGTCGCTGGACGACTGCGACAACCCCTACGCCTGTCCGCACGGCCGGCCGGTGATCCTCCAGATCGACCGCGACGAGATCGAAGATCGGTTCGAGCGCGACTATCCCGGGCACGGATGAGGTCTCCCTGCTGGCGAAGAAAATACTTCAAAGTATCATACTCTGAAGTACGATACGCTGGAGTATTTCTTCCCGTCATTTACATAACCCAGACAAGCCATCCTTAATAGCGCCTTCCCCGAAACGCCGCCTATGAGCGAGACCGAGTTCGGGTTCGTCACGCCGTCGAACCTGACGGCCTTCACCGACCTCTACGAGTTGACGATGCTGCAGGGCTACTACCGTGAGGACCACAACCCGGAGGCGACGTTCAGCCTCTTCTTCCGCGAGTTGCCGGCGAATCGCGGGTACGTCATCGCCGCGGGGCTGGAGCAGGCGCTGCACTACGTCGAGGAACTCGCCTTCGAGGACGAGATGCTGGAGTACCTCGCCGGCGAGGGCTTCGGGGACGACTTCCTCGAATACCTCGGCGATCTCGAGTTCACCGGCGAGATCCGGGCGATGCCGGAGGGGACGCCCGTCTTCCCCGACGAACCGATGATCGAGGTGACCGCGCCGCTGATGGAGGCGCAACTCCTCGAAACGGCCCTCCTCAACCAGATCGGGTTCCAGTCGCTGGTGGCGACGAAGGCCGCCCGGATGCGCGACGTCGTCCGGCGGTTCGGCGACGACCAGAACCTCGTGGACTTCGGTTGCCGGCGGGCCCACGGCACCGACGCGGGCATGAAGGCCTCGCGGGGGTCCTACCTCGGCGGGTTCGACGGGACCTCGAACGTCGCCGCCGGCGAGGCGTTCGACATCCCCATTTTCGGCACGATGGCCCACTCGTGGATCCAGAGTTTCGACACCGAGCGCGAGTCCTTCGAGGCGTTCGTCGAGGAGTACGGCGAGGACTCGGTGCTGCTGGTCGACACCTACGACACGGTCACCGGGACCGAACTCGCGATGGACGTCGCCCGCGAGAAGGGCGTGGACATCTCGGCCGTCCGGATCGACTCGGGCGACCTCGCCGCGCTCTCCCGCGAGGTGGACGAGATCATCGACGACGACACCGGCCTGATCGTCTCCTCGGGCATGGACGAGTACGCGATCAGGGAGTTCTTCGAGGACGATGGGATCGCCACCGGGTTCGGCCCCGGCACGGCCCTGACGACGACCAAGGATGCACCCGCCATCGACGTGGTCTACAAGTTGACCGCCATCGAGCGCGACGGCGAGATGGAACCGAGCATGAAACTCTCGACGGGCAAGGTCACCTACCCGAACCCCAAGCAGGTCAGCCGCGAGGTGAGCGACGGGACATACGTCCGCGACGTGATCGGCCTCCGCGACGACGACCTGCCCGGCGAATCGCTGCTGGAGACCGTCGTCGAGGACGGGGAGTTGGTCTACGACGTGCCCGACCTCGACGAGATTCGCGAGCGAACCCTGGCCGAGCTGGAGAAACTGCCGCGGTCGGTTCGAGCGATCGAGGACCCGGCCGAGTACGCCGTCGAGATTTCCGAGCGCCTCGGTGAAGTCACGGAGGCGACCCAGGAGCAGATCGAGCGAGAACACGAAGGACGGTAAGATGATGCAATAGGAGCACGAGGAGGAACCAGATCCATGCGCGAACTCGACGGCTCCGAGGCGGGCGGCCAGTTCCTCCGGACGGCACTGGCGCTCGCGGCGCTTGACGGCGACCCGCTGAAAATCGAGGGGATTCGAGGTGCCCGGAGCAATCCCGGCCTGCGACCCCAGCACCTCACCGCCGTCCGCCTCCTCGCCGAGATCTGTGACGCCGAGGTGGAGGGCGCGAGCGAGGGATCGACCGCGGTGGCGTTCCGACCCGACGAGGTCCAGGGTGGGCGCTACTCGGTCGACGTCGGCACCGCCGGCAGCCTGACCCTGCTGTTCGACGCCGTCCTCCCGCTCGCGACCAGGCTGGACGAACCCCTCGCCGTCACCGCCACCGGCGGAACGGACGTGAAGTGGTCGCCGACGATGGCCTACCTCCGGCGCGTGAAACTCCCGCTCCTGCGCGAGTACGGGCTCCAGGCCGCCGTCGAGGCCGATCGCCGTGGGTTCTACCCGGCCGGCGGCGGCGAGGCGACACTGTGGCTCGCGCCGTCGTCGACCGACCCGATCCACCTCACCGAACGCGGGGCCGTGACGGCGGCCCGCGTCGATTCGGTCGCGACGACCGACCTGGCCGACGCGTCGGTCGCCGAGCGACAGGCCGACGCCGTGATCGAGGGGCTGGAGGCTGGACGCCCCGAAGCCGACGGGGACGCCCGCGACGACGACCACCAGGAACTGCCCGTCGTCGAACGAACCGTCCGATCGGTCGAGGCGACCTCGGCCGGATCGGCCGTCCTGCTGCGAGTCGATACGGAGACAGGGGTCGCGGGGTTCGACGCGCTCGGCGAGAAGGGGAAACCGGCGGAAGACGTGGGACAGGAGACCGTCGACGCCGCACACGAGTTCCTCGCGCACGACGCCCCGGTCGACCGACACATGGGTGACCAGCTGGCCGTCTTCCTCGCGCTGGCCGGCGGCCGGGTCCGGATCCCGGCCGTGACCGATCACGTGCGGACGAGCGTGGACCTCCTCCGGACCTTCGGCTACGACGTGTCGGTCGAGGGGACCGACCGGCCGACGCTCGTCGGCGACGACCCTACTTCTCGTTGACCTCAAGCACCCGCCCGGCGGCCACGGTCTGGCCCATGTCGCGGATGGCGAAACTGCCGAGTTCGGGGATCTCGCCGCTTGGCTCGATAGAGAGCGGCTTCTGCGGTCGGACCGTCACGACGGCCGCGTCCCCGGCCTGGATGAAGTCGGGGTTCTCCTCCTCGACCTCGCCGCTGGAGGAGTCGATCTTCTGGTCCAGGGACTCGATCGTACACGCGACCTGTGCGGTGTGGGCGTGGAAGACCGGCGTGTAGCCGGCCGTGATGACCGAGGGGTGCTGCATCACGACGATCTGTGCGGTGAAGGTCTCGGCGACGGTCGGCGGGTCGTCGGCGGGACCACAGACGTCGCCGCGGCGGATGTCGTCCTTGCCGATGCCGCGGACGTTGAACCCGACGTTGTCACCGGGACCGGCCTCGGGCACTTCCTCGTGGTGCATCTCGATCGACTTCACCTCGCCGCTGACGTCCGAGGGCTGGAAGCTCACCATGTCCCCCGGCCGCATCACCCCGGTTTCGAGGCGGCCGACCGGAACCGTGCCGATACCGGAGATGGTGTAGACGTCCTGGACGGGAAGCCGAAGCGGGGCGTCCGTCGGCGGCTCCGGCTCCGGCAGGTTGTTCAGTGCCTCGAGGATGGTCGGACCGTCGTACCAGGGCGTGTTGTCCGACGGTTCCTCGACGTTGTCGCCCTCGAACGCCGAGATGGGGATGAACGAGGCGTCCTCGGTACTGAATTGGACCTGATTCAGCAGGTCCTTGACCTCCGCGACGACCTCCTTGTACCGGGATTCCTGGTAGTCGACGAGGTCCATCTTGTTCACGCCGATGAGGAGTTCGCCGATGCCCAGCGTGCGCGCCAGGAACACGTGCTCCTGGGTCTGGGGCGCGACGCCGTCGTCGGCCGCGACGACGAGGATGGCGTTGTCGGCCTGCGAGGCCCCCGTGATCATGTTCTTCACGAAGTCGCGGTGCCCCGGACAGTCGACGATCGTGAAGTAGTACTCGTCCGTGTCGAACTCCTGGTGGGCGATGTCGATGGTCAGGCCACGCTCGCGCTCCTCGGCGAGGTTGTCCATGACGTAGGCGAACTCGAAGCCGCCCTTGCCCTTCTCCTCGGCCTCCTCCCGGTACTGCTCGATGATGTGCTCGGGGACGCTGCCGGTCTCGAACAACAGGCGTCCGACGAGCGTGCTCTTCCCGTGGTCGACGTGGCCGATGATGGCCAGGTTCTGGTGCGGTTTGTCAGCCATGTGTGGTCACCGATGTCATTCGTCCAATTAGTGGCCGAAAGAGTAAATAAACCACGCCCTTTGTCACCGCGCCCCAATCCGGGCGACGAGTGCGGGAAAGCGACCACGCAATTTCAGGCGCTGAATCCGACCGTTGAAACTTATACCGCGGCCGGTCGTTGGAACGAACCATGATGCGGCACGCTACTGATTCGGCCCCATCGGCAAGGTGGAAGCGATGACGGATCTCGTGACGTTCGGCGAAACGATGCTCAGGCTCTCCCCGCCGGGCCACGAACGGGTCGAGGACGCGACCCAGTTCGAGAGTCGGGCGGCGGGGCCGGAGAGCAACACGGCGATCGCGGCCGAGAAACTCGGGGCGACCGCGACGTGGATGTCGAAGCTCCCGGACAGTCCGCTCGGCCGTCGCGTCGTCGGCGAACTCCGCCGCCACGGCATCGAGACCGACGTCGTCTGGAGCGAGCGCGGTCGCCAGGGAACCCTCTACATGGAACACGCCGGGCCGCCCCGCGGCACGAACGTGATCTACGACCGGGAGAACTCCGCCGTGACGGACTGCACGGTGGACCAGCTCGACACCGAGACGATCGAGAACGCCCGGGCGTTCTACACGACCGGCGTCACGCCCGCGCTCTCGGAGACCCTCCGCAAAACGACCGTGGACCTCCTCAAGGTGGCCCACAACGCCGGGACGACGACCGCCATGGACCTCAACTACCGGTCGAAGCTCTGGTCGCCCGAGGAGGCCCGCGAGACGCTGACGAAGTTCTTCCCCGCGATCGACGTCTTCGTGACGGCGGCCCGGGACGCGGAGGTCGTCCTGGGGTATCACGACCAGGACGCGAACAAGATCGCCCACAACCTCGCCTCGAAGTACGACTTCAAGACCGTCGTCGTCACGAAGGGCGACCTCGGGGCCATCGCCTGGCACGACAACGTCATCCACGACCACGGCGCCTACGAGTCCGAGACCGTCAACCCGCTGGGCGCCGGCGACGCCCTCACCGGCGCGTTCCTTGCCCGCCGGATGGCCGGGGACGACGTCGGGCGTGCCCTGGAGTACGGCGCCGCCACCGCCGCCATCACCCGCACCCTCCCCGGCGACGCGGCCACGGTCACGCAAAAAGAGGTCGAGGACGTCATCGGCGACAAGATCAAGCGCATCTCGCGGTGAGGCCCCGACCCGTCCACCCGACCGGTTCGCGTTACTTCTCCGACTCGCGGACCGTCATCACCGGGACCGGCGAGGACCGCACGAGTTTCTCCGCGACGCTCCCCAGGAGGTAGCGGTCCAGGTTCGTCCGACCGTGGGTGCCGACGACCACGAGGTCCACGTCGTTGTCTCCGACGTAGGCGAGGATTTCCTCGTGAACGGATCCGCGCTCGATGGCCGTCGTCACCGATTCGATCGATTCCTCCGTGGCGGTCTGGGCGGCCGTTTCGAGGGTCTCGTTCGCCTCCGCCTCCACTGCCTCGTCGTCGGCCCCGAAGCCGAGGCCGAACCCGGACTCCTCGACGACGTGGAGCAGGTGGAGGGCCCCGCCGCTCGCGGACGCCACCCCGATACCGGCCGCCAGTGCCGCGTTCGCCGATTCGCTGCCGTCGGTCGGCACGAGCACGTTCCGGTACGGGGTCCGCAGATCCACGTCGTCGTCCGGACGGATCGTGAGGACCGGCACGTCCGACTGCCTGATGACTCGCTCGGTCACGCTCCCCAGAAGGAACCGGTCCAACCCCCGCCGTCCGCGGGCGGGCATCGCGATCAGGCCCACGTCCCGCGTGTCGGCGTAATCGACGATCGTCCGGTAGGGATCGCCCTGGAGCACCTCGGTCTCCACGTTGACCCCTCGTTCCCGCGCTCGATCGGCCGCCGCATCGACGATCTCCTCGCCTTCGTCCACCAGCACGTCGACGACTTGCCCCTCGATCGTCGCGACGCTGTCCCGGTTGGTGTCCGCAACGTTGAGGACGTACAGCGTCGCCTCCACGCCGACCGCCAAATCGAGGACGTGCTCGAGGACCTCGTCGGCCGCCTCGCTCCCGTCCGTCGGAAACAGGATTCGGTCGTACACGACCGACACAACGGCGGTCAGCCCTAAAACCGATGCGGTGGTCCGGGAGGAACGTCCCCCGTCTGCCGCCCCCGATGACTGCCGGCACCTCAATCAGCAATTATGATTGGAAATACGAACATTATTGAAGAGTTTCGAATACCGACTTCATTTATCACCTAATTTTTCGCAAGCTTACCTACTTTTATTAAGATAGGGTCGGTACTAGTTCGTGGGCGGGAAGTAACCATGGGCAAGAAATTCGGCATCCTCAATCTGGCAGTGGGGGCGTTCCTCGCAGGCTATGCAGGGTGGTACATCCTCCGTGGTCCGTTCCTGGGCCAGGAGCTCCCGTCTCGCTGGTTCGTCCTCGGCGCCCTGGGCATGTTCTTGCTGGGCGTCGGCGCGATGTCCTGGGGTGCGAGGAACTACCTGTACGCCAGCGACTCCGAGCGTGTAACGCCCCCCGACGGTCACGTGTAGACTGACGACTAGCCGCTCCAGCGGGCGTCAGCGAGGGTCCGCTGGACGACGTCGCTGCCGACGGCTTCCGCCAGCGTCTCGTAGCCCGAGCGCTCGGTCCGGTCGGCCGCGTCGGCCACGAGTCGCGAGACGATGAACTCCGGCGTGGACTTGCCGAGCGTGTGGAACCGGGGCTGGTAGTCGACCTCGAGGTCGAGGTCGGCGTCAAGCCCCTCGGCGAAGATGCCGTCGACGCGGGCCGCCTCCGGCAGCGGTTCCAGGTCCTCGGCGAGGTGCGTGACGAACGCGCCGAGGGCGTCCCGACCGACCGTCAACTGAACCAGCCCGTGGAGCAGGTCGGCCGCGCTGCCGGGTTCGGTGATGGCCTCGAACTCGTCGACGAGCATGAGCGTTCGCCCCTCGTCGGCCAGCGGCGGGACGATGGTCCGGAGCGTGGACTCGAGGACGCCGGCGTTGAAACTCGCGTGCCGCCGATGGAAGACCACGTCGTCGAAGACGGTTACCTGGGCGCGCTCGGCCGGCACCGGCAACCCCATCGACGCCAGGAGGACGACCTGGCAGACCGTTTCCAGCAGCGTCGTCTTCCCGCCGCTGTTGGCCCCGGTGAGCACCGCAACCCGTTCGTGGTCGGGGTCCGGATCGAGGTCCAGGTCGTACTCGCCCAACGCGTAGGTCACGGGCTGGACCGTTTCGCCGGCGGCAACCAGGCCGAGGTTCCGGGCGCGCTCGATCGCGAGCCCGTTCCCGTCGGTGAACGTCGGGCGCGTCATGTCGTAGGCGTCGGCGAACCGGCCGAGCGAGAGGTAGAAGGCGATGTCGTCGACGGCCTCGACGGCGGCGTCGACGTCCTCGCGGGCCTCGGCCACGTCGGTTTCGAGGTCCTCGCGGACCGTCGCCGCACGCTCCTCGACGTCGGCCGCGAGGTCGTCGGCCAATTCCCGCAGGCCCTCGCCGACGAAGTCGGTGACGTCGGTCGCGCCGTCGGGTGCCGTCTCGCGGACCCGGGCCGGATCCACGTCGGTCTCCTCGCGGACGTACTCGACGAAGGCCTCGCGGAACTCGTCGGTGTTCCTGGCCCCCGTCGCCCGCAGGGTCTCGATGACGTCGAGCGCGTCGGCCTTCAGCCGATCCACCGCCGCCAGCGCCTCGCGCCGTCGGTCGAGTTCGTCGTCGACGCCCTCGCGAACCTCGCCATCCTCGAGGCCCGCCAGCGCGTCGGCCGCCGCCCGGAGGCCGTCGGGGTCGAGGTCGGCGATCCGTTCGAACGGTCCGGATTCGAGCCCCGCCTCACGGAGCGCGAGCGCGGCCTCGACGGCCGCCCGCTCGCTCTCGCCCGCCTCGTCGTAGGTATCGAAGGCGTCGAGGACGGCCGCCCGGGCGTCGCCGTCGAGGTCGGCCCAGGCGTCCCGGACCGCGAGGACGGCGTCCAGGCGCTCGATCATCGACTCGCGCTCCGAAAGCGGCGTCAGCACCCGGATGCGGTCGGCCGCGCCGGCGGTGACGGCGTGTTCGACCGCGAGGTCGATGACGTCCTTGTACACCGACCGAGTGTCGCTGGTCGCCAGGGTATCGAGCCCCGCGCCGCCGATGGCGTGTCGGAGGATGCGGGTCGCCCGCCCGCGACTCAGGCCCGCCTCGACCAGCGTCCGGACGTCCGCGCCCTCGATCGCGTCGATCGCCGCCGCGGTCCCGATCGAAGACTCGAGTTGTGCCCTGGTCTTCGGTCCCACGCCCCAGTAGTCCTCCAGTCGCATACGTCGAACGCGCGTGGGCCACGATGAAAAAGGGACCCATCCCGGACAATCGAGCCAATCCGGACAGTATTTCTATTAGACACGAACCGCTACGTGTTGACATGCCAGCCAAAACCGGGGCCTCGCACGGGATGTCCGCGTTCGTCACGCTCGTCGTCGGGACGGTGATGTCGAAGTACCTCTGGGATCTCGCACCGCCGCTGGGGGAGGCTTCGATGGCGACGATGAAGGTGATCCGATCGACGACCGGCATCGATTTGCCGGTGAACGAGCAGTTCGCGGGGATGGTCGTGGTGATGGTCGCCCTCTCGTTCGCCTGGGGGATCGTCTACCATTTCGGCCGCCATTCCTGAGAGAAGCGCTCCACCCCGTCACGAAGGAACACTGATGCGACTCCGGCACGAGAGGGACGCTATCGAATCATGCGAATCAGGACCCTTCTCTGGGGCTTCGCTGGGCTGCTCGTCCTCGCCGTCGCCGTCGTCCTCGTCAACACGTATCGTCTCGGCCGCGCCCACGCCCGCCTCGCGGCCGACCTGGTGGCCGACGCCCGGGCATTGTCGGCGGCCGAACGCGACACAGAGGCCACGTTCGACCCGGACGACGTCGAGGAGTTGCCCGCCCCCGTCCGGCGCTATTTCGAGACCGTCCTCGACGAGGGACAGCCCCACGTCCGGGTCGCCAGACTCGAACAGGACGGCGAGTTCCGCCTCGGCGGCGCGGACGCCGGCTGGAAACCCCTCGAAGCCACCCAGCACTACACGGTCGACCCGCCGGGGTTCGTCTGGGACGCGACCATCGACGTGGCCCCGCTGCTCCCCGCCCGGGTCGTGGACGCCTACGCCCACGGCGAGGGATACCTTCGGGGCAAACTCCTCTCGACGATCACGGTGGTCGACGTCGGCCCCGACGCGAAGATGAACGAGAGCGAACTGGTCCGGTACCTGGCCGAAACGCCCTGGTTCCCGACCGCGCTCCTCCCGGCCGCGGGCGTCGAGTGGGAACCGATCGACGACCGGTCGGCGCGGGCCACCCTCGAACACGACGGGAACGAGGCGTTCGTCGTCTTCCACTTCGACGACGGGAACCTGATCGAACGGGTGACGACCGAGCGCTACCGACAGGAAGACGACGACGATGCGCCCTGGACGGGGGCCTTCCGTGGCTACGAGGAGCGAAACGGGATGTTGATTCCGACCGACGCCGAGGTGGCGTGGGACCTTCCGGCGGGCGAAGTGCCCTATTGGCGGGCGAGGATCGAAGCGATCGACCACCGGTAAGGCAGGGCTCAGGCGTCAGAGTTGGTGGGCCGAACCGTAACGACCGGTACCTCGGACTGGCGGATGACCTTCTCGGCGACGCTCCCGACGACGAGGCGGTCCAGCCCCGACCGGCCGTGCGTGCCCATCACGATCAGGTCGGCGTCGTGGTCGTCGGCGTACTGGCGGATGGCCGGGTCGGTGTCGCCCACGACGGCAGCCTCGACGACCTCGGGGACATCGTAGTCGTCCGCCGCCTCGACGACGGCGTCGAACGCGCGGCGGCGTTTCTCCTCGAGTTGCGGGTTCTGGCCCCGGTCCTCGACGTTCGGGGGGAGTTCGGGCCCGTCCAGCACGTACAGCGCGTGGATCGCGGCGTCGTATTTCGACGCGAGATCCGCGGCGTGGACGGCGGCGCGTTCCGAAGGCTGTCCTCCGCCGGTCGGGACGAGAATGGTATCGTAGGTCATAGTGGGTGCAACTGGGGCGCAAACCGGTCGAGAACGTCGCTTTCGAAGCCACGCTTCGAGAAGACCGTCACGAGGTCGCCCGCCCGGATGCGGGTCCGCCCGCTCGGGGAGATCACCTCGTCGCCGCGCTCGATGGCGACGACGAGGAGGTCGTCGTCGAGGTGGCCAGCTTCGTCGGCTTCCTGAAGCGTGGAGCCGACCAGCGAGGACGACTCCGCGACCGTGATCTCGAACACCTCCGCCTCGCCCTCGAGGTGGAGGACGTCCGTGACGGAGGGGCGCTGGACGGCGCGATACAGGTGTTCGGCGATGAGGTGCTCCGGATTCTCGATCGTGTTGGCGCCGATCCGCCGGAACAGGCTCTCGTGGTCCTCGTCGTGAACCACCGACACCCGGGAGGGAACCTCGCGCTCGGCGGCCAGCATCATCACCATGACGTTCGTCGCGTCGTCGTCGGTCGTGCTGATGACGGCGTCGGCCCGGTCGATGCCGGCGTCTTCCAGGGTTCCGACCTTCCTGGCGTCGGCGTTGACGACCAGGCAATCGTAGTTTCCGGCGATGGCCTCGGCAGTGCGTTCGTCGTCCTCGACGACCACGACCTCGTGTCCACTCTCGGTCGCAAGCCCGATCAACGGGGTGCCGACCGCGCCGCCACCGACGATGATGATGTACATGCGTATTCCTCACCCATCCGGAGTCGTCCGTCGTCCCTGTGCGATCCGACCGTCCTGCTCGACGGTCCCGAAGCCGGTCGATGGTCAGGTGCTACCCCGAGGTTTGACAGAGGTGATAATAAAACCAGGGCTTCTGAATTTTCGTCTCAAAAATTTATTTCTGGTATTTTTCCCTCTCCGAACCTCAGGAGGGTCGGCGGGATCGGCGACCGTCGACGTCGGATCCGGAAGGTCGTGGGTTGATATGATTCGTCGTTCTACGGGGCCCCATGGAGTATCGGTTCGACGAGATCGACAAGCGGATCCTCTATCACTTCGGCCGCGACGCCCGGAACACGCAGGCGACGGCCATCGCCGACGAAGTGGACGTCACGCCGGCCACGATCCGCAACCGGATCGAACGGTTGGAGGAGGCGGGGATCCTCCGTGGCTATCCGGCCGACATCGATTACGAGCGGATCGAGGGGCGGATGGCGTATCTCTTCACGTGTACGGTGCCGGTGCCGGAGCGAAAGCGACTGGCGCAGGCGGTGCTGGACGTCCCCGGCGTCGTCAACGTCCGGGAGTTGATGTCCGGGCAGTCGAACCTCCACGTCAGCGTCGTGGGCGAGGACACCAGCGACATCAGCCGGATCGCCCACGACATCTCCGAACTCGGGATCGAGATCGAGGCGGAACACGTCATCGA
>Ga0102925_1000714_pt1 | contig 18087 bp, 22 predicted proteins | sample SalPonR1_A_D1_MG_FD_78216 | JGI IMG/M metagenome (GOLD analysis project Ga0102925, IMG submission 78216) | Salt pond soil microbial communities from South San Francisco under conditions of wetland restoration - Salt Pond MetaG R1_A_D1_MG | ecosystem: Environmental > Aquatic > Marine > Intertidal...
GTCAGGTAACTGAACTCGTGCCGTTCAGCGTCGCAATTGCTTTTGTCATCAATGTGTTCCAATTGTTGCTGCAGATTGGAGACATCATTCCAGATGTCTTCAGCGGTTTCTTCGGGAAAGAGCTCCTTGAGCTCTTTAAGATTAAAGATTTTCACAATGATTTTGTAGCACTCATTGCGCAGCAAGAGATCCGCCCCAGCACCAGGATCCGGCAACGGTTTCTCACCTCGGCTCTCCAGCCGTGCGTTGATGATATCGTAAATTTCCATGAGGTCGACATGCCCCGCATTCTCTACAAGATACTTGAGAGCATGCTTTTTAGAACTTCGCTCTACGCGTTTCTCGCGCTCGGCACGGGTCGGGCAAGCCAAGATGACGTCTGAAATCGACATGCTGTCGGCGAGCAACGAAATCAACAGGTTCCGATCCTCAAAGCCCTTGCGACCGGTGCTGGTATTAAAGTCCTGCAGGTCTTCGCCGAGTTCTCGCATCCGCGATTCGAGTAGCCCGTATACGTCCCATACAGACCAGCCCGTCGTTCGTGCATCGAGCAGCTCTTCGATTTTCAGGACATCTGTTTTCTTACTTCTTCCCATGATTTCTGCCCTCACACATTCAGTAATAATCAATCTGTTCGCCGAAAATGGTCGTGCCTGGCTCGACCTCGTGCCAGTGTTTGTTGACGGGGAGCGTCTTGGAGCGCTGTTCAATCTCATCGAAGGAAACAGGATAGAAATCCCACACATCAAGACCGACGTTCACGCAATTGCGTGTTCCAAGCCAGTTGTCATGGACATGGCCAAACAAGCAGTAGGCCCCTCTCCTCGCATGGTTCCATGTGTGCATGGGATAATGAGAAAGCGTGTTGAACTGCCGCTGCGCTCCGTCCCGAACCTCGGCGATATGTGAAACACTTGTCCAGGGCAGCGATTGGATGATTTCGTCATCATGATTGCCGACAATCAGATGCTGTTCAGCCCCCGGTAGTCGATCAAACATCTCCCGAAGCCATTTTTTATCCAGCTTGCGTCTGCCCAAGGCAAAATCCCCGAGCAGCCATAATTGATCTGCCGGCCCGACCCGCTCATGAAGGTTTCTCAGGATGACTTCATCGGCTTCGTCTGCGTTCCGAAAAGGCCGATTGCAGAATTTCACAATGGCATCATGGCCAAAGTGAGGATCCGCGCAGTACCACTTCTTTTTGTGTAACTCGTTTCGTCGCATGTCGATTTCTCCTTAAAAACAAGGCGAGCGACAGCGTGAACGTTGGCTATTTTGGAATGTGACACAAGCAGACGAACACCAGTCGCCCGCAGTTAACTGGGGGCGATTAGCTGGTTGTTGGTATCGTCGTCAGATGTGCCATTACGACACACCTACATCAGAACTGCGCGGATTTCCAGTACTGCACCGGTGGGAAATCGCTGCTATTGGCCTTCCCCAATCAACCGCTGCATCCACCTGACGCCTGGAGCTCCTCGGTCAGGCGCTTGCTCCAGAATAGGATGCCCTTGTAGAAAGTGATCGTTTCCCTGGGGTGAGAGTTCCAAGTGCTTAATGCTGCGCGGTTCGCCAATGTCGGCTGTTCATAATCGAAAATTTCTTTAGTATTGGTGTTGACACATAGCGAGCATGGCAGTTGGGACTTCGCGTTTGGACGGTAGAAAACTGAACGGGTCTTGGAAGGTGCATGCTTGGACACGCACTTCCATGACCACAGGAGAAACAACAGATGCTTTAGGACCAACTCCGGTTGGTTACATTGCATACCATGCGAATGGACGGATGATGGCCACAGTGTTTAGGCGCGACCGGCCTTCCTCCAGCGAGGCCAGATGGACGGTGGCGGAAAAAGCCAGCCTGTTCGACGACATGTTGGCGTATGTGGCGTCCTATACCCTCGAAGAAGACCGCGTTATCCACCATGTTGATGGGTCTTGGAACCCGAACTGGCACGGTGATCTCACCCGTCCATTCCGGCTCGAAGGTGATCGGTTGGTAATCAGTGGCGCTCCGGGTATCGACCCAGAAACTGACGAAGAGGTCGTCTACCGCATGGAGTTTACAAAAGTCTAAGTGCTTGGTTGCAGGCCGAACAGAATGATCCAATGAGCGGCGGTATCGGCCTATCCAGACATTCATTCGACTGAAACCTACAGCACAAAGGTCCGCACATCAGACGCTCAACCTACCCTGCGTGAAGCTCCGCTCTGACCAGCCACCAGCCCTGCCGTCTCACGACATGACCGTTTTGGGCTGGTTGCCGTCATCTGACAGCTTCCGCCAGGAAAGCTGATCGGGCCGGTCTGTTTCTACGGCAGCTATGCGCAGGGAGCGGGCTTTGCAAAATTGGGACCTTGTCACCAAAGCCGACCTTCGTGGACAGCGCAGCGAATGATGGGTTGAGCCCTTACTTACCTTGGAATGGCAAGGGTCCGAACCTGGTCGGTTGCTCTATTTGCTCAGAATGAATAGCTTCCAGCCAAATTTACGGAGTGCATCCATTGGCACATAAGAACAAAGTCATGCGGTCGATAAACCTAGATGGCGAATACAACTGTGTAGACATTTTCTTGCGCCCTGATGGAACTTACGGATTTGACGAGTTTCGTCGTGATCCAGAGGATTCAAGCGGATGGTATAGCATAGGTCACTTTGGTGATCAGGTCTTCGCGGATGCCGACGCAGCACTAACCAAAGCGAAAAACTCCGTTCATTGGCTTTCTGACCACCTGTAGCTTTGTCCGAATCTTCCCAGTTCGCGACCCGCGCAGCGAACGGTAGCTATGGCAAATTAGTCTCTGGGGCCGTAAGCCTCGCTTCGAGATTGGCTGCTGCCATCTGGGGCGCGCGAGGGAGTAGATTTGGCCGGACCTCCCTGCTGCAGCGCCGCAAGGCGAGCCCAACCGACAACGCTTGTTCTTCGGAAACTCTTCTATAAGGTAAGACTAGCTGACCTTTACTTACGGTGGTATTTATGGATGGACGAGCGTTTGCGATGACGTGGGAGCAGGGATGGAATAGCCATGATCTCGAGGTCATCATCAGTCACTATCGCGATGACATCGTGTTTCGCTCCAAGAAGGCAATTCCACTCATTGGCAAGGGCGAGATACAAGGAAAACAAAAACTTAGGGACTACTGGGGAGCAGCTCTGAAGCGTCAGCCTGACCTCAAGTTTCACGTCCAAGACGTATTTGAAGGTCACAACATGCTTGTTATCTCGTACTTGAACCACCACGGCGTTATGGCCGCCGAAACTCTCTACTTCGATGCCGAGGGGCAAGTTTACCAAGCCGCAGCATGCCATAGAACGGATGGAGACTACCACAGCCCGTTTTCCGTCGATTCATCGCGCCATCGATAATAGGTATGCTGCGTCACGCCAATCTGGCGCACGGCATCGACAATCGAGCTGCCTTGCCCTTGCAACACTTCAACCTGCCGCAGCTTCAGCGCGATCTCTTCTGGTTTGTCTCTCATTCCAGCCATCTCTGGTCCTCCTGAAATGGAATAATACTATCCCAGTTTCGCTCACAGAATCTGTTGATAAGTTTGGGGATAAACCGCGCTCGAAAAAAGGTAGCCACTGTTTTAGAATGAATTTTTTGGCGCGCACATTATTTGGGCACCTACGGGTAACCCACTGAAAATATTGTATTGAATTAGTGGGATGTGACACGCCCTGCACCCCCGCGTCCACCGGACCTTTCAAAAAAGCAAGTGTGTAAGGCCTTGCTGATAAGGATAATTCTGATTCCGTGGCATTCCTGCACGTCGATTAATCTTACCCACGGAATGTGACGGATATGCGAGACGCCTGCAGACCCGTCGCGGGCACCTGCTCGGGCATCACCAGCTTTGACGCGATCAGACCCTCGATCTGCCGGTCGATAATGTGACGGCACAGGGGGTGGCGTTCGTGGATTCACTCGGCGAGGCTGGCTCCGCCTTTGACTTCTGAATTCGCGCCTTCCCGCGGTCGGCCCGTATCTGGACTAGCCCCTTCTAGCATCGGCGCAACTTGAACCAATTTTTCTGTCAGATGTTCCTGAGGCTTATATGGGCTCAATCAGGCGTAAGTATCACGTCCGAAAGTGCCCGTGGTTTACCAAAAAAAGGGGGTCAGAAATCCAACGATCTTTACCGTAATTAGAAATCTTTCTTCTCTTCTTGCCGTTCAGGCAAATGGGACCTTGCGTCGAGGGCGGCAGGGGTGAGGTGAGAGAACCGGCCCTGCAAACGGATATCCGAAGTCCTCCACGTATCTCTGTGTTCTCTTACTCGCATGAACGAGGTCCCTCAGCGATGGAACGTATAAAAGATCCTTATCAGAATCCATCTGAGCGTCTGTTCGGCACCCATTTTGGCTCTTATGTGTGATGGTCCCTCTGGCATAAGGAAAGCTTCTGTCTGGCCGTTTCCAGAGCTTCTGGATATCCTAAAGACTATCAGGCCAAGGTGCAGGTGGGGATCTGTATCCGCCGGTGATGACAGGGATTTATGGTAACAGGACATAGGATGCCTGACTTATAGGATCAGAACGGGCAACCGGTGACAGCCAGTTTCTCCATTGGAGAACCAAAAGTGGCATTTGAGTTCGGGTAATCTTCAGCCTGTTTCTGTGTGGGCTTTCTGAACTCGATCACGTCAGGACCGCTGTCGTTTGCTGCCATCAAGCCCCAAACATCCATTCTGTTGGCTTTTTTGGTCTTGGCTAGGATTGGGCTCTTAATCTTGCGAACGGGCTTCTGGAGAGCATTTCGCGGCTTTTTAGGTCCTGTTTTGGCTTCCTCTTCGAACTCAGGTTCTTGGATCTCTTCGATCACGGGTGTTGGCATCGAAATGTAGCGACGTACTGTATTCAGGGCTTTTCCGGTTTCTCGGACGATTTGTTTTTTGCCCATGCCCTCTTCGTACATCTTTTGGATTTTCAGGATCAGCTCATTCTTCCGCCGCTGTTCAGGCGTTTCCGGACGGGATTCATTGTATTTTTTCTGGGATTCTAAATAGTTTTCCCTACGACGCGTTTCGTTAATGACAGCGCGCAGATCATATGCCTGCATTTCCTCAAGGTTCACGTTCAGAAATTCTGCAAGATTATCTGAATTGTACCAGTATCTCGGATCCACCAGCTTTCCGTTCAGATGTCTCTTTTTCCCTTTTTCGGCTTCCTTTGCGCGATCTAGAACTGAGCTGATAGAGTTCTTCGTCTCTTCCAGGGTCCAATTATGATCACATAATTTACGTGCGAGTTGGTGCGTCCGATGTTCAAGTGCAGCTGGAGGTGCCAGAAACGCTAGGAGTGATCCTATGACGTAGATATACGAGTTCCTAAATCCTTTAGGTATTTTGTTGTCGTGACGACCTTCTATGATCTTGAAGATGTCTGAAAGGCGATACTGTGCTTGTGTTCCGTATCCAAAATCATGGAGGCTTTTGTGGCAACATTGCTGGTGCTCTCGGACTGATTGAAGGTTGATGACGTTGTTGGGTGCTTCGAATGCCTCGTTGATCCGCTGAGGTGCTTTTGGATCGTGTGAAACCTCGACCTCGACAACCTTGGGCACCTTCGTCTTCTTCTCGCCGCGCTTTCGCTCTTCGTTTCCTTCATGGTCGATCTTGTCGAAGTTCTCTTCGATGCCATACCGAACTTTCATCTCAAGCTCAAAGAAGGTCCCGCGATCTGCACCTGGCTGCATCAGGTGCGGTGCGAGATGGACGATGCGGACAGTTTTATTGTTTCTTTGTGATTTGGAACCTACCAGTCGCATCAATCTCACGACATTATTGCCCCGGGGGTCCGCTCCTAGAGGAGCAAATACGCTCCATAGTTGTCTGACAATGGACATCCAACGATCACAGTTGATTTCCCGTTGTGACCTTGTGTCATCAGTCTTCACAAACCGTTTCGAGAATATCAGAGGCTCGAAAATCCAGTAAAGCTGAAGGCCGCCGCCGGAATGAATGATCATGTCAGGGCAGGGTATATTGAACTCGTTGCAGAGCCTGAAGATGGTCGAAACCATCTCTTCTGGAGACGAGTTTGCGTATTCGTCCGTTTTATGAAAATCGACATCGAGCATCACCGCTGGCACCCCCGATATACGTACTTTCACGCGGCGGCCGTTACACGGGGGAAACATTGCTGCTGAAAGATAGACTTCGTAATCCTGCCTTTCGAGCATTTTCAAAGCTGTTTCTTTCACACTCGACAGACTATGAAGAGCGTACTCGCTGTCGCGCCCTTCGGACTGATCATGTAGGCATATTCGAAAGGGCGCGTTTTCAGTATTTCCATACAGCGCGAAAAGTTGCGTTCTGGGATCCTCAAAATCAACACACTCAGGGTCGTAAGAAAGTTTAAACGACGGCCGTTCTGGACCTACTTTCCTCGCGGTATTTGAAATGGCTTTCAACATCGCCGATAATGCCCTTAATCAATAAGGGTCAGCGAGGTGCGTCTAAGTATCTATTTGATCATACGGCGCTCTTTAATCTGTGAGACACGTTTACCCGTGATGGTCTATTAAATCAGGGTCACGAAGATGCACCCCCTGCCCTTGTAGTTTATCAATGATAATGAACCTGCCAGAGAGCGATTAATCTCAAGTAAAGAAACCGATCACTTTATTTTAAATATCTGATTTTGTACATTTTTTTTCGACTTAAATCATTCAGCGAGCGCGCCCCGGAGCAGCACCTCGACCACCCACCGTCCAAGAATAAGACCGTTGGGGTCGACCACCCAGGTGGTAAACGGAATACCGCCCTAGCGAACATGATCCATGGAAAAGGTCACAACCTCTTCCGTGAGCTCTTGGTAACGACGCGCAGTTCCGGCGCACATCAGTTCTGCTGCTGAGGTTTTGCGCTGGCGGCGAGCTTGAGCCAGATGACGCCGCTGATGATCACTGCAAGCAATGTTCCCTGAACAATAGTCAGCGTCTTGCCGAGAAGAATACTGCCGAACAGGGTCGCGCCAACAGAGCCGATACCTGCCCAAATGGCATAGCCGATAACGCACTCGTATACGACATGTCTCGGGCCTCTCGTTTTTCGGTTCTTTTTGCTCTTCACATGGGATTAAAGCTATCGGACGTTGGTCGGCCATGCAGTCCACAAATGACAGACCTACTTGCGCAAGTCCGTGCAGGTTCGTTGTGCAAGCTCAACGGCTTGAGAAAACAAAGCCATCTCGACATCTAGCAAACTGACCCTACCAGACATCTCATTGACCACGCGTTTCAATAGGAGCGTATAAAACTTATAGCTTTGGTTTCCAGGAACACGCAACCAGCCATAATCCCTAATCAAGTTGCGTCCACTAAATTCAGGCCGCTGTGAAAAGCCACGCTTTTTAGTTGTATCACCAGTCACTTTGTTTTGCCCCGGTATGTAACGAAATACCGCTCCAGTTTTTACACCTCCCAGAATTTGGATGGCGTGTAAAGCGACGACAACGCGCGCATCAAGAACAGCGTATTCCTTTGGATTTATGATAGATAGGATCTTTGAATAGCTTGAAACGCCCTGAAACGGGGTTTGCATACAGGAAGACTCCAATTGTGCTACGTGTGCTCGGATCGTGCTCGCGTTTCGGTGCCTTACCTGCCCCCAAGTACACACGATCCATTCTGCAAGCTCTAAATGGTTTTCTGGGTCGTTCAGCCACCTATCGTGCAATTTCCATTTCAGCGACTGCGTTTTCTGGAATATTGTATTCCCATCCAGCTTGCCAACCAAAGTCTCTGCATCCTTCGGCAACGGCCATTGATAGCTATTTTTGGCGGCCTCAACTCCAAGTCCCTCGTATTCTGCCTGCCCTAGGCAGAAAGCTGATACTGAGGCCATCAAACCATCACACTGAGAAATGAATTGCTCAATCTTTTCACTTTCGTGCGACACTGAAATTTCCCACTTTTATGCGCATTCCGGCTTTTTATCCCAGTTCATGGGCAATCAATAGATGATACGTTAAGATCGACTCAGATCACAGTTAACCCATGTTTTTATGGTCTTGGAGCAAACGATGCAAACAGTCGGAAACCTGTTCCGTGGAGAACCTAAGCAATGGGGATTGAGAGGTGATAAATATCTTTGGCGCGAATTGAAGGAGAAGTTTGCCGGAATTGAACTGCCTAAAAATCAAAGTGCGCTTCAACGACTGCTTGAGACGGCGTTCTGGGAAGCTACAGGACAATGCCTGGCGTTCTGTGATGAAACTTATATTGAGCGCTTCGCTTATGGTGGGATGTCCAGTGGAGGCATCAGCGGAGATTTTTGGCGCAGTCGTGGATTCCCAATAATATTTGAGCGATTTCAAAATACTAGCAAAAGGCAATAAAGTTTCAGGCTATGTATATAAGTGGGAGAGGAAAAATCGCTGGAACAATTGACATTGAAAAACATCAGAAAATCAAAGAGCGGTTTGGATGGTCCGGTAGTTGGGCAATCTGGGCCCCACGGCGAACAGCAAAGCCGAAGGACGGAATATCTGACCTTTCAGTTCTTGATCCAACAAAGAACGCTAATTTACTCGATACCCTGCATGCAAACTACATCGCTGTCGGCTTGAACATCTCAAGAGCTATCTCAGGCCCGGCGTTTTCCAATTTTCATGGCAGAAATCCGCGCGCAACAGAGTACAAGATCCGCCACGCTTTCGAGGGAACGCCCCTCTGGGGAGCATCTGCGCTGCTAAGCCATCCTGCATGGCATGCACCACTGATTTGAGGACGACATGATAAATACTTCGAAGAGCGCCGTGATAGTGTCCCTTGCCTTGATGGTATCACTTACAGCCCCAGCATCGGCAGACGACCGGCAGACTTACACATGCTCTACTATGAGCTTGCTCAATGCTGGTAACGATCAGGACTTCATTGAAGCAAATTTGGAGAAAAGATTTCTTATTCAGGTAGGAGACGAAGAGATACATGTGCTGGTGTCATCGCCCCGCTTCAATGATCATAATAAGATCTATCGAGTGTTTCACACTTCTGGTGGCAAGATTTATGGAATCGAGAGAAGCTCTGTTAACGTTGGTGTACTCGCGCTCAGTGAGATGTATTTTAGGGGTGCATATCAAGCGAAAATAACAGTTCAAACCCCTCTTCATGGCACTGTCTGGAAGCTCTCCTTGGACCTGTCACGGAATTGTTCCGCTCCTTTGACTTGGTATTTTGCCACAAAGGAGAGACATCATGGCATCGAACCAAACCCGGGAATTCCGTGCAGAGGCAGTGCGGGTAGCTTTGACCAGCGGGCTACCGCGTAAACAGGTGGCAGCGGATTTTGGCGTCGGCTTCTCGACGCTGAGCCGTTGGATCCAGCAAGATCGGCGCAATCCTGAGAAGCCAACCGCCCAGTCCGATCTCGAGCGCGAGATCGCGGAGCTGCGGAAAGAGAACCGTATGCTGCGGGAGGAGAGGGAGGTGTTAAAAAAGGCCACCCAGTTCTTTGCGGAGCGAAGCAAATGAGGTTCGCTTTCATCGCAAAGAACGCTGACATGCTTCCTGTTGAGCGGCTGTGTCAGATCATGGATGTCAGCCCAAGAGGATATCGCGCCTATCGAAATCGTCCGCTGAGCCAGAGCCAGCGAAAGGACATGGTGCTCCTCGCGCACATTCGTGAACAGTTCGCCCTGTCTCTCGGCAGCTATGGCCGGCCACGCATGACCGAGGAATTGAAAGAGTTGGGCCTGCCAGTCGGCCACCGCTGCGTCGGACGCTTGATGCGTGACAACGGTATTGCGGTTAGAAGGAACAGGACGTTCAAGGGTAAGGAGGATCAGGAAACGATCCGGGGGATCGTTTCCCTGACGTCCGGACCGCAACCACAGCTTCAACATCGCACCGAACTTGCTGAACCGGGACTTCTCGGCAGCCCGCCCGAACCGGAAATGGGCGGGTGACATCAGCTATGTCTGGGCCCAAGAGGGCTGGCTATATCTGGCGCTTGCCATTGTCGCTCGGACCATGTATGGATGGCGCCCGCGGGGCAAGGGCGAAACGGTCAAGTCTGGCATTTGGTCGGGTGCGGCCATGTATACGGCGTCTGCGATGCAGCGATGCTGCGCGCCTTGATGAATTCCGCGGTCGTTTTGGTCCCAATCAATGGCACGTGCTTTCAAGCGCTCCGGTCCGAACAGGGTGTCCGCTACGATATTTCCGTCCTTTGCCATCATCTCACGATGCACTTGCCTTTCATTCAGGGTTTGCGACCCCGATTTCGTTCAGCGGGCGTAGTTTGCCTGGTATTCAGTTCCGTGTTTCAAAAGGGCATAGATCCTGCGGGCCATGCGGTTGGCCAAGGCGATCGCGGCCTGCTTTGGCTTGGTCCGCTGGATGATCTTCCACAGCCAGTCGTCGCCTGGTTCACCGCGACGCCGTGCGCTGACCTGCGCCATGGCCCCAAGGTAGAGCAAGCGGCGTAGATACTTGTTTCCCATCTTGGAAATCCGACCCAAACGTTCCTTTCCACCGGTCGAGTGCGGTTTCGGCGTAAGCCCCAACCATGCGGAGAGATCGCGCGCGGATTTGAAATCTGCGATGTCGGGCAGCGTTGCGACGAATGCGCTGGCCGTAATGGGGCCAACACCGGGGATCGTCTGTAGGCGCTGCGCGGCCTCATTTGAGGTCACATCCGCACGAATGTCTGTGGTCAGTTCGGCGATCTTCTTTTGCGTGTCGATCAGCTGATCGGCCAGCAAGTTCAGCGCCTTGCGCGCTGCTGTCGGCAATTTTGCACTGTCGCATGCTTCGATCACCCGGCCGACGTTTTGGATGCCCTTTGGGATGACGATCCCGAATTCACCAAGATGGGCACGGATCGCGTTCACGATCTGGGTCTGTTGGCGGACGAGAAATTCGCGGGTCTTGTGGGTGACCAGCTGGCCTTGGGTTTCCTCAGATTTCACCGGGACAAACCGCATGGATGGGCGGGAAACGGCTTCACAGATAGCTTCGGCATCAGCCGCATCGGTTTTCCCGCGTTTGACGTAGCCCTTGACGTAGGACGGCTGCATCAGCCGAACATCATGCCCGAATTTGCCAAGTTCCCGCGCCCAATAATGCGCGCTGGCGCAAGCTTCCAAGCCGATCAGGCTACCGGGCTGTTTCTGAAAGAACTCCAGCATCTGGCTGCGCCGCAGCTGTCGCCGAAGAACCGACTTCCCATTGTGATCGACACCGTGCAGCTGAAAAACAGATTTGGCCAAATCGACCTCGATTGTGATAGCTTCGTTCATGGATGGCTCCCGTCTATTGGTGGTTTTTTACAGCACCCAATATGGCACATTGCGATGCCGGAAGCGGGCGCCATCCATCCCATCAATGGCGGACAACGGCTCGCTCCTCGATCTGCATTCCCGACGGGTGATCGGCTGGGCCGTCAGCAATCGCATGAAGCGTGACCTTGCGATCCGGGCGTTGAACATGGCTATTGCGTTGCGGCGACCATCGAAGGGCTGCATCCATCACACGGACCGCGGCAGCCAATACTGTTCCCACGACTATCAGAAAATCCTGCGCCAGCATGGCTTCAAGGTATCAATGAGCGGAACCGGCAACTGCTACGACAACGCAGCGGTAGAAACCTTCTTTAAGACGATCAAGGCTGAGTTGCTGTGGCAACGCTCCTGGCGCACACGTCGCGACGCTGAGATCGCCATCTTTGAATACATCAATGGCTTCTACAATCCGCGACGCAGGCATTCAGCACTCGGCTGGAAAAGCCCCTTGGCCTTCGAAGCAAAGGCTGCATAAGTGAGCAATCGGAGCGGCACGAAAGCGTGACAGGTCCAGTCATTAGAAGTATGAAACTCATCTCGGAGCAGGATACTCACTTAACTCTGGCGACATGTCTTCAACAGCGAATAGCAAGGCGTGCTCGTTGACGTCATGGGGAATGGGATATGACATTTGTATTTTGAATCGCTCGCCTTCTGCTTTGAGTATGCCGATGACCACAGCCGCTTCATCGACGTGATCGACCATGAGCACTCGCTGAATTTCGACCTCTCTGCCATCTTCGTGGCAAACCAATTGAGCGATTTCTGTCTGCATTAATCCGCTGAAAAAGCTACTTGAAAAATGACGTAACCCTTCTTCAGAATTGATGAACTTCAGAAAATCTATTTTTTCCTTTGTTATACGTTTCATAGAAACCTCCCATTAATCACTCTCACGTGTGAAGTGTTCGAGGCTATGAATGAATCAAGAATGCGCTGGCCCCTTTTCGACCGGATACCTCGGCCTGACTGACGAGGGCGGTTCAAGGCTAGCCTTAAGCAGCTGCTTACGTCCGAGAGAGCAACCACTAGCGATGGCGGTCGCCGTCGGAGCTAGTCCGCAACTGAAAAGCCAAAAAGCGTGGTCGATAATGCAAGTACCGGACTGATACAAAATCATTACCAAGGAAGTACAAAACAATTACGCGCCAATTACAAAACAATTACCCGGCACGTACAAAACCATTACTTGGCAAGTACAAAACAATTACACGATTATCCGCCCCTGCTTCGATAAGACCTCGAAAACCTCTGGCGCGCGATAGCTACCAAAGCATTTTTTACGGCCCCCAGAAGCATGTCACGCACGTCAGAGCCACTGATCCCGGCATTGGCGACAGCACGCCAGGCGATCACCTCGCGATCATGGGTATTGAGCAAGAACGCCGCGCGGATTACGTCACCGTTCGAGCAGGTGAAATCCAGTCCATCTGAGCACCAGCGAAAGCTAGACCGCATCATGATCACCTTGCCATCATGAGTGTGCTCAGGCCGTTCGAAGCCAGATCGATCCAGCAGCAGGCTGTTGGCCTCCATAATGCGATAGACCCACTTATGATTTACCGGGGCAAGGCCTTCTGCCTTGGGTCAACGCCACGTGAGGCGTAAATCGCACCACACGAGCCGGAGAACAGGGCCTCCGTCGATAGAGGTTTGTCAATCGACTCTCCAGCTATCGCCGCGAGTCTCCCCTTCTGGTTGGCAATACCATCGTCCTGTCTGATCCTGCCAAACGTAGCATTCGCGCCCATCATCGAGCAGGATCACCGCGCCGACAAAGTAGGGCCACGTTTTCGTGGATTGGCGACGTTCCCGCCCACGCTCGCGGCTGCGGCTCCGTCCCCGCTTTCGCACTTGTTGAACGTAAGCGGCAGGCGGCTCGTTCAGCGCGACGACGATTCCTTCAAACATTATCGGCGGTCTCCTGGTTTTGTTCGATCTGGATGAGTTCACAGTTCAGCACCGCAGTGATCCGATGATAACCCTAGGTTGGGTGCTCCACCACCAGGCGCTCGATGCGTGGCAGGACCGCCGCGCCCTCGCTCGAGCGTCCTGCCACGATCAGGTATTAGAACTGGCACCCGCTACCCACGGCGCGCCAATCCGGGACGCCCTCGTGACTGGAGAGCTGCTCTCGTGCAATGCTTTGATCTTCGCTTGCCTCTTGCCATCGCAACCTCCTTCAGAGGGATGTTGCGACAACCGGCCGAGTCCGCCCGGTGCCCCGGATTGGTTTGAAATCCCTCCTAATGCCAACGATACAGCAGATTGGGGGCCACACCATTTCAACGCGCAACGAAAGAAATGCTCTCGCCGTCATAAAGTGTCTCTTCCACGATCCGCAGCTTATCCGCTGCGGACCAGTGCCGACGACGACCACTATCGGTGAAGATTTCTATCTCAGACATAAGCGTGGGCTTAAGCCTCCTGGCTTAGGCCAAGGCGTTCGGTCGAAATGGGGGCCAGTTATAACGCCAATTACAAAACAATTACATGGCACGTACAAAACAAGTACATGGCAATTAAAAAACAATTACAATCATGTAAAAATACGCAGGATCGGCGGCAGAACCACCGCGTTGGGCGGCCATCAAAGACCACAGCGAAGCGATTTCACGAAGACTTCGAGCATCAGGCGTAGCGCCAGGACATGAGTAGTCGCGGCAAACAGAATTTTGAGCGAGGACGCCATGATAGTTTCTAGAAAACTGAGGATGCTCACCCGCGTCAGGATAGAGCTAGCGTCAAGGTTGACCCATACTGCTTCACCGTCCATCCGCCTGAGGAAGAAGATTGTATGAAGCGCCAATAAACCCGCTTCATACAATCCTGTCGGTCAGGTCAGACACTGATTTACGCAGCGAGGCTATCATACCAGCCAGGAACCTCATCGAGTGCATTATGGTGCATATAATGCGTGAAAAGTTGGGCAAAAGTGAAGCCAATCTCTTTTGATACTACACTCAGAATCCATCGACGCTGGAACTCAACATAGAGAGTAGCGACCTCTATATCGTAATTGAGCTCTAGGTTGACTGGCTCTTTCTGTTTGGCCCTCTCCTTCAAAAGGTTCAAATTGTGGAGAGCAATCCCCAAGACCAGAAGGTGATCGGACGCCAAAGTGTCAGCAACCAAGTCACTTGGAATGTCATGTTCTCTAGACGCTTCCAAGATTTCCGTTGCATTCTCAATTTGGTTCAAATCGATCTCCGTCAGGTCAATGTCAATTTCATCTTTTGAAAACCGGATCAGTTCAGCGTGGTTTGCGATTTCGAAGTTTTGCATTTTTTCTCCTGTTGTTAATACAAATCACAACATGTCATCAGAATGACTTGATGAAGTGATGACCCCTTATCGGGAAAAAAGGTTAAAGGAATCTAAAGAAATTTGTCGTTTCCAAAATCTACAGAAGATTTTTTTCACGGAAGCCTTTTTCAGCCGCGGATCAGCGCCGACGACGACTGCCATCAGTGATGATTTTTATCTCAGAAACAAGCACATGCTTAAGGCTATCCTTAAGTCTCCTGGCTCAAGCCAACGTGTCCAGTCGAGATGGGGGCCAGTACACACTTCAATTACATAACAATTACGCGGCACGTACAAAACAAGTACACATACGCAGGATCGGCTGCCGAACTTGCGTAAAATCTCTAAAGGCAGGTGATAGGATAACGTTCAGATCAATTTTTGATAGATGCGCATTATACTCAGGATAGATATGTACAACGGTGCGAACCGGCACGTGTGTGTTAACATCCCGAAAGGTGGATAATTTGCGAATGCCCGAAAATGCCCGAAATAGTTTGGTGCAACCCACCTTTCCGTAGAGTGTTCCCTGCCTAAGAAGGAGGGGCGGAGGTCGCCATGATTGGCTTCAATGTCTTGCCCGATGACGCGTCGGCTCTTGATCTGTGCCCCTTGCTGAGGGTGGCGCGGATGACTCTGCAATACGCTGTTGAGCATGGTGGTATCGACTTGACCCAAACTAAGGCCTTCAAGCGCACATTTGTGCACTGGGCGGCTGCACACGTGGATTGGCCCGGCATGGGATATGAAGAGCTGTTTCGCTACAACAAGGTCTTGAATGAGTACGAATTTCCACCGCTGGAGATGACGCACTTTCTGCTCACGAAACTCAAGCTGGGGCGGCATTACAAAGGCACCTTCAAGGCCACCAAGAGAGGCGCGGAGTTGGCAGAAAAGCGTGGGCAATTGTTTGACGAAGTGATCCCGTTTTTCCTGCTCAGTATCGACCACGCAAGTTACAGTCGATTTCAAGAAGCGCCCATTGGCAATTGGGATACATGGCTCAATGTAATTAACGTGGAAGCAGATCACGGTGCCAACGAAAAGCACCTGTTTCGTACATTTCATGGATACGATGCATTATGGGCCTCGGGTAACTGGCGGGAGGCGGCAGCATTTTCATCCTGCGTGCTCAAACCCTTGGAATGGGCTGGCTTTCTGGATCACGTGGAAATCAAGGGCGAAGATGGCGGCAAAGAGCGTCACTACATCAAAACGGATCTTTGGCGTCCAGCATTGTCACTGGAAACTGACATGATGCTAAAACCCATTCAGAGGCATTAATTAGCCCTGCATCCGCAGAATAAGAACCACCGCAGATCCAACACCAGGATATTTCATAGTCCCGGCGAGCTCTAGAGCGTCCTATGGTTTTGACACAATCGCACTCTGGCTTTTGCGTGGGGCTGATAGTTGTCACGGACGACTTGTGAAGTTCGAATACTGACATGACCGAACTTCTTGGCGATTGACGATGATGAATGCCCGTAATGTGCTTGGGTCTTTTGAGACCTTTGCCCCAATGCCCGTGCGAAGAGCTCCGGATTTTCGGCAAAAGCTTTCAGATCAGATGCAAATTGGTGTCGCCAAGCGTACGGAGTGACGACCTCATCCAGCCGAGGATAGAGCTTCTCTGCATGGTATGAGACCCAAGCGCCGATATTGTGTGCCTGTTTATTGATAACCTCTTCTGGCAGCTCATCCTCTTCCCCTGCCGCGAGGAATGCTTCATCAATCCTGCGAGGATAAATCGTCGCCACGTGCATGAGGGGACCACTGGTCAATTCCTGAATCGCCACCTTTTCCGCATCCGATAGAGAAGGATCTCGACTGAGATCAGTATCTACGGCGTCCCCGTTGTCGAGAATATGACTAGCTAGAAAGGCTGCTTCAGGGGCATCTGATACAACTCTGACGATCCGCCAGTCGTGCCCGCGTTCTTGGTTTGATCGGTGTGCTTGGTTGGCATAGACCTCGGCTTTGAAAAGCTTTTCAGCGGCATTCATTTTGCCAAAAATCGCAATCTCCTCTTCGTCTGCCAAAACTGTGCATTTTGACCCAAGAATTCTGAAAACAAAGCAATAGACTGGCTTCTCGGTCACTCCGAGTACCCGAGTATCTTCGAGATATATCCTTATGCCCTTGGAGAATTCAGATGGCCGACAGCCGGTAAATGTAAAGATCGCCGCCTGTCTCTTCTTATCGTCTTTACCGCTTTCAGGCGTGCTTTCGAGATAGTGGAAGAAACGCTCTCGCCAGTCCATCCCATCTCCGCGGGATTTGTCTAAGCGGTTGAGACGAGCGATCAACTGACGTTTTCCAAAGCCCCTCCTGCGTGTCACAGCATTCCGGAAACCATTAAGAGACCATTCAGTTTCGGGTTCAAATCCATCGGCGATATCAAAAACTGTGAGCCCCCTATTCTCGATCTGCAGTTCCCGAAGGTTCGGCTCCTTTGCTCCTTTCAACGTGAGCATATGCTCGCTTCGCTCTTTCAGAAGCGGCGGGAATGCAGTCAGAAATGCTGCAGATGAAAGGACCTCCTCAAACACGTGAGGCCTTTGCCGAAGGTTCATAGCTTTTTGTTTCAAGTCGCTCTTAGCTGTCTCATTAATTTGCACGGCAACTGAATTATCGACATTGAAAGCACGGTACAGGATGCGGATCCTACGGTCAGTTTCCGCAGCCATTGCTTGCTTGTCCCCGTCCAGGTCCTGGACGAAGCTGTCATCCCAAAATTGAATAACACTGGCCTCTCCGTGTTCAATTAGAAGGGCTAAGGCATGGGATTGAAGTGCCGCTTTGTATTTATAGAAAGAGGTCTTCTTTCGGCTGCTGAAATCGAATTTCATGAACCCATAAAATGGATTGCCTTGGCTTTGTTTTTTGTTGGGATCCAATCCACGTAAGGTGTTCAGTGCACTCTTGTATTGGTGCATCGTGCCTTGCCGAGAGCGGCAGGAAGCAGGAGAGACGATTTCTGCAAGGCGCGCCGTTTGATATGCATGCAATATCGCTTCTGGTTGGATACGAATTTTGCCGCGATACGAGATCTGTATCATTATCGGCTTTAAAGTTTTCAATATCGGTTCAAGAAACGAAGCTTTCCTAAATTCGCCAGAATAAGTAGATCTTGAATTACTTACATTCGTATTTTTACTTGTATCACCATTATCACTCTGCACTGCACACCCATTATATTTTATCAGAAAATTTTTTACCTATTAATTACATGTTCAGAACATTGCCCAAAGCAACCCTGCTAGGGAAAACGATTATCTGCAAATGACGTTGGTAACAGAAATGTAAAATTCACTTAAGAATTCATCTGATTTTCAAGCTCAGAAATTCGTTCTTCGACGGCCAATATTATTTCATCCCGCATACTCGTATCAACCAAGGTGCATGCTGCTTTGAAGCGCATATGCAGCCTTTTGGGCATATCTATCGTGAACCGCGCGACAGGCTCCTGAGAAGCCAGCTTCCTA
>Ga0102925_1000720_pt1 | contig 18051 bp, 20 predicted proteins | sample SalPonR1_A_D1_MG_FD_78216 | JGI IMG/M metagenome (GOLD analysis project Ga0102925, IMG submission 78216) | Salt pond soil microbial communities from South San Francisco under conditions of wetland restoration - Salt Pond MetaG R1_A_D1_MG | ecosystem: Environmental > Aquatic > Marine > Intertidal...
AGCACTAGTTTAGAAGATCTTGATAAAATAGAAATGGAAGAAGACAATACACCTTATTATGAAATGGAAATAGAACAACAGCAACAAGATTCCTTTCAAAGTGAAGAAGAACAAAACAAACAAAAATTATTAAATAAAGCTCCTGATCTTCAAAACAGTAGAACAAAATATTTATCCAACAAAGCTAATTTTAACATTGCAAAAAAACATGAAGCTTCTAAAATAGAAAATTTTTCATTACAAAAATTATTTTCAGTAATTTCAGAATCATTAGTTGGTATTATGAATGATCTTTTAACAGCTAACTGGCAAGAAGAAAGCGTGATTGATATTTTTACAAAAGAAGAAAGGCTGTTTTCATTGGGTGTAGTTTTTGTTATTTCAACGTTGTTTTTTATATTTTTTAAAAATAGATCTTAAATCAAATTAATTTTCTATATATTATGTAATGGTGCAAGTTAATGTATCCGATATAATAGATATAAATGATAAGGATTCAATATTTTTATATTTAACGATATCTATTGTTGTTTTGTTTTTTTTTACAAATGTTATTAAAATTCAATTGGGGCATATTCTAGCTTTAATAATAAGTATTATGATTCTTATTTTCATGATTACAAATAAAAAAACAAACGTTTTAGATGATAACAAGGAAATAGAATTTAAATTAAATTCTTTATTAGATAATGAAATCCCTCCTGATTTTTTTTATACAGATATAGATATGATTAATCTGTTTTTCAATATAAAACAAGATATGGCTAAATATAATTACGATGTTTATAAAAACGCTGTTTATTGTACAAACACAGTCTTAAACATTAGATACAATATTTTAAGAAATTTATGTTCAAACCCGAAACCACCAAATGTTATGAAAAATTTTGAACCTAGTAAGCATATCAATATTGGAAAAGTATATTATGAAGACGAAAAGGATTTTTATACCGTTGATAAATACGAATTCAAAGATGATAAAAAATGTGATTCTACACTTATAAATGCTTATGAAAATTATCAAATAGCAGAAGAAAAATCAAGAAAGGCCTTGAATTATATGCATTCTTTAGTTATATCTGTTCCTGTTCAACCTGTTTTTGTTAGAAAACATGAACAAGTGGTTAACAGGTTACATGTGTTATTAAAAAGAAATCTTGATGATATTAAAAAAAGATACGATGAAAAAGTTAAAAAGAATATAAATTATAAAACAAAATTTATTAATAATTATGAATTACCAAAAGGATATGAAAATTTTGACAAAAACATTGTTAAAAATAATTTCAATTTTTATTAAATTTTAGTATAAATATAAAAATTATAATATTTTCATAATTTAATTATCATATGAGTAATGAAGATAACACAAAATATTATGAAAATATTATATTATCTGGTGGAGGAGTGAAGGGGTTAGCTTATATAGGTATGCTAGAGTATATTGAAAATACACGTATTTTAAAAAATATTAAAGAATACGTAGGATGTTCTATAGGTGCTTTTGCTTGTTTAACATTTATTCTAGGGTACAGAAGTAAAGATTTAAAAAAAATCATTGATAATATAAATCTTGAAGATATGTTAGAATATAAATTTTCTAATTTTTTTGATGATTATGGATTAGATAATGGTAAAAAAATAGAAAAATTTATAAAATTATTTATAAAGACTAAATCTTTTGATGAAAATATTACTTTCAAACAATTGTTTGAAAAGATACCTATCAATTTCGTTATAACTGTTACAAATTTAAATATTCATGAAACAGAATTCATAAGTAAAGATAATTATCCTGATATGCCTGTATATTTAGCAGTTAAAATGTCAATATGTGTTCCTTTCTTTTTTAAACCTGTAAAATATAATAATATTCTTTATGTGGATGGAGGTATAACTTGCAATTTCCCAATAAGGTATTATTTAGATAAAAAAGATAAATACAGTAAAATTTTAAGTTTTTCTTTTAATAAAATAGACAATGATAACTATCCTATAGATTCGTTTTATAGTTATATATCAAGTATATTTCATAGTGCAAAATTTAGTATGGAAAATACTGATATAATAACAGCTAAAAGAAATAATATAGATATTGTCTTGATTTCTGTAAATATTAAAAAAAATCAAAGTATGGACATGAGTTTATCACGTCAAGCTATTTATTCATTATATTCTTCTGGATACGAATCTATAAAAAATTTTATAGAAAATGGTAATAAAAAATTTAAAAAAAATAACGATAATGATTAAAAGAATTAGTAAATGCCTATAACAGATTTTAGAAAACTTCAACAAGAAAGACCAAAAACTATAATGATTGATAACTCAAAACAATGGTGTGATCTTCCAAAAGAAGAAAAAATTTTTAAAATAAAATTATATATGAAAAAATACTCTATAAAAGGAGCTTTAAATCAATACAAATTTTCAGATATAAAATATAATAGACATTTAGAACAAATTACAACATTAAAAGCTGAACCAAGAAATCCGCAATAAATTTTAATTAATTTGTAAAAATATTAAAAAAAACCTAAATAAAAAACAATTTTATTTAGGTTTTTTTGCGCTTATTTATTTAAATTTAACGAAATTTAAACATTTCATTAAATTTAAATAAATTGTCGCGCGTTTAGATAATCAAAAAAAATATAACAGTGAGTATTAAAGGGTATTATGTCTGAAATATATAGTTTATTAACAATAATGGAAAAAATAGCTTCAATAAAACCTGAACATAAAATAAAGATCACAAGTGATAATAATATTTACATAGAAGAAATTTCTACATTCAACTCTATAAAAAGATTTATAAAAAGCGATAACAGAGAAACATCTGTGCTTTTTATTTCAAATATTATAGAAAAATTATGTAATATTTTTAATAATATCGTTGACGATTGGGAATTTGATAAAAAAATAAACACTGAATACATAAGAGATTTAAAGTTTTTAAAAGATTATTCTACTATAAGTACTATTTATATTCATTTTAAAGATGCTATACAAGGCATTGAAAATTTAAAAACTACATATATAAAAGACGAAAATATTTGTTTTAAATTAGATCTTATTTTTTTTAAATTAAAAAAATATTGTAGAATTTTTGAAGATAAATTTCATAATATTGTAGATGTAATAGATGAAGAATGATCAAACAAAATTAAATTTTATTACATCTACCAGTTTTTTGGTTAAGAATTTTACCAGGAGGACATGTAATTTTTACACATCTACCTGTTTTTTTGTTTATTTCTTTGCCTTTAGGGCACTTTTTTTCAACGCATTTTTTTAATTTTTTATCGTACTTTTCGTAAACTTCACAATCAATTTTTACACATCTTTTAGTTTTCGGATTGTATTTTTTGCCTTCAGGGCATTTTTTATCTACAGAAGTTTTAGGAGGAGATGTTGTTTTCTTCTTTGTTATTTGTTTAGGTTTATCACTAGCTTTGAAAATATTTTCAAAACTAGTTTTAGCAGGATATACCCTTTCTTTCAAAGTTGGTTCTATATTCAAGAAACGTTGAAATTCACCTTTAGGATATGACCTTTTAGTTATAACAGGAGGTTTATAAAAAATAGGGTTAACAGTGTTATTTTTAGGGTAAGAATTTTTATTTAAAACGGGTTTAACTCTAAAAAGGTCATCTTGAAATTCTTTTTTATTTTTAAACAAACCATCTAAATCAGAATATTTCTTGGGGATTTTTTCTTGTAAAAATCTATTAAGTTGATCATCATCTCTATTATTTTGAAATATTCTTTGTTGTTGATGTTGTTCTTGGTGTTGATACGTGTATGGAGCGTTATGTCTAAAATTATTATAATACCCTCTAGAAGTTTTAGGAGCTGTTGTTATTAAAGGTTGTAAGGTTCTTGGTTCTACTATTTGAATACCTCGTTTAGGTGAGTTTTTAAATGTTCTTACAGGTTGTGCAGGATTTTTTTTTTGAGATTCTTCTAACCATTTATCCCATGATTCGTCGATTATACCCACCATTTTATTCTTTATATTATAAATATCATAAAATAATTATTCAATAATTAAACAATTTTCTTTCATATCTTCTTCATCACTAGAAGTATCTAATAGTAAAGGTTTTTGATTTATATTAAAATCTTTAAGTTGTTGTTCTGATATACAACAGTTTTGAATTGATTTTTTATAAATTCTTTTTCTTTTATAATGTTGTGCTTTAAAAACTGAAAAATCATCTACTACATCAATTATAATTGGTTTAATATCATGTTTCTTTCTATAAATTCTACCTATAGCTTGAACAATACTACTTCTAGGTGTAGCAAATAATAAACAATTTAATTTCACCAAGTTAAAACCTTCATTAACTAATCCATATGTTCCTAATATAATTCTTTTTGTTTTACTATATTCTAAATCATCAGCTTTCATAGAACCTATAAACAACCCTGATACTTCATTTCCTAAATTGGAATAAAAATATTTTAACTGGTCTATTCTATCGCTTATTACTAACACATTCCTTGAAGAATTTTCTTTTACTAATTCAAGTAAAATTTTTATAATATAATCAGAACGTTCTTTATCTATAGCTATTTTTGAAATCATAGTAGATATAGCTATATTTCCATTTTTTTGATACTTTTCTATAGAACTACCTCCTATATATTTAAGTATCTTTATTTCTGAAGTTTGTTTTAATGAATCTTTATCTGTCCCATCATAAAGAATATCTCCCATATACCATTTAATAATTTTATCTAATTTATCTTTTCTTTCTAATGTAGCAGTTAAACCGAATAAAAATTTTGGTCGTATTTTAAACATTATCTTTGAAAACATTTCTGCTGCTACGTTATGACATTCATCTATAAAAACAGTTTCTACCCATTTAAAATCTTTATGTGTCAATGAACTATTCAAACTTATAGTTTGAAGCATACCTATAACAATGTCGCAATTTTCAAATATAAACCTTTTCCCTTGAATTACTCCAACTTTTGCATAAGGCATCCATTTTTTAATCTCTTTTTCCCATTGATTCATCAATTCTATTTTATTAACAATGATGATTGTTTTAGTTTTATTCTCTTCTATCATTTTTAAAGATACTACTGTATTATGAGTGACTGAAAAATCACCAATTAAAAATCTTCTATTTTTATCTATAGTAAATCCGTAGTAATCTCCTATTTTATAGTATTTTAGAGTAAAATCATAATGATCAACTTGTTTATCCCATAATACAAGATATTTATTTTTTAGATTTATGGAAACATTTTTACCCAAACTTCTACAGATATAAATTATATCTAATAAAATATTTTTATTATCTATAAAATAGATTGTTTTATGTTTTTTTTTGATATTTTTTACAAAATAATTTGTAAATATACCTTCAAGAAATTGTTCTCTTACTAAAAAACTATTGTATTTATATAATGGGTCTACCGAGTCTTCCATAGACACGTTAAAATATTTTCCTTCGTAATAAGGAATTTTTAATGTATTTTTGTGAGGAAAATTAACAGCTACTCTAAACCCTTTAAAATTACTTTTAAAACTTTTAGACATTTTTAAATATTCTTTTACTGATATCTCACTTATGATTTGATTTGATTTATGTTTTATAAGAATATCTTTATATTCTTCAGCTTTTTTCTTTGACGAAAATCTTTTATTTATAAGTTTATTGTTACTCCACCAGGAAACAAAATAATAAAAAATTCTATTATGTATTAACGGTTGCTCATTTATATTTTTTAATACTAGAATATGATCTTTATTAACAGTATAAGAATAATCTCTAGATTTAATAGTATAAAGTTCATCTTCACCTTTAATTGTTGATAATATTTTTCTTTTTTCACTATCATCACCCATTATAAATTCACCCTTTTTTATATCTTGTACTTTTTTCAATTCTCCTGAAAACATTACAACTTCAGTATCCTTTGCTAAACATTTACCCATTCCAGTATTAAGAGATATAATACCTCCTCCGTATTCTTTTTTAAATTCTTTAATAGAATTATTAAAACAGTCTAATTGATTTTCTCTTAACTTTATCGAGGACGATAAATTATTATTTTTATTTATTTTATCAAAATAGATATTATCAGGTTTTAATTTTAATTCTTTAATAGCATAGAAAATAGGGACTGTTATACTATCTTGGTCTTCTATATAAACTTTAAAGTATTTTTTTTGTGTAAACCCGTTCATTTCAAAATTATTAAAAGGTGAAACATTCAATTCTTGTTTTATTTTTTTAATAAGTGATATGTTATATGGAGTTTTAAAGATAACAAAACCAGAATTGTTAATTTCCATTTGTTATAAAATATTAAAAATTATAATTTTAAATAATATTTTGCTTGTCAAAATCTTTATTACAATCAAATATAATTTCTAAATTATAAATATTATATTTTTTTATAAATAATTCTGGATCATTTTTAAATGTTATAAAAAGATTGTTTTTGTTTGAAAAATAAACACCCATAAAATTTTTACGAGATTTATATTTGTTAAATATATTTTTTATATTCTCTTTTTTCATTTCAAAAAGTACATTATGGTATAAATTAACCATATTTATATTATAAAATAAGAATATAAATTATTTACATTCTTATTTTATATCTATTCATTATTTTTTGAAATATTTTTTCTTAATTGCCATAATACCAGCACCAACTGTAAAAATACCAGCAACTGGTATAATTATCTTGGCTATATCATAATATTTTTTATATTTATCATTTTTTTTGTTTATACTATCATTTAATAGTTTATCAACAGATACATCCTTTATAACATTGCTTATTTCTTCTGTAAATTTTATTCTTGAATAAAGATTTTTATTTAATTTTTTGATATCATCTAGAATAGGCTCCTTACCTTTAAAAAATTTTAATTTTAAAATGTCTGATGGTGTTGTTTTGTAAAGTTTATATATAAACGTATCAAGAACCCATCCTTTATTATTTTCAAAGGTTAATCCTTTCTGCCCGCAGAATCTTGTACCTCTACCTACAGCTTGTATTAAATCTGCATCTGTCATTTGTTCCTCAAAGATATGAGCATATCTTACATCAAATAAATCAACTCCTTCTTTAAACCCAGAGTCTAAAATAATAAATCTCACCTTATCCCCGTAAATATTGCCTGGTCTATCATTAAAGGTTTCAAGAATTTTTTTAGAATTGTTTGGGTTCATGGCTGTATTCCACACAGCAGTAGAACTTAATATAGCAAATTTAGATTCATTTTTATTATTTATTTCTGCTTGATCTAAAATTATTTTGTTTTTTTCATTTTTCATAACCAATTTATATCCAGCTGCCATCATAGCTGAAGCTATTATTTTTGCACCGTATCCTTTTTTAATATCACTGAATATAAAATGTTTGTAAAGTTTTCTATCCTCTGTGTAATCACGTTTGTCTAAATTATGAATATTTTTCAATAATGATATAAGTTTAGGAGAATGAATAGGTAATTTTTCTAAAAATTTATCACCGTTAAAATTAGGTTTATCAAATCTATCTGTAGAAGATATAGAGCTATAATTCATCACTTCTCTGGCACATGATAATATATTCTTATTATCAGGACTATTTATTTTTTTAACCATTTAATAATAATAGAGTAGAAAATTAATTTCTTATATTATAAGTATAAATATGGCCACAACTGACATTCAAAAAAAAGTCGAAAAAGATTTTAACCAGTTCAAATGGGATAATATAAAAATAAAAAATCTTTGTGATACAAAACAATCAAGTAAAATATCTTTAAACAATACACAACAATTTGTTACTGAATATGTAAATCCGGAAAATGACAATGGTATTTTACTGTGGCATTCTGTGGGTAGTGGAAAAACATTATCAGCAGTTTCTATTATAAAAAAATTCGAAGATAAAGGATATAATGCGTTATGGGTAACAAGAACAACTTTAAAAAAAGATTTGGATAAAGCTTTAGCTATGATACCTTTGAAACAAAAATTAACAGTTGTTTCTTATAAACAATTTAGTAATATAACAAACAAGAAAGGTGCTAATTATGAAAAAATCATGGCTAAAGCAAAAAAATTGAACAAAGAAACAGATGACCCTTTATATAAAACAATTGTTATTATAGATGAATGTCATAAACTTTTTACAAAAGATTTGAAACCTCAAGAAATGCATGACATTTCAAGTATTCAAAAAGCAATATATTATTCTTATAAATCAAGTGAAAAAGATAGCGTTAATGTTGTATTAATGAGTGCAACACCTATTACAGAAGATCCGATTGAAGTTATAAAATTATTTAATATTATTATAAAAAACCCAGAAAAAAGATTTGATATAAGTAGTTTTAAAAAAGATTATTTAACAGCTGATGGTGAATTTACAAAAAAAGGTCTGATAGAGTTTAAAAATAATATAAAAGATTTAGTCTCTTATATAGATATGTCAAAAGATCCTAGAAAATTTGCTCAAATAAATTATAAAGAAATTTTAGTCCCTATGAGCATCCCAGAATTTAAACAAAATTTTGAAGAAATCGAAGCCGAATGTAAAAATCAAATTAAATTTTGCAAAGAATTTTTAAAATATCCTGTAAAAGAATGTAATAATCAATATAGAGAATGTATAAATGAAATAAAGAAAAATAAAAAAATTTACCAAAATGGTAAATTTCAAAATAAAGTTTTAAAAGAAAGATGTTCTGTTAATCTTTAAAAACTAAACAAGTAACAATAAAATAATTGACAAGCATAAGAAAGTTAAACATGATAATACAAAACTAAATCCTACAAATACCATTTCACCGTTGTTTTCGTCGTCGTCTTCGTCGTTTTCGTCGTCTTCGTCTTCGTCTTCGTCGTCTTCGTCGTCTTCGTCGTCTTCGTCGTCTTCGTCGTCTTCGTCTTCGTCTTCGTCTTCGTCTTCGTCGTCTTCGTCGTCGGTGTATTTTGTTTCAGCATCAAAATCAGAAAGTTGATTAATTTTTTGAGATACAGATTGATTACATTGCTGTAAATTATCGGTTGTATCCCCCTTACCTGATTTTAAATAATTAGCACAACACTGTATAACTCCTGTATTTTCTATGATAGGTTCTGGTTTAAATTCAGTGGGACTTTTTTCATTGAATGTAACAAGTTTATCACAATCATACCCTTCAGTTTTTAAAATTTTATTTACTGTTTCGTGTGTTCTTTTACATATCCCTCTTCCGAACAAAGTGCCACCAAGTACACACCCTCCTCCCGTACCTCCAACGTGTTTTATAAATCCTTGGTCTCCCCAATCATTTACACACCATTGATTTTTAGTTCCGCTATTTTTAATTAAATCCCAAGCTGGGCAATTATGCATTAACCTTTCCTCGTTCATCAATTCGTTATATCTGTTTTGCCAACTTGAAAATTCATCAGTTTTATTTCTACACCTATCCCTTTTATCATCTGATTTTTTTTTTCTTTTATTATATTCTTCTATTTCTTTTTCACGTTCTTTTCTAGCTTTAGAATTTTTTTCTTGAATTCTTAAATTTTCATTCATCACTTCTGTGTAACATTTAACACCTTCTTGGCATTTAAACAAGCTTGCTAACGCAGGGTCATCCTTATATTTTTTAGGTGTTTCTTTTATTTTACAGAATTCTTCAGCTTTCATGATAATATTATAAGATTAATTTATAAAAAAATCTTTTTATAAATTAATCTTTTTGAAATTTATAATTATTTTCCAGATGGTAATATTTCTTGTTCCGATATATAATAAAGAACCCCGAGAATGATCAAAGAAAAAATTGAAGATGATATAAAAGATGATGCAGAAGACATTAAAGCGTTCATATCAATTCCTTTAGTTTTTTGATCAGAATCTACTTTAGTTTTTGCTTTTGTTGTATCTGTTTTGCTATCCTTCTTTTCTATTATTGTATTACCCATACACTTTTGAATATTTTCTAATTCATTTTCTTGTATATTACTTATAAAAGGTCCGCAAGCTTTTCCTATATTTTCTTGCATACTAGTAAAATTATTCAAACATTCATTTCTATTTTCTAGATATCTAGATGTGCTTAAATCTTTATTTATTACATTGCAATTTTCGCTTTTAAATTCATTATTTCCAGACAATAACCCTTCTGATTCTTGTAAAACTTTAGCCAAAGCTTGAGCATCGACACTGTTAGTTTTTTCAGATAAAGCTTTAATACCTAATCTTAACTCGCAAGTTTGTTCTATATCACCTTTATTTTTCTGAATGTTATCTTTCATGTCACAACCATTTTTCTGACAATATTCGCATTCAGTAGCATCTAATATATTAGTTTGAGAATTCGCTACTGAATTTTTACAAGAACTTGATATTTTTTCAACATCACATGAAGAAAGATTGGTATTTACAATATTCCTCATCATATTAGATGTAGTATTATCTCCTGCTTTGTAGTTCTTAGGACTAAACAAACCAAACGTTGAATCAATTATTTTAGCAGCTCCACCGGCTGCTGCTTTAATTTCTTCTGCTCTTGAACTTATCTGTTTACAGGCTTTTGCTGCGTTTTTTGAAATGTCAGCGTGTTGATCAGCGGTATCGTTATCACATCCAGCAAAAGTTTCTTTCTTTTTATATTTTGTAACAACAAATGATACTAATAAAACTACTATCAGTGATATCACTAGTATTATTTCAAAACGATTGTTCTTAAACAATTTATTATAGTAAAATTTCATTATAATAATTATTGAAGAAAATAATAATTACTTAATTTGTTTTTTATGTGGTTTTTTTACTGGTTTTTCTTTCTTAACACTTACTACTATAGCATAAATTACAGATATAATAAATAAAACACTAAAAAAAACTTCTTTATAAACAATAAATTTAGAGATTGCAGTTTCAAATCTATTTAAAATTCCTGGTGCCATTATAATTTTTTATATAGTTACTATATAAAAAAAATAAAAATAATAAAAATAATATAAGTAATAATATAAAAGCAATCAAATAATATATATGAATATTGTATCTTTTTTTATAAATATTATACATTTTATTATGGTATCTTTTGTTATCATATCACCTTTTTTAAATATACCTCCTGTGTTACTTTTAAATTTATCTTATACAATTTGTTTAATGATCCATTGGTATTTTAATAGTAATATATGTTGTTTAACTATTTTTGAAGGGTATATAACTGGAAAGCCGTTAAATCAAACATTTATACATAAAATAATAGATCCTATATACAACATTTCAGAAAACAGTTTAAATAATGTAGTATGGGTTGTTACAATAATTTCATTTCTAATAACATTATATAAGCTTTATAAATATACCGTGTCTCTTGATAAAATAACATTAAAAAGTTTTACAAGATTTAAATTTATAAAGATTTAATTAGCAAAATTCTGTAATTATTTTTGGTTTCGAATGATCATGTTGAACAATCGATTTATAAAATTTAGATGGTACAAATTTTTTAGCAAGAGTAAAAGTTTTTTCACAATAATTTTCAAATTCTTCTTTTTTCTTATCAGTTGTAAGATAGCGAACTAGAAAAAACACACCAACACCTAATCCAGTAAGAATAGCGAGTAAAATTATTAAACCAATTAATTTCATATTTTAAATAATACAATAACTATATAAAAAAATTTAATATTTATTTAAAAATTAATATTATTATAAAAAGAATGAGTAAAACTATAGAAGAAAAATATCAAAAGAAAGATTTACATCAACACATTTTAGACAGACCAGATACTTACATTGGATCTAATAAGGTTATTTTAGATGAACAATTTGTATTTGATGAAAAACAAAATAGAATAATTAAAAAAACAGTAAATTATAATCCTTCATTTATAAAGATATTTGATGAAATTTTAGTAAATGCTATAGATCATTCTGTAGTGGATTCTTCTATGAATTTTATAAAAGTAAATATCGATCGAGAAAATAATACTATAGAAGTACATAATAACGGTAAGGGTATTCCAATTGTAAAACACGCAGAATATGAAGTATATATTCCAGAAATGATTTTTGGAGAGTTACTTACAAGTTCAAATTACGATGATACAGATAAACGAGTTGTAGGTGGAAGAAATGGCATGGGTGCTAAAGCTACAGCCATATATTCTACATTTTTTGCTGTAGAAACTGTAGACGAAGAAAGAGGACTTTACTATTATCAAGAATTTACAAATAATATGTATGATAAAAGTAAACCAAAAATTAAAAAAACTAATACAAAATCTTATACTAAAATAAAATTTAAACCTGATTACTCCAGATTTAAATTGAAAGGTATCACAGATGATATAAATAGTATTCTTGTTAAAAGAGTTTATGACTCTACAGCATGCACTGATAAAAGAGTTGCAGTGTATCTTAACGGTAAAAAAATTAAAGAAAAAGATTTCTTGAATTATATACAATTGTATTTAGACAATTCTTGTAAAATTATATACGAATCGAGTGAAGGTTCATGGGAATATGCTGTAACGATGTATGAAAATTATTCTCAAGTTTCTTTTGTGAATGGTATAGCAACAACACAAGGTGGAAAACATGTTGATTATATTCTAAATCAAATTGTTAAAAAATTAAGCGAGTTGATAAAAACCAGAAAGAAAATAGATAATATAAAACCAAATTATATTAAAGATAGGCTTTTCATTTTTGTGAAATCTACTATTGTTAATCCTAACTTCTCTAGTCAATCTAAAGAGCTTCTTACTACACCTGTAAAAGACTTTGGATTTAAAGTAGAAGTTTCAGATAATTTTATTATGAAATTGTATAAATCTGGTATAGTAGAAGATATTATCTCCTTTACAAAATATAAAAATGATAAAGAATTGAAAAAAGCAGAAGTTAACACATCAAAAAAGAAAAATTTACATATTGCTAATTTAGAAGATGCTCATAACGCAGGAACATCTAAATCAAACCAATGTACTCTTATTTTAACTGAAGGATTATCTGCAAAAACTTTTGCAATGTCTGGTTTAGCTATAATAGGTAGAAACAATTTTGGTGTTAGCGCTTTAAGAGGTAAATTATTAAATGTTAGAGAAGCTACTCAAAAACAGTTATTAGAAAATGAAGAAATCAACAATCTCAAAAAAATATTAGGATTACAACATGGTGTAAAATACAAAGATGTTAATAATTTAAGATACGGGAGAGTGTGTATTCTTACTGATTCTGACGTAGACGGAGTTCATATTAGATGTTTAATTGTGAATATGTTTCATGCATGGTGGCCTGAACTTTTAGATATAAAAGGGTTTATTGTTAGTATGAGAACACCAATTGTAAAAATAACAAACAATAGAACAAAAATACAGAAACCTTTTTATTCTATTAAAGATTATACAGATTGGGCTGCTGAAAATCAAATAAATTTATGGACTGTGAAATATTACAAAGGGTTGGGAACTTCCACGGCTAACGAAGCTAAGGAAATTTTCAAAGAAATGGATGAAAGTATTGTAAATTATATTTCAACATCAAAAGATAATACTGATAATGCTATAATTCTTGCATTTGATAAAAAACAAGCAGATTTAAGAAAAGCATGGTTACAAAATTATAACTTTGAAAAAAGATTAGATCAAGAAAATCATGAATTCGTAAAATACGAAGATCTCATAAATAAAGAACTAATTCATTTTTCTATATACGATGTTATAAGATCTATTCCTTGTATTTGCGATGGTTTGAAACCTTCTCAAAGAAAAGTAATGTACACATTGTTCAAGAAAAATTATAAAAAAGAAATAAAAGTAGCTCAACTAGGAGCATCTGTAGCAGAAACAACTTCTTATCATCATGGTGAAAATAGTCTTTATTCTACAATAGTAAATATGGCTCAAGATTATGCTGGATCAAATAACATAAATCTTCTTAAACCAAATGGTCAATTTGGTTGCTTAGATCCAAACACGTTTGTTAGAATGTGGGATAAATCTATAAAGAAAGCTAAATATATTAAAGAAAATGATAAACTTATGGGAGATGATTCCACATCAAGAACAGTTTTAAAAACTGTATCAGGGAATGATAAAATGTATTTAATTAATTTAAATAACGGATTAAAATATACAGTAAATCAACAACACATCTTGACATTGTATAAATCGTCTTTGGGTGTTGTAGATATTTACTTAAAAGATTACATAGCATTATCAAAAGAAGAACAAGACTGTTATAAATCAATTGTCAAATGTTATAAAAACGAGAAAATAGATGAATATGTAGATTTCAGTGTTACATTTAAAGGTGTATGGGAATTTAACGGGTGGCAATTAGACAAGAATGAAAGATTTTTACTTGCTAATGGTGTAGTAACACATAATAGCAGGTTAGAAAATGGTAAAGATGCTGCTAGTCCAAGATATATTTACACAGAATTAAATGATATAACTAAAAAAATATTTAACCCTATAGATTTAAATATAGTAAGTTATCAAGAAGAAGAAGGAGAAACTATAGAACCTGTTTTCTATATTCCAGTATTACCTATGATGTTAATTAATGGGTCAAATGGTATAGGGACTGGGTATTCTACAAATATCCCATCTTATAACCCTGTTGATATAATAAATAACATGAAGCTTTTAGCAGAAGGTAAAAAAATTAAAGAAATGACCCCTTATTATAAAAATTTTAAAGGGAAGATTACAAAGGAAACTACTGGTAACACGCCCATTTTTGTTATGAAAGGGTTATATGAAATAAAAAATAACAAGACAATACAAATTTTAGAAATCCCTGTAGGTATAAGTATAAACGATTATAAAGAACATCTTGAAAAACTTTCAAGTGTAGAAAAGTATTCTATACAGACTTATATAAATAATTCAACAGAAAAGAAACCAGAATTTGATATAATATTTTTAAATGCTTCAGCTTTAGAAGAATTTATGAAACTTGATTTTATGAAAATACTTAAATTGACAAAAAACATAAGCGTAAATAATCTTCATTTATTGGATGAAAACGGTGTAATAAAAAAATATAAAAATAGTGAAGAAATACTCAAAAATTTCTTGAGAATAAGAATAAAATATAACGATAAAAGAAAACAATATCTTGTAAATATTTATTCAAAAGATATTAAAATTCTTGAAAATAAAATAAGATTTTTAGAAGAAATTATGGATGATAAAATAACTATTTATAGAAAAACAAAGAAACAAATACAAAGTCTGCTTGAAGAAAAAGAATATGATAAAATAGATAATAGTTATGATTATCTCACAAGTCTTTCTATATTCTCTTTTAGCAAAGAAACGTTAGACGATTTTTATAAAAAATTACAAAATGTAACAGAAAAATACAAAGATATAAAAAGTAAATCAAATGTAAAAATACTTTTAGATGATCTTGAAGATATTCTAAAATAATTTGAAATAAAAAAGAATTGTAAATAAATAATATTATTTACAATTCTTTTTTTTGTTTTTTAATATTTAAAATAATTTAAGCTAATCTGTAACAGACATATGAAGTTGATCCAGTTTGTCTAATTCTAAAAGTTGCAGAGCCAGATGCAGAAGCAGCTGTAGGATCACTATCTCTAACATCAGCTAATCCAACTACAGAACCTCCAGTACCAGCAACGATAGTAGAATGAAAAGTGTCTGCTCCAAGATTTATAAAATGGAAATCAAAACTATCTCCTGTACTCGAGAGAAATTCTGCCAAAAGCTCAGCAGTTGGTAAAGTAACGTCTCTGGCTGCAGTAGGAGTTTGAGTAATAAGACCAGAACGAAGTTGTGAAACAGTTAAAGTTACTGCTTCATCTGCTAAAGCAACTGGAGCAGGAGTGACCGAAGCACTTAAAGCTGTCGAGCTTCCTAACTTAAGACGGAGATCTTCTTTGATAGCTAAAGCACCAAATTCTTTTAAAACTTTTGACGATTGAGACATTTTTATAATATTAAAAGAGAAAATAATTATTTTAAATTTATCTTAAAAATAAAATAATTAATTTAATTTAATGGAAACTTATGAATTGAATTTTAATGAGTATGCAAAAATTTTATTTAGTATACCAATAGAAAGCGAACATCTTGAAAACACTTTCAAAGATTCAAGAAAAAACTTTTCAAATGAACAAGATTTTTGTAATTTTTTATTTAAAATTTTTAACTATGGATATTATAATTTATTTAAAGAAAATTTTATCGATGCAGATATTGTAAGTTATGAGCGTTTTGAAATTATTAGAAAATATATAAAAGCTTTAGGATACGATGTAACTTTAATTGGTTACGATAAAGAAATACCAGAAAATAATAAACCACAAGATATGCAGATAAGTTTTAAGCAACTGTAGAAGTTGTTCCAAGAGAAACCCATCCAGTAGAGGTAAAGATTAATTCAGCATATTCGCTGGCAGCGTCAAAGGTTAAAGTAGCTCCACCTGCAAAAGTAGCAGGGGTTAAAACAAGATTTCCGCCGTGAGCAACTACAACCACTGTCTTTTTTTGTCCAAGAACACCATCTGCCAAAGTTGCAGTTGCAGCTCCAGTAGTAGTTACAAGAGATACTTCTTTACTCAACGAAAGAGCACCTAAATCACCTGTGCCAGACAATAATTGGACTGAACCTCCAAAAACATTAGTAGAACCAAATTCTTTTAAAACTTTTCCTGATTGAGACATTTTGTTATAATATTGAAAAAGAAAATAATAATTATTTTATTTTAAAAAAAATAATTTAAAAAGAAAATAATAATTATTATTAATTAATAAGATGATTATGGATTTGGATAAAATTAAACAACAATCTTTAGAAATGAAACAAGATATTGAAAATGAAAATTTACCAAATAAAAAAGGTTATATTGATAAATATAATTATATATATAGAATGAGTCCTACTTTATTTGAAGTAATCTATAAAAATGAAATAAATCACGTTCCTATTTTAAACAGTCTTATTTCCATAAAAAAGAAAAATAAACCAAAATACGATGCCGATGTTGAAGCTGGCGAGGAATTAGCAAATATTTATTTATATCCGCTAAAAAAACCCTGATAAATTGTTACAGGAACTTATAAAATTTTACAAAGTAAAATGATATATAATTTAACAAATCTATATCTTTAAAAATAAAAAATAATATATAATTAATACATAATTAATACATAATTAATATGAATACAAACGAAAAAATAAATTTACTTAAAGATTTTGTTTTGTTTTTAAAAAAAGATAAAGAGATAACAGAAAAAGATATAAATCGTTATATAACCAATACTACCAATGCTACCAATGCTAAAAATTTAAAAGATCCATTGATTATTTTTACAGATGGTGCTTGTTCATGCAATGGTAAAAATCAAGCTAAAGGTGGTATAGGTATTTTTATAGAAAATACAAAAACAGAAATTTCAAAAACTATTGAAAAAGTAGTTGAAGATTTTGAAGATTTAGAAATATCAAAACCAACGAATAATATAGCAGAATTATTAGCTATTTATCATGCATTAAAAATAAATAAGAATAGTTTCGATACGAGAAAAATAATTATAAAATCAGATTCAAATTACTCTATAAATTCAATTACTAAATGGTATAAAAACTGGCAGAGCAACGGCTGGAAAACTGCATCTGGTAAGCCAGTTTTAAATAAAGAGATTATTCAAAAAATATTAAAATATTCAAAACATTCAAATATTTCTTTTAAACATGTAATGGCTCATAAAAACAAACCATTATGTACAACTGATGAAAAATATTTAGAATGGTATGGAAATTTTAAAGCTGATGAATTAGCGACATTAGCTGTAAAAAACAATTAAGTTTATTTAAAAATATAAAATTAATAAGAATTAATATACATAGAATGAAAAATAGATTATACTAATTAACCTCATTGGGAATTTATAAAAGATTTATTAGATAATACCGATGATGTATTTTTTGGAGATATCAAAAGCCAAGATATAATATCCAAAGAAACAAGTTTCAGTGATTTAAATCAAGAATTTAACGATGTTAAATTTTTTACTTTGAAACAGA
>Ga0102925_1000724_pt1 | contig 17895 bp, 16 predicted proteins | sample SalPonR1_A_D1_MG_FD_78216 | JGI IMG/M metagenome (GOLD analysis project Ga0102925, IMG submission 78216) | Salt pond soil microbial communities from South San Francisco under conditions of wetland restoration - Salt Pond MetaG R1_A_D1_MG | ecosystem: Environmental > Aquatic > Marine > Intertidal...
GCAAGCTACCGCGCTCGGTCTTGGATCTGGGCTATCTGCTTCGTCAGGGCCAATACGGCTTCCGCGATACCTTCCGGCAGCCGCCGCATGCCTTTGACGCCCAAGCCCCCAAACAGCCCAGCGTGGAGGGTTGAGCCATGCGTATCCAGAAGCAGGACAAGCAGCAGCTGCAGATCCATGTGCACGGCGAGGAGGCCCAGCACCTGCTCGCCGGGCTGAAGCGCAACGCCGAGCTCCTCGAGGGCGAGGCCGATGAACTCATCGAGGCTCTAGAAGCCGCCGGGGTGACGCCGTATGTCGAACCCGAGCACTACCGCATGGAATTCCCGCAGCAATGGAACCGGTACCAGCGGGACACGGAGGAGGAGCTGACGCTCCCCCGGCAGGAGGTACTGGGGATGTAGCCAACCTCCTACCGCACGCCACGGCCCGGGCCAATCCCGGGCCGTTTTCGTTTCGGCCACTCGGGTGGCGTGACCCGGCATGTGCGGTAAGGTGGCTGTAGAGCGGGACGTAATGGGTCCCGCCGCAGCGCTTGTGGCAGCCACATCGGAGGTCCGGAATGGAACGGCGTGACCGCATGATCCAGAGCTACAAAAACGACCCCTACTTCCTGCGCGAGAAGTATTCGCAACCGGCGGTATGCCGTGAATGCGGCGTAACCTTCCAGGACGGCATCTTCGAGTGGGTGAAAAATCCCCCCGCGGAGGCCGAGGAGATCACCTGCCCCGCCTGCCTGCGCATCCAGGACGATTACGAGGGCGGCCTGGTGGTACTGGAGGGCGATTTCCTGCAGGGGCATCGCGGCGAAATCACCAACCTCATCGAAAACACCGCCGACCGCGAGGCGCGCCGCCGCCCGCTGGAGCGCATCCTGGACATGGAGACGAGCCGGGACGGCCGCATCACCGTGCGCACCACCTATGAGCACCTGGCCCGCCGCATTGCCGAGGCCGTGCACAGTGCCTACAAAGGCGATCTGGCCTTGAACTATCCCGGCGAAGAAAAGTACGTCCGCGCCCATTGGCGCCGCGATTAAAGGAGTTGCCCGCCGTGACCGCCCGTGCCCTCGCCGCCGTCTTGCTCGCCGGGAGCCTGATCGCCGCCCCGCCCGCCGCCGCCCAATCCCGGCAGGCCAGCGGCAGCATCCTGCACACCGCGCTGCTGGGGACCTACGGCTTCTGGATGGGCCAGGACAGCGCCCTGGAGGGCCAGGGCGCCGGCTACGGGGCCACGGTGCGCTACCTGGGCGGCTCACCGGGCGGAACCCGGCTGGGGGTGGGTATCAACTGGGTGCGCAACACCCTGGCGGTGAAAGACCGCTACCGCGCCGACGGCCGGACCTTCACCGACGACCTCACGACCCGCCGGACGGGGGTGGACCTGTACTACGGCCTGCCGGCCAATGAACGGGGCAACGTGCCCTATTTCCTGGCCGGCGGCGGCCGCATGGTCACCGCGGGCGACACCGCCGCCAACGGCAACATCGCCACCGGCGAGAATTTCTGGGAGGCCGGCATGGGCATCATCAACGGCGGCTCGCAGTACACCGCCTTCGCCCTGGAGCTGAAATACATCCGCGCCATGGAGCAAAAGATCCGCGCCGACGACGGCATCATCCAGCTCTCCATGTCCGTGGGCTACAATTGGTAGGCACGCGCTAGGCCCGTTCCCACACCAGGGTCCGGTTATTGGCGGGCATGGCGTAGTCGGCCGCCAGGGTGAAGCCGGCGGCTTCGGCCAAGGCCACCAGATCATCCCGATCGCGGATGCCGCTGGCCGGGTCGCGCTGGCGCAGCAGGGCATCGAACTCGGCATTGCTCTCGCTGGTGTGCTCACCCCCGTACGCAAACGGTCCGTAGAGGCAGAACAGACTGCCGGACGCCAGCACCCCCGCCAGCCCCTGGAACAGGGCCGCCACCTGCGCCCAACTGACGATATGGGCGGTGTTGGCGGAAAAGGCCCCGTCCGCACTGGTCACCGGCCATACCGCCTGGTTCAGATCCAACTCCAGCGGCTCAGCCACATTGGGCAGACCGGCCTCGGCCAGCCAGGCACGCACGCCGGGCAGATTGTCGGCCACATCCGTGGGCTGCCAGGTCAGATGGGGCAGGTGCCGACCGAAGTGCACCGCGTGCTGACCGGTGCCACTGCCGATCTCCACGATCGTCGCCGGCAGGGGAAACACCTCCTGCAGGACCTCCAGAATCGGCGCTTTATTGTTCTCGCACGCCTGCGAAAACGGCTTTTCGTCCATACTCACTCGGGCTCGTCCTCTCGGATCAAGATGGATCGGATGGGGAATGGCTTCACGGTTCGCTGCCCAGGGTCAGCATCGCCAGCAGATAGAGGAGCAGCACCAGCCCGCTCTCCCAGCCGATGCGACCGGGGCCGGTGCGCTGGCGATGCAGCAAGCCCAGCAACAGGATGGCGCCCATGAGCACGGTGAACGCCGCCAGCGCCGCCTCCCGCGGGGACACCGCATGGAAGAGGGAGCCCTCGCGGTAGGCGACGTCGGCCATGGCGGCGAACAGGGTATCGAAGGCATTGCCGCCGAGCACGCCGCCCACGGCCAGGGTCAGTGCCCCCTGGCGCACCGCGGCCACCGAGGTGACCAGCTCGGGCAGGCTGGTAATCACCGCCACCAGCAGACCGCCCACCAGGCTCTCCGACAGCCCCGTGCGCACGGCCAACACTTCCCCGGCCTGGACCACACCCCACCCGGCGACGCAGACCACCAAGGCGGCACCGCCGAAGGCGAGCCACAGCCCCGCTAGTCCGCCTTCTCCTTTGGGCGTGGGCGCCGGGCGGTCAACGCGGGTGGCGCGGGTAATGCGCGGGCGCCACATGGGGTGCTCGCGCGCCGCCGCTACCATGCGGGCCCCGACGACGTAGAAGGCAAACAGCAGTGGGGTGACCGGATGCACCCCCAACAGGCTGATCTCCGGCCCGCTCATGGCCACCAACAAGGCAGCCAGCAGGGTGATGAGCAGGGCCCCCCACATCATATTGCCCAGGGAGGCGGCGGCGTGCTCCAGGTTGGCCTTGCGGTAGACGATATCGGCGATGGCCAGGAAGGCCGTCTGTGCGGCGATGCCGCCGAGGGCGTTGGACAGGGCCAGGGAGGCCAGCCCGTCCCAGGCGGCGGTCACCGAAGCGGTGATGCCCGGCAGGGAGGTACTGGCCCCCAGGAATACCGCCCCGACGAAGGCCTCACCCAGGCCGGTGCGGTCCGCCAGGCGGTCGGCCAAAAACGCCATGCGCGTACCCACCACGGTGATGACCACCGCGCCAGCCACCAGCACGGCCACGCTGAGGGCCAGTCCACCCGCAGGCGTCACCCCTGACTCCCAGGCTGACGCATTTCAGCCACCGCACCGCTGGGTCAGCAGGCGATCCAGGGCGTTGGCGAAGCGCTGGCGGTCCTTGCCCGACTGCGGCGGCGGGCCGCCGCTGGCCAGGCCGGCGCCGCGCATGCTCTCCATGAAATCACGCATGGACAGCTGCTGACGCACATTCTCGATGGTGTACTCCGTGCCCTGGTGGGACAGGGCCGTGCCGCCGTTCTCCACCACCTGGGCCGCCAGGGGCAGATCGGCGGTGATGACCAGGTCTTCCGGCGCCATATTGTCGGCGATATGCTGGTCGGCCACGTCCGCCCCCATCCCCACCTGGATCAGGGTCACGCCCGGGACCTGACGCACGGAGGGGATGTCTTTATTGGCCACCAGTACCACCGGGATCCCCGTGCGCCGGGATGCGCGCAGTACAATGTCCCGAATGGCCGCCGGGCAGGCGTCCGCATCGATCCAGATCGTCAAACCGTTCTCCTTTTCCCGCCCCGATCAACCAGGGGAGTCCGCATGATCACGATTGCCACCTACGACAATCAGGTGGAAGCCCATATCGCCGTGGGCCGGCTGAATGCCGAGGGCATCGACGCCGAACTGGCCGATGCCCACTTGGTCCAGACCGACTGGCTCTACGGCGCGGCCCTGGGCGGAATCAAGGTCCAGGTCCCCGAAGGCCAGGCCGCGTGGGCCCGCGACGTCCTGGCCGAGGACCATTCCGCCGGCCTGGCCGAGGCCGCGATGGAAGCCGAACCGGAGGAGGCCCCGGCCGAAGAGACCATGCCCGAGCCGGCCAGCCCCGCGAACGTGGACCGCTGGGCCCCCATGGTCCATTTCGCCGCCTTCGCCGGGGCCATTGTTCCCTTCGGCCACTTGGCGGGTCCTCTCTTGGTCTGGCTGTGGCGGCGTCGCCTGTCACCACAGGTGGACGCCCAGGGCAAGGCGGCCGTGAATTTCCAGATTTCCATCACCCTGTATGCCCTGGCCGTCACCGTCATCGTCCAGGGCGAGGCGGCGACCGCCCTGCTCATCGCCCTGTTCGGCCTGGATATGGTCGCCATCCTGGTGGCGGTGGCCCGCGTCCGGCGCGGCCAGGCCTTCCGCTATCCCTTGAGCCTGCGCATTCTGCTCTGAGGGGCGCGGTCTGAACCGAGACCTCAGCCGGCCTGGGCCATCTCCATGCCCTCCTCCACCGACACCGACACCACCCGGCTGACACCCGGCTCACCCATGGTGATGCCCACCAGCTGGTCGGCCACCTCCATGGTGAGCTTGTTGTGGGTGATGACGATGAACTGGGTGGTCTCCGCCATCTCGCGCAGCATATCGCCGTAGCGGCCCACGTTGGCGTCGTCCAGCGGTGCGTCCACCTCGTCCAGAACGCAGAACGGCGCCGGGTTGAGCTGGAACATGGCGAAGGTCATGGCTACCGCGGTCAGGGCCTTCTCGCCGCCGGAGAGCAGGTTGATGGAGCGCACCTTTTTGCCTGGCGGCTGGGCCAGCACGTCCACCCCGGATTCCAGGGGATCCTCCTCGGTGAGCTCCAGGTAAGCCCGCCCCCCGCCGAACAGGCGCGGGAATAGCCGGCGGAAGTTGGCATCCACCGCCTCGAAGGTCTCGCGGAAGCGCTGGCGGGTCTCGGCATCGATGCGTTGGATGGCCCCCTCCAGGGTACCCAAGGCCTCCTCCAGGTCCGCGGCCTGCTCGTCGAGGTGGGTCTTGCGCTGGCTAACCTCGTCGTATTCCTCGATGGCCGCCAGGTTCACCGTACCCAGGGCGTCGATCTCGCGCTGGAGCTGGCCGCGGCGCTTCTCCAGGGCGGCGGCGTCAGCATCGTCGGGCAGGTCCGCCAGGCATTGGCGGGGCGTGGTGCCGGCTTCCTGGATACGGGCCTCCACCTCCTCCAGCCGCACCTCGGTCTTGTTGAGGTTCTGGCGCTCGGTCTCCAGGTTGGTGCGCTGGCGCTCCACCTCGGCCTCGCCCTCGGCCCGGGCCTGCTCCGCGGCGGTGAGGGCCGACTGGGCCTCCTCGGCGGTGCGGCGGCGCTCGGCAAGTTCCTGCTCGGCCGCGGTGCGCGCTTCCAGAGCCGCCTGCAACCGCTCGCGCACATCCTCGGCCGGCTGGCCCTGCTCCGCCAGCTGGCGGTCCAATTCGGTTAACCGCTCGCGGCGCTTGGCCAGCTCGTCGCTGGCCCACTGGGTGTGGCGCTCGGCCTCGGCCCGGCCGGCCTCCAGGGTCTGCAGCCGGGAGCGCGCCTGGTTGAGGGCTTCCCGCGCCTCGCGCTCGGCCACCTCGGCCTCGGCGGCCGCCGCCTGGGCCTCCTCACGTTCGCGCAGGCGTTCGCCGTGGGCGGCCTCGGCGGCGCGCTCACGCTCACGCGCCGCTTCCGCGGACTCGGCGGCGGTCTCCTTGGCCTCGGCCTCGGCCGCTTCCTCTTCGCCCAGGCGCGCCAGATCCGTCTCCAGGCGCTCCCGCCGTTCCGCAAGGCGGTCGAGCTCTGCCTGCTGGTGGTTCAGCGCCTCGCGGGCCTGGCCCACGCGATCTTCGGCGGCCTTTTGCTCGCCGCGGGCGGTCTCCACCGCCTCGCGCGCGGTGTCGAAGGCCTCGCGGGCCGTCTCCTGGGCAGCCTCGGCCGCCTCACAGCGGTCCTCATCGGCAGCCAGGCGCTCCTCCAGTCCCTCGATCTCGCGCCGGCGCTGTAGCCAGGAGGTGCTGGCGTCGCTTTCGCCCTGGTGCAGCACCACCCAGTCGCGGCCGATGCGGTCGCCGCCGGGGGTGATAAAGAAGGCGCCGGGGGCGAGTTCGTCGGCCCGGGCCAGCGCGGTGTCTACATCCTCGGCGGCGTAGGCGTCGGCCAGCCAATCGGCGAGGACCGGACGCAGGGCGGCATCGCATTCCACCTTGGCCAGAAGGTCACCCCGCTCGTTTTCTTCCCCGCCCCGGGGCCGCACCGCCGGGAAACGTCCGCCGTCCTGCTGGCGCATCCAGGCCAGGACCTCGGTCCAATCCTCACCCCCGGCCACCAACGCATTGATGCGTTCGGCCAACAGTTCCTCCACCGCGGTCTCCCAGCCAGCCGCCACCCGAATGCGTCCGCCCAAGAGCTGCTCGCGGTCATTGTCCACTCGCGCCAGCAGGGCCTGGGCGGCGCTGTCCAGGTCCTCGCCGCGCCGCTCCAGGGCACGCAGGGACTCCAGCTGGGCCGCGGTACGCTCGCGCTGGTGGCGGGCTTCGTTCACCCGCTCGCCGGCCTCGTCGCGCTCGTGCTCGCGGTCGCGCAGGGCGGCCTCGGCCTGCTCCAGGGCCTCGCGCGCGGCCTCGCGGCGTTCCTCGGCCGCTTCCACCTCGGCCTCCGCGGCGGCGGTGTCCACGGTCTCGCCCTGGGCGGCCAATTCGGCTTGCTCGGTCTCCAGGGTGGAGCGGCGCTCGGCCAGGCTGGCCAAGCGCTGCTCGGCCTGCTCCCGGCGCTGCTCCTGCAGGCGGGCCTCCTGGGCCGGCTCCTGTACCGCCTCGCGTGCGGCCTGGTGGGCCTCTTCGGCAGTGCGCTGGCGCTCGCGGGCCGTCTCCAGGTCCTCGCTGGCCTGCTCATGCACCTCTTCCAGGCGGGCCACTTCCTCGCTGAGGTGCTCCTGCTCACCGGTGGTGTCTTCGATGCGCTGGCGATGCTCGGCCAGGCGCTCCTCCAGTTCGCTGATCTCACCGGCGGCGGATTCGCGCTCCTGGCGCAGGCGCTCCTCTTCCTGTTGGGCGTGGGCCTGCTCGCGCTCCAGGGCGGCGATCTCGCTTTCGCGGGCGTAGTAACGGCCCTGGGCCTCGTTCACGGCCTGATTGGCCTCTTCGGCGGCCAAGCGCAGGCGCTCCACTTCGGACTCAGCCTCGGTGACCTTCTGGCGCGCGGCCTCTAGGGCGGTCTCCAGCTGGGTCACCTCGCCCTGCTTGGCCTCCAGGGCGCGCTGTTGGTCGCGATAGCGGGCCCCCAGCAGCTGGTGGTCCACCGCGCGCTGCTCCTGTTTAAGGGTCTTGTAGCGCTGGGCGCGTTCGGCCTGTTCGCCCAGTTTCTCCAGGCGGTCGGCCAGCTCGCTGCGAAGGTCCTCCACCCGATCCAGGTTCTCGCGGGTGTGCTGGATACGGCGCAGGGTCTCCTTGCGCCGCTCCTTGTAGCGGGTGACCCCGGCGGCTTCCTCCACCATCAGCCGGCGGTCCTCGGGCCGGGCCTCCACTACCCGCGAGATCATGCCCTGCTCGATGATGGCGTAGGCGCGCGGACCCAGGCCGGTGCCCAGGAACAGGTCGGTGATGTCCTTGCGCCGGCAGCGGCCGTTATTGAGGTAGTATTCGGAGTTGCCGTCGCGATCCACGGCGCGCTTGACGCTGATTTCGTCGTAGGCGGCGTAGGGACCGCCGATGGTGCCTTCCCGGTTGTCGAACACCAGTTCGGCCACGGCGCGGCTCACCGGCGCCCGGTTGTCGGAGCCGTTGAAGATGAAGTCGGTCATGTGGCCGCCGCGCAGGTGCTTGGCCGAGCCTTCGCCCAGCACCCAGCGCACGGCGTCCACGATGTTGGACTTGCCGCAGCCGTTGGGCCCCACCACGGAAGTAATGGGGCCCGGCAAGGGGATGGGGGTCGGCTCCACAAAGGACTTGAAGCCGGAAAGCTTGATGCGTCGGAGTTTCATGCGCCTGGCTGTTCCCGCCGTTGCGGCCGCCGGTCAGGAATCGGTCGGCCCGTCGCTGAATTCGATGCGATGGAGCTGCTCGTCGTCGAAGCCGAGGTAATGGCCCAGCTCATGGATCAAGGTGTTGCGGATGCAGTGCGCGAAGGACAGATCGAAGGCCCGGGCGTAGTCCTCGATGGCGCCGCGGTACAGGAACACCTGATCCGGCTCCGTCCCGGCATAGTGGCTGCCGCGTTCCGGCAGGGGCAAACCGCGGTACAGGCCCAGCAATTCGTGGGGATCGGCGATGCCCATCTCATCGAGGGTGTCGTCGTCGGCGAGCTCCTCGAGCAGGATGGCTACGTTGGCCACCGCCGCCCGGAATTCCGGCGGCAATTCCTCGATGGCGGTTTCCACCTCGGTGGCGAATGCGTCCATATCCATGCTTGGCCTCTCTCCCCTACACACCGGATGATAGACTGCCGGCCGCGTGTCGAACCCCCAAGTAGCCCTCATGGAGACGCCATGGCTGCCACACCCCCGGGACACCCTTACTTCCTCCGCCGCATCGGCGCCGCCGCCTACGACGCCCTCATCTGCAGCGGCATCCTGCTGGGCATCGGCATCGCCTTCACCCTGCTCATGGGCGGCGGCTCCGCCGAATTGCGCGGCCCCGGCCCGGCGGGGCGGGCCTTGTTGCAGACCCTGCTGGTGCTGACGCCGGTGGCCTATTTCGTCGGCTCCTGGGCCCGGGGCGGCCAGACCATCGGCCTGCGCGCCTGGCGCATCCGGGTGGCGGCGCCGGACGGCGGGCCGGTCTCCCTCAAAGCGGGCCTGATTCGGTTCTTCGCCGCCTTCCTGGCCTGGGCGCCCGCCGGCCTGGGCGTGTTCTGGTCCCTGTTCGACCGCGAGCGCCTGGCCTGGCACGACCGCATCTCCGGCACCCAGCTGACCTATACCCCCGCCTCAGCGGGCACGCAGAAGCAGGACACTGCCCAATAGGGTAAAGGCCGCCAGCGGCAGCCAAGCGGCCACCACGGGCGCCAGCCCGCCCGCGGCGGTAAGCTGGCCCACCAGCACATTGCTGGCGTGGAATAGCATGCCCAGCGCGATGCCGACGAGCAGGCGGCCGACGCGCCCGCCCCCGCGCGGATTGAGCGAGACGAAGGGCGCCGCTACCAGCACCATGACCGCGCAGGCCAGGGGCATGGTGACCTTCTGCCACAGGGTGAAGCCCAGCCGGTTCACCGGCTGTCCCTGGGCCTGGAGCTGATCCACATAGCCCCAGAGCTGGAAAAAGCCCATGCGTTCCGGGCTCTTGCCCAGATCCGCCAGGACATCGGGTTCCACCCGCAAGGGAACGGTCCCGTCGGGGGCGAATCGCGCCAGGGACTCGGCGGAAACGGCCTGCGGGTCGGTCAGGCGCCAACCGTTGTCGGTGTAGCGCAGGCGCGGCGCGGTGACCATCTCCTGCAGCATGCCGTTTTCATCCCGTTTGAACAGCCGGATGCCGCGCAAGTCCGTCCCCGAGCGCGACACCCGCCCGGCGGAGACCATCCACGCCCCGTCCCGGAACCAGACCCCGCCGCCGCGCAGCCAGCGCCCGGTGCGCTCGCCCTTGGTCTTCTCTTCCAGAAAGCGGTCGGCCACGACGTTCAGCTGACCGGCGACCTGATCATTGACCACATAGGTCAATCCGGCCACCACCACCCCGCCCAGTAGCAAGGGGCGGACGATGCGCGGCAGGCTCATGCCACCGGCCCGCAGCGCGGTCAGCTCGGCATGCCGGGCCAATTCGCCCAAAAAGATCAGGGTGCCCAGCAAAACGGCAAAGGGCGCCATCTCCACCAGGATGCCGGGGAAACGCAGGGCCACGAATTGCACCAGGGCGAACAGGCCGAATTCACCCTCGCCCAGATCCCGGCTCTTGTTCAGGACTTCCGACAGGATGTAAATCCCGCCCATGAGCAGCAGCATGAGGCCGGTTCGGGCCAGAAAGCCCTGCAAGAGGAAACGATCCGCGGTTTTCACCGGCGCCTCCCGGGCAGCAGCCAGGCACCCACCGGCGGCAACAAGGGCTGCGAATGCACACGCTGGCGCAGCAGGTAGCCGGCAAGGGCCAGGGTAAATAGGGGCAGCGGCCATAGTAACCAATGGGTGGGGGCAGCGCCGCGCTCGGTCCACTCTTCGATGAGGATCAGGCCGTTGTGGTAGGCCAATACCAGTAACGCGCCCCACAACACTCCGTAGGACCGAGCCCCGCTGCGGCGGTCCTCCACCCCCAAGGGAATGGCTAGCAGCAGCAAAACGGGCAGGGACAAGGGCATGGCCAGCCGCCGGAACAACTCCGTACGCAGCCGGGGGTCACCGCTGTCCGCGGCACGGACCAGTTCCGCCGTGGGCCGGGCCTCGGGGCCGGCGCCACCACCACCGCCCTCGCCCAGGGAGCGGCGTACCCGATAGCGTTCAAAGTGCATGACCCGCCCGAACCCGTCACCGCCGAACTTGGCCTGGACCCGCTTGCCCTCCTCGAACACGGCCTCCACCCGGCCGGATTCATCCTGATTCAGCCGCCCCCGTTTGGCGGTGAGGGTCATGGGGGGCTGGGAGGCAGAATCATGGAAGAAGATGCCGTGCAGTCGGCCCTGGCCGTCGCGCCGGTCGAAGAACAGCATGCGGCCGCCGGGGAATTCATTGAACTCCCCGGCGCGAATGACGCTGGTCAGGGCCTGCTGCTGAAAGTCCTCCATGGCCGAGGCGATGCGCGCCTCGCCCTTGGGCACCGCCCACAAGGTCAACCCCGCCTCCAGGATCATGCCCAAAAGGGCCACGCCCGCCACCAGCGGCAGTAGATTGTACAGGCCCACGCCCGCCGCCCCCATGGCGTCCATTTCGCTATCCAGGTACAGCCGCGAGATGGTGGTCAAAAGGCCGAAAAACAGGGCCAGCGGCAGCGCCAGGGCAAAGATCTGGGGAACAGCCAATCCCAAAAGGGAGAGCACGGCCTGCGCCGGGATATCGCCGTCGGCCATGTCCTTGAGGTATTCGAGCCCCCGGGCGAGCAGCATGAGCGCTGTGACCAACCCCAGGATGAGCAGGGCGCGCAGGATGATCTCGGTACCGATGTAGCGCGAAAGGACCCTCATGAATGACCGCCAAGGCTGCGCCGCCCGCCTGCGCGGTGGGAGCAAACTGGGGAAACCGGGGCGGTGGCTGGTTTTTGCGTCAGAAATTTAAACATCACACAAACTTTAGGGTTTACCCCGCTTGGCGGGACGGCTAAACTTAACCCTTCATTTTCAAACAAATGATCCGTCCCAACCCTGCCCGTGCAGGCAACTTCACCCCGTCGCGGCCCGCGGAGGAGTTCGAAAATGGAAGTGTTCGTCAAAAGCGGAAGCCCGGAAAAACAGCGTACGGCCTGTGTCGTCGTCGGCGTTTTCGAGCCCCGCCGGCTGGCGCCCGCGGCCCGCGAGATCGACCGGGCCACGGACGGCTACCTCACCAAGCTCCTCCGCCGCGGCGACATGGAAGGCCGGCAGGGCCAGTTCCTCATGCTCCACAATTTGCCCAATATCCTACCGGATCGGGTCCTGCTCGTGGGCTTGGGTAAGGAGCGCGACCTGGACGACAAGCGCTACCGCGAGTCCGTGGAATCCCTGGTGCGCCATTTGGACGGCACTGGTTCCATGGAAGCGGTGGTCTACTTCCCCGAACTCCATGTCAAGGGCCGGGAGATCGAGTGGAAGGTGCGCGCCGCCACCGAGGCCGGCTCGCTGGCCATGTACCGCTTCGAAGAATACAAGAGCAAGACCGACAAGCCACGCCGGCCGCTGCGCCGCCTCACCTTCTGCGTGCCGCGCCGCAGCGATCTGCGCGAGGGCCAGACGGCTGTGGACCAAGGCCTGGCCTACGCCAATGGCGTCGCCTACGCGCGGGACCTTGCCAATCAGCCCCCCAATGTGGCCACCCCGATCCATATGGCCGATAAGGCCAAGGAACTCGCCGATGAATGGGGCCTGTCGCTGACGGTGCTCGACGAACAGCAGATGGAAGCCGAGGGCATGGGCGCGTTCCTCGCCGTCGGCCAGGGCTCGGTGAACCCGCCGCGCCTGATGGCCATGGAGCACCGGGGCGGCGCCGCGGACGAGGCACCCTACGTCATCGTGGGCAAGGGCATCACCTTCGACGCCGGCGGCATTTCCCTCAAGCCGGCGGCCGCCATGGACGAGATGAAATACGACATGTGCGGTGCCGCTGGCACCTTCGGCATCATGCGTGCCATCGCTGAGCTCAAGCTGCCCATCAATGTGGTGGGCGTGGCCGCCGCCGCCGAGAACCTGCCCGACGGCCGGGCCTACCGCCCGGGCGACATCCTGACCGCCAAGGCCGGCAAGACCATCGAGATCATCAATACCGATGCCGAGGGCCGGCTGGTTCTGGCCGACGCCCTCACCTGGGTGCAGGAAAACTACCAGCCGCGCGTCATCCTCGACATGGCCACGCTTACCGGCGCTTGCCTGGTGGCGCTGGGCAAGAAGGCCGCCGGCCTCATGGGCAACACCGATCGCCTGGTGCGCGAGCTGACCGATGCCGGCGACGAGACCGGCGAACGCGGCTGGCAGCTGCCCCTGTGGGACGAATACCAGGACCAACTCAAAAGCGACTTCGCCGACATGAAGAATGTGGGCGGTCGCGAAGCCGGCACCATCACCGCCGGTTGCTTCCTCTCGCGCTTCGTCGAGGATGTGGAATGGGCCCACATCGACATCGCCGGGGTGGCCTGGCAGAACAGCAGCACCAAGGGCGCCACCGGCCATCCCGTGCGCATGGTGAGCCAGTACCTGCTGGACCGTAGCCAGTCATGACCCGCGTCGATTTCTATCGCCTCCCCGCCGCGGGGAGCGAGGCCGTCGAACGGGCCGCCTGTCTGGTCGCCGGCAAGGCCTACCGGGCGGGCTACCAGGTGCGCATCTTGGCCGAGAGCGAGCAGCTCGACGCCCTGGATGAAAAACTCTGGACCTACCGCCCCGGCGCCTTCGTCCCCCACGCCCGCCACGAGCGGGTGGATCCGGACTGGCCGGAACCGGTAATCCTCGCCGATGACTGTCGGCAAAGCGGGGGCGCGCAGGTGCTGATATGCGTGGTGCCGCCGCCCGCGGACTGCCTGGACGGTTTCGAGCGGGTCGCCGAATTCGTCACCCAGGACGACCCGGTCCGGGAGGCCGCCCGCCAGCGCTATGCGGCGTATCGCCAAGCCGGGCATGAGCTGCATGCCCACGACCTTCGCCTCAATTGACAGCCGGCCAACCCCCAACGGATACTGAGGGTCCAACATCACCGGCTGGCCAACGGGTTCAACATATGGCGGAACAAGAGCAGAGTCAGTCCCACGCTTCCGGCAACGCCCCCGCCCAGGAAAACGGCGCGGGCGATGTCAGCATGGACGAGATCCTCACCAGCCTGCGCAACATCCTGGAGGAGGAACCCGGCGAAGAGGACACCGCTGACAGCGAGGCCTCCCAGCGTACCGCGGACGCCGGCACCGAATCGCAGGAAGGCGCCGAGGAAGAGGACGAGCTGCTGCTCACCGAAGTCGTGGAGGAAGGCGACGAGGCCACCGCCGAGCCCGCCGCGGAAGCCGAAGGCCCGGCCGAATCCGCCGCCGCGCCCTCTCCGGCGGCGGAGGAGCCCGCCGCCGAACCCACCGCCCCCGCCGAAGACGAGCCCGAGCCCGAACCCGCGATTGCCGAGCCCGGCAGTGAGCCGGCGGAATCGTTCGCCCTGGATGGCGGTGATGAGGCCGATGAATTCGATGCCCTGTTCGGGCGCTGGGACCGCGAATCCGGCGACGATGCCGGCTTTGAGCCGCCCCAGCCCGATGAAGAGCTGGGCGATGCTGCCGCCGCTTCCAACCTGAGCTTCGATGCCGAGGCCTGGGCCGGGGCGCAAGAGACGGAAACCACGGCCGAAGCGGCCGCCCCGGCCACCGAGGAAGCGGCCGCGCCCGCCGCCGAAGAGATCCCCCTCGACGAAGCGCCCGACGAGAGCACCGAAACGGCTCCGGAACCGAGCGCGGCGGAGGCACCGGCGCAAGCGGAACCAGATCCCGAGCCCGCCCCGGAGTCGCCTGCGGAGAGTGACCTGGACGCCGCTGAGCCGTTCGAGGAAGCGGATGAATCCGACATCCTGGCCGACTTCGGCGAGGACCACGCCCCGGCCGCCGGCGAGGCCGCCCCTACCGAAGACCGGGCCGAGGACAGCGGTGCCGAACCGGCGGCCGAGGCTGAGGCCGATCCCACCCTGGACACGGTCACCGAAGCCGCGGCGGAAACGGCCGCGCCCCAAGCGGACGACGAGCCGGCACCCCCTCGGGAAGCGGATGTCGCCGAGCCCGCGTCACCCGCACCGGAACCGGCGCAACCCGCCACGGCCGAGGTGACCGAATTGCCCACGGCCGCCGGCCCCGCCGAGGTGGATTCGGACGCCCTGCACGAAGAGGTCAACCGCACCGTGCAGGACCAAGTGGCCAAGGCCACCGCCGACCTGGATACCAACTTGGCCGCGGCCCTGGAGCCCAAGATTCGCGAGGCCCTGCAAGGCTTCCTGGAGGAGCGCCTGCCTTCCATGCTGCAGGAACTCGCCGAGGCCGAAATCGAGCGGATCAAGCGGGGCGACTAACCCCCGCCCCACAGGCCGCCGGCCCTACTCCCCTGGACCCGCCGGGTCCGGGGGTTTTTGATTGGTGCCGACGGCCCGGGCACCCGAAACCCCCAAACCACCCCGTTGCCGGCGCATACGAGGAATCCATGAGCGAACACTCCGACTCCCTCCCCAAGACCTACGATCCCAAGGAAGTGGAGACCCGGTGGTATACCTTCTGGGAAGCGAACGGCCACTTCCGCCCGGACTTGGCCGCCGATGCCTCATCGTTCGCCATCATGATCCCGCCGCCCAACGTCACCGGCACGCTGCACATGGGGCACGCCTTCCAGGACACCCTCATGGATGCCCTCACCCGCTACCACCGCATGCAGGGCAACAAGACCCTGTGGCAGCCCGGCTCCGACCACGCCGGCATCGCCACCCAGATGGTGGTGGAGCGCCAGCTGGAGCAGGAAGGGCAGAGCCGGCATGACCTGGGCCGCGAGGCCTTTGTGGACCGCGTCTGGCAGTGGAAGGAGACCTCAGGCAACGTCATCAGCCAGCAGCTGCGGCGCATGGGTGCCAGCGCCGACTGGTCGCGTGAGCGCTTCACCATGGACGACGGCCTGTCGCAGGCGGTGAACGAGGTCTTCGTGCGCCTGTTCCATGAGGGCCTGATCTACCGCGGCCAGCGCCTGGTGAACTGGGACCCGGTGCTGCACACCGCCATCTCCGACCTGGAGGTAGAGTCGGAGGAAGAGGCCGGCCACCTGTGGCACTTCCACTATCCCCTCTCCGACGGCTCCGGGCACGTCAGCGTGGCCACCACCCGGCCCGAGACCATGCTCGGCGACCAGGCGGTGGCGGTACACCCCGAGGACGAGCGCTACAGCCACCTCATCGGCAAGACCATCCGGCTGCCCCTGGCCGAGCGGGAGATCCCGGTCATCGCCGACGACTACGTCGACCCCGATTTCGGCAGCGGCTGCGTCAAGATCACCCCGGCCCACGACTTCAATGACTACGAGATGGGCCGGCGCCACGACCTGCCCCAGCTCAACATCCTCACGGAAGATGCCTGCATCAACGACAACGCCCCGGCGGCCTATCGCGGCCTGGACCGTTACGCCGCCCGCGAGCAGATCGTCGCCGACCTGGATACCGCGGGCCTGCTGGGCGAGGTGGAGGAACACCGCCTGATGGTCCCCCGCGGTGACCGCTCCGGCACGGTCATCGAACCTTTCCTCACCGACCAGTGGTTCGTGAAGGTAGGCCCCCTGGCCAAGCCGGCCATCGAGGCGGTAGAGAACGGCGACATCCGCTTCGTGCCCGAGAACTGGGCCAAGACCTATTTCGAATGGATGTACAACCTGGAGGACTGGTGCATCTCCCGCCAGATCTGGTGGGGTCATCGTGTGCCGGTGTGGTATTGCGCCGAATGTGACGGCGACAACCTGCGCCTGCACGGCCTGGGCGACCTGGGCGAAGGCGGTACACCCAACGAGCTCATGGCCCACGGCGTCCTCCTGGCGGAGGCCTTGAACCAGGCCGAACACATCCACGTGGGCACCGGCGCCAACCCCATCGTGCCCAACGGCGGCGGCGACCGGCCCCACAGTTGCCCCCACTGCGGCAGCCAACACCTGATCCAGGATCCGGACGTCCTGGATACGTGGTTCTCCTCGGCGCTGTGGCCCTTCTCCACCTTGGGCTGGCCCGAAGACACTGAAGAGCTGCGCACCTTCTATCCCACCAGTGTGCTGGTCACCGGCTTCGACATCATCTTCTTCTGGGTGGCCCGCATGATCATGATGGGGCTGAAGTTCATGGACGATGTGCCCTTCGAGGAGGTCTACGTCCACGGCCTGGTGCGCGACTCCGAAGGCAACAAGATGAGCAAGTCCAAGGGCAATGTGCTCGACCCCCTGGACCTCATCGACGGCATCGACCTGGAATCCCTGGTGGAAAAGCGCACCAGCGCCATGATGCAGCCCGAGAAGGCCAAGGCCATCGAGAAGATGACGCGCAAGGAGTTCCCCGAGGGCATCCCGGCCTTCGGCGCCGACGCCCTGCGCTTCACCTTCGCCTCGCTGGCCACCATGGGCCGCGACATCAAGTTCGACCTGGGCCGCATCGAGGGCTACCGCAACTTCTGCACCAAGCTGTGGAACGCCGCCCGCTTCAATTTCATGCACGTCAATGAAGCGCCCGCGGCCCCGGCCAACCCCGGCTGGGCGGACCGCTGGATCGTCTCCCGGCTGCAGCGCACCGAGACCGAGGTGGCCGATGCCATGGCCGCCTACCGCTTCAACGACGCCGCCCACGCGGTCTATGACTTCATCTGGCACAGCTACTGCGATTGGTACCTGGAGCTGGCGAAGCCCGCCCTGAACGGCGACGACGCCGAAGCGGCCGAAGCCGCCCGCTACACCATGATCCGGGTGCTGGAATCCATGCTGCGCCTGCTGCACCCATTCATGCCGTTCATCACCGAAGAGATCTGGCAGAAGGTGGCCCCGCTGGCCGGCCAGGCCGGTGCCACCATCATGCACCAGCCCTACCCCGAGGCGGACGACAGCCGCCTCGATCGCGACGCCGAGGCGGAATTCGCCTGGCTGGAAGAATTCGTGGGTGCCGTGCGCTCCATCCGCGGCGAGATGAACATCAATCCCCACCAGGCCATTCCCATCCTCCTGCGCGGCGGCGACGAGCGCGACCGCGAGCGCGTGAACACCCACCGCGCCACCATCGACGCCCTGGCCAAGCCCGACTCCGTGGAATGGGTCCCCGCCGACAGCGAGCCGCCCCAGGCGGCCACGGGCCTGGTGGGCGATCTGCAGATCCTGGTGCCCTTGGCCGGGCTCATCGACGTGGAAGCGGAACTGCAGCGGCTGGACAAGGAGCTGGAGAAGGTCAACGGCGACCTGGCCAAGAGCCAGCAGAAGCTGGAGAACCCCAACTTCCGGGACAAGGCCCCGGCGGATGTGGTGGAGAAGGAGCAGGGCAAGGTGGCCGAGCTCGCCGAGCGCCGGGACCACCTCCAGGCCCAGCGCGACCGGCTGGCCGCCCTGCGGTAGGAGGGTCGCGGGCGCGATCCAGCAAGCGTATCTCTACGGAGGGCACGGAGACGGCCCGAAAGGCCACCTCTGAGCGCTAACCAGCCGAGGGGGCCGGGGAAGGCCTCCGTGCTCCGTAACCGCCGTGGCCCACGCCAACCAACGAGGCCCCCGATGCCCAACGTTCCC
>Ga0102925_1000725_pt1 | contig 17872 bp, 17 predicted proteins | sample SalPonR1_A_D1_MG_FD_78216 | JGI IMG/M metagenome (GOLD analysis project Ga0102925, IMG submission 78216) | Salt pond soil microbial communities from South San Francisco under conditions of wetland restoration - Salt Pond MetaG R1_A_D1_MG | ecosystem: Environmental > Aquatic > Marine > Intertidal...
ACACCGCCGGGATGCGCAAGAAGGCCCGGGTCCAGGACAAGGTCGAAAAGCTTTCGGTGTCGGACGGGCTGCGCGCGGTCAGGTTCGCCGAGGTGGTGATCGTGCTTCTGGACGCGGCAATTCCCTTCGAGCAGCAGGATTTGCGCATTGCCGACCTGGCCGAGCGCGAGGGCCGTGCGGTTGTCGTGGCGGTCAACAAGTGGGACATCGAGGACGACAAGCAGGCCAAGCTGAAGGGCCTGAAGGAGGCCTTCGACCGGCTCCTGCCACAATTGCGCGGGGCGCCTCTGGTCACGGTTTCGGCCAGGACCGGGCGCGGGCTGGACCGGCTGCATGACGCGGTGCTGCGCGCCCACGACATCTGGAACCGGCGGGTGACGACGGCGCAGCTAAACCGCTGGCTGAGCGGCATGGTCGAGGCACATCCACCCCCCGCGCCGGGCGGGCGGCGGATCAAGCTGCGCTACATGACGCAGGTCAAGACGCGCCCGCCGGGCTTCGTGGTGATGTGCTCCAACCCCGAGAAACTGTCCGAGGGCTACACCCGCTACCTGGTGAATGGCCTGCGCGAGGATTTCGACATGCCCGGCACGCCGATCCGACTGAGCATGCGCGGCCAGGGTGACAAGAATCCCTACAAGAACCGCAAGAAGTCCACGCCGTCGCGCCTGCGCAAGCACCTCGGGAAAGGCCCTGCCGACGGCTAGCGTGACCAGGCGGGGCGCTTCCGCGCGCTTTCACTCTGGCGGGTGGCGCGGTGACGCCCTGTCCCTGCCCCTGCGCGCGATGCACCGGTCGGACGCTGGATATTTTCAGCCAGAAGAAGCCCGGGGCAGCAGCGCGCCGACCCCAGCGACCAGTGCGATGGCGAGCGCCGCGCCGAGGCTGACGGAGAGCGGGTCGCCTCCGTTGGCCACGATGATGCCGATGAGGGCCCAGGCCAGTGTCAGGGCATATTCCAGCCGGCGGCGAAGGGCCACGATCACCGCCAGCCCGGTCAGCGTCGCCCCGGCCAGGCCCAGCCAGGCCCAGCCGAGAGCCCCTGTCAGGACACCGTGTCCGGCGGCCGTGCTGCCCAGCGATACGAAGGAGGCCGCCGTCAGCCAGCCCGCATAGACAGTCACAGGCGCATGAGCCAGCCAGCGGTCGCGGCCGGGGCTGCGCAGCGCGGCCAATATGGCGGCGCCGGCCATGATGAAGATCGTGACCGTGGCCCAGACCGGGCTCTGGTTCGCGATCCAGAGCCAGGGCGTGCCGACGGCGAGGCTGAGCAGCAGCGGTGCGCGCATCCGGTCCCAGGCCGGATCATTGGCCCGCGCCCAGAGGCCGAAGCCGGCCGAGACCACCAGCCAGCCGTAGATCAGCCCCCAGATGGCGAAGGCATAGCCTGCGGGCTGCACCGGCGGATCGACCTGGGGGACGGGCAACTGGTCCGCGCGGAAACCCGAGAAGGGGTCCGTCACCAGCGGCGAAAGCACGAAGGCGAGGGTGAAGAGGGCAGTCAGGAGGGCGAGGGGCTGTTTCATGCGCGGGTTTCCTCGTGATCGGTCGGTGCAGGATACGCCAGGCCGGGGGGATGCGATACCCCGCCGGGTGGTAGATAGGCAAAATCCGTTGTGCGCGACCCGGGCTGGCATTCCGCGGCTTGGACGCGCCGCCCGGGGTCCATCGCGGGGGCGGGCAATCCGGTCGGTTGGAAAAATCAGACCTGGCTCACCTAGACGAGTGTGCCGTCCGCCGCGATGCCGGTCATGCCGCGCAGGTAGGGATGCAGGGCCTCCGGCAGGGTGACCGAGCCATCGGCCTGCTGGCCGTTCTCCAGCACGGCGATCAGCGTCCGGCCCACGGCAAGGCCCGACCCGTTGAGGGTATGCACGAACTGCGGCTTGCTGCCATCCGCCGGTTTGAAGCGGGCGTTCATGCGCCGCGCCTGGTAGGCGCCGCAGGTCGAGATCGAGCTGATTTCGCGATAGGTGTCCTGGCCGGGCAGCCAGACCTCGATGTCATGGGTCCGGCGCGCGCCCGCGCCCATGTCCCCGGCGCACAGGACGACCGTCCGATAGGGCAGCGCCAGTGACTCCAGGATGGCCTCGGCGCAGGCGGTCATGCGCCGATGCTCTTCCTCGCTTTCATCGGGATGGGTGATCGAGACCATCTCGACCTTTTCGAACTGGTGCTGGCGCAGCATGCCACTGGTGTCGCGGCCCGCCGATCCGGCCTCGGACCGGAAGCACTGGGTATGGGCGACGTGGCGCCGGGGCAGACTGTCGGCCGGAACGGTCTCGCCGTTGACGAGATTGGTGAGCGTAACCTCGGCAGTGGGGATCAGCCACCAGCCATCGGTCGTCTTGTAGCTGTCTTCGCCGAACTTGGGCAGTTGGCCGGTGCCATACATCATCTCGTCGCGTACCAGAACCGGTGTGATGGTTTCGGCAAGGCCATGATTTTCAACATGGAAATCAAGCATGAACTGGGCCAGTGCCCGGTGCAGCCGGGCCGTCGCGCCGGCCAGAACCACGAAGCGGCTGCCCGAGAGCTTGGCGGCCGTCTCGAAATCCATGCCGTGTTTGGCGGCGGGGATCTCGTAGTGCTCCAGCGGGGTGAAATCGAAGGTGCGCGGGCTGCCCCAGCGCTTGATCTCGACGTTGTCGGCCTCGTCTGCGCCGTCGGGGATGTCTTCGGCGGGCAGGTTGGGCAGGCCCATGAGGGCATCATGCAGCCGGGCGTCCTCGGCCTTGGCCTCCTCCTGCAGGCGGGCGATATCGGCCTTTTTCTGAGACACTTCCGCGCGCAGGCGTTCGAACTCGGCCTCGTCGCCCTTGGCCTTGGCCGCGCCGATCGCCTTGGCGGCCGCATTGGCCTCGGCCTGGGCGGTCTCGGCGGCCTGAATTTTCGCGCGGCGGGACTCGTCGATGGCCAGGATCTGCTCGGAGACCGGTGCCACCCCACGACGCGACAGGGCCGCGTCAAAAGCGGCGGGGGTGTCTCGGATCGCGCGGATGTCATGCATGGGTCTGTCCTTGGCGTGAATCGTTCTTGGCGTGCTTATGCATCAGATTCGCGAGCAGGTGTAGTGCGGGTTCATCGCTCCGCCCACCCGTGCCGGACGCCGTCCTGGGTGCCCGCGCGGGGGTCATGCGGCATCCGCTGTCGCAGGGCCGATGCCGACCCGGTCGCGGCCGGTCCTCGGCGAAAGCGTCACAGGAAAACCGGGATCTGTCATCGACTCCTGCCCTGGAATCCGATCCCTTTGACCCCCTGACGCATTGCACCCGCGCGCCGTTTGCCCCATATCCACCCGCAAGCATGCGCGGGTGCGTTGCCAAACGGCCCCGCGCGTTTTAACACGTCGCCGTCGCCCGCAGCCGCCGGGCCAAGCCATAAAAGGACACCCGATGGAAGCGCTCGCCCAATTCGTGCCATTGCTGCTGATCTTCGCGATCATGTATTTCCTGCTGATCCGGCCGCAGCAGAAGAAGCTCAAGGATCACCAGGCCATGGTCAAGGCGCTGCGCCGGGGCGACCAGGTCGTCACCCAGGGCGGGCTGATCGGCAAGGTCACGAAGGTGAAAGAGGATAACGAGCTTGAGCTCGAGCTGGCCCAGGGCGTCAAGGTGCGCGTGGTGCAGTCGACCATCTCGCAGGTTCTCAGCAAGACCGAGCCCGCGGAGGGCTGAGCCGGTTTGAACCGGGCGGGGCCATGACGGCCCCGTTTTCGTTTTCCAGGGGGTCGACAACGGCCCGGCAGGGACAGTCGCCATGTTGCAGATCGATCTTTGGAAACGCATTGCCATCTGGCTTATGGTGCTGGCCGGGGTGATGCTGGCGCTGCCCAATGCGTTCTACACCCGGGTGGAGCAATCCAACGACGCCGAGTCGGTCATCGCCGAAGGGATCAGCGACGCGGAGTTGCAGCAGCAGGCGGCGCAGTGGCCGTCCTTCCTGCCTGACGGGCTGGTAAACCTCGGCCTCGACCTGCGGGGCGGGGCGCACCTGCTTGCCGAGGTCAACGTCGCGGAGGTCTACGATCGCCGCGTCGACGCCATGTGGCCCGAGGTGCGCGACGTGCTGGCCGCCGAGCGGGACACGCTGGGCTTCGTCACCCGCGAGGAGGCGGCCCCGCCGGGTCAGCTTCACGTGCGGATCTCGAACGTCGAGGCCATGCCGCGGGCGCTGGAACTGGTGCGCGGGCTGGCGCAGCCCGTGCAGTCCCTGACCGGGGCCACGTCCACCGACCTGGACGTTCAGGCCCGTGACGGCGTGATCGTGGTGCAGCTGTCGGATGCCGAGAAGGCCGCGAGCGACGATCGCACGGTGCGCCAGGCACTGGAGATCATCCGCCGCCGCATCGACGAGGTCGGCACCCGCGAGCCCAACATCCAGCGCCAGGGTGCGACCCGCATCCTTGTGCAGGTTCCCGGCGTGGGCAGCGCGCAGGAGGTCAAGGATATCATCGGCACCACCGCGCGGCTGACCTTTCACCCGGTGGTCAGCCGGACGGCCAATGCCGACGCCAGCCCCGGGGCGGGCAACATCATCCTGCCCTCTCTGGACGAGACCGGCACCTTCTACATCGTCGAACGCACGCCCGTGGTCTCGGGCGAGGCGCTGGTCAATGCCCAGCCGACGATGGACCAGAACAACAGCCCCGCGGTGAACTTCCGCTTCAACACGACCGGCGCGCGGGCCTTCGGGGATTACACGGCCGACAACATCGGCTCGCCCTTCGCCATCGTGCTGGACGACGAGGTGGTCAGCGCCCCGGTGATCCAGTCGCATATCCCGGGTGGATCGGGAATCATCACCGGCCAGTTCACCATCGAGGAAACCACGGAACTGGCCGTCCTCTTGCGCGCGGGTGCCTTGCCTGCCGAGCTGACCTTCCTGGAGGAACGGACCGTCGGGCCGGAACTGGGACAGGACAGCATCGAGGCGGGCACCATCGCCTGCATCGTCGCCTTCATCGCCGTGCTGGTCTACATGGTGCTCAGTTACGGGCTTTTCGGCGTGTTCGCCAATATCGCGCTGGTCGTGAACCTGGTGCTGGTCTTCGGCGCGCTCAGCGTGCTCGGGGCGACGCTGACCCTGCCGGGCATCGCGGGCATCGTGCTGACCATCGGCATGGCGGTGGATGCCAACGTGCTGGTCTTCGAACGGATACGTGAGGAACGAAAATCGGCCAAGGGGCCGGCGCGGGCCATCGAACTGGGTTATGAAAAGGCCCTTTCGGCCATCGTCGACGCCAATATCACCACCTTCATCACCGCCTGCATCCTGTTCTTCATGGGTGCGGGGCCGGTGCGCGGCTTTGCCGTGACGCTGGGGCTGGGCATCCTGACCTCGGTCTTCACGGCGATCTTCGTGACTCGCCTGTTGATCGTCATCTGGTTCGAGCGCAAGCGACCCAGGGAACTGTTCGCGGGCAAATACCTGCGGTTGGTCAAGGACGGCACCGCCTGGAATTTCTTCGGCCGCTCGAAGCTGTGGCTGGGCATTTCCTCGGTGTTGGTCGTGGTGGCCTTCGTCAGCTTCCTGTTGCAGGGCCTGAACTACGGGATCGACTTCAAGGGGGGCACCACGCTGCGCACCGACAGCCCGCAGGCGGTGTCTGTCGCCGAGTACCGCGCCGCCCTGGACCCACTGGGCCTGGGCGATGTCACGATCACTGAGGTCTTCGATCCCACCTTCGGCCCCGACCAGAACGTAAAGACAGTCTCGATTCAGGCCCAGGAGGGTGAGGAAAGTGTCACCAACGAGACCATAGGTGCCGTGCAGTCCGCCCTTCAGGAAATCGACCCGCAGGTCACCTTCCCGTCGGTGGAATCCGTCGGGCCGACCGTTTCGGGCGAGCTGATCCAGACCGCCGCCATTGCCGTGTTGTTGGCCATCGGTGCGGTGCTCATCTACATCTGGATGCGTTTCGAGTGGCAGTTTGCCCTGGGCGCGGTGGCCGCGCTGGTGCATGACATCGTGCTGACCATCGGCATCTTCAGCGAGTTCCAGATCAAGTTCGACCTGGCGATCATCGCGGCCCTGCTGACCATCGTGGGCTATTCGCTCAACGACACCGTGGTCGTCTTCGACAGGGTCCGAGAGAACCTGCGCAAATACAAGAAGAAGGATCTCAAGGAGGTGCTCAACATCTCGATCAACGAGACGCTGAGCCGAACCTTCATGACATCGCTGACGACGCTGCTGGCGCTGGTCTCGCTCTACGTGCTGGGCGGCGACGTGATCCGCGGCTTCGTCTTCGCGATGATCTGGGGCGTGATCGTGGGGACCTACTCTTCGGTGTTCGTGGCCTCGACAATCCTTCTGGTCCTGGGCGTCAAGCGCGACTGGTCGAAGAAGGACCCCGGCCAGGTGGCCAACCAGTTCGGCAATGTCGACGCCTGAGCCCCGCTCCCGGCGGCCTTCAGCCGCTTGAATGATGGAACCATGGCTCATCCTGACGGGCCTCGTGGCGGGGCTGGTTTACGGGTTCGCCGGCTTTGGCGCGGCCCTTGTTTTCATGCCCGTGGCGCTGCTGGTGGTGGACCCGGTTGTCGCCGTCGCGGGGTTCGCATTGGCCGGGCTGGGCGCCATTGCGACGGTTGTGCCGCAGGCCTGGCCCCAGGCGGACAAGCGGGCGGCGTTGACCATGCTGGCCGCCGCCGTGTTGCTTGAACCGATTGGCGTCTGGGTCCTGCGAACAACCGACCCCATGGCGCTGCGCTGGGCTGTCTCGGCGGTGGTCCTGGGGACACTGGTGGCGCTGCTGTCGGGCTGGCGCTACCGCCAGAGCCCGGGCCTGCCGGCCTGGCTTGGCGTCGGGGCCGGCGTGGGGTTCCTGGGTGGATCGGTGGGCATGAACGGCCCCGTCCTTGTGCTGTTCCAGCTGGGCGGCCCGGATGCCGCCGCCCGGACCCGCGCCAATGCCATCGTGGTGCTGTCGTTTTCCACCCTGGCGCTGCTGCCGATCATGGCCCTGCAGGGCGCCGTCACCCGCGAAACCATCCTGCTGGGTCTTGTCCTGTTGCCGGTTTACGCGCTTGGCGCCTATTTTGGGCGACGGCTTTTCAACCCGGCCCGGGCTGGCCTATACCGGGGCACGGCCTACGTCCTGATCGGCGGGGCCGGGATCATGGGACTGCCGATCTGGGGGTAAGCGATGCGCATGAACCAAGTTGTTTTCGACGATGCCCGCCCGGTCGACGGCTACGGTCCCGGGTTCTTTCGCATCGGCGGCGAGGTCCACGAGGGCGCAGTCCTCGTCTCGCCGCGTGGCGTCGTGGCATGGGCCGGGCTGGACGCGGTCGAGCCGCTGCTTGACCTGGCCCCGATGATTGACGTTCTGCTGGTGGGCACCGGCGCCGAGATCACCCACCTGCCAAGCGGGCTGCGGACCCGGCTGGAAGCTGCCGGGATCGGTGTCGAATTCAGCGCCTCGCCCGCCGCCTGCCGTACCTATAATGTGCTGCTGGCCGAGGGCCGCCGCGTCGGTTTGGCCCTGTTGCCCGTCTGAGCCTTGCGCTATCGGTAGCGGCATGAGTCTGCACGTGAGAAACCTGGGCGTGGCCCGTGGCGGCCGCCCCGTGCTGGAAGGGGTCAGCTTCGACTGCGCCCCGGGCGAGGCACTGATCCTCCGCGGCCCCAACGGCGTGGGCAAGACGACGCTGCTGCGCACGCTGGCCGGGCTCCAGCCGCCGATGTCCGGGGAAATATCCCTTCCCGAGGACAGCGGCGCCTATGCCAGCCATGCCGACGGCATCAAGGCGCAACTGAGCGTGTCCGAGAACCTGGCCTTCTGGGCCGAGGTGCACGGCGGTGCGCTGGACGAGGGCGTGCTGACCGATTTCGACTTGCTGGACCTGCGCGACAGGTTGGCGGGCACGCTCAGCGCCGGGCAGAAACGCCGCCTCGGGCTGGCGCGGCTGGGCGTGATCGGTCGCAGCGTGCTGTTCCTGGACGAACCCACGGTCTCGCTCGACGGTTTCTCGGTAAGGATGTTTGCCGACTGGTTGCGGCAGCGGCATCTGGGGCAGGGGGGCATCGCGGTGATCGCCACCCATATCGACCTCGGGCTGGACGCGCCGACATTGGAGTTGAGTCCCTATGTGGCCGCGCCCGACGCAGGCGGCGGAAGCGACGAGGCCTTCCTTTGATCGCCCTGCTCAGGCGCGACCTGGCGCTGGCTGTGCGCGCGGGGGGCGGGTTCGGCCTGGGGCTGGCCTTTTTTCTGATCGTCATCGTGCTCGTGCCTTTCGGTGTCGGCCCGCAGTCTGACCTGCTCAGCCGCATCGCGCCGGGGATCCTCTGGGTGGCGGCTCTGCTGGCTGCGCTGCTGTCGCTCGACCGCATCTTCGCGCTGGATTTCGAGGACGGATCCCTGCCGCTGCTGGCCACCTCGCCCCTGCCGCTGGAGGCGGTGGCGCTGGTCAAGGGACTGGCCCACTGGTTGACCACCGGGCTGCCGCTTACGCTGGCCGCCCCGGCGCTCGGGTTCCTTCTGCACCTGCAACCGGGTGCCTATGCCTTCCTGCTGGTTTCGCTGGCCGTCGGCACCCCGGCCCTTTCCATGATCGGCACCTTCGGCGCGGCCCTGACCGTGGGCCTGCGCCGGGGTGGGTTGCTCTTGTCGCTTCTGGTGTTGCCGCTCTATATTCCGACGCTGATCTTCGGGGCCGAGGCCGTGCGCCGCGGGGCAGACGGATTCTCGGCCACGACGGCGCTTGTCCTGCTGGGTGGGATCACCCTTGGAACCTTCGCCCTGCTGCCCTTTGCCACGGCGGCGGCGCTGCGAGTCAATCTAAGGTGAAGGGCATTGAGCCGCCGCGCGCGAGAGGGTAGGAGATAAACATGTCGATCTGGGAATATGCCAACCCCAAGAAGTTCATCGCGACCACCACCCCGGTTCTGCCCTGGGTGATGTGGGGGGCGGGTCTTTGCCTGGCCGTGGGGCTGGTCTGGGGCTTCTTCTTCACACCCGACGATTACCGGCAAGGGAGCACGGTCAAGATATTCTATCTGCACGTGCCCTCGGCCATGATGGCGATCAACATATGGGTGATGATGCTTGTCACCTCGCTGATCTGGCTGATCCGGCGCCACCACGTCAGCGCGCTGGCCGCCAAGGCCGCGGCGCCGATCGGCATCGTGATGACGCTCATGGCGCTTTTCACCGGCGCGGTCTGGGGCCAGCCCATGTGGGGCACCTGGTGGGCCTGGGACCCGCGGCTGACCTCCTTCCTGATCCTGTTCCTGTTCTATCTCGGTTACATGGCGCTCTGGACCGCGATTGAGGATGACGATACCGCCGCCGACCTGACCAGCGTGCTGTGTATCGTCGGATCTGTCTTCGCCGTGCTCAGCCGCTATGCCGTGAATTTCTGGAACCAGGGGCTGCACCAGGGTGCGTCCCTGTCGCTGGACGCCGAGGAAAACGTCGCCGATGTCTTCTGGTATCCGGCGCTGGTCTGCATCGCCGGCTTCGTGCTGCTGTTCGTCGGGCTTGTGATCCTGCGCACCCAGACCGAGATTCGACTGCGACGCGCCCGCGCCCTGCAAGCGAGGATGACCGCATGATCCCCGACCTGGGCAAATACGCGGCCGAGGTGCTGTCAGCCTATGCCGTATCGCTCCTTCTCCTGCTGGGGCTGGTCTGGGTCTCGGTGCGCGCCGCGCGCCGCGCCTGTGCCACGCTGGAGGCCGTAGAACGGCAGAAGGCGGCCCGTGATGGTTAGACCGCTGATGTTCATTCCCCCGGTGATCTTCGCCGCGATCGCGGGGCTTTTCGCTTACACGATGCTGAGCGGCGATACCAATGAACTGCCCACCGCCCTGGCCGGCCAGCCCGCCCCGGTGACGGAGGTTGCCCCTCTGGGCACCAAGACCCCGCTGACCGATCCCATGCTGCGCGATGGTGAACTCAAGCTGGTCAACTTCTGGGCCAGCTGGTGCGCACCCTGCCGTGTCGAGCATCCGAACCTGACCCTGCTGGCCGCCGAGGGGCTGCCCGTATACGGGATCAACTACAAGGACCGTGACCGCAATGCGTTGGCCTTCCTGCAGGAACTCGGCGATCCCTACACGGCGCTCGGCACCGATCCCAAGGGGGCCATGGCGCTGGACTGGGGCGTCTACGGCGTGCCCGAGACCTTTCTGGTGGACGGCGACGGCACGATCCTGACGCGGGTGGCCGGGCCCGTGACTGAACGCGCCATCGAAACCCGCCTGGGCCCCGCGATCGAGGCGGCCCGAGCCGATTGACCGGGCCGCCCGGCAGCCGTTCGTGTAAAAGGCCCCAGATGCTGACCTGTTTCAAGAGCTACGACGTACGCGGCCGCCTGGGCCACGAGCTGACCGAGGCGCTCTGCGAATCCATCGGTCGGGCCTTCGCCCGTGTCATGGACCCCGGCACGGTGGTCACCGGGCGTGACATTCGCCCCAGCAGCGCCGATCTGCAGGCCGCCCTGCACCGCGGGCTGGTGGCCGAGGGGGTGCGCGTGATCGACATCGGCCTCTGCGGCACCGAGGAGGTCTATTTCGCGACCCCCCACTACGAGGCGGGCGGCGGGCTGATGGTCACCGCCAGCCATAACCCGATGGACTACAACGGCATCAAGATGGTGCGCGCGGGGGCGCGGCCGATATCCGGGGACACCGGCCTGACCGAGATCCAGGCCGCGACCGAGGCCGGCAATTTCGGCCCCGTCCGGCCCGGCGGCGGGGTCGTGCGGCGCGATCCCCGCTCTGCCTACGTGGCGCATCTGATGGGCTATGTCGCGCCCGCGGCCCTCGGGCCGTTGCGTATCGTCGTCAACGGCGGCAACGGGGCGGCGGGGCCGACCCTCGACGCCGTGCTGGCGGCCCTTCGCGGCGCGCCCTTGCAGATCGTCAGGATCAACCACGCCCCTGACGGCAGCTTTCCCAACGGTATCCCCAACCCGCTGCTGCCGGAAAACCGTGCCGTCACCGCCGAGGCCGTGCGCGACCATGGCGCGGACATGGGCGTGGCCTGGGACGGTGATTTCGACCGCTGCTTCTTCTTCGACGAGACCGGGGCCTTCGTGGACGGCGAATACGTGGTCACGCTGCTGGCCAGGGCCTTTTGCGCCAAGGAACCGGGGGCGCTCATCATCCATGACCCACGGGTGATCTGGGCCACCGGGGATGCGGTTCGGCGGGCGGGCGGCAGGCCGGTCCTGTCGCGCGTTGGGCATTCTCACATAAAGACGGTGATGCGCGAGCATGATGCGGCCTACGGCGGCGAGATGTCGGCGCATCATTACTTTCGCGACTTCAATTATTGCGACAGCGGCATGATCCCCTGGCTGCTCATGACCGAACTGGTCTCGCGCTCCGGCCGACCGCTCTCGGCCATGCTGGCGGAGTTGCGCCGGGATTTCCCGTCTTCGGGCGAGGTGAATTTCCGCATTTCCGATCAGGAGGCCGCCGTCGAAGCCTTCGAGGCCGCCTATGGTCCGCGGGCCGGCGCCGAAGACCGCCTCGACGGGATCAGCTACGACATGGGCGGCTGGCGGGTGAACCTGCGTCGCTCCAATACCGAACCGGTGGTGCGGCTGAACATCGAATCGCGTGGCGACGGGGACCTCGTGGCGGCGAAACTGGCCGAGATCCGCGCCTTGTTGGCCCCCTACACTGCCTGATCCGGTTTCTTTGGGTGGAAAATACCGCCGCCGGAGGCATCACAAGAAAAGCCGCGCCCCCCGACGGGGGCGCGACATCTTGAAATCGGTTCGCGTGTTGAGCGCGTCGCGGGTCAGGCGGCCTCTTGCGCCAGGTTGCGCAGCACGTAGTGCAGCACGCCACCGTGTTCGATATATTCGATCTCGATGGCGGTATCGATCCGACACTTGAGCGTGATTTCCTTGACCGTGCCGTCGGCCATGGTGATCTCGCAAGGCACCTCCTGCAGCGGCTTGATCGTGTCCAGCCCCTTGATCGAGACGCTTTCATCCCCGGTAAGCCCCAGGGTCGTGCGGGTGTCGCCGCCGGTGAATTCGAAGGGGATCACGCCCATGCCCACAAGGTTGGAGCGGTGGATGCGCTCAAAGCTCTCGGCGATCACGGCCTTGACGCCCAGCAGGTTGGTGCCCTTGGCGGCCCAGTCGCGGCTGGACCCGGCCCCGTACTGCTCGCCCCCGAAGACGACCAGCGGCGTGCCCTGCTCCTGGTAGGCCATGGCGGCGTCGAAGATCGAGGTCTGTTGCCCGTCGGGCCCCTTGGTATATCCGCCCTCGACCCCGTCGAGCATCTCGTTCTTGATGCGGATGTTTGCGAAGGTGCCGCGCATCATGATCTCGTGGTTGCCGCGGCGGCTGCCGTAGGAATTGAACTCGCGCACCGGCACCTGCCTCTCGGTCAGGTACTGGCCGGCGGGCGTGTCGGGCTTGAAGGACCCGGCCGGGCTGATGTGGTCGGTGGTGATCATGTCGCCCAGCACGGCCAGCACGCGGGCCCCCTCGAGGTTGGTGATCTTGCCCGGCTGCTGCGACATGCCCTGGAAGTAGGGCGGGTTCTGGATGTACGTCGAGGTTGCCGGCCAGTCATATGTCTCGGCGTCGGTGACTTCGACGCCCTGCCACTTCTCGTCACCCTTGAAGACATCGGCGTACTTGGACTGGAAGGCCTCGCGGGTGACGGTCTTTTCGACCAGCGCGGCGATCTCGGCCTGCGTCGGCCAGAGGTCCTTGAGGTAGACATCCTTGCCCTCGGGCGTCTGCGCGATCGGGTCGGTGGCGATGTTGATGTTCATGTCACCGGCCAGCGCATAGGCCACGACCAGCGGCGGGCTGGCCAGGTAGTTGGCGCGCACGTCGGGGCTGATCCGGCCCTCGAAGTTGCGGTTGCCCGACAGCACCGAGGTCGCCACGAGGTCGCCCTCGGCGATGGCTTCGGAAAGTTCCTGCTGGAGCGGGCCGGAGTTGCCGATGCAGGTGGTGCATCCGTAGCCCACCAGGTTGAAGCCGATGGCGTCCAGGTCCTCTTGCAGTCCGGCCGCTTCAAGGTAGTGCGACACCACCTGGCTGCCGGGAGCGAGCGAGGTCTTGACCCATGGCTTGCGGTTCAGGCCCAGTTCGCGCGCCTTGCGTGCCACCAACCCCGCGCCGATCATGACATAGGGGTTCGAGGTATTGGTGCACGAGGTGATCGAGGCAATCACGACAGAGCCGTCGCGCAGCTCGTAATCCTCGCCCTTGACCTTCTGGCTCTTGCGCGGATCGATCACCGGGTCTGGGGTCGGGCCTTCGTCGGCCATGTTGGTGGCCGCGGCGCTTTCATCGGCGCCACGGTAATCGGCCACAACCTTGAAGAAGGCGTCGGCGGCCTCGGTCAGCGGCGTATGGTCCTGCGGACGCTTGGGGCCGGAAATGGCGGGCACGATGGTGCCCATGTCCAGTTCGAGGGTTTCGGTGAACACCGGTTCGGCCCCGGCTTCCCGCCACAGACCCTGTTCCTTGGCGTAGGCTTCCACCAGCGCGATGCGGTCCTTGTCGCGCCCGGTCTGTTCAAGGTAGCGCAGGGTCTCGTCGTCGATGGGGAAGAAGGCGCAGGTGGCTCCGAATTCAGGGCTCATGTTGCCGAGTGTCGCGCGGTCTGCCAGCGGCAGGTGATCAAGACCGTCGCCGTAGAACTCCACGAACTTGCCGACCACGCCCTTCTCGCGCAGCATCTGCGTGACCCGAAGGACGAGGTCGGTCGCCGTCGTGCCCTCGACCATCGCGCCGGTGAGCTTGAAGCCCACCACCTCGGGGATCAGCATCGAGATCGGCTGGCCCAGCATGGCGGCCTCGGCCTCGATGCCGCCGACGCCCCAGCCGAGCACGCCCAGGCCGTTGATCATGGTGGTGTGGCTGTCGGTGCCGACCAGCGTATCGGGGTAGGCGACCTCTTCGCCGCTCTGGTCGGTGTCGGTCCAGACGGTCTGGCCGAGGTACTCCAGGTTGACCTGGTGGCAGATGCCTGTTCCCGGCGGCACGACGCGGAAGTTGTTGAAGGCGTTCTGGCCCCACTTGAGGAACTGGTAGCGTTCCATGTTGCGTTCGTATTCGCGATCCACGTTCATCTGGAAGGCGCGGGGGTTGCCGAACTCGTCGATCATGACGGAGTGGTCGATGACCAGGTCGACCGGATTGAGCGGGTTGATCTTCTGCGCGTCGCCGCCCAGGGCCTTGATACCGTCGCGCATGGCAGCCAGGTCGACCACCGCCGGAACGCCGGTGAAGTCCTGCATCAGGACGCGGGCCGGGCGATAGGCGATCTCTCGCGGGTTCCGGCCGCCCTTGCTGGCCCAGTCACTGAAGGCCTTGATGTCGTCGACGGTGACGGTCTTGCCGTCCTCGAAGCGCAGCATGTTTTCCAGCACCACCTTGAGAGCCACGGGCAGCTTGGAGAAGTCGCCGAGCCCGGCGGCCTCGGCGGCGTGGATCGAGTAATAGGCGACGGACTGGTCGCCGGCGGTCAGCGTCTTGCGGGTCCGGGTCGAGTCGTGGCCGACAGTGATGGGCATGGGGGCCTCCTTTGCGGGTGGGCGACGGGCGCATTTGGTCCGGGGTCGGATTCGCGCCCGTGTATACTATTGTATGCAGCGGTTTGCCAAGGGTGCAAACGGTCCGATTTGGCCGTTGTAGGCGACTGACATGGCGGGTGTCGATGTGACAGAGGCTCGCAAACGCTTGATTGGCACTTGTGCGCCCGGTGGGCTAGCTACTGGGGCAGCAAAAGTGGGACCCCATCATGCAACGACTTCTGACAGTGCTGACCCTTGCCCCGATCCTTGCCCTGGCGGCCCCTGCGCTGCGGGCCGATCCCGCGCCGGTGGTGGTGGAGCTCTTCACGTCTCAGGGGTGTTCCAGTTGTCCGCCCGCCGATGCCATGATTCTGGATCTGGCCGAGCGGGAGGATGTCATCGCCTTGGCGTTGCACGTGGATTACTGGGACTACATCGGCTGGAAAGACGTCTTTGCGGACCCGGCCCATACGCAGCGGCAGAAGGCCTATGCCTATGCCGCCAACCAGACCACGGTCTATACGCCGCAGATGGTCATCGCGGGCGAGACCCACGTGGTCGGTGCCCGGGCGATGGAACTGGCCGATGCCATCCGGTCCCACGCCGGAACGGACCACGGCATCACGCTGGAGCTGGAGCGCACCGGTGACGAATTGCGCGTCGCCCTGCGCCATGACGGGGCAGAGATCGGACCCGCACGGGTGCACTTGGTGCGCTATACCCCGCGCGAGGTCGTGGATATTCGCCGGGGCGAGAATGCCGGCCGGCGGCTGACCTACGGCAACATCGTCACCGGTTGGGAGGTGCTGGCCGAATGGTCCGGTGGGCGCGACCTGGACCTGCGCGCGTCGGTGCCGGGCAATGACCGCGCCGTCGTCCTTGTGCAGCGGGTTGGCCCCGGCCAGATCCTGGCGGCGGGCGAGGCCCGCTGAACCCGGCCTATGGCCGCCCGTCGCGCGTCAGTCCTCTTCTTCCTCCTCGGGGTCGATCAGGGTGATCGTGCCAGAGTCTGCTGCCGCGCGGATGGTGGCGACCACGACGGCCTGGGCGGCTTCCGCTTCGGATTTGCGGATCTTGCCCAGCTCTTCGACATCCTCGCGCAGGCTGTCGGCCATGCGTTGCGACATGTTCGACAGGATGTGGTCCGCGGCCGCGGCCAGCGGCCCGCCCGCCGCCTGGGCGCTGCCCAGGGCCTTTCCCAACTCTGCGTCGGGAACGTCGCGAATGACGCCGGGCACGTCAAGCGGGGCCAGGCGGGCCGGGATGTCGGCAAAGGTGAAGATCGACTGGCGCACGGATTCGGCGAAATCCGGGTCCTGCGTGCCGAGGTCGTGCAGAAGGCGCTCGCGCGTTTCGGTTGTGCTGGCATTGAGAATCGCGCCCACGCGCTGCCCCGGGGTCTGCGGGAACGCGGGCGCGTGGGTGCCGCAATACTGGCCTGCCAATGCCTCGCCGATGCGGGCCACGGCCTCGGGGCGGATATCTGCGGTGCGCGCCACCGCGTGCGCGATGCGGCGCGCGCGGTCGCCGGGCAGGCGGCCCAGTAGTTCGGCCGCCCGTGCGGTGGGCAGTTTCGACAGCAGAACCGCACCGATCTCGGGACTTTCGGCCTCGAGCACCGGGACGAGGTCGTCCGGATCCAGCGCGCGCACCTGCGCCCAGGGATCGGCGCCGGCCCGGCTGGCGGCCTCGTCGCGCAGTTTCTGCAGGGCCTTGGGGCTGATCTTGCCGTCGAGCCCGGCCAGTGCCGCCTCGACGCTGCCGGGGACCGTCATCGCCAGATTGCCGAGCGCCTCGGCAAATTCCCGGGCGACGGAGTCCATCGTGGCTCGATCGACAAGGCCCAGTGCGCCCAGCTCGCGCGACAGGCGCAGCTGGCTGTCCTCGGGCAGGTCGGCCAGTGGCAGCTCTTGGCCGTCATTGAGCAGGTATTGCACGACAAGAGCAGCCTTGCGCGCGCGGCTCAGCTCGGTCGGGGAGGTGGACATCGGGGTCCCTCTGGGGTTGCAGCGCCAAGTTGCGATCGGGGACATCCTGCCGCCGCGCGGCTTGCCAAACCCTTAACCGGCCTGCCGGCTCATGTCGGGGGACCGGGATGCGTCATCTGCACCGAAAGGTCGTGAAGGTCGTCCCGCAGGCGGTCGTCCATGCCGCCATTGCCCAGGGTCATGTCGTGCAGGGCCGTCAGATCGGCCTGGAGCGCGGCGCATTCGGCGTCGGAGAATTCGCGATCGCTTCGGGTGAAACTGGCCAGGCTCCGGCTGCCGCCACGTTCCAGCGCAACGGTGAGACCGTAATTCATGTCAAAAGCCTTGCATTGCTCAAGTATCCCGGCACTGTCCTCGGCTGCCATGTCCGACCAGCGCCGACTGCCCTCGTTCGCGAAGCCCCAGCTGACTGTGGGGTCCTGCATGACGTAGCCGCCTTCCGAATAGATATCGATCCATGCCTTAGGGTAGGTCTGGAACAGGAACTCCGGCGTCGTGAACTTGATATGGAAGGCAATCGCGAATCCTGTCGGCGACTGCTGTTCCAACCGTTTCAAAACGGTTCGAATGTCTGGCTTGTCGGCCATTTGGCGTTTCCCCAACTCGCTTTATGGTTGCCTGCAACCGCTGACCCGACATACATTGCCCAAAGGCAGGCAAGCAGATAATAGGCCTAACGGTTTAAGAAGAACAGGGAAATCGGTTATCCATCCCGCTGACATGCATCAATTGAACCAGGAACAGACCTCGGACAGCGTCCTGGCTCCGGCCAGTGCAGGTTATTATATTGCCCTGCGCGTCGGCTTCGCCTTTCCGCTGGAAGAACTGAACGCCTTGCCCAGGGCCTGGGTGGACCATTACACGCAAAATCGGTTCATGCTGCATGACCCGGTGATCCGCTGGATTTACGCCAACACCGGTGCCACGCGCTGGAGCGCTCTGGATCTGCCCGACCCCATGCGTGTGCTGGAGCAGGCCCAGGTCTTCGGGCTGAGGTACGGGGCGGCGGTGGCCTGTTACGATGGCAACCGCGAAGGACAACGTTCCTTCGGCACCTTCGTGCGCGGTGACCGGGAATTCACGGACGCGGAAATCGAGAAGTTCCAGCACTATGTGGAACGATTGCACCGTGCCAAGGCGCCGCCGACGAACCTGACCAAGGCCGAGATCGAGGCTTTGAGCATGGTCAAGCGCGGCATGCGACTCAAGCAGATCGCCTATGAACTGGGCGTTACCGAAGGGGCCATCAAGCAACGCCTGAAGAACGCCAAGACGAAATTGAACGCGCAGACGAGCGCCCAGGCTGCGGCCATGGCGAGTGAGTTCGGACTCATATAAATACAGGTTTTTATTAATATCGTGTTAACATTCC
>Ga0102925_1000728_pt1 | contig 17800 bp, 16 predicted proteins | sample SalPonR1_A_D1_MG_FD_78216 | JGI IMG/M metagenome (GOLD analysis project Ga0102925, IMG submission 78216) | Salt pond soil microbial communities from South San Francisco under conditions of wetland restoration - Salt Pond MetaG R1_A_D1_MG | ecosystem: Environmental > Aquatic > Marine > Intertidal...
CCATGATGGGCAATACTGTGGTTTGGAAACCATCGAACACACAAATTTATGCAGCCCGAATTATTATGGAAATTTTTATGGAAGCAGGATTACCCGATGGTGTAATTAATTTGATTTTTGTATCAGGACCCACCGCAGGAAAAGTTATTTTCTCGCATCCTGATTTTGCAGGAATCCATTATACCGGTTCAACCGCTGTTTTTCAAAATATCTGGAAAGAAATTGGAAATAATATCCACAAATTTAAATCGTATCCGAGAATTGTGGGTGAAACAGGTGGCAAAAACTTTGTGCTGATGCACGAATCAGCTAATGCAGCACAAGTTGCTACTGCTTTAACCCGTGGAGCATTCGAATACCAGGGACAAAAATGTTCGGCGGTTTCCAGAGCATATATTCCTGATAACCGATGGGATGAGATATTAGACGAAATAAAATGTGATATGGATACGCTCAAAATGGGGCCTGTAGAAAATTTCTCCAATTTTGTGAATGCCGTAATTGATGAGGCATCTTTCGACAAATTAGCTGGATTTATTGACCGGGCAAAAAAAGATGAAGAGGTAGAAGTTTTATTTGGCGGGAATTATGATAAATCCAAAGGATATTACATTGAACCAACCATTTTATTAACCAAGGATCCGCATTATGTTACTATGGAAGAAGAACTTTTTGGCCCCATTCTTTCCATTTACATTTATGATCATACCAAATGGGGCGAAACGGTTGAACTAGTTGATAATACATCCATTTACGGTTTAACCGGATCTATATTTTCAAAAGACCGTTATATCATTGAAGATGCCATGAAAAAATTAACCCATGCAGCCGGCAATTTCTATATTAACGATAAACCAACCGGTTCGGTTGTAAATCAACAGCCTTTTGGAGGTTCTCGCGGATCAGGAACGAACGACAAAGCCGGATCAAGAATAAATCTATTACGTTGGGTAAGCCCACGTACAATAAAAGAAACTTTTGTACCTCCAGTAAGTTATAAATACCCATTTATGGAAGACTAATCTAAAAAATTTTAAAACATGACTACAAAAGAATTTAATATACAAGAATTATTAGAGCGTCTGGGAATCAAAGATATAAATCCCGGAGTAACAACAGGTACTGAATGGTTTGATACAGATGGAGCACTGACTTCTTCTGTATCACCCATTGACGGAACAGAGATTGCTAAAGTAAAAAATGCAACCCTCGACGATTACGAAAATGTAATCGCAAAGGCACAGTCTGCGTTTAAGGTCTGGAGAGAAATCCCTGCTCCTAAGAGAGGTGAGATTGTTCGTCAAATGGGATTAGCTATTCGAGAAGCCAAAGAGGATTTAGGCAAACTGGTAACCCTCGAAATGGGTAAAATATACCAGGAAGGACTTGGAGAAGTACAGGAAATGATTGATATCTGTGATTTTGCCGTAGGGCAATCTCGCTTACTCAATGGATTTACCATGCATTCAGAACGCAGAAATCACCGGATGTATGATCAATATCATCCTATTGGATTGGTTGGATTAATTACATCGTTTAATTTTCCGGTAGCCGTTTGGGCATGGAACACTATGCTGGCAGCTATAACAGGTGATGTGGTAATCTGGAAGCCAAGCTCAAAGACACCTCTTTCGGCCATTGCTACCATGAACATCATCCAAAAAATATTAAAGAAAAATGATGTGCCTGAGGGAGTATTTAATTTAATTATCGCCAAGTCATCGGTTGTGGGAGATAACTTTTTAACCGATAAAAGAGTTCCGTTGTTTTCAGTTACCGGCTCAACGACTGTTGGAAAACGTGTTGGATCTATCGTTGGGAAACGGTTAGGAAAAACAATTCTGGAATTGGGAGGAAACAACGCGGTGATCGTATCCGACTCGGCAGACCTTAAGATGGCTATCCCGTCGATTGTTTTTGGTGCCGTAGGCACCGCCGGACAACGTTGTACATCTACACGCCGGGTGATTGTACACGAAAAAATTTACGACCAGGTAAAAAGACAATTAATCGATGCATATGAACAAGTGGTAAACAAAATTGGGAACCCTCTGGATAAGAACACATTGGTTGGCCCTCTGATTGATCATCATTCGGTAGTTGCATTTAACCACGCTGTAAAAGAAGTAGAAAAAGAAGGTGGAAAAATTCTATTTGGCGGTAAAGTATTAAAAGGAGATAAATATTCTTCGGGAAATTATGTAGTTCCTGCCATTGCCGAAGCTGAAAATCATTATCAAATTGTTCAGGAGGAAACATTTGCACCAATAGTTTACCTTATAAAATACAAAACTTTTGATGAAGCCTTAGAACTAAATAATAATGTTCCTCAAGGGTTGTCTTCGGCATTGTTTACACTTAATATGCGCGAAAGCGAACAATTTTTAAGCGAAGTAGGTTCTGATTGCGGCATTGCCAATGTAAACAGTGGAACATCCGGAGCAGAAATCGGAGGTGCTTTTGGTGGAGAAAAAGATACCGGAGGTGGCCGCGAATCGGGTTCCGACTCGTGGAAAGCTTACATGCGTCGTCAAACCAACACCATAAACTATGGCAAGGAATTGCCTTTGGCACAAGGAATTAAATTTGCCTTTTAGACCCTTTAAAATTTATTTTTTGCTCATTTATACAGACACCAAAACATCATAAAACCTACTCTAATCAAGGAGTTGGTTTTTTGTTCTATCATTTCAGAAACTTTAATCTTAAAATAATAGTAAAATAATTTCATTTTTTAGTTGTGGAATGATTTTTAATACTACCTTTGTGCCATATTTTAATTTTAAATTTTATTAATAATGAACACAGGAACAGTAAAATTCTTTAATGATTCAAAAGGATATGGATTTATTAAAGAGGACGATTCAGACAAAGAACATTTTGTACACGTATCAGGTTTAATTGACGAAATTCGTGAAGAAGACCACGTGGAGTTTGAATTACAAGAAGGTAAAAAAGGATTAAACGCAGTAAACGTAAAAGTTATATAAGATTGCTTTAAAAATTTACCGAATGTATAAGCCTGCTGATTTTTCAGCAGGCTTTTTTTAGCCTGACGTATACATAAATATTTTTATTTACAAATTAATTCACAGAATTTATAAATTAATCAGGGCATTACCATTTTCGTTTATTTTTTTTTTTGCTGTATTTTTTTTCTGATTTTGTATTCCATTCCGGACTTTCGCCTATTTCAGAGGGTACAGGCATTTTGACTATATTCGTTTCAATCAATGTTTCAATCCGTTTAAATCGAAACATGTCATCCTTATTAATAAACGTAAGCGCCACACCAGTAGCCTCGGCACGAGCTGTTCTACCCACGCGGTGTACATAATCTTCAGCATCTTGTGGCACATCATAATTAATAATCAGATGAATATCTTTTATATCAATTCCTCTGCTAATAACATCTGTAGCTACTAACACTCTTGTACGTTTAGCACGAAAACGCGACAAAACATTCTCCCGTTCGTTCTGCTCCAAATCAGATGAAATACCTTCAACAGACAGATTGTTTGCTTTTAGCTTACGAACAATTGTGGTGACATTACTTTTAGTCGAAGTAAAAATAAGAATGCTTTCGTAGTCAGGCTTATTTTTAATTAAATAGTCTATCAGTGCTGCTTTGTGCTCATCATAAACTAAATAAGCGGCCTGCAAAATACCCTTTGCAGGTTTGGAAAGTTCGATATTTATTTCCTTTGGATTTTGAAGAATCTGATCGGCAAGCTTTCTAATTTTTGGTGGCATGGTGGCGCTAAACATAAGCGTTTGCCGATTTTTAGGGATATATGAAATAATTTTCATGATATCCTCATAAAATCCCATATCGAGCATTTTATCAGCTTCATCAAGGATTAAATATTGTATATCATCAAATTGTACATATCCCATTTTTAGGTGGGATATCAATTTCCCGGGAGTTGCTACAATAATATTTGTATTTCCTTTTAAAGCATTACGTTCTGTATCAAAATCCTGTCCGTCGCCACCACCATAAACGGGACATGAGCCAATATCTGTAAAATAGGAAAACCCTTGAATTTCCTTGTCAATTTGAATGGCCAGCTCGCGGGTAGGCACAATGATTAATGTACTTAACAATGTGTCTTTTCCTCGCGAAAGTGTATCAATCACAGGCAAAACAAATGCTGCCGTTTTACCCGTACCCGTTTGAGCACAAGCAATCAGATCATTCCCCGACATAATTTCCGGAATAGCTTTCTCCTGTACAGGCGTAGCTTCGTTAAAACCCATATACGAAATCGCTTCAAGAACATGTTCATTTAAATTAAATGTGGTAAATTTCATCATCTTTAACTTCAATATTTTAACCACAAAGATATTCTTTTAATTTAGATGATTAATGAAAAAAAAAAAATCCTATCAAATAGCATTGATTTAGGTAGAACTTTTGAAAATTGTAGTTGAGAACATGAATAAAAATACAAAACCATAGTACTCACTTAAAAATAAAACCGTATCTTTGACAAGATTTTAAGCTTGCGCTTTTATGGACTGATTTTCAATAATACATTAGTTTATTATTGCACTCGTTTTTTAAATCATTTTTAAAACTTTTAATTAACAGTAATTTACAAGTTAGGTTTATCTGGTTAAGTATTAAACAAATCCACTTTCATCAAAGAAAAGAGGAAAACATATCTTTTCTAAATACACAAAACTTTCCTGTAGTTAAAAGCAAACCATTTAAATAAAATTACGATGAACATTTATGTAGGAAACCTTGATTACAAGGTAAATGAAAATGACCTAGAAGGTATTTTCGCAGATTATGGAACAGTAAGTTCCGCAAAAGTTATTGTGGATAAGTACAATGGCAGAAGTAAAGGTTTTGGTTTTGTTACCATGGAAAACGAAGAAGAAGCAAAAAAAGCGATCGAAGAACTGAACGGAGCAACTTTCGAAAACAGAGAGATTGTTGTTAATGAAGCAAAACCCAAAAGAGAAAACTATAACCGATAATTTAAGCAAAAAATAATTAACGGAAAAGTAAAATGGTACGACAGTATCAAAGGATTTGGATTTATCGAATCTGAGAAGTGAGATGATATATTCGTACATCGAAGCGGTTTAGTAACTGCTTATGAAGGTCTTCAAGCTGAGTAGAAAGTTGTTTTTGAAACAAAACAAGGCGACAAAGGTTTGTATGCTATTCATGTAAAACCGACATAAAATATATTAAGTTGGTGATCTATTTATACCTGTTTTCAATCTTTTAAATGAGAACAGGTATAAATATATTTTTAGGAAAATTTATATTATAGAATCAATACCAGATCAATGAGGCAACTAAAAATAACAAAACAAATAACCCTTCGTAACGAAGCATCCATAAATTGTTATTTTCAAGATATAAGTAAATATTCCATTCTAACAGCTGATGAAGAAGTTGAATTATCGGTTCGCATACGCAATGGTGATAGCGAAGCCCTTGATAAATTGGTGCTTTCAAATCTACGTTTTGTTGTATCGGTTGCCAAACAATATCAAAATCATGGTTTATCATTTTCCGATTTAATTAATGAAGGAAATGTAGGGCTGGTTATTGCAGCTAAAAAATTTGACGAAACCCGTGGATTTAAATTTATCTCCTATGCTGTTTGGTGGATCCGACAATCCATTATGCAAGCTATCTCAAACCAAAACAGAATTGTAAGGTTGCCTATTAACCGGTTGTCATCGATTAATAAAATTACAGGTGCCATTCCTTATCTTGAACAAAAACTTGAACGGGAACCCACAGATGCTGAACTGGCAAATTATCTTGATTTATCAAAGGATGAAGTTAAAACTGCCAACCATATCAAAAAACGACAGGCTTCGTTTGATAAACCCATTTCAAATGACAGTGACTCGGAATTTAGTTTGTACGATTTAGTACAAACAGGAAATATTCCGTCGCCTGATAACAACTTATTACAAGAATCGTTAACCACAAATATTAGTCGGGCACTGGATAAACTTACCCGTAGAGAAGCTGAGATAATTACCATGTCGTTTGGGTTATTTGATAGCCCGGTTTACTCATTACATGATATGGCGGTAATCTATAAAATGTCATCTGAGCGAATAAGACAAATTAGACGCCGTGGATTAATTAGACTAAAATCATTATTAAAAGGGAAATTAGCATTCCTGGATTAACAATTATCGAATAAAAACAAAAAAATAATTTAAAAAATAAAATTTATTTATGGGCCGATCACAAGAATCATTCAACAAAAAGGAAGTACGAAGAAAAAAAGAGAAAAAAAGAAAAGACAAAGTACAAAAAAGATTAGAAAAAAAAGAAGGTGAAAAGGATAATATGGACGACATGATTGCTTATGTCGATAAAAATGGAGTAATCACTTCAACTCCTCCCGATCCGAATGAAAAAGATGATATCAAGGCAGAAGATATCTTAGTAAGCGTTCCGCACAAAAGCGAAGAAGATGAACTCGATCCGATACGAAAAGGAACTTTAACTTTTTTTAATGATTCAAAAGGATATGGGTTTATTAAGGATTCCGAAACCAAAGAGAGTATTTTTGTGCATATAAATAATATGCTCGAAGAGATTAATGAGGGAAATATCGTTAGCTTTGAAATTGAAAAAGGGCCAAAAGGCTTGGTAGCTGTAAATGTAAAGCTAGTTAAATAATCTTTCTTAATTGAAGGGTTGGATAGCTGATTAAATATATAAATCCAATCCAAGTTTATTAAGCATTTTGCCGTGTTGAATAACTGCTTTTAAAAAACTACGCTGGGCATGGTACGGTAAACCATACTTCCGGGCGATTTTTTTCACTATATCCGAAATTTTATGATAATGCACATGGCTAATATTGGGAAACAAATGATGCTCAACCTGGCAATTTAACCCACCAATAAACCATCCTAAAATTTTATTTTTGGGAGCAAAATCGGAGGTCGTATACAATTGATGTACGGCCCAGTTATTTTCCATATCTCCATTTTTATCGGGTAATGGGTATTCGGATGTAGGTATTACATGAGCTGTTTGAAATATTACACTTAATATAAAACCACTCACAAAATGCATGATAAGGAAAGCAAAAACAATCCAGTACCATGCAAAGGGTAAAATAATAACGGGAACCACAACAAACGCAATATAATATAATATTTTAGAAAAAATAAGGGTCATTAACATCTGATTATAAGAGTACTTCTCACTTAACGGGACATTATTTTTATGATATCGGTACAGCTGTTTAAAATCTTTTACCGTTATCCAAAGCAGTGTCATTAGACCATATAAGAACCATGCATATATATGCTGATATTTATGTATTTTCAATAAAGGCTTATGTGGAGATAGCCGTAAAACCGGACCGGGATTGATATCTTCATCCATACCATCAATATTTGTATAACCATGATGCATGGTATTATGCTGATATTGCCATGTAGCAGGAAACCCGCCCAGTAAATATAAACTTTTACTCATCCATCGGTTTAAAACCTTATTTCTTGAATAAGACCGGTGATTTGCATCGTGCATAACAGCCATTCCAACACCAGCCTGCCCAAGTCCGATCACTACATAACTAATAAAAACACCATAAAGAGAATGAATTACTCCAAACAGGAGTAAAAAATAGGGAGTAAGAAAAAGAGCAAACATAAAAATGGTTTTTAAAAATAAATTTAAATTACCATTTTCTGATAAGTGATTATTTTCGAAATAAGCAGCTACCTGTTCTCGTAATTCAGACATAAACCCGGACTTATTCTGCACCGAATAACTTACTTCCTGCATCTCTTTTCCTCCTCTTTCAAAATTATTTCCTATGCCTGTTGTTGTCAAATATACATAGTACGAACCTAGGCTTTTGTTAGTACAAAACTCCAGTACTCAAATTTCCCGTTATTAAAAGAATCAAATCGATTAGTACCCTTTGTACCGGCAAATTCTAAAAATGATTTCTGAAGAAATCCCGGAATCTTTTTCTTTATCAGTTTCTCTCTTCGCTGGGTATCCAATGTTAATCCTTTGGCTACATTTTGCGTAATATTTTTTTCTTTTTTTATCGTGAATCCGCAATTCTTAAAACTGTCTTTAATGCTATCAATTTCATCTTTTTCAATCATATCAGCAAACAAAAAATGTCCGTCGTCATTTAATACACGATATACCTCGTTAAAGAAAATTTCAATATCACTATAACACCTGGCTGACTCAACATTTACCACAGCGTCAAAAGTTTCTCCATTTACAGGCAATTTTTCTGCACGCCCTTCAATAAAAGATAATCCGGGAACCTGATAAAATCGATTACAAAAATTCATTACACTTGCTGAGATATCAACAGCTGTATATTTATGCGGTTTGTAATAGCGAGTGATATAATCTGCTCCGCCTCCTCTTCCGGAACCTACTTCCAGTACTTTTTTGTTTTCCAGATCAACACTATTCACAACATGATCGTATAATTGAATACAATAGCGGTTTACTTCGTCTTCTTGCTCTAAAGCAATGGGTTGATCTCCATTAAGGCTAGCATAACCGTAATTCATAAAGTTGGCACTAATATCTTTATCAAAACGAATCATTAGTTTGTGCCAAATGCGCCACATGGGCCTTCGGAAGGTGGCTGGAAATTCACAATACTTTTCTACAAAATTTTTCATGCCTTTACATTTTTATTTTATAACAAGTTAAGGATGAAATACACCAAAAAAAAAACAATGGGCTGTATAGCAACATAAATGGGAGTAAACAGATATTTTTGTGGTGAATATACTTTACCCTGTGGCGAATTGCATGCTTACTTTTGGGTTGAAAAAACATTTTTTAGAGGAATTACATATTGTCTTGAAACAGGAATTTTTTTCTCTAACTCCCTGATCTTAAGAACATGACCACTATAATTACGAATAATTTTATCGATATAATTAACATTAACCAAACATGTACGATGACAACGGATAATATCTTTATAGGGAGTAAGCTGTAATTCAACATGTTTCAGAGTTTTTCTGATCATTGTTTTCTCAAGGACATCATTTTTATAATGGTAAATTTCAATGTAATTATCAGCAGACTGAATAATAACTATATCTATAGGCTGTAAAACTAATTTTTCCGTTTTGTTTGATGACAAAATCGCTATTTCCTTTTCTTCATTGTATTTCTCCAGTTCATTTATTTTAAAAAAATAGGTCTTATTTTGTTCTCTCAATAACTCAATAATTTTTCCCTGGCTTTTGTTTTTATATAAGATAACCAGGATAAAGACAGGGATAAGACATACTAAAACCATTTTAAAAATAATATACATGGAAAGGGTGCTTTTTCCAACAAACCGGATATAAAAGGCAAAAGCTGTAGCTGTTACAATTACCAATAAGGCATTGAGTATAAACGGGGGGCCACTCTCCCATTTACTTGCTCTAAACCACTTGGGTAGAATTAGAGGTATACCCACTAATATTAAAACCGAAACCAAAAAGGTAATCCCTCCAAAACCTGCAACATAAAGTAACCGGTTATTGTAATCCAGTGTTTCCAAAGGAAAAGGCTGAAAAAAAAGCACAAAGAGGAACACTCCAAAACTGATCATAAAAATTCGTCCCAGTTCGTCTTTAAGCAAGCTTGGTGATGGTTTATCCTGATCTTCCAAAAAATAATTTTTTAATTGTAAAATTCAATAATGATCTAATAATAGATATTATGATTTTTGCTAAAGATACATAAAGAAAGAGTTGAATGCAAAAGGATTGATTAAGTATCTTTTTTAGAAAAAAAAGTTTTTAAGTTAATTTGCTTCACTCTCATAGACAATCAACTAATTTATTTAATTTACTACTTTAACATTCGATAATTATTTAGATTCAACAAATAATAACCATCAGAGCTTTTCTACCTTGCATGCAGTTAACTTAAATGCAGCTATTTTAGAAAAAGGGTCCAAATCGCTGCGTGTTAATCTATTTACCGGTGATTCTGAATAATGCCAGGGCATAAACAATTCACCCTCGGCTACATGGTCGCTTTCTTTTAATATAGTTTCTAATACTCCTTGTTTTGATGTTACACTTACTTTTTGTCCATCTTTAAAATCAAATTTAACCACATCGCCCGGGTTCATAAGAACATATGATTCATTGGCAAAATCGGTTAATGCCTTATTTTTTCTCGACATGGTTGCTGTATGATAATGATAAAGAATACGCCCGCTATTCATAATAAAAGGAAATGCTTTACTGGTCTTTTCGTTTTGCGCCACATGCTCTACCGGATTTAATATTGCTTTTCCGTTGGGCGTATTAAACTTATCCAGGAACAGGGTGTCGGTTCCCGGATGATCTTTTGTTGGACAGGGCCATTGTATCCCTTGATACTTTATTCTGTCATACGATATTCCTGCCATCATTGGTGCTGCCTGTGCAATTTCATCAAAAATTTCCGAAGCATTTTGATAATTCCCAATGTCGTATCCCATTCGTTCAGCGATTTTAACAATAATCTTCCAGTCTTCTTCAGCTTCTCCGGGCATTTCAACTGCCTTGCGCACGCGTAAAACTCTTCGGTCGCTGTTAACAAAGGTCCCATCTTTTTCAGCAAACGAAGATGCAGGTAAAATTACATCTGCATAAGGTGTTGTTTCAGTATGAAAAATATCCTGAACCACTAAAAAATCCAGTTTTTTTAAGGCTTGTTCGGTATGATTCAGGTCTGGATCGGTAACCATAGGATTCTCTCCCATGATAAACATTCCTTTTATCTTATCATCGTAAGCAGCATGCATTATTTCTACGGTTGTCAACCCGGGTTTTGCCGATAAATCTTCATAATCCATATTCCACAATTTGGCAATACGTTTCCTGTTCTCGTCATCGGGAACCGGAATATACCCGGGATAAATAATTGGAGAACATCCTACATCGGTAGCTCCCTGAACATTATTTTGTCCTCGTGGAGGATCTATTCCGGCTCTTTCTTTCCCTATTTGTCCCGTAATCAACATCATATTAATGAGCGAGAACACATTATTTGTGCCCGTAACCTGCTGGCTCATTCCCATTCCAGTAGCAATCATCGATGTTTCGGATGTTGCATACATCCGAGCCGCAGCCATCATCTTTTCTTTAGGAACAGACGTTATCTCTTCGGTTTTTTCAGGAGTATACTTTTCAACCAGTTGCCTTAACTCTTCAAAAGCATCCATCCCGCCGTCTACTCTATTGGCAATAAACTCTTTATCAATCAAATCTTCTTTAATAATCACCCGAATCATTCCATTTAACAGGGCAACATCGGTTCCTAAACGGGGCTGAAGCCAAATGTTGGCATACTTTACCAACGGAGTCCATTTGGGATCACAAATAATTAGTTTTTTTCCTGCATAATGCCCATTTTTAACGTATGTAGCCGTAACCGGATGGGTCTCAATCATATTATTACCGGTAACAAACAAACAATCGGTTGTGGCAAAATCCTGGATGGAATTACTTCCGGCTCCATCACCAATGGATTTAAGCATAGCTGTAACGGTAGATGCATGACACAGACGGGTACAATAGTCTATATTATTGGTACCAAAAACCATTCGAATAAATTTCTGAAACAGGTAATTATCTTCGTTGGTAGACTTGGCAGATGCATATCCGGCTAAAACATTGTTTCCATATTTTTCTTTTATCTCAATAAATTTACGGGCGATTAAATCCAGTGCCTCATCCCAACTCGCTTCTTCAAATTTCCCGTTTCTTTTAATCAATGGTTTGGTTAACCGCTCCAGACTATGTACATAATCATACCCAAACCGGCCTTTAACACATAATCGTCCATCGTTCGGCCAAACACCTTCAACACCATTTGAACGAACAATTTTTCCGTTTTGAATCAGTAATTCAATTTGACATCCTACACCACAATATGGGCATGTGGTTTTAACTTTTTTCTCTATTTTATTTAGCTGTATTTCACCACGATGTGGTTTCTCCACCAAAGCGCCGGTAGGGCAAAGCTGAACACATTCACCGCAACCATCACACTCCGATTCGTTCCACTGATCAAATCCAGCGATAATATGTGATGTTATTCCACGCTCGGAAAATGACAACACATTTTTCCCCTGAACCTCATCACATGCCTTAATACATCTGAAACATTTTATACATTTCGATGCATCGTATGTTAAAACAGGTGAACTATCATCAATTTTATACTCTAAATCTTTAAAAATAGTTGGATATCTTCGATTTTTAGAATCATCAAGCTTATAGTGTTTTACCCAATCCCTTAGCTCATCGTTGTATGTACCATCATCATGATCGTTATGTTCGGCTAACAAATAATCAAGGGTATGCTTTCGCGTTTCTTCCAGCTCAGAATCAAATGCTGTAACTTCCATTCCTTCATTAACCTTTACCGTACAAGACATCACTAATCCGTTTACATCCTTTATTTTAACAACACAAAGCCTGCAAGCACCGGTAGGACTTAATTTTTTATGATAGCATAAACTGGGGATATTGATTCCGTTATCTTTGGCAACCTGTAAAAGATTTGCTCCTTCGGGAGCTTTTATCTTTTTACCGTCGATGATGATATTTACAAGTTTACTCATAGGTATTGATTTCTGATACTAAAATTGATGTTGAAAAAATTGTGTTAAACTTTTTATGGATAAAATGGGTGACTGACCCAACGGGCAAAGAGAATTTTTAGCCATATAATCCGCTTCGTATAAAAGTTGATCAAGTATTTGGTCCCTTTCCGATGGATTTTCTTTTGCTTTGTCCATCAGAATCATTAATTGAGCAGTACCTACTCTGCAAGGGACACACTTTCCACATGATTCATGCTTAAAAAACTCCAGAATAGAGTAAACCATATCAAAAATAGATCTTTCTTCCGACATTACGATAATTGCTCCAGAACCTAGTACTGCCCCTTTTTCTTTCAGCGTATCGAAGCCCATGGGAGTATCTAAAACCGTATCATCAACAAAAGTACCTGCAGCACCTCCTAACAGTGCTGCTTTAAATTTTTTATGGTCTTTCATTCCACCCGCTAAATCATCGATCAAACTACGAAGAGTAACACCCATTGGTGTTTCGTAGTATCCGGGTTTGTTTATATCTCCGCTGATGGTAAATATTTTAGTACCGGGAGACTTCTCGGTTCCCATTGATTTGTAATGTTCTGCACCATGCTCAATAATATAGGGTAAATGAGCAAAGGTTTCCACATTGTTAATCAGCGTGGGCATACCAAACAACCCTTTCTCTGCAGGAAATGGAGGTTTAATGCGGGGATATCCACGTTTCCCTTCCAACGATTCTAATAAAGTCAGCTCCTCGCCACACAGATATGATCCTGCACCAAGTTTGATTTCTAGTTCAAAATCAAAACCAGAACTCAGAATATTTTTTCCTAAAAATCCCTTCTCTTTTGCTTGTTGCAATGCAACCCGAAGCATTTGAATAGACTTTGTATATTCTCCGCGTACATAAATATATCCTTTGGTTGCCCCAATAGCAAATGCAGCAATAATAAGCCCTTCGATTAATACATGAGGATCTTGTTCCATAATTACCCGGTCTTTAAACGTTCCGGGTTCACCTTCGTCGGCGTTACATACGATATATTTTTGCACACATCGCTCACAAACAGACTCATTGGTAAACTTATTTTTAAGTCCTGTAGAGAAACCCGCTCCTCCCCGACCTCTTAATTTAGCATCAATGATTAAATCGATAATATCAACAGGATTTTTTTGTAATACTTTTTTCACCTTATTATATCCTCCAAGTGCTATATACTCATCTATGCTCTCGGAATTATATTTCCCTGCATTTACTAATGCTATTTTTTGTTCCTTAATCACGATAATTATTGGGTTGAGTTATTATTTTTAATTTTTTCTAAAATCTCTTTTATTTTATCTGCATTTAAATCAGAATACATTTTGTCATTAATCATCATTACCGGAGCCTGAGCACAATGACCTAAACATTCTGAAGGTTCTAAGGTGAAAAGCATGTCGCTGGTGGTACCTCCCATTTTAATATCCAGCACACTTTCAATTACTTCAATCATACTTTTACTACTTATCATATGACAAACGGGAGATTTGCATATTCTGATAATATTTTCACCTCTTGGCTTTAAACTAAACATAGAATAATATTTAGCTACACCATATACCGAGCTGTAGGTAGTATTCAGATACTCAGCTACAAGCTTTAAGTCTTCAGTAGAAAGAAAATTGTTCGGATTATTATTTTGAAGCCTGTGTAATATATTAAGCATATTATCATTTGTAGGTTCAAAATCGGATATCAATGCTGATTTGTCCATAAAAATATTTAGGTATTTATTTAGGTTAAATATAAGACATGGATCCAAATATATCAATATATGAAAACAATATAGATTGATTTTAATTAAATAAGCCCGGCATAACCGGGCTTATCAGAATATTAATTTTGAACATTATTTCCCTAACTGCCAACCAATCATCAGTTGTATTATAGGAATCACTCTTGATTCCAGATGATAATAATCAGTATAATCTTCTCCTGACTCATAGTAACCAATACTTTTTGTATCTTTAGCAAAACCAACAGCAATGCTGGCAGATAAATTGAAACTCCCTTCAGTTAGCATCCTGTAACCTGCTCCAAAGTGGAATATATTTGTTTCATACTCGTAGATATATTTATCTCCAAAATCTTCATAATCTGAACCAAATGATTTTTCAAGCCCTAGTTCTATATAAGGCCTGTGTCGGCCGCTTCCGACAGGGATTAAAAATTTTGCCTGCCCTCCAACGGAATAACTGGCCAGTGAAGTTGTAGTCTCAGCAGAAAACCAGTCGGTTACAATTCCCTGGTATACAACTCCGGCATAATGCCAACGTACATAAGGACCAACAGCTATCATATCTGCAAATTGAAAATCGAGCGTAACCTGAGGTCCAAAAAATAAAATACCCAATAAATCAATTTGTAAATTCATAATGGATAAATCATATTCTGATGCTGGTGGTGAAATGGAAATCGAATTCGGATGTATAAGAGTTGAACTCAATTCCTGATTAGAAGGATTAACAGGTTCAATTGCAAAACTTTGCAAAATAAAAATAAACATGACAAGTAAACCAAAAAATTTTTTCATAATGGGTAAGGGTTAGTTTATAAAAAAAACCCTTTAAGTTAATCAATATATAAATGAATGTCAACAACTTAACTTTTCACCCCCTTCATTTTAAATTATTGGGTACTTAAATGAACACTATGGTAAAAATCTTGTTAAAAAATAAAGAAATATAAAGCAGAAAGGAGTAAAATATGCCCGTTTTAGAACTACTAATATTAACGATAATATTTGTTTTAATTGCTTTTTTGGCTTTATCCGTACGGTTATTATTTACCAAAAAAGGAGAATTCCGCAGAGGTTCATGCAGAAATCACCCGGACAGCTTAAAAGATCAGGGAATAAGCTGCGGCTGTAGTGGCGGAGCTTGTGAAACCCAATAAAAATAATCAGAAAAAACAGCAGTGCAAAAAAAGCGCTGCTTTTTTTTATTCTATCCTAAAATTTTATCTTTAAAGGTTAAATATTATCCTTAAAAAAAAATTTATGAAAAATTTATTACTTGCTATTATCACGTTATTGATTTCTGGTTCTGGATTTTCAAAAGGCTTAAAAGATGTTGTTAATGCGAATGAAATACACTGGTTTGGAGTAGATTTCACCAACGCTAAAATGATTGGATCAACAGGTTTTACTCATCCTGATATCATCTGCGATCGGTATATTAAAGAAAAATGGAACACCTATGTATTTAATGAAAAAGATAAATATGATATTGGGAAATTTCTTAAAGGAAAAGAAGTAATTCCTTATTTGGATTTTATTTTAGAAAGAAATTCTGTTGTAAGCACAGATAATTTAATTATTAACAAAGATTACCAAATTGAACACTCGGATATTAGAAAAACAATTAGAGAATATAATACTCAAGAACGAGGTATAGGACTGGTATTTATAGTTGAATCCTTTAATAAATTAGAAGAAAAAGCAAATATTTGGGTAACTTTTTTTGATACAGCAACCAACGAAATTATTTATACGCAAGAGTATGAAGTTAAACCTGGTGGATTTGGCGTTTTAAACTATTGGCTAGGTGGTGTTTACAATACATGCAAAGAATTAAGAAAAGATTTTCGCAAATGGAACAGAGATTTTAATTAAAAGTATATAAATACGTTCATTTAAATCCTGTCAGGACAAGGAATCCCGACAGGATTTTTTTATTATAATCTATATTTAAATAACTCAGCTAACGCCAGATAATACTCCTTTTCAATTTCCAAATAATCATCGTAAACCTGATAAAAATAGCTAATCTCCATAAAATATTCAATCATGGAAATCTCTCCAAGGGATTTTGCTTTTTTCAGCAGCTCAATATTATTTACCTGACTTAACGTTTCCTTAAAATCATTCAGGCTATTAGCCAGTGATTCCACTTTTTCAACCTGCACGTTAACCTCGGTTTGCACTTGTTTTATCATCAATTGATGATTTAGTTGCAGGTATTCCGATTGGTATCTGGCGCTTTTAATTGCAGAAGCGCTTCCCCATAAAGGGATGGAAACACCAACAATAACACCTCTGAATTTTTCGCCGGCAACGGTTTCACCGCCATAGCCAACATTAAATTCAGGTAATTGCTTATTTTTGGTCACTTTTACCAATTGCTCCGATGATTCGGATTGTATTTTTGAAAATATAATCTCCTGACCTTCAGCAAGCCTCTCCTGTAAAACAGAATCTATATTGTAATTATTGGAAATTTTATAACTTGAAATATCCAGATCTAATTCCTGTTTTCCGTTTAAATAAACCAGTTGTTCTTTTATCCTGTTTAATTCACTGGTATTTCGTTTAAGCTGATTTTTCAGATGCAAGACATGCAGCTTCGACTTGTTCATTTCCAACACATTACCATCTCCGGATTCCAGTTTCTGCTGGTAAGCTTCAAAAAGATTTTCAGCATGCTCAATTCTTTTTTTCAGCTCCTGCTCCATTTTAGTGTAATAGATATATTCAATAAGCATTGCTTTGGCCTGAAAAAGAATATTTTGTCGCAACAGGTTTTGATTAATCTGCTCCTGATCAACCAGCAACTTTGAATATTTTGACTGATTCCTGTAAAAACAAGGCATTTGAAAAGACTGACTTATCTGAAAAGTCTCTTTTGGTCCGGGATTGTTCGAATTATCCGGAAAGTATCCATACGAAAATTCCGGTCCTTCGGGTAAAACATTATGTTTATATTCCTGTTCTTTACTATCTAAAAACTTTTGCCCTGCCTGAATCTCCAGGTTATTTTTTTCAATGGTTTTTAATATTTCCTGAATGGATTGAGCAGATGTATTTACAGAAATCATCCCGAACAATGCCAACAGAAAAACTATTTTATTCTTCATCATGATTTTTACTTTTATTGATTAAAAGATAGATAACTGGTACTACATAAATATTCAGGAAGGTAGAGCTTAACAGGCCTCCAAGAATAACAATAGCCATCGGACTTTGAATTTCATTACCGGGTTTATCTCCAGCAACTGCTAATGGAATTAATGCCAACGCAGCGGTTAAGGCAGTCATTAAAATCGGGTTTAACCGGTCTAACGAGCCCCTTAACACAGCATCGTATAACTTAATCCCTTTTTTATTGATGTTTTGATATCGGGAAATCAATAAAATTCCATTCCTTGTAGCAATTCCAAATAAAGTAATAAA